>Ga0070741_10005060_pt1 | contig 29849 bp, 32 predicted proteins | sample Coa_R1_4_FD_66440 | JGI IMG/M metagenome (GOLD analysis project Ga0070741, IMG submission 66440) | Surface soil microbial communities from Centralia Pennsylvania, which are recovering from an underground coalmine fire - Coalmine... | ecosystem: Environmental > Terrestrial > Soil > Unclassified ... | reverse complement strand
CGACACGAAGCGCGCCGCCGACGGCGGTCGGTTCCTCCTCTATGTCCCACTGGACGGCCGCGGCGTCGAGGAGGAGGGTGGACGGCGAGGGGACGGCGGGCACCGCGTTCTCTCCGCGAACAGAGGGAGGGGCCGATGTATCTCTTTTCCCGTTCCGCGCGCCTCGCGACCGGTCGGATGCGCGACCAGATGACGTGGGCGCTGGCGGTCACCGAGAAGGTGAACCAGATCACCGAGTTGGAAGTGTCGTTGTGGTCGACCGTGTTCTCACCCGCGTTCGGGACCGTCGCGTGGACGGCCGTCGTGGAGGAGCTCGAGGTGCTCGAGGCCAGCGACGCCAAGCTGGCGGTCGACGACGCGTTCGTGTCGTTGGTGGACCAGGGCAACGCGTTCCTCGCGGGCGGTCCGCTCGACGACGGGTTGCTGCAGATCCTCCATGCCGACGAGGCCGCAGCCGACGTCGTACCGCAGTACGCGACCACCGTTGCCGCCGAGCTGGCGCCGACGAAGATGACACGCGGTGTCGAGATCGGAATCGAGCTCGCACAGCAGTCCACCAGGATCACCGGATGCCCGACGACGTTCGGTCTCTCGGTCAACGGGCCGTACGGTCAGGTGGAGTGGATCACCGGCTACGAATCGGTGGCGCAGCTGCAGAAGGCGAGCGAGACCCTCGCCGCGGACGCGTCGTTCGCGGCGCTGGTGGACGGCGAGGCGAGCACGGCGTACCTGCCCCGCTCGGTCGTGCAGACCACCTATCGGCGCTTGTCCTGACGGGCCGGTAGGACGCCGAGCACGTCCAACGCTCGTTCCAGCGTCTCGGCGTCGACGAAGCGGTGGGCGCGGAGGCCGGCCGCCTCCGCGCCCGCCACGTTGGCCGGCGCGTCGTCGATGAACAACGTCGTCGGGCGATCGAGACCGAACCGGTCGACGAGGCGGTCGAAGATCGCGCTCGACGGCTTGAGCACGCCCTCCTCCCCGGACACGACGGCGCCGTCGAACAAGCCGAGCACGTCGTAGCGCTCGACGCGCGCGCGGAACACACCCTTCGGCATGTTGGTCAGCAGGTAGAGCGGCATGCCGGTGGCGTGGAGCCGCTCGACGATGTCGCGCACGCCGTCGACCTCACCGACGATCATCTCCTCCTGGCGCTTCCACGCGTGCACCAGCGCCGCGTGGTCGGGATGGCGGGCCGCCAGCTCGTCGCACGCCTCGTCGAACGACCGCCCCGCGTCGAGCTCGAGGTTCCACTCCATCGTGCACACCTCGGCGAGGAACCACTCGAGCTCGTCCTCGTCGGGGATCAGCGTCCGGTAGAGATGACGCGGGTCCCAGTCGAGGAGCACGCCACCGACGTCGAACACGACGGTGCGTACCGGTTGGTCGCTCTCCACCTCCTGATTGTGCCGGTTCGTCCACTGGGGTATGACGTCTCGCGGTGACGGGCAACCCGAGCGCATGCTCACGCTCCTCCTGCTCATCCTCGTCGTGCTCCTCATCGCCGGGTTCCTCGGGTTCGGACGCCGGTCCGTCTGACCGGTGACGCGGCAAGGCCGCGTCTTCGTCAACCCGGGCGCGGGGTCGACTGCCTCGGTCGTCGACGACCTGCGCGGCTCCTTCCCTGACGGCACGGTCGAGGAGGTCGAACCCGACGATCTCGCGACCCGTGTCGAGCACGCGCTCGCCACCGGCGACGTCGACTACGTCGGCATCGCCGGCGGTGACGGGACGATCCGGTGCGCGGTCGAGGTGGTGGTGCGTTCGCGCCCTGCGACCGCGGTGCTCGTCGTGCCAGCGGGCACGCGCAACCACTTCGCCGGCGACCTCGGGATCACGGACATCGACCGGGCCGTGGATGCCGCGCGCGAAGGGCACACCCGGCAGGTCGACGTCGCCACGGTCAACGACGCCGTGTTCGTGAACAACTCGAGCATCGGCATGTACCCGAACCTCGTCGCCGTGCGGGAGCGCCACGAGGAGCGACTGCCGAAGCGTCTGGCGAACGTCGTCGCGGCATGGCACCAACTCCGCAACGGGCACCACCTGGACGTCGAGGTCGACGGCGCGCCGCGCCGGGTGTGGGCGGTCTTCGTCGGCAACGGTTGCTACGGCGACACGTTGCGCGACCTCACCGGTCGTGATCGTCTCGACGAGGGTGTCCTCGACGTCCGCATCGCGCGCGCCGACGGGCGGCTGTCGCGTCTGCGCATCGCAGCCGCGGTGCTCTTCGGTCGGGTGGCGCGGTCACCGTTGATCGAGCGACATCGGCGTGATCGCGTCACCGTCGACACGGGCGGTCGCATCGACGTCGCGCTCGACGGCGAGGTCGTGACCCTCACGTCGCCGCTCGTGTACCGATCGTGTCCCGGGGCGTTGCGCGTGCTCGTGTCCGAAGGGGAGTGAGACACCTCGACGTTTCGTCGCCGGGGCGGGTGGGCATGTGTGCCCCATGGATGCGATCACCCTCCTGAAGAACGACCATCAGACCGTCGACGGTCTGTTCGAGAAGTTCGAGAAGGCCGGCGAGAACGCCAAGAAGACGAAGCAGAAGCTCGTCGCCAAGATGATCGAAGAGCTCGCCGTTCACGCCGCCATCGAGGAGATGACGTTCTATCCCTTCCTCAAGGGAATCGACGAGGAGCTGACGAGCGACGTCCTCGAGAGCCTCGAGGAGCACCACGTCGTGAAGTGGTTGCTGAGCGAGATCGACGGCATGTCGCCGGACGCGGAGCGCTTCGACGCGAAGGTCACGGTCCTCATCGAGAACGTGCGCCATCACGTCGAGGAGGAGGAGCGCGAGATGTTCCCGCGCGTGCGCAAGGCGCTGTCGCGCCAGCAGCTCGACGAGCTCGGCGAGTTGCTCCAGCAGGCGAAGAAGGTCGCGCCGACCCGCCCGCATCCCCGCCAGCCCGACGAGCCGCCCGGCAACGCCGTCGTCGGCCTCGTCGCGGGCTTCATCGACCGCGTGCGTGACGCGGCCGCCGACGCCGCGTCGAAGGCGACCTCGAAGGCGTCGTCGAACGGACGGCGTGCCGCGTCGACCGGCCGCCGCGCGGTGAAGCGGGCGACGTCAGGCGCACGGGCGCGGACGTCCTCGAGCCGCACTCGCTCGACGCGGCGCAAGGCGACCTCGCGCCGCTGACGACCGACGCTCCCGTGCGCCTCGTGCGTCAGTCGGCGGTGGTGAGCCCGATCGGGCACGCGACCCCGGTGCCGCCGAGCCCGCAGTAGCCGTTCGGCACCTTCGCCAGGTACTGCTGGTGGTAGTCCTCGGCGTACCAGAAGTCGCCCGCTGACGCGATCTCGGTCGTGATGTCGCCGTAGCGCGACTCGTGCAGCCGCGCCGCGTACATGTCGCGGCTCGACGCCGCGGCCGCGCGTTGTGCGTCGTCGGCGACGTAGATGGCGGACCGGTACTGGGTGCCGACGTCGTTGCCCTGCCGCATCCCCTGCGTGGGGTCGTGGGACTCCCAGAAGACGCGCAACAACTGCTCGTAACTCACCTTGGCGGGATCGAACACGACGAGCACGACCTCGGCGTGACCGGTCCGCCCGGAGCACACCTCCTCGTACGTGGGGTTCGGTGTGTAGCCACCGGCGTAACCGACGGCGGTGGTGAACACGCCCTCGGTCTGCCAGAACTTGCGCTCCGCGCCCCAGAAGCAACCGAGGCCGAACACCGCCTGCTGCATGCCGCCGGGGAACGGTCCCTCGAGGGGTGTGCCGAGGACGAAGTGGCGGTCAGGGACGGGGAACGGCCGGTGGTCCCGACCCGGCAGCGCCTCCGCCGGATCGACCATGGTCGCCTTCGAGCGGGAGAAGAGCATGGCCACAGGCTACGGCCGGGGCCGTCGCCCGGCTCACCCGAGCTGGTTGCGGATCGTCGTGATGGCAGGTGAACCGCACACCGCCGCGGGCTGACCGTTCGTCGCCGCGCAGATGGCGGCTGTCAGCTGGTTGGCGGCACCGAGCACGCTCTTCGAGATCGGGCTGTTCGGGTCGCCGAGCGCGTCGGCGATGTCCTTGCCGCTCTTGCCCTGGAGCACCGACGGGTCGTACGTCGCGCCCTTGAACAGGTACACGCCACCGACGTCGAGGAACGGGATCGTCTGTTGCGGGTCGAGCGCCAACCACAACGTCTTCTGGTCGTTCGTCAACGACTCGAGCGCCTTGCCGTTGCGGTCTGCCGTCTCGACGGACGTGAACGCGATCGTCTGGCTGGTGAACGACGCGCCGTGGAACGTGAACGTCACGGTGTTGGGATAGACGTCGGTGCTCGACGACCGCGTGAACGCAAGCTTGTCGAACGTGCCGAACCGTGAGAGGGCCACGACGATCGCCCACCGCTCGGCGGCGCAGTAGGGGCAGTACTCCGCGCCGACGAAGAGGATCTCCGGCTTGCCGTCCTGCGTGAGCGGCGCACCGGTGAGCTTCGTCGGCGCGCCGTGCGCGTTCCCCGCGCCGACGGCCTCGCTCGTGTTCGTGGGCACCGACATGACGACGCGCGCGACGTCGGTTGCCGCTTGGCCGGTGGGCACCGCGGGCGGCGACGACCCGCCGCCGAGCGAGGCGACCAGCAGCGCGATGACGACGACGACGGCGACCGCGCCCACGACGAGCAACGTGACGCGGCGGCGGTGCCGGCGTCGCGCCGCCTCCCGCTGCCGGTAGCGGTACGCGACGCGCGGAGGTCGGCTGGGGCTCATCGGAACTCCACTCCAGCACGCGGCGACCCGTGTCCGGGGTCATGCACGTCGAGCCGACCGTCCGCGGCCGTTCCGCTGTCGTCGACCGGAACGACGACGAAGCGGGCGACGAGCACCATCACCGTGACGAAGCAGAAGCACGCCAGCGCTTCGAAGGGGAGGGACACGAACCCGAACTCCCACACGAACCGCGTGGTGCACGGGTTGCGCGTGCTGCAGAAGGTCGTCTGGTCGGGATAGGCCTGCAACTGCGTGTGGTACGCGGCGATCACCGCACCGGGGATCGTCAGCGGCAGCACGTACCGCATGATCGAACGATCGCGACGCAGCGCAGCGACGAACAGGACGGCGGCGAGCGGGTACGCGCAGATGCGCTGGTACCAGCACAGCTCGCACGGCTCGAAGTGGGCGGCCAGCGAGTAGTACAGGCTCCCGCCCGTCGTGACCGCGGCGACGAGCCAGGCGAGCCACAGCGCCGTGGCCGAGAGACCCTCGAGCGTCACTGCCGCCCACGAGTCCGGCCGCAGCCGGGACGCGGCGACGAGGACGACCGTGACGACGGTGCCCGCCCAGCACGCGAGGCACAGCACCGCGAAGAAGGTCGACAGGGTGGCCGTGCTCACGCCCCGATCGTCGCAGAGTCGCCGGTCATCCGCTCGACACTTCCTGAACTCTCATGTACTTTCATGCTGTGTCCGTGTCACCCCTCCCGAGGGGCGCGCTGGTGGCCCTCGGGCTGACCGCCGATCGCCTCGCCGTGCAGTTGCCGCAGTTCGCCGACTGGTTGCACCACGCCGCCGCCGTGGCCACGGCCGACTGGGTGGGCCCGCATCGCGACGAGTTCGACCGGCGGGTGCGCCTGCTGACTGCCGCGCTGCTGTCGGCGCGGGCAACCGTGGCCGCGGTGGGCTCGACGGCCGACGACCTCGTGCACGCGTCGCCGTGAGCGACGTTCGCTGCTCGGCACGACCGAGCGATCTGTACGCGGCGGCGGCGGAGACCGCCGAGCTCGCATCCGCGCTGCGCGCCGCCCTCGCCGCGCTCGACGGGAGCGCCGAGCTCGTGTTGCTGTCGGCGCGCGGGTTCTGGTCCGCGCTCGCGTGGCGCGATCCGTTGTGGTCGTTGGTCGATGCCGTCGACGACCTCTCGCTGTTCGTCGCTGCCGTTGGTCGCGCCTTCGAGCGCGCGGGTGACGGCACCGCGACGCACGTCGTCACCACCGGCGCGGCCGCCATCGACGGATGGTTGCAGGCGTCGGCGTGGCTGCCCGCCGATCACCTGCACGCCGCGCGCGAGGGCGAGTGGGGCACGGCCGTGTTCGGCACGCGTTGCGCGTCGTGGCCCGACGCCGGTTACCTCGGCACGGGGTTCGTCGTCGGTCCCGACGGTCGCCGCTACCCCCTCGTCGCGCCCTGGGTCACACGCGGCGGTGTCGTGTACCAGGCGGACGACGGCGTGCTGCCGGGTCGTCCGAACGTGCTCGACCTCGACGGCCGCGACCCGGGATGGACGACGCTGTACGAACGCACCGGCATCGAGCGCTGGCGCGCCGCGCCGGACCTCGCGGAACGCACGCTGATCGGCATCGGCGCCACGGCGGCGGGCGCGCCCATGGGCAGCACCGAGGCCGACGTGCAGACCGTCACGATCGTCCCCGGGCGGGCGCCGGTCCTCGGCGCGTCGCCGGGCGCGGGGGCGCCCTCCGCGGTGAGCCCTCCCGCGTACGAACCCGACCGGCCCGAGTACCCACCGCCGAACGCGCCCGACGTGGCGTACCCGCGCGGGCAGGACTCACTGGTGGCGAACGGTGCCGCGCTCGCACCGTTGTTCATCGACGGTCTCGGTGGTGCGGTGTTCGCCGACCTCGGGTCGCACGACGCGTACGACATCGCGTTCCAGCAGAACGTCGACGGACGTGTGCGCGCCGTCTACCGCCGCGTCTTCGTCGGCACCGACGCCGGCGGCGACCCGGTGCTGCAGTCGGTCTACGTCACCGGCCCGGAGCGCAACGACCAGGTCGCGATCACGTACGCACCGAGATGAGGTCGCGCCACACGGTCGCGCGCTCGACGACGTCCATGCGCACGTCGACACCGAGGCCCGCGCCTCGGGGCACCGCGAGGCAGCCGTCGCCGTCGAGGACGAACGGTGCCGTGAGGTCCTCGTCCCAGTAGCGGTCGGATGCCGACAGGTCCGCCGGCAACGTGAAACCCGGGAGGGCCGCCACGGCCAGGGAGGCGGCGCGACCGATGCCCGTCTCGAGGAGTCCTCCGACCTTGGCCGGCACACCCGCCGCGGCACACACGTCGTGGGCGTGCTGCGCGGCGGCCACACCGCCGAGGCGCGCCGGCTTGACGACGATGCCGACCTGCGTGCCGCGACGCAGGACGTCGTCGATCGCAGTGATCGACGTGATCGACTCGTCGAGCAGCACGGTCGCCGCCACACGCGCTGCGAGCGCGACATGACCGTCGATGTCATCGCGCGCGAGTGGCTGCTCGACGGCGAGCACGTCGAGCTCGTCGAGCGTGGCGAGCACGTCGAACGCGTCGCCGCGACCGGTGAACGACTGGTTGGCGTCGACCTGCACGATCGGCGCGCGCGGGCGCTCGCGCAGCATGTGCTCGGGATCGATCTTGACCTTCACGGAGCGGTACCCGGCGTCGACGAACGCCGTGACGTCGTCGTCGAACCCCGCCGTCGCCGTCGCGACGACCGAGGCGCGCGTCGCGCCCAGGTGATCCGCGAGCGAGACGCCGCGCTCGCGCAACGTGAGGTCCAGCATCGCCATCTCGAACGCGGCGTGCGCCATCGGCTCGTCGGCGATCACCGCGCCGCGGATGATCGCCGGAAGCGACGCCCGCGCCGTGTCCAACGTCTCGTGCCAGTACCCCGGTGACGTCGCCGCGCCGCACTCGCCCCACCCCTCGGCCCCGCCCGCCAGCACGCGCACGAGCAGGATGTCGCGTGTCGTGATCGTGCCGTCCGCCGTGGCGAACGGTCGCACCAGCGGCATGCGCACGACGCGCAGCTCGACGGCGTCGAGGCCGGCGGCGGGCGCGGCAGCGCTCAGGTGCCGGCCAGCCGGGCGACCACCGGTGCCATGTCGTCCATCCCGCCCTGCAACACGAAGTACGACACACCCCACCGCTCACGCGCCGCCTGCAGCTTGTCGCAGATCTGGTCGACGGTGCCGAACCACGCGTACGGCACGTCCATGATCTCGTCGGTCGTCACCGAGAACGCGCCGGCGAGGTTCTCGGCCATGCCGCGCGCGTCGTCGGTGACGGTCCCGAAGAACACGAGGATGTTCAGCTCGAGGTCGTCGAAGCGGTCGCCGGCCGCCTCCTTCACCCAGGTGACCTTCTCGTCGACGACCGACGCGCGCGCGTCCTGCGCGGCCTCGGCGGTGACGGCGCCCGCCGTGAGCCGCGGGTTGATGCCGACGATGTCCGCGTGCTGCGCGGCGATGCGCAGCACCTTCGGTCCGCCGCCGCCGATGAGGATGGGCGGGTGCGGCTTCTGCACGGGCTTGGGGAGCCCGTCGAGGTTCGTGATCCGGTAGTGCGTGCCCTCGAAGCTGAACGGTCCGTCCGCCCACAGGCCTCGGTAGATCTCGATCGCTTCGACCATGCGCTCGATGCGCACGCCGTCGCGGTCCTTCGGGATGCCGGACTGCTCGTAGTCCGTCGTCATCCATCCCGCGCCGATGCCGAACTCCAGGCGCCCGTCGGAGAGCACGTCGAGCGTCGCCGCCTCCTTGGCCAGCACGACCGGGTGCTTGTAGTCGTTGTCCCACACGAGGGCGCCGATGCGCAGCCCGGTCGTGGCGTCCGCCGCTGCCTGCAGGGCCGGCACCGGCGCGAGCTGGTCGCCGAAGTGGTCGGGCAGGAACAGGGTGCTGTACCCGAGGTCCTCGGTCTTGCGGGCGAGCTCGGTCCACTCCTTGGCCGATCCGGCAGAGTGGGCCTGGATGCCGAATCGGAACTTCCGGGGGTGCGCCATGGGCGGTGAAGGTAGCGCCGCGATGCCGAAAGGGCCGAGTCGCACCAGTAGCGTTGGGACACCGTGCGCTACCTCGTCCGTCTCGCCGCGATCGCCGCGGTTGCCGCGTTGTGCGCAACGGCGATCGTGTTCGCGTCGATCCCTGCACTGCGCACGGCGGCCTCGGCGAGCCACGGGGTGAGCGAGCCCATCGACCTCAACGCGCTGCCGCAGCGCTCGCTGGTGTACGACCGCAACGGCAACGTCGCCGCCACGCTGTTCGCCGACCAGAACCGCTCGCCGGTGCCGCTGTCGCAGGTGCCCCAGCTCCTGCGCGATTCGATCCTCGCCGTCGAGGACGAGAACTTCTACAGCCACCAGGGCGTCAACCTGCGGGCCACGCTGCGGGCGCTGCTCACCAACGTGCAGTCGGGCGAGGTGCAGCAGGGCGGGTCGACGATCACCATGCAGCTCGTCAAGAACACGCTGCTCACACCCGAGCGCAACTTCTCCCGCAAGACGCGCGAGGCGGTGCTGGCGTGGCGCCTCGAGCAGCAGATGTCGAAGGACGAGATCCTCGAGCGCTACCTGAACACGGTGTACTTCGGCAACGGTGCGTACGGCGTGCAGGCCGCGTCCGAGCTGTACTTCGGCAAGAACGTCCAAGACGTCACGTGGCCCGAGGCGGCACTGCTGGCCGCGCTCATCCGCGACCCACGGGACTACGACCCGTTCGTGAACCCGGCGCTCGCCGTCGAGCGTCGCCACATCGCGCTGCAGCGGCTCGTGGAGACGGGGAAGCTCTCCCAGCAGGAGGCCGACCTCTACAACTTCACGCCGCTGCCCTCGGCGCCGTCGAACCTCGCCGCGCCGCCGCAGGACTACTTCCTCGAGGCGGTGAAGCAACAGCTCCTCGACGATCCGTCGTTCAACCTCGGCACCGACTACACCGAGCGCTACAACGCCGTGTTCGAGGGTGGGTTGCGCATCTACACGACGTACGACCCGGTGCTGCAGCTGAAGGCGGTCGGCGCGCGCAACGACACGTTGCCCGGCGGCGTCGGCGACGGCCTGTTCGTCATCAACAACGGACGTCCCGACATCCCGACGACGTGCCCGGCGCTCAACGACGGCACCCACTGCCTGGGCACGGTCGCGATGGTCAGCGTCGAGCCGGGCACCGGCGCGGTGCGCGACGTCGTCGGCGGTCCCGGCTTCGACAAGTGGAAGCTCGACCTCGCCACGAACAAGAGCGCGATCCGCCAGCCGGGGTCGTCGATGAAGGCGTTCGTCCTGGCGGCCGCGTTGGAGAACGGCATCGACATCAACGACACGATCAACGGTGGGTCGTGTTCGATCCCCAACCCCGGCGGCACCCCCAACCCCTACACGCAGCCCGGTGAGGGCGGCGTGGCCACGCTCGTGCGGCAGACGGCGGGCTCCGTCAACTGCGCGTTCCTCCGTCTCGGCCAGATCGTCGGTATCGACAAGGTGATCGCGCAGGCCCGCAAGATGGGCATCACCGCGCCGTTGCGCAACGTCGTGTCCTTCCCGCTCGGCGTCAACCCGGTGTCGCCGTTGGAGATGGCCGGCGCCTACGCCGCCATCGCCAACGACGGCGTGTTCAACCAGCCCTACTTCGTCGACAAGATCACCGACGCCAACGGCAAGGTCATCTACCAGCACACGCCGTCGCCGACGCGGGTGATGTCGGTGCAGTCCGCACGCGAGGAGACGGTCGCGCTGCAGGCGGTCGTCACGGGCGGCACCGCCACGCGCGCCCAGCTGCCGGGTCGTCCCGCGGCGGGCAAGACCGGCACCACCGACCAGCACGGTGACGCGTGGTTCATCGGGTTCACGCCCCAGCTCACGACGGCCGTGTGGATGGGGAGCCCCGAGTCGATCGTGCCGATGAACAACGTCGGCGGCATCAACGTGTTCGGTGGCACGTTCCCCGCGCTGCTGTGGCACAACTTCATGGTGATGGCGATGGACGGCCTGCCCGTGATCCCGTTCCCGCCGCCGGGGCCGAGCAAGGGGGGCACGTACCTGCAGATGCCGTTCGAGAAGAAGTCGTCGTCGCCGTCGTTCAACACGCAGCCGACGGACGGGGGCACCGTCGTCGTCACCGGCCCGTCGTCGACGGAGCCCCCGACGACGGCGCCCACGACGACGAAACCGAAGAAGCCGCCGAAGGGTGGACCATGACGACCGCGTCCCCCGATGCACTCGAGGCACTCCTCGCCGTGCAGGCCATCGACACCCATGCCGACCAGCTCCGGCACCGCCGCGAGCACCTCCCCGCACGTGCCGACCTCGCCGCGACGCAGGCCCAGCTCGCCGAACTCGAGCGCCGTGCCGGCGCGGTGCGCGCCGAGCGGCGCGAGCTGAGCGCGGCGGAGAAGCGGCTCGAGGACGAGATCGCGATGGTGCGCGACAAGGCGAAGCAGGCGGACGCCAAGCTGTACTCCGGCACCGTCAACGTGCCCCGCGAGCTGACGGCGTTGCAGGGCGACATCGAGTCGTTGCAGCGCCGGCAACGCCAACTCGAGGACGAAGAGCTGGAACTGATGGAGCAGGGCGAGCCGCTCGACGCCCAGCTCGCAGTGTTCGACGCGCAGCAGGCGACGCTCGACGAGCAGGCCGCCGCGTCACTGGCGGTGATCACCGAGGAGGAGGCCGCCATCGACGCCGAGTTGGCCGCGCTCGACGCGCAGCGCGCCGACGCGGTGGCGCCGGTGCCCGCTGACCTGCTCACCCTCTACGACAAGCTGCGCCGCGGCCTCGGCGGCATCGCGGTCGCGCGCCTGCACGGCAACCGCTGCGACGGCTGCCACCTCACGTTGTCGGCGGTCGACGTGGATCGCATCCGTCACGAGCCCGACGACGTGCTCGTGCAGTGCACCGAGTGCGGTCGCATCCTCGTGCGCGCCTGAGCGATGTTCCTCTGGTTCATCGGGGGCGGCGCGTTGTTGGTGGCGCTCGTGTTCCAGAGCCCCGCGCTCGACTACCGCATGGTGATGCTCGGCTCGGTCGTGCCGCTGCTCGACGGGGTCACCGGCGGGGCATGGGTCCTGCACACGCTGCTCGCCGCCATCGCCGCGCTCGCCGTCGTGATGATCGCCACCCGCCGGCGGCGGTTGGTGCGACGGCGGTGGCTCGGCATCCCCATCGGCATGTTCGTGCACCTCGTCCTCGACGGTGTGTGGACGAGCACCCACGTGTTCTGGTGGCCGTTGTTCGGTGCGTCGTTCGACGGTGCGCGCCTCCCCGAGCTGGATCGGGGAGCATGGTCGATCGTGCTCGAGGCCCTCGGTGTCGCCGCGCTCGTGTGGGGCGCGCGCCGCTTCGGTGTCGACGATCCCGAGGCGCGCGCGGAGTTCCTCCGCACCGGCCGGTTGCCACGGGTGCCGCAGTGACGTTGATCGTCGTCCGCCACGGGCAGACGGACGCGAACGCGCGCGGCCTGTTGCTCGGACGAGCCGATCCCGCGCTCGACGCCGTCGGGCGCACGCAGGCATCGGCCGTCGCCGCTGCGCTCGCGCCGTTGCACCGCGACGCTCGCATCGTCTCGAGCCCGCTGCGCCGTTGTCGCGAGACGGCGGCCATCATCCGGCGCGACCGCGACGTCGACATCGACGACAGGTGGATCGAGCTCGACTACGGCGCGTTCGAGGGTGTCCCCATCACCGACGTACCGGAGACGACGTGGGCGCGCTGGCGCGCCGATCCCGACTTCGCGCCCGAGGGCGGCGAGTCGTTGCGCGCGCTCGGCCTGCGCGTCGCGGGCGCGTGCGAGTCGTTGCTCGACGAGATCGCATCGCGTGATGTCGTCGTCGTCACCCACGTGTCGCCGGTGAAGGCGGCCGTCGTGTGGGCGCTGGGTGTCGACGAGTCCGTGACGTGGCGTACGTACGTCGCGCCCGGGTCGATCACCCGCATCGGCCACCGTCGCGCGGGCGTGCCCACGCTGCTGTCGTTCAACGAGATCCCTGCCTGACCTCGACCGGTACACTGGCCGGCGACGGTGAGCCGGCTGGGTGGCCGCGGCGCCGATCTCGCATCGACGTCGAGGAAAGTCGGGACTCCACAGGGCAGGGTGCTGGTGAGAGCCAGGACGGGGTGACCTGTCGGTTCAGGGCAACAGAGAGCAGACCGCCGATGGCCGCGCCCTCGGGTGCGGCACAGGCAAGGGTGAAACGGTGCGGTAAGAGCGCACCAGCGTCCGGGGCGACCCGGGCGGCTCGGTAACCCCCACCCGGAGCAAGGCCGAACGAGGGATGGCCGGCCCGGTCGACATCCCCAGGTGGGCCGCACAGATGGATGGCCACCGGTCCGCGTCAGCGGATCACAGAATCCCGCTTACACGCCGGCTCACCGTCACCCAACCCGGCGGCGCAGTCGCGCTATGCGCGCCGGCCCACGAAGGCGAGGAACCTCGTCTGGTCGTCTGCGTCGGCGGGCACGTCGATCCGCGGACCGAACATGCCGTCGGCACGAAGCACCTCGTCCGGCATCGAAGTCATGCCCGCGATCATCCGTTGGAGTTGGTCGGGGTCGAGCGTGTCGTCCTGGCCGGTGGCGCGCGCCAGGTCCCACGTGTGCGTGAAGACGTCGCCGGTGACGATCATGTCCACCGTCTCCGCGAGCGACTGCGTGCTGAATGGCGTCGTGAGCTGCCGGGTCGCCAGTGCCGGGTCGGCGAGCGCGTCGGCGATCGTTCGTTGCACGGTCTCCCACGCGCCGACGGGGTCGGTCGCCACGGACGGCACCGCGGGGAAGTCGACGCCCTGGGACCCGAAGAAGGCCGGGATCCACTCGGTGAGGTGACCCACGACGTCGCGCGCCGTCCAACCCTCGCAGGGCGACGGGTTGTCCCACGCATCGGCGGGGACAGCGCGGACACGCTCGGTGAACTGGGCGGAGATGCGCGCGTAGCGCTCGGCGATGTCGCTCATGAAGGCGTAGACGCTACCGGCGCCCGATACTCATCGACGCGCTCGACGCTGGTTCGGGGAATCGCTCGCCGCGATCACCAGGGCGGCGCTGCACCACGGGCGGGCGCGGTCGCCGTGACGACCCATCCACCGCTCGACTGGTCGAGCAGCATCCAGGTGTCGATCTCGGAGAACGTCGGTCCAACGCCGTACACGCGCGTCGCGCCACGGTCCTCGGACAGGAGGCTGCAGTACGCACCGACGTCGTTGGGAAGCCGAGCGTTGCTGCAGGTGCCCATGTACGCGGTGCCGGTCGTTGCCAACTGGTCGGCGATGGCCTGCTCCGGCGACCACGTGCCGGACGCGAAGTGCACCCGGAGCACGGACGCCTGCCACATGTTGCCGTCCTCCATCGACCTGGTGAACAGCACCAGCGAACCCGACGGTGCTGCCGGTGCGAGGTAGGGCACGTCGGCCGCGAACGGCGCGAAGGATCCCATCGAGCCGCCCATGACGGTCGTGTCGGCCAGCGGTGTGGTCACGCCGTCGGCGCGGATCTGCACCTGCACGGTCGCCTCGAACGCGGTGCTCGTGCCGCTCACGTGCAGCGGCGACGAGACCGTGTCGAGCGCGTGCGGCGTCCCGACCTGGATCTCGTCCGTCGCCGCGCCGAGCACCCACCAGTTCCCGTCGTTCGACAGCATGCGGACGAACACTGTCGTCACCGCGCCATTCGGCTTGGCCCGCACGGTGACCTCGCCGGAGTTCGGATCACCGGCCTCGTAGGACCCCATCACCGGATCGACGAAGCCGAGGAAGTCGACGGCGAAGCTGCGCGCCGCAGCGACCGGGTCGGTGTAGCGGGTGCTGCTCGACGCGACCGGCCACACCGCGGTGGACGAGGGCGGCGGTGTCGTGGGGATCGTGGTCACCGACGTGCTCGGTGCGCTCGACGTCGGCGCCTGCGACGTCACGGTGCTCGAGGTGGGCCCGGCCGATCGCGTCCCGCGATCACGAGCGACGACGAGCGTCACCGCGACCGCGACGACTGCCGCGACGAGTGCCCAGACGATCCACCGACGTCGACGTGCTCGCGTCGGCGGTGCGCCGCCCGTGTCGAGACCGTGCTCCGGTGTGGAGAGCTGCGTAGACATGGCAACCTCCCTTGTCACCGTGAGGATCTGCCGCATCGCGCCGCGTGACCAGGGCCCTTCGTCCCTGTCTGTGCGCGATCACGCGACGCGGGCGCCGGTACCGCTCCAACCGCACGTCGTGCAGTTGTAACGAACGGTCGACGCGTAGCCCATCTCCTCGGGCTCGAGGTAACCGTCACACGACGTGTCGCCGCACCGCAGACCATGCCAGTCGCAGGACTCGCAGCGGTACGTGTTGATGTACGGGCTCACCGGCGAGCCCTCCGTCTCCGTGACCGGACGGTTGCACTTCGGGCAGTCCATCGCGTTGCCTCCTGGGTCGCGCGGGATCGGTCGCGGGCAGCGTGCGCGCCCGACACCCCGAGAGGTAGAGGCGTTGGTCACGACGCGACGGCGAGTGATCCGCGAAGCGGCCGAGTGACGAATGCGCCGCAGCGCGCTGGGGTACCGTGCGCCGCCGCGCGGACGAGCGCGCGGCTCGATCCCGAGGAGGGGGCATGCAGCTTCGAGTGGTGGGGGCGGGTGTCGGGCGCACGGGCACGCATTCGCTGAAGATCGCGCTGGAGCAACTCCTCGGCGCACCGTGTCATCACATGCTCGAGATCATCGGCGACCCCGCGCAGATCCCGGCCTGGATGGCGGCGATCGACGGGCGGCCCGACTGGCCGGTGATGTTCGAGCGCTACGGCTCGACGGTGGACTGGCCGAGCGCGTCGTTCTGGCCGGAGCTGCACGCGCAGTACCCCGACGCGCTCGTGCTCCTGTCGGTGCGCGATCCGGAAGCGTGGTACCGAAGTGCCTCGAACACGATCTTCCTGAGCTTCGAGCACATGCCGCCGGAAGTGGCCCCGTGGATGGAATCGGTCCGCAAGCTCCTGCGTGAACGGTTCAGCGACGACTTCGACGATCCGACGGCGATGATCGAGGCGTTCGAGCGCCACAACGCGGCGGTGAAGTCGACGGTCCCGGCGGACCGGCTGCTCGTCTGGGAGCCGGGTGACGGCTGGGAGCCGATCTGTGAGCGACTCGGCGTGCCGGTCCCGGAGGAGCCGTTCCCGGTGACGAACACGACCGACGAGTTCCGCGCCATGCTCGGGATGACGCCGCTGTCCTGACTCGTCGCGCGGCACGTCGACGTGCCGCGCATCCGGGACCCGATCCCACAGCACGTCTCGCGCAGAGTAGAAGACTTCCTCACATGGAGATGGAGCGCGCCACCCGCGCACGGAGGCGGCGCGCTCGGACGGTGTACCGGCGGCGCCGGGCGGCGGTTGCCGTCGCCGCGGTGGTCGTTGTCGTGGTCGCGGGCGTGGTCGTCGTGCGGTTGACGCGGTCGCACGGCACGGCGTCGCGCCCGCCGGCGAGCACCGCCACGGGGCCTCCGGTGTTCGCGATCGACCGGGCGCCATGGCAGCTCCCGGCGGACGCGTCCCGCGCCGTCGTGCTCGCCCACGACGGACGGTTGCTGGTGGCCGGCGGCCTCACCGACGGCAACAAGACGACGGGGTCGATCGTCGAGCTCGACCCGCAGTCGGGCCGGGTGCTCGATCAGGGTTCGCTGGCGGAGCCCGTCCACGACGCCGCGGGCGTCGATGCGAGCGGCTCGCCGATCATCTTCGGGGGCGGCGCGGCGAAGGTGTCCTCGACGGTGCAGGCGCTGCCCACGACGGCGACGGATCTGCGCACGGCGCGCGTCGGCACGCTGCCGTCACCGCGTGCGGATCTGGTCGCGGCGGCGGCCGGCAATCAGTTCGTCGTGGCGGGCGGCTACGACGGGTCCACGACGTTGCCGGATGTCCTCGTCACGAACGACGGCACCAGCTTCACGACCATCGCGCAGTTGCCGGAACCCGTTCGCTATCCCGCGGTCGTCACACAGAACGGCAAGGTGTTCCTGATCGGCGGTGAGGCCGCGAGCGGCGACAGCGCCGCGATCCAGAGCATCGATCCGGCGGCGAGGACGGCGTCGGTCGTGGCGCACTTGCCCGCGGGTGTCTCGCACGCGACCGCAGTCGACCTCGGCGGCACCGTCTACGTCTTCGGCGGACGCAGCAACGGTCATGCCACGGATGCCGTCTTCACCGTCGATCTCGCCACGGGCACCGTCCACGACGCCGGGCGCCTGCCGGTCGCGCTCTCGGACATGGCCGTTGCGACCTTCGGCGATCGCGCCTACCTCGTCGGCGGCGAGACCGACAAGGGGCAGCCCTCCGCCCAGGTGGTCATCGCCGGCCTGGAGGCGCGGCCCTCGTCCTCGTCCTCGTCCTCTGCCGGTCGGTCGGCGGGTGCGCCGTTCGACGGGAAGCTGCTCATCGCGGATCGCGGCAACAACCGGCTCCTGCTGGTCGACACGAACAAGAACGTGTCGTGGACGTTCCCGTCGCCTGCTGCCCCCGCGCCGCCGCAGGGCTTCTACTTCCCCGACGACGCGTTCTTCGTCAAGCACGGCACGGCGATCATCACGAACCAGGAGGAGCAGGACACCATCATCGAGCTCGCCTATCCGTCGGGACAGGTTCTCGCCAGCTACGGGCACCCCGGCAAGCCGGGCGCCGCGCCCGGCTACCTCAACCAACCCGACGACGCCTACCTGCTGTCCGACGGTCGCGTGACGGTGGCGGATGCGAAGAACTGCCGCATCCTGTTCCTCGACCCGAACTTCATGTTCCAGTCGGCCATCGGTACGAAGGGCGCCTGCAAGCACGACCTCCCCAGGGACGTGGCGTACCCGAACGGCGACACGCCGCTCGCCAACGGCAACTTCCTCGTGTCGGAGATCAACGGCTCCTATGTCGACGAGGTGCGCGGCGACGGGACGGTGGTGTGGAGCCTCCACCTGCCGATCACGTACCCGTCGGACCCGCAGCAGATCGGCCCCGATCTCTACCTGATCGCCGACTACGCCAAGCCGGGAGGTGTGTACGAGTTCACGCGCGAAGGGCAGATCGTGTTCAGCTACGCCGTCGCGTCCGGCGAAGGGATGCTCGACCATCCGAGCCTCGTCGAACAGCTCCCGACCGGGCTGCTGTGCGTGAACGACGACTACCGCCACCGCGTCGTGATCATCGACCCTGCGACGAAGCAGATCGTCTGGCAGTACGGCCAGACGGACGTCGCGGGGACCGGACCGAACCAGCTGAACACGCCCGACGGCTTCGATCTCCTCGCGCCCGACAACACCACACCGACCCACCCGCAGACGGGCTGATCCGGTTGCGACGGCGCGCCCGTCGACGATCGTGACAACCGGCCCTGTGCAGCGGCGTCGTGGTGCGACAGCGTGGTGTCCGTGACGCGCCTCCTGCCGGACCATCTCGCTGCCGAACGGCACCTCGGCGGCCGGGCCGCGTGGTTGCGGGCGGCCGTCCTCGGCGCCAACGACGGCCTCATCTCGACCGCCAGCCTCGTCGTCGGCGTCGCCGCTGCGGACAACGCCCGTTCCGCGGTGCTCATCGCGGGCATCGCCGGGCTCACCGCCGGTGCCCTGTCGATGGCCGCGGGGGAGTACGTGTCCGTCAGCTCGCAGCTCGACACCGAACGCGCCGACCTGGCGCGTGAGCAGGCCGAGCTCGAGGCCGATCCCGAGGCGGAGGTCGACGAGCTCACCGCGATCTACGAACGGCGCGGGCTCAGCGCAGAGCTGGCACGACGCGTGGCGGTCGAGTTGTCGGCCCAGGATCGACTGCCGACGCACGCCCGAGACGAGTTGGGCGTCGACATCGAGGCGCTCGCTCGCCCGGTGCAGGCGTCGGCCGTGTCCGCGTTGTCGTTCGTCAGCGGCGCGCTCCTGCCCGTGCTCGTCGTCGCGCTCCTGCCCGCGTCCGTCCGCATCGCGGTCACCGTGGTGGCGACGCTCGCCGGCCTGCTCGTGCTCGGCGTCGTCGGCGCTCGACTCGGCGGTGCGCCGCAGGGCCGCGCCGCCGCGCGCGTGCTCATCGGCGGCGTACTGGCGCTCGTCATCGCGGTCGGCATCGGTCGCCTCACGGGCGCCGCTGTGTGACGGCGCCCGTCGAGATGCGCGCGAACCGCTGCCCTCCGATGGCGCAGGCGCCGGTGAGCAGGTGCATCGACACGAGGCTCAGCTTCGAACCGGCATCGATGTCCAGCCGCAGCAGCGGCACCGCGGACACGACGGCGACGGCAACGGCGATTCCTTGCCAGGCGGCGAACGCACGTGGTCGCCGTCGCGCCATCCACCACAGCAGGAGACCGCCGGCGGCCACCGCGCTCGCGGCCGTGATCGCGACCTCCGCGAACGTCAGGTCCGCACCGTCCGGGTTCCATCCCGTCATCACACGGATGGGCGCGCCCAGGTTCCCGACGACGAAGACGATCGAAGTGGCGACGAGTGCGGCGCCGATGCCGATCACCGTGCCTACGGCCGTGCGCCGTGTCGTGCCTTCGTCGGGCGAGATGCGCGTCGCGTGTGCTTGCATCGCGGAGTACCTCCTGTCATGGATGTCGTCCACGTCTTGACGAGCGGGCGGCGCGAAGTGTGACCACGTGCCGCGAGGAGGAGCGATGTTCGACGGACTGCCGCCCAGCGCGGCATGGCGGCACGCCGGCGGGCGCGACGGCTTCGAGGTGGTCTTCATCTCGTCAGTACGGCAGGGCTGGCGTTTCGACGGACACACGACCGTGGTCGAAGACGGACACCCGTGGACCGTGCGCTACACGATCACCGTCGACCGGCGATGGCACACGCGCCGCGCCAACGTGTGGGCGTGGTCGACTGCCGGCGCCCGGCGCCGAACGGTTCGCGGGGACGGCGCGGGACGGTGGGAGGTCGACGGCGTCCGCGCGCCCGACCTGGACGGCTGCCTCGACGTCGATCTCGAGGCGTCGGCCTGCACGAACACGTTCCCGGTGCACCGCATCGACACCGTCCCGGGTCGTGTGGTGGAGGCGCCGGCGGCCTACGTGCGCGTGGACGGGCTCGCGGTCGAGCGGCTCGAACAGCGCTACGGCTGCCGTGCCGGGAACGTCTACGACTACGAAGCGCCCGCGTTCGACTTCGCGTGCGCGCTGCACTTCGACCGCACCGGCCTCGTGCTGGAGTACCCCGGGATCGCGAGCCGTGTGCACTGAAGCGATGCGGACATCGCGTCCGTAACAGGTGAAGACGGGTGCCACGCGTTACGCTCTGGGACGGACGGCGACCCCCGATCGTGATCGAGGACGATGACCGAGCACTCGGAAGTGCCGACAGATCCGAGCGAGTTCGCGTGCGTCGACTTCGTCAACAGCGCGTTCAGCGATCACGTCGGTCGCGGCACGGCGACGGACCGTCTGGAGTCGCCGCAGTGGCGACGCTGGTTCCTCGACCGCTACGACCTCACTCCCGACGATCCCGGCGCACCACCCTTCGGTGAGCTCGCGGCGCTCCGGCGCAACATCCGACGGATCCTCCACAAGTGGTCCGAGGGGGAACCGCTGTCCCGGCGAGATGTCCGCTACCTGGACGAACGCACCAGTGGCGCGCCCGTGCGGTTGCGTGTGGCGCAGGACCCGGACGGTGTCGACCTTCGTCACGAGCCGGTCACACGCTCGTGGGCGTGGGTCATTGCCGGCGTCGCGGCATCGGCCGTCGAATTGCTGCGCGACGGCGAGCCGGCGCGCCTGAAGACGTGCGGGAACCCGGACTGCAGCTGGGTCTTCTACGACAACACGATCAGTCGCACGCGTCGGTTCTGCTCCGCCACGCCGTGCGGGTCGCTGATGCGCGTGCGTCGGTTCCGCCAACGAGCGTGACCACGACTTGACGCCGCACTGCGGCGTCGCGTGTAACGTGCGACAGCGCATATAGGCCGTTACAGGTTCGTACTCGCGGCTGCGCACCGCGCGTGTCACGTTTCGCTCCGCACGTCCGTCATGGCACATGACCAAGTCGTTGGATGTGCGCAGGGAGGAAAGAAGGATGGAGCCACAGATCGATGCGATCACGCTCGGCGTGAAGGACGTGCAGCGAGCCAAGGAGTTCTACGTGCACGGCCTCGGGTGCGAGCCGGTCCAGGAAGCGGAGGGCTTCGTTGCGCTCTCGCTGGGTGCGGCGATGTCGACGCTCGGGCTGTACGCGTGGGACGCGCTCGCCGCGGACGCCGGCGTCGCGCCGGAGGGCTCGGGTTTCCGCGCGACCGCGATGTCGTTCATCGTCGATGCCGCGGACGGGGTCGACGCACTCACGGCGACGGTTCGGCGCGCCGGCGGCACGGTCGTCAAGCAGCCCCACTCGCAGTTCTGGGGCGGGTACACCGGCTACGTGGCGGATCCCGACGGCCACCTCTGGAAGATCGGCGCGAACCACCGTCCCTCGATCTTCCGTTCGCGCGGGGCGACGACGGAGCACGTGACGCCGCCGACACCGTGCGAGACGGCCGTGACCCTGGCGTGTCGTGACGTCAAGCAGAGCAAGACGTTCTACGCGGACGGGCTCGGCTTCACGGTCGACAAGTCGTACGGGAAGTTCGTGAGCTTCAGGAGCGAGGGCGGCGCGCTGTTCTCGCTGTACGCGTGGGACGCACTGGCGGACGACGCCGGTGTGGCGCCGACCGGCACCGGCTTCCGGGGCATCACCCTCTCGAGGCTCGTGCCGTCGGCCGACCACGTCGACGACGTGCTCCGGGCCGCCGGCGAGGCGGGCGGCACGGTCGCGCCCGCAGCGCGGGCACCGTGGGGCGGGTATGCCGGCCACTTCCGCGACCCCAGCGGTCACGTGTGGAAGGTGGCGGCGCGCCAGTAGCGCGCGAGGGAGACATCGATGGACGAACGCACCTGGCTGCACGACCGCTTCGAGGACAACCGGCCACACCTCCGTGCCGTCGCCTACCGGATCCTCGGGTCCCGCACAGATGCCGAGGACGCCGTGCAGGAGGCGTGGATCCGGCTGCAGCGGGCCGACACGTCCACCGTGGACAACCTCGGTGGGTGGCTCTCGACGGTCGTCAGCCGGGTGTGCCTCGACATGCTGCGCGCTCGTCGTGTTCGGCCCGACGACCCGACGCCACTCGACGCGCGGCCGTGGGGCGAGCGCGCCGCAGGCGATCCCGACCCCGAATACGAAGCGCTCGCCTCCGAGACCGTCGGACTGGCGCTTCTCGTGGTGATGGACACGTTGTCGCCTGCCGAGCGCTTGGCCTTCGTGTTGCACGACATGTTCGCGGTGCCGTTCAACGAGATCGCGGTGGTGCTCGACGTCACTCCGGACGCCGCACGCCAGCATGCGAGCCGGGCCCGCCGTCGCGTCCAGGGCGGCACGCCGCGCACCGACGTCCCGGATGCGCACCACCGAGCCATCGTCGACGCCTTCCTGGACGCGTCGAGACGCGGTGCGTTCGATGCGCTCGTGTCGATGCTGCACCCGGACGCCGCCCTGCGCGCCGACGCGATCGCGCAGCGCGCCGGCGTCGAGGAAGTGCTCGGCGCTCGCAGCGTCGCCGACGTCTTCGCCGGCCGCGCGAAAGCGGCGGAGCTCGCGGTCATCGACGACGAGCCAGGCGCCGTGTGGCGGCAGCGAGGTGTCCCGCGCGCGGTGTTCCTGTTCACGATCGTCGACGGGCGCGTCAGCGACATCGAGCTGGTCATGGACGACACCACGATCGAGCGCCTCCACATCGTCGTGCCGGAGTGACCGTGGACGAGTCGTCGCCGCAGTTCGTCGTCCGCCCCGTCGGTGTGGTGGCGTCGAGCCTCACCGCCCTGCGAGACGCGCCACGGCAGGGCGACGAAGGGGCCCCGGACGCGTGGCTCGTGCTCGAACCGTCGCTCGTGCCCGCCATCGAAGGTGTGTCGCCCGGCGACGAGCTCGTCGTCCTCACGTGGCTCGACCGAGCAGACCGGGACGTCCTGCGAACGCGTCCGCGCAACGATCCCGACCGCCCCGAGCAAGGCGTGTTCACGACACGGTCGCCCGACCGGCCCAACCCGATCGGGCTGCACGAGGTCACCGTGCTCGCGCTCGAAGGCAACCGCCTCCGCGTCGATCGCATGGACGTCGTCGACGGCACGCCGATCATCGACATCAAGCCCGCCCTGCCGCCGGTCGCCGATCGGTGACGGCGGCTGCCGAGACGCTCGCGCCGCCCGACCGGTCTCCCTCGGTCGATCGGTTCGATCGGCGCGTGCTCGGCGTCGCCGCGGCCGTCGTCACCCTCCAGCTGGCCGTCGCCGGTCGTTACGGCTGGCATCGCGACGAGCTCTACTTCGTCGCCTGCGGCCGCCACCTGGCGTGGGGCTACGTCGACCAGCCGCCGTTGACACCAGTGGTCGCCCGCCTCTCGACCGCACTCTTCGGCCCGTCGCTCTACGGGCTGCGCATCTTCCCGGCGTTGGCCGATGCCGGCATGGTCGTCCTGACAGGGGTGCTCGCGCGCGAGTTGGGCGGACGGCGCCGGGCGCAGCTGCTCGCGTCGACCGCTGTCGCGGGCGCGACCGTGCTGCTCGCCGTCGGGCACCTGCTGTCGACCGCGGTGTTCGACTTCCTCGTGTGGACCGCCCTCACGGCGGTCGTGGTCCACATCGCCCGCACCGGTGACGGTCGGTGGTGGATCGTGGCCGGTGTCGTCGCGGGCGTCGGTCTCGAGAACAAGCACAGCGTCGTGTTCCTGCTCGCCGGTCTGCTCGCCGGCCTCCTCGTGACGCGGCGTGACCTCCTCACCGATCGACGGGTGTGGCTGGGCGTCGCGGTCGCGGCGCTCCTGTGGCTCCCGAACCTGGCATGGCAGGCGGGACACGGGTGGCCGGTGTTCGACATGAGCCGCAGCCTGCGCACCAACGGCATGCACGACGGCAACATGTTCCTCTTCCTGCCGATGCAGCTCGTCTTCCTGGGGCCGTTCGTGACGCCGTTGTGGATCGCGGGCCTGGTGTGGTTGGTGCGCGATCGAGCCCGACGCGAGGCGCGCTTCCTCGCCGTCGCATGGGGCGTGCTCACGGTGACGTTCATCGCGACCGCGGGGAAGCCGTACTACCTCGCCGGCCTGTATCCCGCGCTCATCGCGGCCGGCGCCGTGTGGCTCGAGCGACGCTCGTCCCGGTGGGTGCGACGCGCCGTTGCCGTCGTCGCGACGGCGAGCGTGCTCGCGCTGCCGTTGGCAGTGCCGATCCTGCCCGCCGGCGCGACGGGCAGCGGACCGATCGCCGGCATCAACCCGGAGTTGCGCGAGACGTATGGGTGGGAGGCGTTCGCGCGCGCCGTCGATGCCGTTCCGGGTGCTGCGGTGTTCACGCAGAGCTACGGCGAAGCAGGCGCGCTCCAGCAGTTCAGCCCGACGCGTCCGGTGTACAGCGGCCACAACAACTACTGGCTGTGGGGCCCGCCCCCGGACGATGCGCAACCGGTCGTCGTCGTCGGGCACTTCAGCACGGCGTACGTGGTGGCCCATTTCGCCGGCTGCGAGCTGCGAGCGACGATCGACAACCCTGCGCACGTGCCGAACAAGGAACGCGGTGCACACGTCTGGCGCTGCACGGGGCCGGTCCACCAGTGGCGCGACGAGTGGCCGTCGTTGCGGCACTACAACGCGTGAACGAGGTGCCGATGTCGGAGACGAGCACGCTGCCGGCGCCGCCGTCCGTGCGAATGTTGGTGCGTTGAAGGCGTCATAGCGCCCACATCGCACCAACATTCGGACCAAAACGCCACGTCACTAGCCCCGGCGGAAGCAGGCGACGGCCAGCGGCACCAGGACGATGAGGAGCGCGAGGCTCCACACGATCGCGGGCACGACGTAGTGGCCGGCGGGGTGCCCCATCACCTCGACGGCGCGATCGCCGAGGCACAGGGCGCGGACGGCGTCGACCATCGCGGTGATCGGCTGATGGTTCGCGAACGCCTGCAACCATCCGGGCATGGTGTCGACGGGGACGTACGCGCTCGAGACGAACGTGAGCGGGAAGACCAGCAACGACATGCCTTGCGCGGCTTGCGCGTTGCCGGACACCAACCCGATGACGACGAACATCCACGTGAACGCGAACCCGAAGAGGACGCACAGCGCGAACGCGGCGAGACCGCCGGCAAGGCTGCCGTGCACGCGGAAGCCGACGGCGAGGCCGAGCGCCACCGTGAAGGCCAGGTTCCAGGTGAGCACGCCCGTGTCCGCCAGCGCGCGGCCCGTGAGGACGGCGACGCGAGGGATCGGGAGGCTGCGCAGGCGGTCCGTGAACCCTTGTTCGAGGTCCTCGGCGACACCTGCCGCGGTGTTCATCCCTGCGAACAGGACCGACGTGGCCACGAACCCCGGTACGACGAAGTCGACGTACGGCACACCCCGGATGCCGATCGCACCGCCGAAGACGTAGCGGAAGATCAGCAGGAACATCGCGCCCTGGATCGTCCCGACCACGACCAGTTGCGGCGTCCGGACGAACTTGCGGATCGTGCGGCGAGCGATCGCCAGCGAGGCGTCGACGAGCGACGCCCCCGTCGGGATCGAGGTGGCATCGATGGGCGCGGTCATGCGGATCTCCTGGTGCGGTGGTCGGCAGGGGCGGACGCGCTGGTGAGCGCGAAAAAGACCTCGTCGAGCGTCGGTCGCCGCAAGGCGATGTCGTCGACGGCGACGCCGTGCGCGTCGAGCGCGCGCAGCAGCGCCACGAGTTCCTCGGTGCCGGCGACGACCGGCATCGAGATGTGGCGCGCCGATGCATCGACGACGACATCGGCGGTGCCGACGGCGCGCGCCACGGCCGTGGCGCCGGCGAGGGCGTTCGTGTCCCGGACCCGGATGTCGATGACGTCGCGGCCGGCGCGCGCCTTGAGGTCGTCCGGCGTGCCGTCCGCGATCACGCGCCCGTGGTCGACGATGACGATGCGCGACGCGAGCTGATCCGCCTCGTCGAGGTACTGGGTCGTCAACAACACGTCGGTGCCCTCGTCGCGCAGGGCGCGGATGGACTCCCACAGCTCGATCCGGCTGCGGGGATCCAGCCCTGTCGTCGGCTCGTCGAGGAGGAGCAGGCGCGGTCGCCCCACGAGGCTGGCGCCGAGATCGAGGCGCCGGCGCTGCCCACCCGAGTACGTGCGCACCGTGCGGTCGGCGACGTCGTCGAGGGCGAGGCCGGCGACGACCGCCGCAGCCCGCGCTCGCGCCTCGCGGCGCCCGGCCCCGTACAGGCGGGCGACGAGCTCGAGGTTCTCGCGACCGGTCATCGTGGCCTCCACCGCGGCGTGTTGACCGGCAAGACCGATGCGGGCGCGCACCGTTGCCGCTTCGCGCACGACGTCGTGGCCGTCGACCCGCACGCGGCCGCCGTCGGGGCGCAGCAACGTCGCCACGGTCCGCACAAGCGTCGTCTTGCCCGCCCCGTTCGGGCCGAGCAGGGCCACGGCCTCCCCGGGCGCGATGGCGAGGTCGAGGCCGTCGAGCGCGACCACGCGCCCGAATCGCTTGCGGACGCCTTCGGCCTCGACGATGGGTGTCATGCGTTCGCTCCTCCACGGTTTCGATCGACGGTCCAGACTCGATCAATGATCGAGTAACGATCGCTGTTCTACAATCCGCTCGCCATGCCGTCAAGGAAGAAGCCCCCGGCGCCCCCACCGGCGCCCGAGCCGCCGTGGTGGGGCCCGCGCCGTGGCGCGCGGCGCCGGCAGCAGCCGTTGTCGCGGCAGTCGATCGTCGAGGCCGCCGTGCGCATCCTCGACGCCGAAGGCGTCGACGCCTTGACCGTCCGCCGTCTCGGCGACGAGCTCGGGACGGGATCGGCGACCCTGTACTGGCACATCCGGAGCAAGGACGACCTGGGCGAGCTCGTGTACGACCACGTCATGGGCGAGGTCGCGCTGCCGGATCCCGACCCGTCCGTGTGGCAGGAGCAGCTCAAGGAGCTCGCCCGCCGCTGCTACCACGTGATGCTGCAGCACAACGACCTCGCCCGGCTGTCGATGGGGCGCGTGCCGGTCGGCCCGAACATGCTGCGGATCATCGAGTGGTCGCTGCGCCTGCTGAGATCGGCAGGCGTACCCGACCGAGCGGCCGCGTACGCAGGCGACATCCTCGGTCGCTACCTCGACGCGTCGGTGCTCGAGGCGACGGCCCGGGGCGGCCCGCCGGTCGAAGCGCTCGGGGAGTACTTCGCGTCGCTGCCCGCCGACGCGTTCCCCAACGTGCGCGCCGTCAGCGGCGCGATGTTCGCCGGTGACGACGACGACCGCTTCGAGTTCGGGTTGGATCTGCTCGTGCGCGGGCTCGCGGCGCTGGTACCGGACCCACCGTCACGTTGAGGTCCGCCTCCGGCGACCGCGTCAGCGTGTGATCTCGGTCGTCACCGCCGCGGGATCGGCGGCGTGGCGCGCGACCGTGATGCCGTAGGTGCCGGCGGCGGTGCGCCACGCGTGTGACGCGGGATCGCGCGTGCGGAGGCGATCCGGTGCGACGACGATGTCGAAGCGCGTCGAGCCCGTGGCCGGTACCTCGACGCGCGTGAACCCGATCAGACGCTCGGGCGTGCCCGGATCGGGCAGCGTGGCGTAGACCTGCACGACGTCGGCACCGTCGCGCTCGCCGGTGTTGCGAACCGAGCCGGTGACGCGGATCCCGTCGCCGTCGTCCGACACCTCGACCTCTTCGAGGGCGAACGTCGTGTACGACAGGCCGAAGCCGAAGGGGAACGCGGGCGCGGTGCCCGTGTGGCGAAGGTGCCACCAACCGTGCCAGCGGTCGTACGTGAACGAGCGCGCGTCGCGATCGAACGCGGGCAGGTCGGCCTCGACGACGGGGACCGTGAACGGGAGCCGGCCCGACGGGTTGACGTCGCCGAACACCACGTCGGCGAGGCCGGGACCGGCCTCGCAACCGCCGTACCAGCACTGCACGACCGCGGGCACGTGCTCGAGCCACTCCGAGACGATCACCGCGCTGCCGCCCTGGATGGCGACGACGGTGCGCGGGTTCGCCGCGGCGACCGCGCGCACCAGGTCGACGTGTTCGGCGTGCAGGCGCAGCGACGTGCGGTCGCCACCGGTGCCGAAGCCGCGAGAATGTCCGGCGATGTGCGCCGGCACGGCCGTCGCCGGCAACTCGGCCAACTGCTGCTCGAACGCCGCCACGAGGGCGGGGTCGTCCGCCGCCGGGAACAGCGTGCCGAGCTCGGGATCGGTCTCGCCGATGAACTCGCCCTCGTCGCGGTACGTCGAGCCGACGACGACCAGGGCGACGTCGGCAGCGGCGGCGACGGCGGCCGCGCGCCCCACATCGTCGCCGTCGTCGTACGTGACCTCGCTGCCGCGATCGCGGATGCCATCGAGCACGGTCCGGCATGCGATGTCCCACACGTCGCTCGAACCGGCGTCGCCGAGGTTGACCGTTGCCGCCAGCGAGCCGATGACGGCGATGCGACGATCGGGCGCGACGGGCAACACGAACTCACCGTCCACACGCTCGTTGCGGAGCAACACGACCGAACGCGCCGCCACTTCGCGCGCCAGCGCGCGGTGTGCCGATGACCCCATGACGTCACGGTCCGGGGGAGGTGACGAGAGGGTGCCGTCGAATCGCAAGAGCGTCGCGACGATGCGCGTCACCGCCGCGTCGACGTCGTCCCACGACGCGTCGCCGCTCGTCAACGCGTCGCGCAGGTGCGTCGCCCGCACCATGCGGTACGGCATCTCGATGTCGAGGCCGGCCGACAGCGATGTGGCCGCATCGCGCAGACCGAAGATCCAGTCGCTGATGACGAACCCTTCGAACCCCCACTCGTCGCGGAGGATCTCGGCGAGCAGCGTCGCGTTCTGCCCTGCCCACTGACCGTTGACCGAGTTGTACGCGGACATCACGGCAGCCACGCCCTCCTCCACGACCCGCGCGAAGTGCGGGAGGTACACCTCGTGCAGGGCGACCTCGTCCACCTCGATGTCGACGGTGAAGCGGGCGTTCTCCATCGAGTTGCAGGCGAAGTGCTTCACGCACGCCATGACGTGACGCTGCAGTCCTCGCGTGAGCGCGGCGCCCATCTCGCCGACGTGGAAGGGGTCCTCGCCGTAGGTCTCCTGCGCGCGACCCCAGGCGGGATGGCGCAGGACGTTGACGCAGACCGCGCCCGTCAGGTTGGCGCCGGCCGCCCGCAGCTCCCGCCCGATGACGTCGCCGACACGGGCCTCGAGCGCAGGGTCCCAGGTGGCGCCACGCGCCATCGAGACGGGGAACGCGGTCGCGTTCCCGATCACGCAACCGCGCGGCCCGTCCGCGAACGCGACGCCGTCGAGGCCGATGCGCTCGACGCGCGCGGCGATGAACGGCGCGCGGTGGTAGCCCCCGGTACCGAGGAGCGCGAGGCCGGCCCACGTCGGGGCGTCGCCATCGAGGCACCACAACCGCTCGTCCTCCGTCATCGTCGCCACGAGCGCCGCCGCCGCGTCCCGTGGCGCCGTGCCCGAGCGGACGGCGTCGCGCGCCTCGTCGAAGGTGGAGATCGTCACGGGACACGAATGGTGGACGCAGCCGCGACCGGGCGCAAGCACGACCGCTGTGGTTACGTTCGTGCATGCGCGCGCGGCAGTGGTCGGTGGTCGTCGCCGGGGCAGTGGCGCTGGTGGCCTGCACCGGTTCGCCCAGCAACCGCGCGGCTCGTCCGGGTTCGTCGAGCGCATCCGGGGCGCCGTCGTCGACCACCACGACGGTGCCGGCGCGACCGAGCGAGGGATGCGGCAAGCCACCGCCGGTCGCGGCCACGAGCGAGCCGATCGGTGACGTCTCGCTCGAGTTCGTGAGCGGCGGGCAGACGCGCACGTACCGCTTCGGCGTGCCCCCCGACTACGACCCGGCGCGACCGACGCCGTTGATCCTGAACCTGCACGGCTCGGGATCGAACGCCGACGAGCAGAGCCTGTACTCGCAGCTGCCCGCCAAGGGCACGCGCCACGGCGACCTCGTCGTCACACCGAACGCCAACAACGCGAACTGGGAGCTGCCGGGGCAGGGCGCCGACGACGACTTCCTCATGGGTCTCGTCGATCACGTCGCCGCCGACTACTGCGTCGACCTGAACCGCGTCGACGCCGCCGGCATCTCCCTCGGGTCGTGGAAGGCGACGATCACGGCGTGCACGCACCCCGATCGCATCGCCGCGCT
>Ga0070741_10005059_pt1 | contig 29851 bp, 20 predicted proteins | sample Coa_R1_4_FD_66440 | JGI IMG/M metagenome (GOLD analysis project Ga0070741, IMG submission 66440) | Surface soil microbial communities from Centralia Pennsylvania, which are recovering from an underground coalmine fire - Coalmine... | ecosystem: Environmental > Terrestrial > Soil > Unclassified ... | reverse complement strand
TTGTCATGAGTCATCAAATGCAGGTTGTCCCGGCATCGGCGTAGGTCGATTTCGGATCATCCATCCTTTTCATCCCCTCTGCGGCGCGGAGTACGAATTGGTGACGCGGAAGCTCACTTGGGGTGAGGACCGCATCTTCTATTACGACGCCAACGGCAGGCTTAAATCCTTAATGACCAACGTGACAGACGTTGTTGAGAGAGACGCCTTCGATCGCATCTCCGCAGGTCGATCTGCATTTCGGATCGATGATCTGCTGGAACTGAGACGCCTCTTCAAAAGGCACAAGGTGGGCGGAGAGGAAGCCGTGGGTGTGTAAGTATAATATTGCCGCACATGTCAGAAGAGATTTGCCGCATGGGGAAACCCCAAGGAGGCCGCTGTTTGTCGCTAGGCTGGGCGCCATATGCGCCATCAGATATCACAAAGTGGCTTCTTCGCTCCAGGCGATAGGCGGCGTCTCTTTTTGCTTGACATACCCCTGCGAAATGAGGCATATTAATACTTACACATCCGGCGCCGAGCGATTGGATGGCCAGACTGAAAAAGCCCGATCAGAAAACGCTGGAGTTGAAACGAACTGGCACTCTCAACCCGCACCCCGATACAGTTTCCGACGCACTATTCCAAGAAAATCCCTTTTTCGATCCCAAGGACTTGCTCCAGGTTCGCTACGAGATGCTGCGCCGACACAGCGTGGAGGGAGTCTCGATTGTCGATGTGGCTTCCCGGTTTGGCGTTTCACGCCCGACGGTGTATCAGGCCCAGGCTGCCTTCCAACAGGCGGGCCTGGGTGGCTTGCTGCCCAAGCAGCGTGGGCCCAAGGAAGGGCACAAGCTTTCTCCCGAGGTTATCGAGTATGTGCGGACCTTGCGCACTGGCGAACCTGGCTTGACGACTGTTGCCTGTGTTCAGGCCGTTCAGGAGAAGTTTGGGATTACGGTTCACCGCCGGAGTCTCGAGCGGGCGCTGTCGAGCAAAAAAAAACCGCGGAATCTCGTTTAAGCGTGACCATCTCGGAGGGCGCCATCGAAGCCTACGAACGACTTCGCCAGCGTGCAGTTCATTTGGACAGCGGCGACCTGGCGGGCCGTCGCGTTTTCGTGCGCTCTGGCTTCGCAGCCTGGGCACAGATCAGGCCCATTACCGTGCCCTCATATCCAACGGAATCCCAATTTCTATCTGAGGTCGCACCGCCAAGTCTCGACTCTTTTGGAACCGAACTCGTCCGCTTGGTAGCAGGCCTGATTCTCACTCGACAGGAGGTCCTTACGGCATGCCTGAGCTGAAAGTTACGGAGCAGCATCTTAAACACGATGCCTATCTGTATATTCGGCAATCCACTCCGCGGCAGGTTATGGAAAACACGGAGAGCACGCAACGCCAGTACGCTTTACGTGATCGCGCCGTGGCGCTGGGTTGGCCGCTCGAACGGATCCATGTCCTCGATTGTGATCTCGGTAAGTCGGGCTCCCAATCGGGTGGCCGAGACGGATTTCAGAAACTGGTCAGCGAGGTCGCTCTCGGCAAGGCTGGCTTGGTGATGGGGCTGGAGGTCTCGCGTTTGGCCCGAAACTCGGCCGATTGGCATCGCCTGATCGAGTTGTGCTCCTTAATGGGCGCACTCATTCTCGATGAGGATGGAATTTACGACCCGGCGAACTTTAATGACAGGCTCCTCTTGGGCCTGAAGGGGACTTTATCGGAAGCCGAACTTCATTTCCTAAAAGCGCGGATGAGAGGTGGAATGATCAATAAAGCTCGCCGTGGCGAGCTGGAGATGCGGCCGCCGGTGGGCCTGGTGTATAGGGACGACGGTGTCCTGATCCTGGATCCCGATGCTGAAGTGCAAGCCGCGATGCGCCTTGTCTTCGAGACCTTCGACCGGACTGGATCCGCGATGCAGACGGCGAAGCTATTCCACGAGCAAGGCATCCGTTTTCCCCGCCGGATTCGCAGCGGCGTGAATAAGGGCGAGTTACATTGGGTGCAGGCGGCACACCCTCGAATCCTCCAGGTGTTGCACAATCCCCGCTACGCGGGCGCATTCGTCTACGGTCGTGTCCGCACTCGCCTTCTGCCAGACGGAAAGCACAGCACGATGAAGGTCGCCCGGTCGGAATGGCAGTTCGTGATCCCCAATGTCCATGTCGGTTACATCACCTGGGAGCAATTTGAGGCCAATCAAAAGCGCTTGTCCGAGAATGCGTTAGGGTTTGGCGGAGCGCGCAAAGCGGGGCCAGCGCGCGAAGGCCCAGCGCTTCTGCAGGGCCGCGTCATCTGCGGCGTTTGCGGAGAGCGGATGACCATTCATTACGGCATGGCATACCATCAGGTGGCCCCAACCTATGTGTGCCAGGAAGCTTCGATTCGAAGGGCAGAGAAGGTCTGCCAGCGCGTGCCTGGCACTGTCGTGGATCAGGCAATCAGTGACTTGCTGCTGGAGTTGATGCAGCCCCTGACCCTGGAGGTTGCTCTGGCAGTTCAGCAGGAAGTCGAGGCTCGCATTACAGAGACGGACACGTTGCGACGAAAGCATGTGGAGCGCGCCCAGTACGAAGCCGAACTCGCCCGGAGGCGTTACATGAATGTGGATCCTGCCAACCGGCTTGTCGCTGATAGCCTGGAAGCGGAGTGGAACAACAAGCTGCGTACCCTGGCGGAGGTGCAAGCACAGTACGAGCAACAGACCCAGAAGCAGCGTCTCCTGATCGACTCGCAGATTCGCGACCAACTGCTCTGCCTGGCGGCTGACTTTCCAAAAATCTGGAAAGATCCATCCGTCGAACCTCGGGAGCGAAAACGCATCTTCCGCCTGCTCATTGAGGATGTGACATTGATCAACGGTGAAAAGATCCAGATCCATGTACGTCTCCGCGGCGGCGCTACTCGAAGCCTGAGCGTGGCGAAGCCGTTGCCAATTGCCCAGATTCGGAAGACAAAGCCGGAGGTCGTAGCCGAAATCGACAAGCTCCTGGAGCAACACTGCGATCGTGAAGTTGCCGAGATTCTGAACCAACAAGGTCGAAGGACTTGGCAAAACGCACCGTTCAACGTCAAGAAAATCGCTCATATCCGGCAGGCCTTTAACCTGCAGTGCCGCTATAACCGGCTGCGGGCCAAAGGCCTGCTTACCGCTAAGGAGATGAGTGTGCAGCATGGCGTGACCACCACTACAATCAACCTGTGGGCCAGGGAGGGTCGATTACGAAAGCACCGTTACGACAATGCCCGCCGTTGTCTATACGAGCCGTTAGAAAAGGGCGCGATTCTCAAGGGCCACGGAGGCCGCCGGCCGCAGCAGCCGGCTTTCACCGTCGCACAGGCGGAATGAGGTGCAGTATGAAACGTAAGCCTTATCGCGAGGCTTTGCAGGCCGCGCCGGCACGACCGCTACACCATAATGAGCCGCCATTTCGTGGTAGGTCCGGTTCAGATCCGGCTCGTAACGGCAGGCTTTATTGACCCCTGTTTTCGTGTTATCGGGAACTACGATTTCTGGCAGGCCGCCGATGAATTCGAAAGCGCGGAGGTGGGCGCCGATCCAGTCCGGCAACGATTGCGTCCAGGTCGCTTCGGCGTAGCTATAGCTGGATGCGCCCAGCACGGCCACGAAGATGGCTGCCTGCCGCACCTCACCAGTAGCGTTGTCGTAAACGGGTATGGTGTCACCTGCGTAGTCAACGAACAGCTTTTCGCCGGCCCGGTGCTGTTGCCGGAGCACCACGTTCTGTTTGGATCGCCACCGGCCGTAGAGCTCACAGAAGCGGCTGTAGCGATAGCCCTCCGGATTCTCCTCGCGGTACTCCTGCCAGAGAAGCTGCAGCGTCACGTGCTTGCTTGCCTGCAGCTGCTGATGAATGGCGCCGAAATCAGGCGGTGGGTATTGCGTCCTGGCCGGTTTCGCGGCAGGATCCGGGTACAGAGACTGTTCGATTTGTGAGTCGTCCCACTCGGCAACATCGGGCCAGCTGATTCCCGCTGTTTCGGCCGCTTTCAGATAAGCCGACACGGTGCTCTGTGCGATCCCACAACTGCGAGCAATCTGATGCTGCGTCAGGCCGAGAGAGTGAAGGCGTAGTAGCTCTTTTGTCTTGCGCACGGTCAACCTCGCTTGAGGCAATCGGGTCCCTCCACCTCCCAGTGGAAGTCCCGTCGCCGGAGTTTGCCCAGCGCGCTTCGCTTTTGATGAAAACCTCTCTAGAAAACCATTCCGAGAATGTCGATCACCCTTCCGGGGCCACCGCGAAACTGATCGGCATCGCTCCGGAATCATGATCGGCTTCCTCCCGGAATGCTGATCGACATCAGCCCGCAATCCCGATCGGCATCATCCCGGAACGTTGATCGACATGGCTCGGAATACGCAGATTATGAGCAATCCGACGCGTGCGATCTGGAATTGACTCTCGGCTCGCCCCGTTTGATGCATATAGATAGGACCGGGCTCCTCAGATGGCCACTGGTGTGGCTATAACCATCGGGACGATCCTAACAGGCGTTTGCCTGGCGAGGCGGTGGGGACGTCGACGAGCACATTAGAAAATCGATCCGCCGGCACTTCATTGCTTGGAGCTCCGGGATCACCCAGGCAGGGTTTGCGATATTGGAGCGCGTTGAAAGCGGTCTCTGTGAGGCGCCCGGGTCGATTCGAGAGCCACACGTAGCCCGCCGAGTGGTTAATGCCAACAACGCGGGTAGGCTCAAAGTCCGGCCCCGTTACGGTGTCGCCCGACTTACAATCAGCAAAAAGCACGATGGGAGGCGTTATGGGTTCGGGTTTACCCTGCTGACCGCCGCTGGTCGACTGCGCATACATGTTACGTCAATCGGAGAAAATTGCGGAATACTTTATCGCGCATTGTATTTGGTCAACCGCAGTCCCTCCACCGGCTGTGCCACATCCCCTGGTATAAAACTGAACCTCGGGCCGAGTCGGTTGGAGGCTGCCTGTTCGAAGAACCTACAAACAAAACGGACTAACGTATATCAATAGCGAAGCTTTAAACTGAACTGGATTGTCCGCCCGCTTTGCACGCCGATGGCTCCCAGCGTCGCTCCGCTGCTAACGAAATTGTTCATGCTGCAGTACTGAAGGGCGGCACAGTTTCCGAGTCGCGTGTGGTTGAAAATGTTGTAGGCGGCCATTCGAAACTGCAACTGGACCTGTTCATAGACGCTGAAGTTTTTCCCGGCTGACATATCTGCGACCCATCGCGCTGGACCCCGGATACTGTTTCTGCCCAGGTTACCGAACGTGCCTAGCGCGGGCAGTGCAAAAGCCGCGGGATTGACCCAGTTCAGGCGCTCTTCCCCGCGGCTCGCCCGCGGTCCTCGGTAATCGGCCAGCACCTGCTGAGCGCGGTCGTTTCCAAAGCCGCCCGACAACGATGTGTCTTGTCCGGTAAAGACAGTGATCCATCCGCCACTTTGGGCAGCAAACAGCCAGGATGACGTCCACCCGCCCAAGATATGCTTCGTTATCGCCGGGTAACTCCGGAATGACGGGCCCGTTAACACGGCCGAGGCAGTAAAGATATGACGAAAATCAAAATCCGAGTTACCCTTGTTGAGATGGCGGTTAAATGGGTTTCCCACGCTGTCGACGTCGACGCCTCGCGGCGACGAGTTATCATCGATGCTGTGGCTGTAAGTCCACGCCGATGTAAGGAGGAGATTTTTGAATACGTTGCCGCGCAGACTCCACTGCATCGCCTGGTAATTCGAATTGCCAATTGGTCCCCACTGCGCGATATAGCCGAATTGATCCGGATGATAAATACGTCGCTGGTTTACGTTCGCCAGGGTCGATCGCGGCTGTCCCTGAGCATCCGTTCCTGGAATGTAAATCGCGGGATTGCTGAGATACATATTCCCCAAATGCGCCCCCTTCGACCCGACATATGCGCCCTGCAGTAACATACCGCGGACTTCGCGCTCCACTGTAAGATTCCACGACTGGAGATATCCAGCCCGCAGTGTCGGATCAAGTCCGACGCGAACATTCACAGGCAAGTTGAACTTTACGTTGGCCGGATCAAACTTGTAGGGGAATGGATTGGAAACACCGGCAAACGGATTGGCAACATCAGCCAGACTGAGAGAGAAGTTCACGCCATAGGGTTGCGTCGTACCGTCTGCATAATAAAATGGGAAAGCAGAGTAATTGTCATAATACACGCCGTAGCCGCCACGGATTGCCATTTTGCCGTTCGCATTCGGATCGAACGCGAATCCGAATCGCGGGCTGAAGTCCTTGTACCTGGTGTGGATCACGGTGCTGGGGACGCCCTTGTCGCCGATGTAATTGAGGCCGATTGGAGCGCTTGAAATAACAGTAGATTGCTGGTTCGCAATGAATATGGCTCCCAACCCGCTCTCCGGATACCAGGGTTGGTTTACTCGATAGCGCAGCCCCATACTGAATGTAAGCCGCCTGCTTACTTTATAGTCATTATTGACGAACGCGGAGTAGTTGTTGGAAATCATGTTCGTGACCAGAGAGGCCGTTCGGGCAACACTGCCCAGACCCAGCATGAAATCTGCATACGGATTCCCGGTCACCTGCCCAGTGAAACTGAAGCTGCCCTGGTCCGAGCCACTTGCGTTATAGCCAATTCCATTCTCGCTGTACCAACGTGCGTACTCGAAGCCGAACTTTAGAGTGTGACGGCCTCGGATCACGGTCGTCAGATCATTGGTCTGATAACTCTTGTCGTTCGGCCCGAAGGCGATACCGGAATTCTGCATGGCGATGAGACCCACGATCGACATATTGGGCAGCGTTTGAGGCAGATTGGTCAGGTTCCATCCAGCAATTCCCAAGCTTTGCACGTTGTGAAGGTAGCGATCCGTGACGGTTTCCCCGGCTAAGATATGGTTTGAGGCGAATGTGATCTGGGTCAGTACGTTACTTCGAAAGTTGTGAAGAAAGTTGACCGTGATGTCCCGGTTGCGAACTTGCCGTGCAAACTGACCGTACAAATCCGGGATGATGATGTTGCCAGTAAGATTGTCGGCCGTAGGATGATCCCAGAAGACACGGCCGAAGACACGAGTATTGGCGCTAATGTTTTGGTCACCGCGTACCGAAATCTGGTTTTCTGATTGTGCCAGCGGGTAGAGGCCGCGCCACTGAGTCCCGAAATTCGCCTCGGGCATGGCCTTCGCCACCATGCTTGTAAATGAGTTCAGCCGGGAGCTCGGGATAATGTTGTTCGGGAACGGCTGGTTGGTTAGCGGGTCCTTGAGCGCCGTCGGGAGCGAGGAGAAATCGCCGATTCGCATCGGACCAGGCAGCGGAAAAGCGCCCGATACTACCGATTCAGCCGGCTGCCTTATACCTTCATAAGAAAAAAAGAAAAAGGACCTGTCTTTGCCGTTATATAGCTTTGGCAGATAGATGGGCCCGCCGATGTTGGTGCCGAATTGATTGTACCGGAGCTTTCCTTTCTGCGCGGCAGTAAAAGTCCGTGCATTAAACTTGTCGTTGCCCAGAGTGTCATATCCCGCTCCGTGAATAGCGTTCGAGCCGCTCTTGGTCGCAACGTTGACGACCAGCCCCGAACTTAAGCCATACTCAGCGCTGAAATTACCCGTGATTATCTTGACTTCCTGAATGGCCTCCGATGTAGGCATCATTGCCGACCCTCCGAAGGCATTCATTCGATAGTGGGACGAATCCATTTGATAATCTGTGGCATTGAACCGTGACCCCGTGGCCTGGGCATCAGCGCCGAGGAAATTGTACAGTGGATTGGTATTGACCCCGTAACCTTGGTTGACCGGCTTCACTCCCGGCGCGATTGTCGCGAGAACCAGGAACCGGTTCCCTGCAACCGGAAGCTCACGAAGTTGTTCCGACTGCACGCCGGTTGTCAACTGGCTCGAGTTTGTGTCTACATTAATGGCTTCGGCCGATATGGTAACCTTTTCCGTCACCGCCCCGACCCGGAGCGGAATGTCAACACGTGCATTCTGGTCGACGCTCAACAGAATTCCTTCCAGCAAGAAGTTCTGAAACCCGGGCTTGTTCGCGCTGATCTTGTAGCGTCCGGCAGGCATTAGCAACGCCCGATACGAGCCGTCGTCGCCGGAGGTCAGCATACGGCTAAATCCGGTGCCGACATTGGTGATCGTAATCTCGACCCCCGGGATCCCGGAATTCGATTCGTCCACTGCGAAGCCAACGATATTGCCGGTAGTCACTTGGCCAGCCACCACGCCCGCTACCGCCGCCAGGCAGGCCAAGCTGCAAGGTACTCTGCGATCAAATCTCATTGATTCCCCCTAAATTTCAATTGCCGCTTTACCCGAGGGTTCCTAACTTTGGATCGGACTGGCTGCCTGTTTGGGAACAGGCGCGCGACAAGCACCCCGAACTGCCAGCCTGCGTGCCGTGAGCCGGCTCATTATAATACGAACGATGCCCGTCAGGGCGCTCAGCCACGGGGCGCTTGATGCCTCCAGAAGAGATAAGTTTTATTGCTGTGAAATCGAACAGGTGTGGAATTACGCGCCGTAATGCCCTTTCCTTGTTGTCTGGCTTGGCGGTTGCAGACGCAAAGTGTCAGATGCGAAGTCCTTCTCTGGAAGATTTGGCTCAAGCGCCAATCGTGCTTGAGATGTCTGGCGCGAAAGCCCAAATTCTTGAGCCGAGTGCGCGGCAGGCGAATGGCGAAATTAGCATTTCGATTTTTTCTGCAGTGGGTCCACTTTCATTGCGCCAAGTCGTTTCGCGCCGCCGGCCGCAGCTCTTGCAAAGGTCCTTCGAAGTTTTCGCCGAACGAGATGCGACCTTTAACTTGGAGTTTCGCTATGCTTTTCCGGAAGCGGAGTCTTTCTATAGTTGGCGGCAAAAAGAAATTTCGAAGGTGAGCCTGGTGCAGGATACCGGCGAGCTGGATCGCACAAAGCTCGATGCCCAGTTGTTTCCGTTCGCCGGCAGCGTCAGCGACGGCATACTCACGGGCATCATTGGAGATTGTCCGGCGTTTTGGGACAACCGGTCACAACAGGTGATCGATCCCGAGCGACGCTGCCTTTCCCTTCGGACCGGTGACGGTACCGATGACCGGCTGGTTACGAAAATTTGGGGTGACAGCAGCAGTTTCTATCGTGGAAACGTGGACGGCTGGCAGCACATGCGATCCGGCGAAACCCGCGTATTTGACACATGGCTGTTCCAGCAACCGGTGCGCGAACTCTACGACATCCGCTTAGCCATGCACCGGGCGCTCGCCGCTGCCAAGGGATGGAATGACTCAGATTTGACCGCCATTCTACGTAACAACGCCTACCTGCAAGTGCGCAGGAACCTGTTGCGCGACGAGAGCCGTTACATTCTGACGAGTGGTGTAAATTACGGTTGGAAGCAGTGGGCTTCGGACGTGTTCCTGGCCGGTCTTGGTTTGGGAGATGAGGAGCTGCTTGCCGAGGCGGTTCGCGGACTATTCTGGGCACGTCTGAATTTCGAAGATAATTCTCAGTATTATCTGATTCTTTCCGCGCTGAGCGCGCGCTCGGGTCGTAGGCCTAATCTAGCGCTTTGCCGTCGATGTTTCGAGTTTATCCGTGATCACGAAAAGCAGGGTGCGTATATACCGCCACGCGGGCAGGATCCGGCGAATGGACTCGGCTGGAAAAGTTACATGGATCTGTTTTATTACGACGATGGCGACTCGCCGATTTCGAATCAAGGCTTCCACTGCGGCGCCATGCTCGCGGCCAAGGAATTGGGATTGGCGGCCAGCGAAAATGACTTTTCGCGGGCATGTGCCGCGTATTCTCGAGCTTTCAATACTCAGGGCGGTTATTTCCCAACTAGTACCATGCGTCCGGAAGTCTTCGGCGGAGACGCGCTTTATGGCGAGGCAATTACATTTGCGGCGTTCGGTCGGAAATCGCTTCCAGATGATCTTGTCCTGAAGCATTGCGATCACGCTCGCAGTATTCAATCGCCGTTTGGGATCCGGGTAGTTTGCAAGTCGAATGGCGACCTGCTCGAGGCTGATCAGTATGGACCGGGTAATCCTCATGGCCTCCCACCAGAGAAGGCCGGCGCCTATGTTCAAGGCGGCTCGTGGTTTTTCTGCGACGCGGGCACATGGCTGTCAGGGCTCGTACACGGTATGAAGCCAGAACTGGTGGACTCCCTCCTGATCGACCGCATCCAGAAGGAGCTTGCCTACTCGCCGTCATTCAGCGAATCCATTCACACTCGCACGGGGCGGCCCCATGGGAACATACTGTACGGCGCTAACGCGGTCTACTTGTGGTTGCGGGAGACGATTCGCCGGCGACTCGGCCAGAATGGCCCCGACCTCGTCTCAGTCGCTATTGATCGGTATCTGAGAAAACGGCGTCTGTAGTCTGCGGTGCCAAGCTGCTCTAAATTCTATAACCAGCGAGGGTGGTCAGCGCCAAATCCTTGAAAGCCGCGAGTCAACAACCGTTCGTTTTTGCCATCGGAATCCATGATCCAAAGGGAAGCTGACTCACCCACCTTCGCCCGGCAGAACGCTATTTGTTTTCCATCGGGCGAAGGCATAGCACGGAAATCCCACTGCAGCGGTTCGGTTCGGGTCAACCGCTTCATTGCTTTGGTTTCGGGATGCAATAACCAAAGCTCCGTGCCGCCTCTCGCCATCTCAGGTTTGTACGCCCGCTGGAAGTGATCATTGGGCAGCGTCGAGTCGAATTCCCAAGCTGTTCTTGATCCAGGAAGCCTGCGGCTGAATAAGATCCACCCATCTCGCGTCCATTGAGGTAAGTTACTGCCACTGCCGAAATTTTTCGGACTACCAGTAACTGCCGAAGCCCAATGAATCGCTCCTTCCGTCAGTACGCGATGCTCTGGTCCCTCTGGTCTGCCTATGCAAATATCTGCCCAGTCGTGGGCCGGGTCTGTCTTGAAATGGATGTCATGATATAGAATCCATTTGCTGTCAGGGGACCAGCTAGTCCCGAAATAAAGATGGTCCGGATCCCCGGCAACCAGTTGGCGGTTTGTGCCGTCCGGTTGGGACGAGAATATTCTGTAGCTATACGGGCGTGGTCCTGAAACGTGAAACGCGAGTCGTTTTCCATCAGGACTGATGCTGAGGCCGTATGGGAACCCGTCGCCCGTACGCGTGAACTCTTTGCGATCGGTTCCGTCCAGGTTCATGCTGAAAAGCTGTGCTGCTCCTTTTGTCACTACTTGAAAGAGGATTCGATGCTCACCAGGCAGAATTAGACAAGGTGCATAGAACGGGGCGATCCGGTTTTTATCCTCTATCTCTGTGAGTCCATGCGTCTCGAGATCGTAAATCCACATGTGAGTTGGGGTCAGGTGATAGTAATCGGGAAACGGCTTGCCTGGCCCGTCCCTACGTTGTTCCATGCTCATCATGAGCACACGCCGGCCGTCGCGAAAAACGGCCACGGGTTGCCAGGTAACCTGCCTTGGCACTGTTAGCTTGAGAACCTCCAAGCCGGTCCCGTCAGCATTGATCAATCCTGTCATTCCATGTGAAGTGAAGAACAAGCGGGCTTTGCGGTGATCGGCAGCGGCTCCTAGCTGGTTAATCAGGCTGGGGTAGCAGACTGCTGCTACATTGCAGGTAAAAAATTTAACGATCGTTCTCCGTTGCATCAGATCGCTACTTATACCCTCTCAAACGTTCATGCGCCATTACCGCGTTAACGAAAGCCTTAGCCTCGGAGATGAAGGGTGCTTCAACCCGCCGCCGCCCGCCTGAGCGCCGCGATATCAAACTTTTTCATTTTAAGAAGAGCTTGGGTTACGCGCTCGATGCGCTTCTTGTCACTGCCTCCCAGGAGTTCCTGCATCGCGGCGGGAGTGATCTGCCATGATAAGCCGTACTTGTCTTTGAGCCAGCCGCACTGTTCGGCTTTCGGATCCGCCGAAAGCTTTCCCCAGAAATAGTCGATTTCTTCCTGCGTGTCGCAAGGGACGATGAACGATATCGCTTCGTTGAACGCGAAGTTGTGCTCGTGCGCAGAATCCATAGCCCGGAATTCCTGGCCAAAAATCGAGAAGTGCGCGTACCGCACCGTCCCTTCCTTGTCCGGCTCCTCGCGGTTGCCATAGCGCGCAAGAACATCCGTTTTCGTCTCGCCAATGTTCCTGCCATCGGGCGCGTTCTTAAATACCGACACGTAGAAATTAATCGCTTCCTCGGCCTTGCCGCACACGTTGCCCACGAACATGAGGGCGGGAGTGAGTTTCTGGCGCACATCGCGTCCGCCGACATGAATGACCTGCCAGGACAGGCCGTATCTGTCTTCGAGCCATCCGTATCGCGCGCTAAAGGGATACGTGTCCAGCGGCATAAGGACCTTCCCGCCTGGAGCCAGGTGTTCCCATATCGCATCCACTTCTTCTTTCGTCCTGCAGTTGATGTGGAACGATACAGAGGGATTGAATTTGAACAAGGGCCCGGCGCTGATCGCCATGAAGGGCAGCCCCGCAAGCTCGAACGACACGAATTCGCAGTCACCCGATGGCGTGCCGGACAGCATCGTCACATTGCTGATTCGGGAGCCGGGAAACAACGAAACGTAGAACTCGGCCGCTTCTCTCGCCTGTCTATCAAACCACAGATGCGGAGTGAGTTTTTGCATAGCTTCTTGGCCGCCGAAACAGGCAAGCGACCCGTCGAATCACAGAATTATACTCCGGGAGACCGGCAAACTGCCGTCCGCCGAGTTCACGGATCAGTTTCAGGTCACCAATGATTCGAGGGGTGGCTACCCTCCAGCTCTAATGTTTCTGCCGATTCGCGCCGACCTTCCTAGAGTATGAGTTTTCTTTGTCCTCCGGACGTTGCCGAGACCGCCGAGGCTTACTGCATGAAGCGCCTGTCTGGGAAAGAGGCCGTTCAATTTGAAGAACACTTCTTCGCGTGTGCAAAGTGTATCGACAAGGCTGAACGCACCGCCACGTTCGTTTACCCGATGCAATCCGCTTCGGCCAAATTCGGTCAGACTCAGGCGATGGCTGCAACGAACTGACCTAATACCGGTGAGTTCCTTGGCCCGCGATAGTAACACGAAACGGGAACTCTTACCTTTCCGCGGCCAACCTAATCCTTTCCTGCTATCCCGCCGATCTTCTCAGCATGAGTTTTCTTTGCCCTCCAGATGTTGCTGAGACGGCCAGGGCCTACTGCATCGGCCGCCTCTCCTGTTATGAGGCCGGGCGGTTTGAGGAACATTTTCTGGTATGTCGGGAGTGCCTCCAGGAAGCCAAACACGCGGCAATTTTCGTTGCAGCTATGCCGAGCGCCGGGTCGAAAAATGGCAAAAGCGCCGGTGCTCCCGCGATCCGGAATATGGAACGGCGCCAACGGTGAAAGACTAGAGAACAAGAGCTTCCTCACGATGAATTTTGCCTGACAGAGTCTTTCCTCTTTGCTCGTCCAGTATGGCTCGTAGCCGTGGGAACTCGGCCTCCTCTTCGTCTCGGATGTGCCGCCGAATCAGATCATGAACAGACCGAACGTGTTCTTTCCATCTACTCTTTGCGTCCAAGGCCGATTCAATTTGATACATGTGAATCTTCATCTCGGCATGTTCGCTGTATAGCCGCTTCGCCGCGTCCCTCGAGCCGGCTTTGTCGTACAAGAGCGGATAAACAACATCCTCTTCGGCTATCGCGTGTTTACCGAGAGAGCGTTTGAAGGCGAGAAAGGTTGCGCTCCGCCGGGTGAGCGAATCGTCGGACATCTCCTCCATGCTGTCCAGGAGGGACAAGATAGAGCGGTGATCTTGTTCCAGAAGTTCAAATGGATCGCTTCCGAACATTGTTCGTACCGATCCACGTGCCATTGCAATGAACGGCGGCAGCAAGCGGCTGCCCAGTGCTCCAATCACTGCTCCCCCTGCAAGGGCGGCGGCTTGGCTGCGGAAAACTTTCCCTGGTCGATATGTCATAGATCGTTTTACCTCCTCGAACCGAAGATCTCGTTACTCGTGCAATTAAGAGTCCAGAGTCACAGCGGATATCTGAAACCAGCGACTCATTTCGGAGTGTGAATACTCACAGTCGGTAGTCTTCAGGATTACTCAGGAAAAGCAACTCGGTGATACTGTATGCGATGTTTGACTAACCTCACTTTTTGACAGCAAACCTGGAGACCTTGGGATAAAGAGACGCGTGGCGAAGCTGGGTAAACTGCGGCACCGCGACTTTATACGGGTTCATTGTCGCCGCAGCCGGTTATCATCACGAACCATGGGCTGACGAAGCTCAATCGTGGCTGTTGGCGCGCGACGCCAGTCTATGGCAGTTGTGGACTGTGCTGCTGCATTACGAAGGCACGCCGGGATTATGGCATTCCATACTGCACGTGGCGATTGCTGCGGGTCTGCCCTACGCGGCAATCGGTATCATTCCGGCGCTGTTTGGATTGGCTGCTGCCTGGCTTCGAATCCGGCACTCACCGCTGCCGTTACCAATCCGGCTGTTGTTGCCGTTTACTTTTTTCCTCTGCTACCAATATTCGGTGATTGCACGGAGCTACTGTCTGCTCCCGGTACTGCTATTCGCCTCGGCTACGCGCTCTATCTGGAGCACGACTGCAATTTTATGCCTCATGGCCGCCGTGAGCTTGGAAGTTGCCCGATATCTTCGCACCAGGCCGATTTCCCAGCGAGATCTCTACCCGATCGGATATGCCTGTACCGGCGTGGAGCCATACTTTCCGGCAAACCTTTTCGCGAACGTCAATGGCGGCGAGCGAATTGCCTTTTGGGACTGGTCCAATCTCAATCATGTCAATGACGATGCAGACTGCCTTAACGTACTGCAACCACCGTATGTGCTCATTGGTTATAAGGTGACTTCGAGAAAGGTTACTGGATTACCCGTGCTCTCAAGGCAGGATATCATCACGTGGCGCACTTCGATGGAAATATCTTCTGGAAGACCCGCATCCTGGAACCCGAGTCCTATGATCTTTTCCGGCACGCTGGCCAAACACAGTAAATACTGATGATGCCCGTGCCCGACGTCGTACATCTAGTTATCGATCTGACCAACCGAGTTATCTCGCCGGTTACTGTCGCGGCAGAGTGCCTTCGAGCCGGGAGTTCGCGCCCTATCGACAGTGTTTTATTTGGCATCGGTGTGGTGATTCTCATGAACACCCGGCCCTTTGAGGGCGGCATACTGACTCTTGCAGTTTTGATCTATGTATTTCCAGCTGCCTTACGAGGGTTTGAGAAACATCCCGTGGCATTCCAACAGCGCTCCTGATGCCGGCTGGAGTCGTTCTGGCGTCTGGCGTGATGTTCACTGGCTATTATGCATGGCGCGTCACTGGTAGTCCCTTTCGCCTGCCATATATGGTCAATCGGGCAACTTATGGCTGGCCCGAGAATCTCGCCTTTTTGCCCGCGGACACTCCGACGTTCCGGCAAAAAGTTTTAAAAGATATGTACAGGAAGGAGGTTGGGCGTCGGGATCAGTACAAGAGTCTGAGCGATATTTGATCAGCCTGGATACGCGAGTCTTTGATAATTGGACATTTTTCGTCGGGCTCATGCTAACACACCATTCTTTCTTCTTGCGCCGTGGATGTTTGGTAATCGGCGATTTCAGCCACTGGCATGGTTTTTCGCGACCGCCGTATTCATAAACCTATTCCAGTTGGTTTTGTATCCGTATCATCTGGCTCCGATCGTTCCGGTACTATTCGCACTTATTGCCTTGGGCGCAAGGATCATATCGGCTTGGCGCGCGTAAACAAACATCGCGGTCGCGATGGCTGCCTGCGTGCCAATCGGTCTCGTAATCGTCGGCAGCATGAAGCAGGCCGCCGACGAGCTGCACCTGCCGGTGGCGTATTGGGAAAGGGCGTCCGAGCCGCATGGCGAAGCACGCGCATATATTGCATCATGGCTGTCGGCGCGTCCTCGGAAGCAGTTGGTTATCGTGCGCTACGCGCCATACCATTCTCCGGACCAGGAATAGGTCTACAACGAGGCCGATATCGATCGAAGTAAGGTGGTATGGGCTCGCGAAATGGATCCGGCATCCAACGAACGGCTGCTGCGATATTTTAGCGATCGAGAAACATGGCTTCTAGAGGCGGACCGCTACCCGCAGCACGTTGTGCATTACTCTGACGTGCTCCCTTTTGCGTATTCGCAAGAAGCGGCATCGCTTTCGCGAAAACCTAGGCCGCTGATACCGGTAGCCGAGATCCGCCGCTGAGCCGTTTTTGATTCGGAATGGGCCAGCAGCGGCCTCCTGACATCGACAGGTTTAAACGGTCGCGGTCTTTTGCGCTATGGTCGTCACTTGCCGTGCGTTGCCGCGCAGGTTAACGGATTTGTAAGTTTGTTGCGGCCCCTTTACTGGGCCGGCAATTGTTGTCTTTTTGAGGGTTGTGATGCCAATGGTGCGAAATGCCTGTTTTCCCGCTGCCGTTGCAAGGTTGATCGATGGGAGCAAGAAACTGAACAGTTTGGATTCGCGATCGACAGTACTTGCGATCGTCACACTGACCACTGTGCCGATCGTACTCTCGAGCGTATTGATCTCCTCTCCGCTGAAGGTCTGAGTTTGCCGGCCTTTTTTGAGGCTCAACTCTGGTTTTCCGTCAATGCCGGAAGTCGAATAGCCGATTACGATCCCCGGTCCCTGCAGGTCATAATAATTCGGCGTTACAGTCGCTGCCATAGGTGCCTCCCGTCCGGCTGTCAATTATATGCCAAAAACGCTGCCAATATGGCGGGAGCGCCCGCATATACCGGAATAACAAGTAGAAACGAACCTGGTTATGGGGATTACGCAGAAAACATTCAGCCGGCTCCTGAGTCGACGTGCGGTACAATCCGTTGACGGCCAAATATGAAATTGAGATCTGAGAGTATTGCGGAACAATACGCGGGATGTGGCGCCTTGTGGAGGTTACCGCTGAGACATGCCAGAACCCGATCTCACTAGAGCGCCCATGGGCGGCGCCGTCGTTGACGGCGGCGCGACATTTCGCATCTGGGCTCCACGTGCAAGCGCCGTTTATATCTCCGGTGACTTCAACAGTTGGAGGCAGGACGCCAACTCGCGGCTCAATCCCATTGGCGGGGGCCACTGGGCGATCTTCATCCCCGGCCTGCGCGACGGCGATCAGTACCTGTTCTACATCGACGGCGTTGGCAGCAAGGGCTACAAACGGGATCCGCGCGCGCGCCAACTCACGTTCCAGCCTGCGTTCCCTGCATCGAACTGCATGCTGCGGGATCCTTCCCGTTTCCCCTGGCACAATACCGGTTACCGCACGCCGCCGTTCTCGGATCTGGTGATCTATCAACTGCACATCGGCGCCTTCTCGCCTGCCGCGCCCGACCGCGCCGGCAAGTTCCTGGACGTGGTTCAGCGTTTGCCTCACCTGGCCGCTCTGGGGGTGAATGCGATCGAACCGCTGCCCATCCAGGAATACCCAACGATGTTCAGCCTGGGCTACAACGGCACGGACTACTACAGCCCGGAAAACGATTATGGAGAAGCCGACGAAGCGCGGCTGCAACAGTATTTCAATGCCGTCAACGCTCTGTTGCAGCGAAGCGGGCAGCCGCCGTATCCCGCAATCGACGTGCTGCGCGGAAGCGATAGCCAGCTTCGCGCGCTAGTGGACCTTTGCCACGTTTACGGCCTGGCGGTGATCTTCGACGTCGTTTACAACCATGCCGGAGGCGGCTTTGACGGGAACAGCATCTGGTTCCTCGACCGTATGCCTGAAAATAATCCGAACGACAGCCTGTACTTCACCGATCACGGTTGGGCCGGAGGACAGGTATTCGCATTCTGGAACGCAGATGTGAAGCAGTTTCTCATCGACAATGCCAAGCTCCTTTATGAGGAGTACCGCATTGACGGGCTTCGCTATGACGAGGTGAGCGTGATGGATCATGAAGGCGGATGGCAGACCTGCCAATTCATGACTGACACGCTGCGGTATATGAAACCGGAAGCCGTGCAGATTGCGGAGTATTGGCCTGTCAATGCCGCGGTGCTGAATCCGACTTCGATTGGCGGCGCGGGTTTCGACGCAACCTGGCACAGCGGCCTGCGGGATACCATTCGCCCGGTTATCGGACAGAGCTCCGGAGGGGCATTTGCCCGCGTCAACATGAGTGCGGTCGCCGACGCTATTGCGAACGCCGGCCTGCAAAACCGGTGGCGCGCCGTCCAGTTTATCGAGAACCACGATATTGTGCGGTCGGGCCGTGCGCCGCGGGTGCCTCGCCTGGCGGACTCGCAAAATCCACGCTCCTGGTACGCCCGCAGCCGCAGCCGCGTCGCACTGGGCTTGCTCCTGACTGCTCCGGGGATCCCGCTGCTCTTTATGGGTCAGGAGATCCTGGAAGACAAGCAGTGGGACGATGCGATTGGTCCGAACAATCTCATCTGGTGGGACGGCCTCCAGGCCGACAAGAGCATGGCGGATTACCTGCGCTTCGCCACCGATTTGATTACCTTGCGCCGGCGCCAGCCTGCGCTGCGAGGCGAGGGTTGCAGCATTGTGCATGTGCACGACGACAACCGGGTGCTCGCGTTTCAGCGCTGGGTGGAAGGCCGTGGGCGCGATATCATGGTGATAGCCACGCTAAACGAGCAGACCTGGTACAACTATCAGATCGGATTTCCCGGTCCCGGACGCTGGATAGAAGTATTTAACAGTGACGTCTACGATAATTTCGTGAATCCTATTGCTGTGGGGAATGGCGGATCTGTGGAAGCCTCCGGAGGTCCCTTACATGGGCTCTCGAACTCCTCCTGGATCACGATTCCCGCTAACGGCTTCGTTGTTTTCGCAAGAGATGCAGGCGATTAGTTTGGCTTAAGCGGTATTCTCTTTGAGGCCGGCTATCCCCGGCTGAAAATGGAACTGCTGAGTGTGCCGGTGCTGTCCGCGAAGGACTCCTGCTCGATGCCGAGCGACCGCAGGATGCTGAGATACATATTCGACATCCGCGTCTCGCCACTCCGCCAATAAGCGCCGTGCTTAAGCCCCATGCTGGCGCCCCCGGCAACGAGCGTAGGCAGATTCCGCGGGTTGTGCGTTGTACTTGCGCCGCTGCCGAACAGCACGATCGTGTTGTCGAGCACCGCCCCGTTACGATCCCGATATTCGGTCAGCCGTTGGAAGAAGTGCGCCAACTGCCGGCTCAAGAATAGGTCGTATTTCGCGAATTGTAATTGGCCGTCTTTATCGGCCGCATGCGAGAGGTTGTGGTGCGTCTTCGAAAGCCCCAGTTTGAGCGGGAACGTATCGCTGATGCCCATGCCGTCTTCGCGGTTCAGCATGAATGCAACTGAGCGGGTGATATCCGCATCAAAGGCCAGCGCGATCAGGTCAAACATATTGCGGTAGTACTCAGCAGGATCTCCCTCGGATGTGGCGTCGAGGTTGAGGTGCGAATAGTCCTGCTTCTTAAGCGGGACGTCAATCCAACGCTCGGATGCGATTAACCGCGATTCCACTTCATTCAGCGAGGTCAGGTACTGATCCATCCGTTCGCGGTCGGATTTTCCTAGCTGCTGATCGAGCGAACGGGCGCTATAGACCACCGCGTCTACTAACTTGATGCGCCGTTGCAGCCGGTCGCGTTCCGATTGCAGCGACACGCGGTCTCCGCGGAACAATCGGTTAAACACGCGACGGGGATTATTCTCAGCCGGAATCGGCCGCCCGTCCAGGCCATAAGAGATCGTGCCTGTCCGGGACAGGAAACCCGTTCCTGCATCGATTGACAAAACCAGTGAGGGCTGCCGGCAATACTGTTTCGTGTGCAGCGCCACAACCTGATCGAGCCCGACCGAGTTGTACGTCCCTGGCTTCGGATTGTGTAGCGGCGCGCCGGTGAGCCACATATCGGAGCAGATATGCGGGTCAGCTTTCGGACCGTTCGGGTGGTAGAGTCCACCCAGAAAACTCAATTGTTTCCGGAATGGACTGAGCGGCTCCGTCGATTTGCCAAAGACGAATTCGCCGTCGCGCTGAGCCGTGGGAAACCAGCTCCACTCGTCGAGCCCATTTTCCGGTTTGGGAAGCGACATTCCGTTCGCGGTATAGAGTGCGCAAAAGCGGCGAGGGATCTGCTCGCTCACTTCGGCTCCCATGGCATCGAGAACCGGCAAAGCCAGCGCAACTCCGCCCATACCTCTCAGGAAAGCGCGGCGGTCAATTCGAGGGGGAGTTCTCATCGGCGTAATATTAGAATTCTACTACTTTTCCAAAAACAAGCTGCTGTTCACTACCAACCGGATCAGATCTTTCATCCGATAGCCGCTGGTCCTTAAGCCTAATTCCTCCTGTCTTAGAGATGTCAGCTCATGGTACGTCAGGGTGCGGCCGGCCGCATAGGTTGCCAGATGCTTGAGAACGCTAAACGCCACCTGATCGATGCGATCCTGGCTGAGATATCGCTTGAAATCGATTATGCCTGAAACTACTGTCTGATCGGGCAACTTGGACCGTGCGTCAGCAGGCTGCTGCTTGAGGCGGCCGCCGGCGTCGAATTCTTCGAGCGCCACTCCCCACGGGTCGATTTTGGAGTGACACTGCATGCAGCCAGGTTGATTACGATGCTGCTCCAGGCGTTCCCTTAGCGAAAGGTGACGTGTATCCTCCTTTAGCGCCGGAACATTGGGCGGAGGATCGTCGGGAGGCTCAGCAATGATCCGGCGCGCCACCCACGCCCCGCGCTTGACCGGATTCGATTCGCGGCCGTCCGACAACCCCGCCATAATGGCTGCCTGGCTGAGCAGACCACCCAGCTCGCGCCGGCCGTGCACGATGGGAATAAATTGGAAGCCGCTCTCCGTCTTGTCCCCCAAATCGTAGTAGCTGGCTACGGCCTCGTTTGCGACGATGAAGTCGGACTCAATCAAATTCCGCACTGGAAGGTTGTTCCGGATCAAGTACCGAACAAACTCGATTGGCTCCTGCCGCAATTGAGCGCGTGTGTGCCTTGTGAGCTTGGGAAAGCGCTTCCGGTCTGGTTCGAGCACGCTGAACTTATCCAGGCTCAGCCACTGGGACGCGAATTCACGGGCAAACCGCGAGAAACGTGGGTCCTCGATCATCCGTTCCACCTCGGAATCGAGTTGTGCCCGGAGCGAGCCTTTTGCGGCTAAGTGCAACGTCGTTCGATCGGGCGGTCCGTTCCATAAAAAATACGAAAGCTTGGATGCCAGTTCGTAGTCGTCAAGGGGCTCCGGCTCGGGCGTGCTGCTTTTCTCGATCAAAAACAGAAACTGCGGCGACGTCAATACAACTTGCAGCGCCGCCTTCACGCTCTCTTCAAAGCTGCCGCCTCCGTCGAGGGTTTTTCGGAACACCGCCACCAGCGCGGACTCTTCCTCAGACGTAATCGGGCGCCGGTACGCGCGGGTAGCGAACACGCGAATAATCTGCCGTGCATAGGCCGGCAGATCGTCCTTGTTGTCGAAGTCGATGAAGATATTCCGATGCGACGGAGGCGGGCATCTCTCATAAAAAGGGCCTTCGAATTCCACGGATCGAATGAGCAATCGCGGCATATCGCGGCCGTCGGTGTACTCGCTGCGAACCCCGATCTCCCGAATTCCGGCAAGATAATTGACATTGTCCTTCTCGACCTCCGGACTGGGGAAATTGCGAATGGCCCCTTCAAACACAAAGCGCGCGAGCTTCGTGCTGCTTACGGTTTGGGGCGGTCCGACTGGCGCAAGCGTGCTGCCGCAATCGCGGCGCAAGCCGAGATGCACGCCGAGCCGCGGCGAGCGTTTCTCGAAAGCCCGAAAACGTTGCGAAACCTCGTGCTCGGGAGCGAGCGCGGTAAGCACGATGCGATCTAACTCCGTTACGCCGCTGTGTTCTGCGCGCACCTGCAAGCTTCCCACTGGAAGCCTCACTACGAGAAATGCGGGCTGCAACAATGTCCCGGAAAATTGCCTGTCGCCAAGTGTGAGCGTGACATTCTGAGGCTTTTCCGGAGGAGGTTGGACAAAACGCCGCCCCGGTTGCAGAAGCGTTTGAATTTCCGCTTCGTCGAGGGCGCGGCGATAGATCCGCACTTCATCCAGTTCGCCCCGAAATGTTTGGGCGCCCGGAACACGGCCAAGATAGAGATTCACGTTAGGAGTATCAAGGTTCGCCGAACCGATCTGCCCTTTGGCGACAGGGTAGCCATTTATATAGAGCCGCGTTTCTTGCTTTCCGCGCCGCACAACCGCGGCGACATGCTGCCAGACATCGGCGCGAACAACCCCTGGCGGCGAGGACACGCTGCCATTCGGTTTGTCGTCCGGTCCAAAGGTGTCGATCTCCAGGACGCCTTTCTGGTCGGGCATACCCAGGTACCAGCCCCGCGCCCGGCTGTGTGCTCCGGCACTGACAATTCCAGCTCTGCGGAGCTGGCGCGGGAGAATCCAAAGCGCGACAGTGAAGTCGCCCTCGCCCACGTTCAGGGCATTGTCGTAAGGGATCACCACCGAACCGTCATCACCGTCGAGCGCCACAGCTTTGCGAAAGGGAGAATCCACGAACCGGGCATTTCCCTCCAGACGTCCGGCGAGCTTCTCACGGGAGGGTGCAGTGTCTATATTTCCGTCCAACGGCCACGAACCGGAGAGCCCGTCTTCGAGCTGCCACGGGTCCGCCGCAATGGGCGGGTCCCTTCGAGGCGCGGCATAGATGTCAACCTGGTAAATGCCAGGCTTGCTGACCGCGACAGCTTTTTGAGTTTTCGGATCGCGGCACACGATGGCGGCTGGAGCATTCGAACTCTGGGGAAGAGCGCCCGGATCGAGCAAGAGGCCGTCGTTGTATTTCGCCGCCAGGACGGAAACGCGAAAGTTGCCGTGGTCGGGCAACTCGCGCAGCGATATCTTGAAATTCGCTTTTGGCCCGTAGGTGCCGTCCCCTTCAAACATTTCGTCGTTAGGAATAGCCGGCCGCAGCAATAGTCCCTGCGGAACCGTGCTGTAGGCGTTCCCTTTCGGATAGCCCATGCTGCCGCGCATGCAGGCAAAGACCGCATGGTAAATGCTGTCGTACTCTCTCCAGCCGCGCACGGTGTCGTTTCCTGCATAGCCCTCGATGAACCGATACTTGGTTCGCATGGGGTGCGGCTTGAAGGCGAACGGTTTTTGGGGATTCACTTGTGTTACGACGAAGTCTTTGTTGTCCAGCAGCAGACTGTTCGCGCCGAGAATCAGGGGTTCGGGAAACGGCTGGGGATTCACCGAGGCCCCCAGGTCAACACGAAAGTTCTGGATCGCGGGTTTCGAGTGCGGATCCACAATGGCTCGATTCAGAGCCTCTTCGGCAACCTCAAAATAAGCTTCCACCAGCAACGGCGAGAGTTGCAGCGTCTCCTTGTTATTCACGAAGCCATCTTTGGAGATCGCGTCCGGCGGAAGCGCCTCGGTCAAATCATCGTCCAGCAGCAGCAGCTCCCGCAGCGTATTCCGGTACTGAGAGATCGTAAGGCGCCGCACAAGTCCATTCTTGGGCGTCGGACGCGAGCGCGCGGCTTCCAGGGCGTGCGTTATCCACGCAACCATTCGTTCGCGTTCGGCGGGGGGCGGTTGCGGCAAGCCTTTCGGCGGCATGGTTCCGTTGCCGATCTTCTGCCGTACGACTTCCCATAGTCGAAGCTGCTGATCCGGGAGCGAGGCGTCGAGCTTGTCGAGCCGGACGCCGGACATTGCAGTGTCTCCGCTGTGGCACCGGACGCAGTTCTGCTTAAAAAAGGGCTTTACCTGCTGTTCGAAGGATGATTCAAGCGCAACCGATACAGCGTTGGCTGTTTGCGCTAGCAGAAAACGCGCTGTCCAGAAGATCCCTGTCGCAGAAAGCAGAACGAGAGCGCCAAAGGTTTGCAGTTGAACAGAAGAATTCCTCGAGGGCATACCAGCGTGCGCGCTTTAGTCCATCGCGTATATCGCTCGCCTAGACTTGGGTGCGCGAGAGTTATGTTAACACCAATGTCTTGGGATCTGCCGAAGCGGAATTGAATTGAAGGGTACCCGCACTCTCGGCTCTAGCTGCATCATCAACGCCGCGGCGTCCAGTGCAGCATCTCGTCGAGGAATGCGTAAGTCCGGGAGCCGTCAATCTTATGGGGGCCGTCGAAGCGCGCGATGCGGCCTTTTTCGGGAATGCCTAGTAGCCGGTACAGTTCCGTGACCCGGCCCAGTTCAATATCGACGAAGCGGCGCGGTTCGATTACGACACCGTCCTGGGAGCCGATCTCGATCATGAAGGCGCGGGGCGCCGTGAGCGATGCCAGGTCGGCGTGGTTGAAGTTATGCAGAAGATCGAAGTTGAACATATCGAAGGTGTCTTTATAGAAGAGGAATGATGTGCCTTCGGTGAGATCGGTGGTTTTGAAGTTCCAGTCGTTGAAATGCCCGCTGCAAATGATCACCTGGAAGCGCGGCTCTACCGGCCCGAGCCAAAGCGCGGTGAACCCGCCGTAGGACAAACCATAAAAAGCGAAGCGGTTCCTGTCCACAAAAGGCAGAGTCTCGAGGAAATCAAGCACCCGCGCGATTTTCCTGATTTCAATCCCGACGGGTGTGAGGCCCACCAAGTGAGCGCGGCGAACGAGGGCGTTTCGATTCGCCGTGGTCTGGGCGGAGATCAAGGGAGCAAACACGATGTAGCCGCGCCGGGCCAGCTCCGAGCCGAATTTCGCATAGAGGGCAGCGGCGCGCGGATCATCCTCGACCCCCACCGCATCCTCAGGCTTGCCGCCGAAGCCGTGTTGGGTAAACACAACGGGGCGCCGCTCGCCATGTTGGATATTTTTCGGTATCAGCAGAATGCCATAGGCGTGGACGCCGTCGTACAGCCTGACCGATAACCGGTAGCCGCGGAACTCCGGCTTGTCATAGACCTGAACGGTTTTTGCATCCAGCGGTCCGTTGGGCGCGGGATAGCGGCCGATCGCGTCGAGAAACGCTTCTCGCCGCTGCGCGCTCCAACGCTGGAAATTCGCGAGCGAGCTCGTGTCCGGTTGCCAATGAGAATCCCGGAACGCGTAAGCCTCCATGGCGAGATTCCGGTACCGGGCCTGCCACTGAGCGAATTGTGCGTTCGCTATCGCAAGAAATATCTCCGGATCGTGCGGAGCCTGCGGCGGTGAGATGAGCCAGTGGACATCCGGATAGAGAACTTCGTCAAAGCGCTCGATGGCCGCCGTACTTGGGCCGTGCTGCTGATCGCGCTCGCCGATGAAGCGCAAGGCACCCGGGGCGCCGGCTTTCTCGAAGAACGGTTGAGCGCGCTCGAATTCGCTTTGGGCGCCGGGCCCTCCGCGGTCGACCACAAGGGCACGAGGCGCGATCATAGCGGCGACTTCCGCATCTCCGAAACGTTCCAGGTGTTTCCAGACGATGCGATCCTCCGGCTCCTCATACGCCCGCTCGCGGCGATCAAAATAATGCGCCACGAGGGCAGCTTTGAGCCGTGTGTCGAGCGCGGCGGCGTAGAGCGCTGTGAGGCCGCCCTGGCCGGAGCCAACAACGCCGATGCGGTCCGGATCCACGCGGGGGAGCGTGCGGAGGAAATCGACCGCCGAAGATACCTGCTGCACCTCGCTGCCGATTAAGTGCCGGCCAACCTGATAGCCGAGGCGCACGAGCCAGTCCCGGTCCTCGGTCCAGGGCAGGCTGAAGGTGCGCCGCTGGATAAAAAACGGCGTGAAGACTATATAACCATTGACTGCGAGACTACGGGCGTACTGTTCGCGCTGCGACAGCCGCTGGGTAAGCCCGGCGATGTCTGCCGCGGAAAGATCCGCGTCGGGAATGGCAATAACGGCCGGGTGTTTCCCGGGACGCTTGGATTCGAGCAGGATGCCGTGCTCCTTCACCATCGCGCCGGAAGATCCAAGCGTCGCTCCATTGGCGCCGAGCCGCAGAACAGGCCACTCCACGAGAGAGAAGGTGAAGGCCGGGGTCTCCGCGATCTGCCTGCGTTGCGGAACGGGCGGGAGAAACGCGTCCTTCGCTCCAATGATGCGGCGGAGTTCGGCTCGATTGCGGCTTACGATTCCGCCCCAGTCCGGGCCTTCCCAGAACCTGCCGCGCCGCCGTGCGGCTTCGCCGATGCGGTCTTCGAAATACCGGAGCAGCTCATTGTGCTGCTCCGCGATGATGTCGCGTGGAAAATCCCAGAGTGAGGTGCCGGCTAGTGTTGCAGAATCCTGCCCACGGGCCGCCAGGACGCATATCAAGAGCAGCGTGGCGGTTGCGAAAAGTCGACTAGCCAACGTCGCGTTTGGAATCTCGCTATGCCTTCCGCGTTGCGGTAAATCGCGCGGCGCCGTATTCACCCAGATCCACGGTCCCCGACATCTGATCGCCCTCGAAGGTCCCCTTGTATTTGTAATGCAGCGAGGTTCCTTCAATCCGGCCGCCGCTCGAGAACTGGATCTTGTTCCCGTCGATATGTCCTTTGATGGGACCTTTCACAAGCCGTCCGGCATACTGCCCCGTAATGACGTTCCCCTTGGGGTCGAGATAGAAACTGTGCTTCGCGGAGCCGACCGTGAACTCGAGGTGCGCTTCCCACAGCCCTGCTACGTCACCGGCGGGCGGTGCATAGGCAGGTTTCTGCCGCGGTCCCGGCGCTTTGCTCAGGATTTCCCGAAGGCGCTCCGCCACCAGCTTGTATTCGCCGGGCCACATGGCGGCAGGCCGCAGCAACATCTCGGACGCCTCATCGCCTTCATTCAACCCGGCGTGAGTCATGATCCGAGGCTCGCCTTCGAGCAGCATTTTCCCGACCTCGCCCGCCGTGATTCCGATCTTGTTCGGGTCCCAGATCACCTTCATGGTGGGGTAGTATGCTTTGTCTTTGGATTCGATGATCCGACTCGAGACGCCGGGCACTTGCGAGACCGTTTCTCCGATGTGGCGGAACCAGGAGCGCCACTCCTCATCTTCCGCATCACGGTTGCGCTTGCCGGACCTCAGTAGTTCAACCGCCTTCACCATGCCTACGATCTCTTCTTTACTCACCTTCATAGCGCGGGCGAACGCGTGATGCGGAGCACTATTGGCGAATGCGGCTGCAACGAGATCTTTTTTCCCGAGCAACATACCCGCGGTCTGGGGTCCGCGGATGATCTTACCGCCGGAATACGCTACCAGATCCACACCCCGGGAGAGATACGGATTCGGCACCAGTGGAAGGCGGTCGGCGCAATCCATCACGACGGGTACGCCGTGTTTGTGGGCTACGGCGACGTACTGCTCCAGGGTAAACGGGTTTCCGTCGTTGGCGAGATTGATCTGCCCAGTCGCCATGGCGGTGCGGCGGCTGAAGGCTTGCTCCAGCTCCTCTAAGGTTTCGACTTCGATCATCTTGACGCCCGTGCTGCGCACCGCGTGGTCGTAGACGCTGCGGGACCATCGCGGCACCACGACCTCGCCTTTGAGGCCGGTTGTATCGGGAAGCTGCTGCATCTTTTCGGGATCGGTCCCGGCAATGCAGGCCAGCGTCGCGCAAGTCATTGCTCCGGCGGTTCCGGAGCTGACCATCGCCGCTTCCACCTGCAAGAGCTCGGCGATGCGCCGGCCGGCGCCTTCCATCAGCTCGTCCAGGTTGACCGGATAATAGGAGGCTTGGCTCATGACCTCGATGACGTCCGGCATCATGGCCGAGCCGCCGTTGATCGTGTAGGTGGAGGTGCAGTTAATGAAGGGCTTCACGCCCATCGACGAGTAGACTTCCGGGCCGCCGGCGCGGTTCGGCAGACGGGCCGCGGCGCGGGCCGACTTTGGAGCGAGCAAGCTTGCGGCGCCCGCAAAGGCGCCGGCGCGAAACACATCGCGGCGATTCAGAGAGGTTTTCGTCGATTTCATGAGTTCACACTCGCAGTTCTCGAGATCGGAGTTGCGCCTCAGGACTGCCGCAAGAAGGCCTTCTTCAACCTGGGGGCGCAATTGCACGAATCATAACACGAGCGGCGGTATGCTCTGTTAATCTGGTCGGACAACGCCAGGTTTGAGGAGGTCACCGTGCGCGGTCTGTTGCTCATGATTGCCGGCTGTTTGGTTTCGGCGCCCCAGTCTTGGGCGCAATCGGATGCGTCGCGAAGTCCCGGCTCCGGACATGCCCCATTCGCGGTGAAGCGACAATTCATCTATCCCAAAGAGTTCAAGCCCGGCAAGCCATACTCTCCGGGCGTCTTGGCGGGCGAGACGCTGTACGTCGCGGGACAGGTGGACAAAGACCCGCAGACAGGCGCGCAGCCGAGCGGCATCGCCGCCCAGACCCGTATGGCGATGAATAACCTGGGCCATGTGCTCCGCGCAGCGGGGATGGACTACGGAAACGTGGTTTCCTGTCACGTACAGCTTGCGGACATGGGCAACTACAAGGCAATGAATGAGGTATACGGAAGTTACTTCGGCCCGGATCACTTTCCTGCCCGCACCACACTCGAGTTCCCGAAGCTGCCTGGTGGTGCGAATCTCGAAGTGAGTTGCATCGCCTACGCCGATAAATCCAAAATTTCCGTCGTAATTCCGCCCAAGGGTGCGATACCGCCGGCGATGGGGCCGTACCGTCCGGGCGTACGGGCGGGCGACACACTCTATGTTTCGGGTAGCGGCGGCCGAAAGCCCGACGTGGACGAAATCGACGCGACTATCGAAGGGCAAACGAGGCAGACGATGGAGAACATAGGACAGATTCTGGCCGCAGGAGGTCTGAAGCACGAGGACGCCGTCTTTACAAACGTCTACTTTGTGGACCCGTCGGGATACAAAGGCCCGACTTACGGCAAGTTAAACTCGGTGTACAAGGATTTCTTCAAACTCGGAACCGCGCCGAGCCGGGCCAGTTTCCCTGTTTCGAAACTTCCAGGGACCATCAGCGTGGAGATCACTTTCATCGCCACCCGCGATCGCGCGAATAAGGGTCGAGTGGTGCCGGATGCGGCCGGCCCGAGTCCTACGTCGTCTAATGGCGGCGTCATCGCGGGCGACACACTGTACACGTCGGGTAAATCGGGCTCCGGCGCCGGGATGGAGGCGCAGATGCGCGATTCGCTCAAGAGCATCAGCGGCATTCTGAAGCTTGCAGGCATGGATCTCCGGCACGTGGTGGACGCGCACGTTTATCTCAGGGACATTCAGCAAATGAATGCCATGGACGCAATCTTCAGGGAGTATTTCCCCGAGAATCCACCAGCACGCACTACCCTCGAAGTGAATCAGCAGCAGGAAGTGCAGGTGCAGGTGGTGGCGGTCCGGTAGCAGGCCGGCGGCTGGTGTAGGGTCCAGTAGACAATTGGACAATTGTTGCCTCTACGGACGATACCTATGAGCTCGGTTTCTAATAATCGAGGAGCGCGGCCATAAAAGTCGATCTTGATGCTTGCTGTTTAAATCGTCTGACAGACAATCAAAAGCAGCCTCGAATGTGAGGGAGCGATTCAATGGGTCTCCAGCGAGGCGCTCGTTGATGAGATCGATCGAAATCCTCATATCGAAAGGAGGCTCGAGAATACCGATGAACAATTTGAACGGCACGCTCTGGAAATTCTCCGCCGCGAACTTGGTGTCGACGGTTTGGCGCGCTTCTTGCGGTTCGATCTGGATCTGGGGATTACACAAAAGACCGCATGCGATGGCAGAAGGATCTCACCGCCGAGCAAATCCTTGATTCCATTAAGCGCCGCCGACGGTGTGATGCGTCCCCCGATATTGCACCGCTAGCGTCCCAGAGGCGGCCTGCGGTTTTCCGGACGGGCGTAAAACGTCTGCCAGTCTTCGCCGGCCCTTCCGTTGAGGTCCCAAACCACTTTGCCGTCGCGCAGCGTCAGTTCGCAGACC
>Ga0070741_10005058_pt1 | contig 29853 bp, 27 predicted proteins | sample Coa_R1_4_FD_66440 | JGI IMG/M metagenome (GOLD analysis project Ga0070741, IMG submission 66440) | Surface soil microbial communities from Centralia Pennsylvania, which are recovering from an underground coalmine fire - Coalmine... | ecosystem: Environmental > Terrestrial > Soil > Unclassified ... | reverse complement strand
CCACCAGCGCGGCGGTCTTTCCGAGCGTCCAAAGCAGATGGCGCTCGCCGTCCGACAGCTCGAAGCGACCGCCTCCGCGGTCTGCGCAGATAACCCCGTAGGCACGGCCAGCAGCGCTGAGTGGGGTGCAGACCAGCGTTGTTACACCCAGTAACTGGGCGTATTCGGAGGGCACGGCCTCGTTGACTCCCTCAGACGCGACGACCACGCGGTCCTCGAGCAGCGCGCGCTGCGCGATCGGAGTATTGACCAAGGTGGGGCGCAGCGCCGCAAGCTCGGAGAACGAAATCCCGTGCGTGCCGACCGCGCGGACCCGTCGACGCGCCGCGTCGGCCATGAAGATCGCGGCTCGGCGCATCGTGGTGAGCCGGCAAACGGCCTCGCAGATACGGTCATAGAACTCCGTCGAGGTGGTGTGGATGTCGATGTCGGCGAGCAGGTCGACGAACACCTCAAGCGGCTCGACGCCGGCAAACAGGGCGGGCGGCGGCTCGGGAGAGGCGGAGGCTGGCTCGGGTCCGACCGTCGAGTGCTCCATGTCAGGTCACTACGGGCGCGGGCTCATAGCGGCGGAGGATCTCGTACAGGGTGGTGCGCTCGGCCGCCGGCCGGCCGGCGCGGTGGGCAGCCGCCACGAGATCTCGCGGCTCCAGGCGGACGCCGTGATAGCTGCCGGCCATTCGCGATATCGACTCCTCCATGAGCGTGCCGCCCAGATCGTTGACTCCCCAGCGCAGCGACTCGGTCGCGGCATCGAGACCCATCTTGACCCAGCTCGCCTGCAGATTGCGGATCGTCTTGCCGAGCGCCAGCCGGAAAGCCGCGGTGTGCTTGAGATTCTCCTCGCGTGAGATCTCCTCGACCCCGTGAGTGCGACCGAGCAGCGTGTGGAACGGAATGAAGGACAGCGGCACGAACTCCGTGAACCCGCGCGTTCGTTCCTGGAGTTCCCTCACCACGCGCATGTGCTCCGCCAGCTCCCAGGGCTCCTCGATGTGGCCGAACATCACCGTCACCGTCGAGCTGATTCCCTCCGCGTGGCAGGCTTCGATGATCTCCACCCAGCGCGCCACGGGCAGCTTGTTAGGGGAGATCCGCTCGCGTACGCCGTCTACGAGCACCTCTGCCGCGGTGCCAGGAGTCGAATCCAGGCCGGCCTCTCTGAGCCGTGCGAAAACGTGTCGTGGCGAGAGTCCCGAGATGTCGCACATGTGCGCGACCTCCATCGGCGAATAGGCGTGCAGGTGGACCTGCGGGGCGATCTCCTTGGCCAATCGGAGCCACCCCTCGTAGTCCTTGAGCCGCCACTCGGGGTGGATCCCGGACTGCATGCACACCTCTGTTGCGCCGAACTCGACCGCCTCATTCACGCGGCGGGTGAACTCCTCCTCGGAGTGCTCATAGGCGTCGGGCGATCTGCGTCCCTGACCGAAGCCACAGAACGCGCAACCCACCACGCAGATGTTGGAGACATTGATGTTGCGGTTAACCACGAAGGTGACCGTCTCGCCGGCGAGGCCGGAGCGGAGCTCGTCCGCGGCCAGCCGCATCTCCTCGATCACCTCCGGCCGGCGCTCCGCGAAGAGCGCCGTCAACTCCTCGTTGTCCAGCGCGACGCCGTCGCGCGCCTTCTCCACCGCCCGTGGCGCGGTATCGTCGGCGATGGTCAGCTCGGCCCGCCGACCAGAGCCGCGCCGGGGAATGAAGGACCAGTAGCGACTCTTGATCACATCGAGCACCCCCTGCGCAATCCATTCCGAGTCGATGTACTCGGGGTAGACGCAAAGCCGTTCCGTCAGCGCGAACCCCTCGCGCGCAAGACGACGGCGCACCTGCGTCGGAGATGGGAAGGGATGCTCGGGAGAGATGTGGTCACCGTTGGCCGAGAGTCCACCCAGGTCCGTGGCGCCCGCCCGTACCAGCCCGGACCACCAGTCAGAGAGGTTTGGCGGCACCTGGATGCCCACGCCGGGCAGCAAGCGGCGCGCCTCTGCCACGAGCTCCTGCATGTCCTCGATGGTCACCTCGCATCCCCATGAGGGCGCGTCGCGATGCGGCCCGTCCCAGACGCCCGTGCGCCAGTACTCGCTGGTGGCCGAATCAGCTATCTCCGCGGGCTCGCGGCCGTAGTAGCGCTCATGCGGCACGAAGTTCTGGAGGATCACCTCCTGCAGGTGGCCGTAGCGCCGGTGAACCTCAGCTAGTCGCTCAAGTGCCGTGACGCGGTCTCGTTTGGACTCTCCGATGCCGACGAGCACGCCGCTGGTGAACGGGATCTTCAGTTCCCCCGCGGCCTCGATGGTCGCCAGCCGGGCCTCCGGATGCTTGGTCGGCGACCCCACGTGAACCGCCAGGTCGGGGTTGGTCGACTCGAGCATCAGCCCCTGTGACGCACTAACTTCGCGCAACCGCTCGAGGTCGGAGGGTTCCAGCACGCCAAGGTTGGTGTGCGGGAGCAGGCCCCGCTCAAGCGCGCGCTGGCATGCCCACACCACGTATGCGGTGAAATCCGGGTGCCCATAGGACTCAAGCCGAGTGGCCACCTCCGCATTCACCTCAGGCCGCTCGCCGGTCAGCACCAAAAGCTCCTTGACGTTGCGCCGTGCCGCGTGGTCCAGCAGCGTCAGCACCTCATCAGGCGCGTAGAGATGAGCCTGGTGAGTGGCGAACGAGCAGTACTTGCAGTAGCAGCGACAGGTGCGCGACAGCGACAGCGTGAAATTGCGGCTGAACGTGACGCGGCGTCGCATGCGCTCGCCGGGATTCTAGGGAGCGCGTTCTCTCGGGCCCGGCACGAAGCACCTATTCTCGGGCGCGTGCGATGCCGGGCCGCGATCGTCCTTGCCGCTGTCGTCGTGCTCGCGGCCGGCTGTGGCGGCAGTTCGTCGGCGGATCGGGCCCCGCACCCGCTCAAGCAGGTTCAGCTGATGCTCGACTTCACGCCGAACGCAGTTCACGCCGGGATCTATGCGGCGCTCGCCCGCCATTACGACTCCGACGAGGGCATTGCGCTGCACGTGCGGCCACCTCCCTCACCGGTGGACTCGATCAAGCTGCTCGAGCAAGGACGGGTGGACTTCGCGGTGCTGGACATCCACGATCTCGCGATCGCGCGCGAGCGGGGAGAGCCGCTGGTTGGGGTGATGGCGATCGTGGAGCGACCGCTGGCATCAGTGATCGCGCAGCCTTCCATCAAGACTCCCCGCGAGCTCCAGGGGCGGACCGTCGGCGTGACCGGCGATCCAAGCGACTACGCGGTGCTCGATTCAATCGTCGCGGGCGCGGGTGGTCACCCGCGCTCTGTGCACACGATCACGATTGGATCCGATGCGGTCGCCGACCTGTTGGCGGGAAGAGTCGCGGCCGCCACCGCGTTCTGGAACGACGAGGGCGTTGCCTTGGCACTGCAGCGGCCGGGTTACCACGTATTCCGCGTCGAGAACTTTGGCGCCCCCGCATACCCCGAGCTCGTGCTGTGCGCGCGGCGCGAGACTGTGGCTCGGGATCCCGCGCTTGTCCGCGCGGTGGTGAAGACGCTGACGCGTGGATACGAGCTCGCGATCGCCAGGCCCGCCGTCGCCTCCGCTGACCTGGAGCGTCAGGTGCCAGGACTCGATCCGCGGCTGGTGCGAGCGGATCTCGCTGCGCTGCGGTCGTCCTTCGCCCCCGGCGGCGGCGATCCCGGAGAACTGCACGTGGCCACCTTGCGCGCGTGGGGAGTCTGGGAGGCGCGGTTTCGGCTCGTGACGCGGCGGCCGGATGTCGCGGCGATGTTCGACCCACGCTTTGCGCGCTGAGTCGGCCGAGCGGTACGGCAGCCCGCGACGGCCCTGTTGTAAGCGCTGCGATCGCCGCCGTCCGCTCTAAGGGGGCGCCGGACACGGGCAAAAGTCGCTTCACCCCGAGCACCTTTACGAGCTTTTGCGAATCGTGCTCGTCTGGCGAGACGGATTCGCAATCGGCCCTCGACGACCCCGAGGTGGTGCGAATCTTGCCCACCTGCCGCTCATACTGCCTCGACGCGCTGAGCGTCTACCCCACGAGTCGCGACACCAGCGCCGCTCCCTCCCGCATGAAGCGCGAGCGAGGCACGACGAGATCGAAACCAGCCTCCTGCGCGAGTTGACGCACGTCCGCCTCGACGTGGGCGTAAACGGCCAAAAGGCGCATGCCACCGAGACCTGCGCCCGCGACCTGCCCGACGCGCTCGCGGGCGTCCGCGGTCAAGTCGACCAGCAGCACCTCGGCGGTACCTGGTTCGAACTGGTCGAGGCTTGAGATCAGCGTCGTCTGGTGCCCAGCCGCCCCGAGCTGCGAGACAACGCTGGAGCCGAACAGCAGATCGGGGATGAGCGCGACGACGGAGGCCACGCCGGAGCTACTGCGCGCGCAGGCGCCTGAACTCCTGCCGTACGGATTCGGGGCGCCCCCACATCAGCTCCGGGACGATCTCGACCCGGCCGGTACGCACCTCGCGCACGGCGAGCTCTCCCCGGATCCCGGCATCGTCGAGCAGCTTTAACGCGGCGTGGACTGCGGGCGACGAGGCGGCGTGGCCAAACCTGTGCGCGACGATGATGCGCCAGTGCCAGTCGTACTTCGAGTACGGCTGGGCGTTGCAGGTGACCAACAGGACGGCCGCCTCCACGTATCGCGTCTCATCGGCGATGCGCAGGTCGAACTCGAGATCCGTCCAGTCATCCGGGAGCGAATCGACGATCTGTTGGAAGATCTCTGCCAGCGTCATGTCACCCGATCCTATCCTTGTCGTCGCGATGCAAGTCGCTGGCGTCGAATCGGACTATCGCGCGCTCACGGAGCGCTGCGGCCTGCTGGACCGCTCCGAGCGCGGCAAGCTCGCCCTGAGCGGCCGGGATGCGGCGTCATTCCTTCAGGGCCAGGTGACCAACGATGTCGAGCGCCTGGTGGAAGGCGAGGGCTGCTACGCGGCGTTTTTGACGCCCAAGGGCAAAATGCTCGGCGACCTGCGCGTCCTCTGCACCGTTGACGAGCTCCTGCTGGACACCGAGCGAGTGGCCCTGCAGGGACTGTTCAACATGATCAGGCGCTTCAGCATCGGATACGACGCGGAGCTCCACAAGCGGACGCTTGAGCGTGGCCTCCTGACACTGATCGGTCCTGACGTCGACCGCATCGTCGGGACGGACCAGCTGCCGGCCACCGAGCACTCCCACAGGCCGATCATGATCGACGGAATCGAGGCTCGCGCGATCAGAACCGACAGCGGCATCGACCTTCTGTGCCTGGCTGCTGAGACCGAGAACCTACGCTCTGACCTGGCGGCCCGGGGTGCGGTCCACGTCTCAGAAGAGGCGGCCGAGTGCGTGCGGATCGAGGGTGGCCGGCCACTTTACGGCGTCGACCTCGACGAGACGGTGATCCCGCAGGAGGCCGGACTTAACGAGCGGGCCGTGTCGTTCACGAAGGGGTGCTACGTGGGGCAGGAAACGGTTGCACGACTGCACTACCGGGGAAAGCCCAACCGCCATCTGCGGGGATTGCGTCTCTCGGCGCCGTACCCGCCCGGTAGCGAGTTACTGCTGGGCGACCGAATGGTGGGGCGCCTGACCTCGGTCGTCGAATCTCCCCGCTTCGGGCCGATCGGACTGGCGCTGGTGCGCCGCGAGGCCGCGCCCGGGGTGACTCTGGTCCCCAAGGGCGAAGACGGCACCGCGGAGGTCGTGGCGCTTCCTTTCATCCCCACCGCCTGACGGCCCGCGCAGACTGTGAAGTTCCGGCGCGGTGTTCCCTCCGTGAAAGCACGGCGTCACACAGGATTGCGGTCCTTCGCAGGTAAATTTTCTGGTGCCGCCTACGCCCTAGTCGATTAGGGTTTGGTCAATCGAGGAAGAACATGCGCTGAAACGGCAGCGCGGACAGAGGAGACCAGGCCCAGGATGCGTGGAGCGACTATCGGGGTGGTCGCGCTTTTTGCGTTTGCGTTGGCCGGATGCGGGAGTGGCGCCCACTTCGCCGACAAGGCGCGCCCACCCACGCCGATCAATCTGAGCGTTTACGTCAATGACGCGAGAGTGTCGGTCTCGCCGAGGTCGGTCGGCGCCGGTCCGGTGATGTTCATCATCACCAACCAGGCGAGCCAGGCGGTCCAGTTGACGGTGCGGCGCGCGACCGGAGGCTCGGCGCTCGCCACGACCGCTCCCATCAATCCCCAGGCCACCAGTTCCTTCTCCGTGGATTTCCGGCCCGGCGATTACACGGTCGGCACGTCGGCACAAAACAGCCTGGGCCCGCCGACGATCTCCTCAGCTTCTCTGCACGTCGGCAAGTCGCGCGCGAACGGGAACGGCGCGCTGCTCGAGCCTTAGACGAGCAGAAAACCATGAGCCCTCGAGATCGCCGCAGAGCGCGATACACCTTCGCGCGACAAACCAATGCGCCTGTGCAATACTTGTTTGCGTGCAAGCAATGAGTGCGCCGGCAAAAGTGAGTCCCCCCCAAGAGAACGTGCCCACAAACGAGCTCGGGGGCGACCTCTACGCGCTTATCACCTACCTGCACAAGAGTTGCCAGGCGGACGTCTTTGAGGCGGTCGGCGCGCTCGAGTTGACGATGACTCAGATCAAGGTGCTCCACCACCTCGACCAGCACAACCGCTCGCTGACGGTGAAGGAGGCGGCCGAGGTGGTCTCACTGTCGCTGCCGGCCGCCAGCAGGGCGATCGACGACCTGGTGCGGCGAGGCTTCGCGCAACGCCAAGAGGATCTCGCCGACCGGCGCATGAAGCAGGTCAGCATCACGGCGCAGGGTCGTGCCGCCATCAGGCGGCTCAACGCGGCCAGGCTGCGCGGCCTCGAGGAGTTTGTCGAGACGCTCAGCTCTCAGCAGCGCACCCGACTCTCGAACGCGCTCGCCAAACTGCTCGAACGGCCCGATATCGCCGCCTGTCGTCTGGAGGACCGTTGACCGATCGGATCCTCGCCAAGCGCGGGCACCTGATCACCGAGGAGAACAGCCGCTGGTGGACGCTCGGTGCGATGTGCTTCGCGCTGTTCATGCTGATGCTGGACAACACGGTGGTGAACATCGCGCTGCCCTCGATTCAGCACGACCTGCACGCGTCGCTGTCCTCACTCCTCTGGACCGTCAACGCGTACACGCTCACCTTTGCCGTGTTGCTTGTGACCGGCGGCCGCCTCGGCGACATCTTCGGCCGCCGCAAGATGTTCTTATTCGGGGTGGTCGTCTTCGGCCTCGCAAGTCTGGCGATCGGCTTCGCCCCCACCGACACCGTGCTGGTCACGTTCCGGGCCGTACAGGGCATCGGAGCCGCCTTCATGATGCCGGCGACGCTGTCGCTCATCACTCAGGCCTTCCCCCCACACCAACGCGGCACGGCGATCGGCACGTGGGCAGGCGTGAGCGCGCTGGCACTGGCGATCGGACCCGTAGTCGGCGGATTTTTGACCGAAGCCGTGAGCTGGCGAGCGATCTTTTTCATCAACCCGCCGATCGCGGTGGTAGCGATCGCGGTGACTCTGTTCGCCGCGCATGACTCGCGCGACGAGACCGTGGGACGTACCATCGACTTTGCCGGAATCGGCGCGATCACCGTCGGCCTAACCGCGCTCGTGCTCGCCCTGATCGAGAGCAACACCTGGCATTGGGGCTCAGCGCGGGTGATCGGACTTCTGGCTCTCGCCGCGGCCGGCCTGGTGGCGTTCGTCGTGATCGAGCGCCGTGTCCGCGCTCCGATGGTCGACTTCGCCTTCTTCCGCTCGCGTACCTCTGCGGGAGCGAACCTGGTCGGCTTCCTGGTGACGTTCGGGATGTTCGCCCAATTCTTCTTCATCACGCTCTACCTGCAGAACGTGCTCCACTACTCGGCGCTCCAGACGGGTCTGCGATTCCTACCCGCCACGGTTGTGATCATCATCATGGGACCGCTGGCTGGGCGGTTGACTGACCGCGTCGGTCCGCGGCCACTGATGACGACGGGACTGCTGATCGTGGCCGCGGCGATGTTGATCCAATCGCGCATCAGCGTCCACAGTGGATACGGTCTTCTGCTGCCCGGATTCATCCTGATGGGCTTCGGTGTGGGTCTGGTGATGTCGCCGATGAGCACCGCCGCCATGAACGCGGTCGACCGGACCAAGTCGGGCGCCGCCTCGGGCGTGCTCTCCATGAGCCGCATGGTCGGCGGATCGGTGGGCCTCGCGGCGATGGGCGCGCTCGTCACGGCCATCGGCACGAGCAAGATCGGCTCTGCACTCCCCCACCTCCCCTCCTCCGTGCGCGCGCACATCGTCAGCGCGCTGGGCAGCGGCGGATCGGCAGGCGCCCACCACGTCGCTCCGCAAGTCACCCACGCCGTGAATGGTGCGTTTATCTCGGCGCTCGGCACAGGCCTGGAGATCGGAGCGATCACGATGGTGGTCGGCGCGCTCATAGCCTGGGTGCTGATCGAGCGCACTCCTGCGAAAGCGCAGCCAGAGCCAGTCGCCGAGCCGGAGCCGCTCCCACACGAGGAACGCGCGGCCGCCTAGCCCGGCTTAGCGAGCCTCGCTCGCGCGGCCCAGTGAGCGCCGGATAGCTACGATCCTGTAACCCGTTCCCGACGCTTGGATCCGAGTGGCCGTCGACGTAAGCCAAGTTTCCGTAGTCGAAGCCGAGCCCGGCGAGCTCCCCCGCACCATGGCGGCGTGGGTAATCCGCCCCGAGCGCGAGGGCGAGCCGTTGGACGCCTTCCAGCTCGAGGAGATCGAGGTGCCCGAGCCTGGCGCGTTCGAGGTGATCGTCCGAGTCATGGCGGCGGGGGTCAACTACAACAACGTATGGGCGGCCCAGGGCAAGCCGGTGTCGGTCTTTCCCTACGGAGATCACCCGGAATGGGGCCATCACATCGGCGGCTCCGACGCCTCCGGGATCGTTTGGAAGGTCGGACCGGGAGTCACCCGCTGGCAGCCGGGAGACGAGGTGGTGATTCACTGCAACCAGGCGTCCTACGAGGATCCCGAGGTTCATGGATTCGACCCGCTGGCGGCCCCATCACAGCTCATCTGGGGTTACGAGACCACGTGGGGCTCCTTTGCTCAGTTCACCAAGGTCCAGGCTCAGCAGCTTTTGCCCAGGCCGCAGAACCTGACGTGGGAAGAGGCCGCCTCCTACGGCCTCGTGTACTTCACCGCCTACCGGATGCTGATCGACCAGTGCGATTTGAAGGCCGGCCACCGGGTGCTCATCTGGGGCGCCGCGGGCGGCCTCGGGGTCTTCGCCGTTCAGTTATGCGCTGCGGCGGGTGCCGAGTGCGTCGGCGTGGTTTCGTCGGAGGAGAAAGGCAGGCTCGTGATGCAACTCGGCGCCACGGCCTTCATCGACCGCAACGATTACATCGGCATGATGCGCCGCGGCGGGGAGACGCCGGACGAGGAGAAGGCCCGCTTCAAAGAGTCGCGCCGGTTCGCCAAAGCGGTGAAGGAAATCCTGGGCGACGCTCCCGACATCGTCTTCGAGCACGTCGGCAAGGCAACCTTCCCAACCTCTGTCTTCGCCGCCAAGCCGTTCGGCAAGGTCGTGATCTGCGCCGGGACCACCGGTTACCACCTAGATTTCGATGTCCGCCACCTGTGGATGCGCCAGAAGCAGATAATCGGATCTCACTTCGCCAACGCTTATGAGTGCATGAAGGCCAACGAACTGATAGAGCAGGGCAAGATCCGACCCGTGCTCTGGCGCACGATGAGCTTCGAGGGCGTTCCCGAGGCCCACCAGCTGATGAAGGAGAACAAGCACTGCGGCAAGATCTCGATTCTCGTCGGAGCTCCTGAAGAAAGCCAGGGCAAAACCGCGCCCGGACCAGGAGCGATTCACGCGGAGGTGGGCGCCTGATGGCAGGAGTCATGTGGGTCCAGTGGTATGCGACCGTGCTTCGTCAGGATGCCTTCGCCCTGAGCGTGGCCGAGGTCGCCCCCATCGCGCTGCGCTACGGCGGCACGCGATACTCCGTCCATCGCAACCGGGATGATCGCTATCGCATCACCCAGATGACGTGGTGCGAGTCCAAGGACGACTGGTATCGGTACTGGGACGGCCCAGAAATGATCGAGTTTCGTGCCCGCAACACTGGTCGCTACCAGATCCCGATCGTTTACTTTTGGCACGACGAGATTGCCTCCGGCGAGCTCGGTCCCGAGGTGCCCATGGCGCCCGAGGCCGAACCGTCTGCACCGGAGCCTCAAACCGCGGTGTAACCGCCAGCTGGGGGGGAAGCATCTGCTCCGCTATGACACGTGCACCCAGGATGTGATAGGTCAGAGGTTGAAATGATGACCCGAGCCCACAAGATCGTGAATCTCATCGGCGTGCCGATGCCGCTGGTGGGAGTCGTCGTGGCCATCGTTCTGCTCTGGAACGAGGCCATCGGGCCGCTCGAGCTGGGCCTGCTGATCGGCCTGTACGTGCTCACCTGCCTCGGAGTCACGCTCGGATACCACCGCATGTTCACGCACCGAGCGTTAGATGCCTCGCGGACTTTCCGGGCCGTGATCGCCGTGCTCGGGTCGATGGCGGTACAAGGATCGGTCATAACTTGGGTGGCCGACCATCGCAAGCACCACACCTTCACCGACCAGGAGGGCGATCCGCACTCCCCCCACCTGAGCGGGCCCGGATTCTTGGGCGGCGTGAAGGGCCTGTGGCACGCCCATATGGGATGGTTGTTTGAGACTGTCGGCACCGCAGACCGCCAACGCTTCGCCTCGGACCTGGTCAAGGACCGAACGATCCGCGTGATCGACAAGCTGTTCGGTCTATGGGTGGCACTCGGCTTCGTGGCGCCGTTTGTGCTGGGTTGGATCATCGGCGGCGGCTTCGGTGCGGCCCTGACCGCCTTGCTGTGGGGCGGCTTCGTCCGGGTGTTCCTACTGCACCATGTGACGTGGTCGATCAACTCGGTCTGCCATTTCTTCGGTCGCCGCCGCTTTGACGTAGAGGACGAGTCGCGCAACGTCTTCTGGCTTGCGCCTCTGTCGATGGGCGAAGCCTGGCACCACAACCATCACGCCTTCCCCACGTCGGCTTTCCATGGTTTGCGGCTATGGGAACGCATCGCCGACCCGACCGGGCTTTTGATCGCCGTGCTGGAGAAAATGGGGCTGGTCTGGAACGTGAAGCGAGTGAGCCCAGAGCGCCAAGAGGCCAAACTGGCGCACCACAAAGCAGTCCCAGCCGGCCAAGCCCCGGTCGCCAACCAGGCCTAGGTTCGCCGCGCCGGCTAGGCAGCCTCGAGAGGCGCCATCGTCAGTCCGGCGCCGTCGAGCTGATCCCAATACTGCTCGGCCTCTTCCCGGGGGCCACCCCACACGATCGCGCAGCCGCTGTTGTGAATACGGTGGGCGAACCGGTAGCCCTCGGCAAGGGACACCGCGGGGAGTACCCGCGCCAGCGATTCGGCGACGTGATCGAAGGTGTTGTGGTCGTCGTTGAGGACCACAACACGCCAAATTCCGCCTCTGCCGGTCCCGCCCCTGCTTACTCGCGGTAGCTCGACCGTGCGCGCCATCTGCCCAGGATAACCCCGGTCGATGGTCAGTCCAATCCGGGCCCCCGGCGGCTGTAATGGGCCGACCGTCCGGCGTGAGTGGAGGGTTGCGCGGCCAAACCGCCCGGAGCATCCATGAACTCCTCTTCGCTTGCAGCGGTCCCCTGAGCCGGCTCCTCCGAGTCAACTGACCCTTCGCGCTTACGCCAATAGCGATCGAGTCCCGCGTAGATTTGCTCGGGCGGCGCGGCCAGCTTGTAGGCCTCGTGATGTGCGGGGTTCGCGCCCCGCTCGATTTCACTCTCGACGATGCCGACGAACGTCTCGAGATCCTCAGCGTGAACGAGTGCCGCCCACGTGTCGAGTCGGTCGGCGAGGTCGGCCAGCTGCGTGCCGATGTCTTCGTTGGCCCCGAAGTGGGTGATCGCGAGCCGCTCCGGCCTCCATCGCAGCAGTTGCTCGATCGATGTGTGCCAGGCCTCGATGTCGATATCCGGCGGCGGAGTCGGCGGAATGGTCAGGGTCTCCGGCTCGATTCTGACCCCGCCCACGTCTCCGACAAAGGCCGTCCGCCCATGCAGATAGGAGACGTGGTGGGAGGCGTGTCCGGGCGTGTAGGCGACTTCGAAGCGGCCGTCGAAGAGCCGCTCGCCTCCGCTCAGGATGCGCAGATTCGATTCGGGGACCGGGAGAACCTCGCCCCAGAGCCGTTCCATGTCATCGCCATACAGGCGCCTCGCACTCTCGAGCAGGCGAGCGGGATCCACGAGATGCACAGCGCCCTGCTCGTGCACATAGACCTCGAGGTCAGGCCAGCGTTTGACGAGCGAGCCCGCAGCGCCGGCGTGGTCGAGGTGAATGTGGGTCAAAAGCAGCGCTCTCGGCGGCTCTTGGACCGCCGCCAGCAACGCCTCCAAGCACGACGCGGGCCCAGGATCGATCAGGATGTCGTCGACCTGCCAGCAGCCGATCACTCGCTCAACGCCAAGGTGGTGTAGATCGACCACCCGAATCTGCGGCAGCTGAAGCACGGTCGTGGGCTGCTCTGAGCCGTTCATCGCGCCGGGACCGGAGAGCGGGGCTCCGGCGAGGTCGGCCCCCTCGATCGGGCTCTCAATTTCGCGCTCGTCGGTGGGGAGATCGCCCGTAGGGAGATCGTCCTCGAACCCCGCGAACCGGTCATCGCCCACATCCGCGCGGATCTCTTGCCACTCCGCGTCTGACTCCGAAGGGTCGTCGGCGTCGGCCGCGCCGAGAATGCCCGCCTGCGGCTCGACTTCGGGCGGCGTCTCGGGCTCGTCAAATGCCGACCCCTCGTGCTCCGAGTCCGACGGGAAAGCCTGGTCTGGCGTGTCCGAAGTGGGGAGCTGCGCTCCTATGGCGGCTGACAAGTCTCTGCCGCGCGGACCGGGTAGCACTGCTGCCTCATCGGTCGTCGCCGCTGGAAAGCGCGTGGCGGCGACGCCGGCGAGCTCGGAGAGCTCTTCGGAGAGCTTGCGTACATCGCTCACGATTCGGTCGCGCTCGGCCCAGATGCGATCGACCTCGGCGTCGAGCTCCTGCACACGAGCTTCGGCGGCCCGTTGAAGATCGCGCGCCTTTTGCTCGGACTCCCGCTGGAGCCTGTCAGCGAGCGAGTGGGCGTCGCGCTCGAGCTCCTCAGACTCGGCCCGGGCCTGCATCAGCCGCTCCTCGGCCTCGGCACGGGATTGAGAGGTGATGTCCTCGGCGGTTTCGTGGGCGCGGGACAGGATCGAGGAGACCTGCTCCCCCACGCGCTCCAGCGCGCGGCGGACGGCCGCTTCGGGGGAACGCGTCGAGGCGAGCTCGGCGACCAGGTGCGTGGTCTGCCGCACGTAGTCGTCAACCGCCTCGCGGTCGTATCCTCGCAGCACGAGCGGGAACTCCACACTGGCTACGGCCGAAACTGGGTCGTGAGGAAGCTCGGCGAGAGGTTGGTTGATTTCTTGCATGATCGCGTGTTCTGAGGCAGCTGAGTTCTGGTCGGGCATGACTACAGGATTCCACTTCGGCTACCCGATGCCTGCACAGCCTTAAAACCTGTTGCGATTTTTAGAATTCCAAGGCGCCATGTCACAACCCCAGACACCCCGCCTGTCCGAGCCTGACCGCCCCTGGCTCATGCGCACGTATGCGGGTCATTCGGACGCCAGGCGCTCAAACGAGCTGTACCGACGAAATCTCGAGAAAGGGCAGACAGGGCTTTCGGTCGCATTCGATCTGCCCACGCAGACCGGCTATGACCCCGACCACGAGCTTGCGCGCGGCGAGGTGGGAAAGGTGGGCGTCTCCATCGCCCATGTGGGCGACATGAGAGTGCTGCTTGACGAGATCCCGCTCGAGCAGATGAACACCTCGATGACGATCAACGCGACCGCGGCGTGGCTGCTCGGCCTATATGTGGTCGCCGCTGAAGAGCAGGGAGTGCCCGAGGACAAGCTTCAGGGGACGACCCAGAACGACATCCTCAAGGAGTACCTGAGCCGCGGCACTTATGCCTTCCCTCCCGGGCCGAGCATGAGGCTGATCGCCGACACGATCGCCTATGCGGTCATCCATATCCCCAAGTGGAACCCGATCAACATCTGCTCCTACCACCTCCAGGAGGCGGGCGCCACGCCGGTCCAGGAAATCGCCTACACGATCTCCAACGCGATCGCGGTGCTCGATGCGGTTCGCGAGCGTCTCGGGACCGTGGACACCGACGGCCAGGGCGCGATGGAGCGCGTCTTCGCCAGAATCTCGTTCTTCGTAAACGCCGGCGTGCGCTTTGTCGAGGAGCACGCGAAGCTGCGCGCGATGGCGCTTTTGTGGGATGAGCTGGGGCGCGAGCGCTACGGCGTCACCGACGAGCGCAGCCGCCGGTTTCGCTATGGCGTCCAGGTCAACTCCCTGGGCCTCACGGAGTCGCAGCCCGAGAACAACGTCTACCGCATTGCGCTCGAGGCACTTGCGGTCACGCTGGGGCGCAGCGCCCGGGCGCGGGCCATCCAGTTGCCGGCCTGGAACGAGGCGCTGGGGCTGCCGCGGCCGTGGGACCAGCAGTGGTCGCTGCGGCTGCAACAGATCCTGGCCTTTGAGACCGACCTGCTCGAGTACGCCGACATCTTCGACGGCTCCAGGGTGATGGACGCATTGGTCGCCGAGCTGGTGGAGGGAGCGCGCGAGGAGATGGCGCGGGTTGCCGAGATGGGTGGCGCAGTCGAAGCCGTCGACTACATGAAGGGCGCGCTGGTGGGGTCCCACCGCGAGCGGCTGCGCAGGATCGAGGCCGGCGAGCAGACGGTGGTGGGGATCAATCGCTTCACGCAGAGCGAGCCCTCGCCGCTGGTTGCTAGCGGCGATGGCGGGATTCTGGTGGTCGATCCCGAGGTTGAGGCGCAGTGCCGCCAGGCGGTCGAGCAATGGCGTGCCGGGCGTGACCAGGAAAGGGTCGACGCGGCCGTAGCCGAACTCGCGCGTGTCGCCCGCTCGGACCAGGAAAACATCATGCCCGCGACGATCGCCGCGGCCCGCGCCGGCGTCACGACCGGTGAGTGGGCGCAGACCCTGCGCGAGGCGTTCGGCGAGTATCGCGCTCCCACCGGGGTTGGCGAGGCGGCGGCGCTGCCCGCCGAAGGGCTGGCGGAGTTGCGCGAGGAGGTGGAGCGGGTCTCCGAAGCGCTCGGTCGGCGGCTCAAGCTGCTGGTCGGCAAGCCCGGCCTTGACGGTCACTCCAACGGCGCCGAGCAGATTGCCGTGCGTGCACGCGACGCGGGTATGGACGTGGTCTACGAGGGCATCAGGCTGACCCCGTCACAGATCGCGACTTCCGCCGCCCAAGAGGGCGTCCATATCGTGGGGCTGTCGATCCTCTCGGGCTCTCACCGCGAGCTGATTCCCTCGGTGCTTCAGGCCCTGCGCGACGCCGGCGCATCGGAGGTACCCGTGGTGGTCGGCGGAATCATTCCCGAAGCAGACGCCGTATGGCTCCGCGACGCGGGCGTCGCCGCGGTCTACACCCCGAAGGACTGGGACCTCAGCCGGATGATCCGGGACATCGTCGCGCTGGTCGCCGAGCGGAACGGGATCGACGCGCCTGCGGTCGCTTGACCCGCCGTCCCGAGCTTGGCGGCACCGAGCTTGGCGCCCGCCTGCGCGAACGGGACACGACGGTCGCACCCGCGGTACTGAACCTGTTGGAGAGCCGCTCGCCGGTGGCTCGAGGCGAGGCGGAGGCGATGCTGCAAAGCGTCTCGCCCGCGCTGCTCGGTGGGGAGGCCGGCGGCCACATCATCGGTGTCACGGGACCACCCGGCGTCGGCAAATCTTCCCTGCTCTCACAATTGGTCGCCGCCTGGCGCCGGCGCGGGCGCTCGGTCGCCGTGCTCACCGTCGACCCGACCTCGCGCCGGTCGGGAGGCGCCCTGCTGGGCGACCGCGCCCGGATCGACGTCGATCCGGCCGACACCGCGGTCTTCGTGCGCTCCACGGCGACGAGTGGCCGGCTTGGGGGCCTGGCGGGCCCCACCCGGGCGGCGGCCACGGCCCTCGCTGTCGCTTTCGACGTCGTCGTGATCGAGACGGTCGGCGTGGGCCAGTCGGAAACCGAGGTCGCCGACGTGGCGGACACCGTTGCGGTTGTGGTGCAGCCCGCTTCCGGGGACGTGCTCCAGTTCCTCAAGGCGGGGATCATGGAGGTCCCCGACGTACTCGTGGTCGCCAAGGCGGACCTCGGCGGTGCTGCACGTCGCGCGATGGCCGATCTGAGCGCTGCGTTGAAGTCCCTGGACGCAGCGCAAACCGCCGTTGTCGCCGTGTCCTCCGTGCCGCCACCGAGCGGGATCGATGACCTGGTCGAGGCTTTCGATGCCCACCGCGACTCGCTCGACATTTCTTCCCGCCGGCTCCACGCGCGCCGAATGCAGGCATTGGCCGACTTCGCCGCCGAACATGGCGAGCGCGGGCTGCGCGCCCTGGGAGGGCAGCGGGCTGCGGCACGTTATCTGGACCGGCAGGTGCCGGGCCTTGATGTGCGAGCGCTGACGCGGGCCCTCGAGGAGCGGGCGGCCGAGCAGGGCGAGCCGGACTAGCAGTTGCCCCTTGCCATCCGGACTGGCCGGTTTACCCGCTCTCCCTGCCATCCGGACTGGCCGGTTTACCCGCTCCCCTTGGTCGAGGACTTGACTGGCGCCCCCAGGGCATCGATCCGCCATCCCGCCGAGGTCTTCACAAGCTCGACCGGACGCAGTGATGCGGTCTGGCCGCTCGCCCCCGACAGCGTCATCGCGGATGCTTTGGACCCGTGCACACTTACCCGTCCCACCGCCAGCGTGGGGTGATGCAGGCCCGAGAGGAAGATGTCAAGCGCTCGCTTGCATCCCAGCCCGGTGCTCGCGAAGCGTTTCACCAGCGACGGAGAGAAGACCTCGGTGCAGATCGTCCTCGCGTCACGATGGGCGACCGCCACCGCGAACTGCTGCACCTTTGCCCGCACCTGCTGGGTCGGCGAGGAGCCGCACCCGGCCAGCAAGAGACAGGCCACCCCAAGGGCAACACCGGCGGCGGCCCGGGATCTCATCGCAGCAGGGTAGCCTCTTAGAAATGGCCAGCGCCCCGCTTCAGAGGTCCTCGCCTCAAAGCACCCCGCTCATCGACGGTCACGGACGCCTGATCGGAGATCTGCGCGTGTCCGTTACCGACCGCTGCAACTTCCGCTGCCAGTACTGCATGCCGGCCGAAGGGCTCCCCTGGCTCGAACGCACCGAGATCCTCACTTTCGAAGAGATCGTTCGTCTGGTGGCAATCATGTCCTCGATGGGGGTCAGCGACGTGCGTCTGACCGGGGGCGAGCCGCTCGTCAGACGCGACTTTCCCGCTCTCGCAACCATGCTCGCGAACCTCCCAGGCGTCCACGAGCTGTCGATCACCACGAACGGTTTTCTGCTTGAGCGCGACGCTGAGGCGCTGGTTCGCGCGGGGGTCGATCGGTTCAACGTCTCGGTCGATTCGCTGCAGCGCGATCGCTTCTATCAACTCACGCGCCGCGATGCCCTCCCCCAGGTCCTGCGCGGGCTCGAGCGCCTGGCCGCCTTCCCCGAAGCGCATCCGATCAAGATCAACGCCGTTGCAATCCGGGGCTTCACCGAGGACGAGGTCATCCCCTTCGCGGAGCTGGCAAGGCGCACCCCGTACGAGGTCCGTTTCATTGAGTTCATGCCACTCGACGGCGATCGCGCCTGGAGCGGCGACCGCGTGCTCACGGGGGCCGAGATCCGCTCACTGGTCGAGGCCGTATACCCCCTGGAGCCGTGTCCGCGCGAGCCGCACTCGACCGCGCGCGTACATCGCTTTGCCGACGGCCGCGGCAAGATCGCTTTCATCAATCCGGTTTCCGAGCCCTTCTGCGCGGACTGCAACAGGATCCGCCTGACCGCCGACGGACGCCTGCGCACATGCCTTTTTTCCCTGAACGAGACCGATCTGCGCACCCCATTGAGGGCCGGGGCAAGCGACGCCGAGCTGCAGGACATCATCCGCGCGGCCGTCTGGCGCAAGGAGCTAAAGCACCACGTCGGCGAGCCCGGCTTCATCCAACCGAACCGTACGATGTCGGCGATCGGGGGCTAAGAGCGCCGTGGGTCGGTGATCAGATCCGGGCGCGCACTAAATCGGCAGCCGGGCGGAGGCCCCCGGGCCGCACAGAAGTGTCGCCGCCCGCGCCAGGTCAGCGGGCGTATTGACGTTGAATAGCTCCAAGGGGTCGCCCACTTCGATGCGCTGCGGTTCCAGCGCCCCAACCGCGGCGCGCACCGAAATTTCGGGATCGGCTTGCCGCAGCAGCTCAAGCGCGCGGCCGCTGTAGCGCCCCAGCAGCGGCTGGAGCGCGTCCCCCTGGCCCGCCACGACGGCCAGGGCGGCCTCCGGCTCGGCCGATGCCAGGCGCCTGAGGAGCGCCGGCTTTACCAGCGGCAGGTCGACGGCGCAGACCAGCACCGTCCTGCCCGCGGCCAGTTCGAGCGCCGTGCGTAGTCCGATCAGCGGGTGCTGCAACGACTCCGACTCGGTCCATATCCTCGTGCGCGAAGGAAGGCTGGGCAGCTCCGTCTCGGCCTTGGCCACCACTACAACCTCCGGCAGGACGGCCTCCAGCGCCGCCAGCGGATACGAGAGCATCGGGCGCCCGCACAGCTGGGCGACCGCCTTGCCGCCCCCCAGCCGCCGCCCGCGACCGCCCGCAAGGACGACGCCCACCGGAAGCGACTGCCGCCCCGAAATGCTCGTTGGGCTCACCGCAGGAACCCCAAGGAGCGGCGGTTCGTAGAATCAGTGTGCATGGAGGGTTCGACGTCGGTGAGGAGTTGGCTTCGCTGCTACCGCTGCTGGTCGCAGAACCTCGAGGTCCAGGTCCACTACGAAGGCATTCACAAGATCGATGCCGAGACGGGCGAGCGCGGCGACGTGGTGGACGAGATGCAGGAGGCGGTGATCCAGTGCCTCGAGTGCATGCACGACCAGCCCCACCTGGGCTTCCACAACGGCCGCGTCGAGCCGATCGAGGATCGCTGGGAGCGGATGATTGCCGGCACGCCCTGGGTGGCCTCGTGCACCGTGACCGTCGATGCCGAAGACGTCGAAACCTGTTCGGGCCCCGAAGCCGGTGAGGCGCTGTCCTACGCGGCCTTCGGCGACCATGGCACCCGCGAGTTCTTCACCCATGTCCGCTTCCATAAGCACGACGAGGATCGCATCGTGGTTCACCTGCTGGTCGAGCTGTATGCCCGCTCCGCCGAGGAGGCCACCGAGGTGCTGGAGGCCGCGGCCCGCGGAACACTCGCGATCACATCGCTGGCCGAGGAATCGCGCCCACCCGCCTCGACCGGCGACGCGCAGCACTAAGCCGCACACTCACCCTCGCGAAGCTGCGTCCTCGGGCGCTCGCCGTAGCGCCGGTACGGAATCATCCCCTGTCGGCGGCCCCGCTCGCGCGCGCCCATGTCCCTTGGATCGCGTACGCCTGCGGCCAAAGGCCTTGACAACCTCGATCACTATCAGCGCCACCGCTACCGGAACCGTCGCGGGGAGCTCGTTGAGAACCAAGAACAGGACGTCCATGGCGCTCGCCAGCAGCAGGGTGAGCAGCGCGGCCACCCACTGCGTCCTGCGGTTGGCGGCCATCACCGCCCCCAGCAGGCCGGCCACGAACATATCCCCGTATCCCATCGAGATCGAGCCGAAAGTCTCGCTCTGTAGGCGCGGGAGCCCGGCCGCGGGCTGGGCGGCGACCAGCGTCGCGTTGGGCGCCTGCAGCAGGTCCGATATGACGAGCCACGTATCCGCCGCGGCCATCGCGACGATCCCCACCTTGAGCCACCCAGACGGAGTGACTGCCGCGAGCAGGACTCCGAGAGTCACGCAGCTCAGCGCCGAGAGCAGCGCGGCCGCCCCCTGCCCGACGAGTGAGCTGCCGTCGGCCCAGGCGAGGGCGAACAGGACCCCCGCCACGACGATCCCGAAAACGACGCGGCCGACGGGCCAGCGGCCTGGTCCTCTGGCCGCCCATGCCAGCGCCGCCGCGGCCAGCGGAGGAATGGCCACCAGCGCGAGGTAGGTCAACCCCGTCGCGGTCCCCGACGCGTACCGGATCGCGAAGATCACCGCCACGATCGAGCCCACAGGGACGATCGCCCACCACGGCCCTCTCAAGCGCTCCAAAGCCTGCGGACGAGCGACCGCCCGCGGCGCTGCCACCACCCCCGCCTGAAGTCCGAGCATGGCTGCATCGGACGCCAAGAACGGAAGGGCCACGCTTCTAGCGTAAGGGACCCTGACCCGCGACCGCCGTCATTGCCGGCTGCGCCCGCCCCTAGCTCACTCCCCACAGATGCTCGAACATGGTCGCGTACGCGCTTGAGCCGTACCACTCGCCGGAGGCCTGGGCCGCCGGCGTCAAACGGAGCGAGCCAACGTTGGCGGCGGTGAAGAGGCGGACAGGAACGTGCTCGGCCACCACCGGCATGCCGAGCATCATGCGCATGACCTCATCCGCGTCTGCCCAGCCCTCGTACGGAAAATCGTCGCCGGCATCGAGCGCGACTCGGCCCGCCTTGATCTCCTGCAGCGCGGGAAGGTCTCCGCCCGCGGTCACTATGTTCACGTGCTGGCTCGACGACGTCTGCTGGATTCCCTGGCCCACGGGCTGAAGCACCGCGTCGAACTCGGGGAGCACGTACTGGATGCCTTGGTGCTTGAGCAGCGCGGCGCTCGTCTGCGACGGAATCAGAGTCGCGTTGGCCAGCCCCACCTTCTGGACCGCGACCTTGCAGCCAGGGCAGTCGCGGTGGAAGATCGCTTGCGCCTTGGCGGCGTAAGCGAGCGTCGACGGCGAGTCCGTGAAAGGCATCAGCAGCACGCTCGCGTTGCCGTGCGAGTGCGCTATGACCCAGTCGGCCTCCGCCCCAACCAGCGCGCTGTCCTGCAGGAGGGCGTATGCGAGCCGATCGTTACCGGCGCCCTGTACGGCTCCGGGCACCCCGTGAGGTGGCGGCAGCTGGTTGACGATCAGGACAGGGATGTGGTGGCGCTCGGCGTTGGAGAACGCGTTCGCGGCGAGGGCCACCGGCACGGCGTCAGTGATGATTGCGCCGGCGCCGCTTGCCACCGCCTGGTTTATGCAGGCGGCGGTGGCGGACGGATTGGCTTCCCCACTGCAGGCGTGCTCCCCGACACCGGCCTTACCAAGCGCGGTGTGCAGTGCGCTATTGCCGATGGCGAAGACGGGGACTGACAGGGAAATCGGGATGTACCAGACGGTCTTGCCTCGGAGCTTTTTCACGTCCTTTAAGGCCGGTCCAGGCGGCTGAAAGCTCGTTGCTGGCCGGCTCAGGCTCGCGACGACCGCGTTTGCCCGGGAAACGCCGGCAGAAGAGCCCGAGGAGGTGGAGGTTGTGGTCTTGCTCGAGCTGCCGCACGCCGCGAGCAGCGCGGCGCCAACAAGCGCCGCGACAATCGTCAGAAAGGGCGCGAGACTGGGCTTGATTCGTTTCCGAGACATTTGGTGCGTAGCCATCCTCTTTCGTTGTGGCGGGACAATGAGCGCCTCAGGGCGCGGCGCGTTTTCGCAGCAAGGTCGTCAGAGTCACGGCGACCACTAGAGCCGCCCCGTAGAAGACGTCGGAAATCCAGCCGGCGAACCCCAGCTCCTCCAGGCCCAGGATTCCGGTGGCCAGGAAGTACAGGGCGATCAGGGTTCCCACGGGGTTGAACCTGCCCGGCCGGACGACTGCGGTTCCCAGAAAGACGGCGGAAACGGTCGGAAGCAGATACGTGATGGAGGTGCTGGGATCAAAGCCGCCCAGCCCCGCCGACACGACGACACCGCCGATCCCGCAGAGAGCGCCTGCGGCGACGAACGCTCCGAACCGGATCAGGTCAACCCGTACTCCGGCGAGCCGGCTCACCTCCCGGTTGGCGCCGACGAATTGCATGTGACGACCGAGCGGGGTGAATGCGAGCAGGTAGGCGAATGCGAGCGCCAGGGCGAGGCCGTAGAAGAAGGAGATCGGCAAACCCCCCACATTGGCCAGCGCGAGCTGGCCGAAAGACGCGCTCAGTCCGCTGACCGCACTCAGGTGAGCGATCGCCAAGGCGATTCCCGATAGCAACGTGGACATCCCCAGCGTGACGACGATCGTGTTAACCCCGACGTACACGACGAGAAAGCCGTTCACGGCCCCCGCAAAGACGCCCACCGCCACCGCGATCACAGACGCGAGTGCGACGTTGACATGGTCCAGCACAGCCAGAACCGGCACGATCGTGGCGCACAGTCCGAGCACCGAGGCGACCGATAGATCGACGAACTCGCCGACGATGACGGTGGTGAGAAATGCCATCGAGAGGAACACCAGAGCGGCCTGAGATCCGAAGATGGTCTGAAACGTCCCGCTCGTGTCGAACGTCGACGGCTCGAGCACCGAATACACGGCGATCATGACGCCCCACAGGGCGACAATCGCGTAGCGCTCAGAAAGCTTGGCGGCGGTAGGCCCCAGTCTCCCTCCCGTTGGCAGCCGGCGAGGGGTCGCACTCCCCTGCTCGCCTTGCGGCACACGCACGCTCATGGGATCACCCCCTCGCGTCCCTCGAGGTACACCGCGTCGATGATGCGCTCGGGCGCGAGCGCCCCGCGCAGCTCCGAGGCAATGCGACCTTCGCGCAACACGAGCACGCGGTCACAAAGGGCCGCGAGCTCGCTCGCATCCATGCCCGCGAGAATCACGCCCGAGCCGTTGGCAGCCGCCCCGCGGATGGCCCGCTCCAGTTCCGCGCGAGCGCCCACGTCGACGCCCTGGGTAGGTTCGTGCAGGAGTAGGAGCTTGGGCCGGCCGTAGAGCCATTTACCGAGGAGGACCTTCTGCTGGTTGCCGCCGCTGAGAGCTTTCACCGGCATGTGGACGTTGGGTGGTCGGATGTCGAGCTCGCGGACCACCCGGCCGGCCTCATCGCGTTCCCAAGACCGCTTCAGCGGTCCGATCCCGCCGCGGCCACGGAGGCGCGGCAGGGTCAGGTTGTCGAGCACCGACTCTGAGAACGCAAGCCCGTCGCGCTCTCTGCGCTCGGGCACGAGCGCAACGCCCGCTGCCAGCAGCGCTCGCAGGGACGACTCCCGCAGGTTGAACTCTTGCTCACCCACGCGGGCCACTCCGCCCGCTGCCCTGTGCGCACCCGCGATCAGGTATGGGAGCTCCTCGAAGCCCGAACCCAGCAGCCCCGTCACGCCGACGATCTCTCCGACAGCGACGGATACGCTCACATCCTTCACCAGGTCCCCTGACAGGCCCTGTATCTCCGCGGCGGGAGACTCGCCGCGCTTGGTCGCCTCGGGCCGCTGCGAGCTGCGTTTGAGCTCTCGGCCCAACATGAGCCGGATCAGCTCGTGCTCGGAGAGCTCGTCCGTGCGCAGGCCACTGCCGACGACTCTGCCGTCGCGAAGCACCGTGAGCCGGTCGGTATGTTCGAGCACCTCCTCGAGCTGGTGGCTCACCAGTAGCACCGAGCCTCCAAGCGCCACGAAGTCGCGCACCAGCGAATGGAAGTGCCGGCGTGCTTTGAGCGGCAGCGCGCGCGTCGATTCGTCGAACATGACAAACCCGCGGCCGGGCTCGTGGTACTGCAGCGCCCGGGCGATAGCGACCTCAGCGCGTTGCGCGATTGACAGTTCCGCCACCCGCGCGTCCGGATCGATGTCCGCGCCAAGGGCGGCCAATGCGGAGCGGGCAAGCTCTCGTTCCCGGCTCCACGGGATCGCGCGGCTGAACCGTCTGACGCCAAACAGGCCAATGCGCAGGTTCTCCAGTACCGAGAACGAGTCGATCAGCCCGAGGTCCTGGTGGACCACAGACAGTCCCAGCCTTCGCATGGTCCCGGGCCGCACCGGCAGCGCAATCGGCTCGCCGTCGATCGCCAGCGAGCCGCCGTTGTCCGGCGTGTGATAGCCCGACAGGATTTTGACCAGGGTGGACTTGCCGGAGCCGTTCTCCCCCACCAGCCCATGGATCTCGCCTGGCTCCACGATCATCGAGAGCTCACGAAGTGCCTTTACCGCCCGAAACGACTTCGATATGCGGGCGAGCTCAAGTCGGGGGCCGGTTGCGACTTGCCCCGCGCGGGTTTGAGTTGCCCCGGATGTGCCTCTGACCCCCATCATGCGTTCCGCAGAGCGGAACATATTCCATTTTGGTCCAGGGCGCTACGTCATCCGGACTCTGGGAAGACTATTGCCGCGCCGAGCGGAGTTCTCCTTCCAGCCGGGCCGGCCGCAGCGTGGCCGTGCTGTCCAGCAGCAGTGCCCCCAGCGACGGGATCTCATCGGCAATTCGGGAGGTCGGGCCGACCACGCCGATCGCGGCGAGCGGCCGGTCTTCCTCGAAGATCACCGGCACGGCCACCCCGGCACCGCCCTCGATGAACTCATCCTGCTCTGAGGCGAATCCCACCTCGCGGGCCTCCGCAATATGCCGGAGCAGCAGGCGCCGCTCGATAGGGGTCTTGGGCGTGGTCGCGACGAGGTGAAGCCCATCTATCACCGCTCCCAGCTCACTGGGCGCAAGCCCTGCGAGCAACGCCTTGCCCAGGGCTCCCCCGGGCGGAATCGGCTGGGGGCGGCCGAACAATGTGCCCACAGCCAGCGGATGGGGGCTGTTGCGACGCGCCACCAGCAGCACCTCGCGCCGCTCCCAATCTACCTTGACAAGCAGGACCGTCTCGCCGCTGGCCGCCGCGATTGCGTCCATCGCACGGCTGCAGAGCTGGACCACGTCCATGCTTTCGCGCAGCACCGCTCCCAGCTCAAGCAGTTTGACGCCGAGCCCGTAACGTCCATCCTCGGTCTGGGTCAGAAACCCGCATGCCCGCAGGGCGGCGGCGAGGCGGTGGGCTGTCGCCTTGGGCAGCCCGGTGTCGCCGGCAAGCTCTGCCAGCGTCAGAAACGGCCGCTCGATCGTGAACGCCGACAGGAGTCGGCAGGCGCGCTCGACCGAGCGGTTAGCGACCGCTGCACCGACCCCCAAATTAGCCGCGTCGTGCGGCGTGCCCGGGCCCATCGGTTAGACCATCGGGGCTAAAGTCGCCGTCCCAGCTCGTCGAGCTGCTCGCGCAGCGCAGCGGGCAGCCTGTCTCCGAACTTCGCGTAGTGCTCCTCGATGCCCTCGAGCTGCTCGCGCCACTCGGCTGGGTGCACGGAGAGCAGCTGGTGCATCTGCTCCTCCGTGATGTCGAGTCCTTCGGTCTCGATTCCGCCCTCACCCACCGGCGGCACCAAGCCAATCGGGGTCTGCACCGCCTGCGCCCGTCCCTCGCAGCGACGGAAGATCCAGGCCAGGACCCTTGAGTTCTCCCCAAACCCGGGCCACAGGAACTTGCCGTCGGCGCCCTTGCGAAACCAGTTGACATGGAAGATCTTCGGAAGCTGGGCGCCCTCGCGGCCCGTCAGCCCCAGCCAGTGGCCGAAGTAGTCGCCCATGTGGTAGCCGCAGAAGGGCAGCATTGCCATCGGGTCGAAGCGCAGCTTGCCCACCGCCCCTGCCGCAGCCGCAGTGGTCTCCGACGACATGGTCGAACCGATGAACACGCCGTGCTCCCAGTCGCGCGCCTCATAGACGAGCGGAACGACAGCCGAGCGCCGTCCGCCGAACAGCATCGCTGAGATCGGCACCCCGGCCGGGTCCTCCCACTCGGGCGCGATCGAGGGGCATTGAGCGGCCGGTGCGGTGAAACGGGCGTTGGGATGGGCGGCGGTCGTTTCCGAGTCGGGCGTCCAGGAGTTGCCCTTCCAGTCGATCGCGTGGTCAGGCGGCTCACCCGTGAGCCCCTCCCACCACACGTCGCCCTCATCGGTCTTCGCACAATTGGTGAAGATCGAGTTGCGATCCACCGTGTCGATGGCGTTGGGATTAGTACGCCGCCCGGTTCCGGGGGCCACGCCGAAGAAGCCGGCCTCTGGGTTGACCGCGTACAGGCGCCCATCGGAACCGAACTTCATCCACGCGATGTCGTCGCCGATCGTCTCGACCTTCCACTCGGGCAGGGTCGGGATGAGCATGGCGAGATTGGTTTTGCCGCAGGCGCTGGGAAAGGCGCCCGCGACGTAGCGGACCTCACCCTCTGGCGAGGTGAGCTTGAGGATCAGCATGTGCTCGGCCAGCCAGCCCTCGTCACGGGCCATCGCCGAGGCGATGCGCAGCGCGAAGCACTTCTTGCCCAACAGGGCGTTACCGCCGTAGCCCGAGCCGTAGGACCAGATCTCGCGCGTCTCGGGGAAATGGACGATGTACTTGTTCTCGGGGTTGCACGGCCACGGTACGTCCTGCTCCGAGTTCAACAGCGGCCTGCCGACCGAGTGCAGGCAGGGCACGAATGCCCCGTCGTCACCGAGGGCGTCGAGCGCCGGCTGGCCCATGCGCGCCATGATGCGCATGGACGCGGCTACGTAGGGCGAATCGGTGACCTCCACGCCGATGTGGGAGATGGGCGAGCCAAGCGGCCCCATCGAGAACGGCACCACATACATCGTGCGGCCCCGCATGCAGCCCTCGAACAGTCCCCGCAGCGTGGCCCGCATCTCTTCGGGGTCACACCAGTTGTTGGTGGGCCCGGCGTCACCCTCGCGCTGCGAGCAGATGAAGGTCCGGCCCTCTACTCGGGCTACGTCAGCCGGGTCGGAGCGCGCCAGATAGGAGTTCGGCCGCTTGGTCTCGGAGAGCTTCTCGAACGTACCTGTCTCGATCAGCGTACGGGCGAGCCAGTCGTACTCCTCAGCTGAGCCCTCGCACCAGTGAACATCCTCCGGCTGGGTCATTGCCGCCACCTCTTCGACCCACCTGAGAAGCCGTTTGTGGCTGGTGGTGGGCTCGCGGGTCGCTGCGGTATCGGCCATGCGCTCGGTGCTCCTTCCTGATCTCAAACTGGGTTTCTAGCCTAGCTATCTGGAGCGTTTCGGGGTCGGCAGGTCGGGGCTGGCGGCCCGCGCGAGCTCGAGCGGCAGCGGTCGGTCGTGGTCGGCCGCATGCTCGTGGAGCTCACGCAACTCGGCGGGCGGCTCGCCGTGCAGTAGCCAGCGCGAACCGGCCTGAGGCTCAATCCGACCGGTCTGGATCAGCTCGCGGACCGAGGAGGTGACGGAGGGCCGACGAGCCCCGACCACGAGCGCCAGCAGGCGGTGAGTCAGAGGGATGTCGATCTCAATGCCGCTCGGTGTGACCCGCCCCCAACGGTCGGCGAAGTGCCAGAGCACCATCAGCAACCGGTCGTCCACCCTGCGCATGTGGCATACGGCCAGGTGAAACGACAACCAGTGGACCCTGAGCATGAGCCGGCGCGCCACGGCGGCCGTGAGTTCGGGCCAGCGAGTCACCCGTCCCAAGAACCCGCGATCCAGCAGTGCCATCGTCAGCGGCTGGGCGACCTGCCAGTTGACCTCGGTGCCGATGGAGGCGTCGGGACCGGTGCGAAGCCACGGCTGGGTCACATCTCCCGGCCCGAGCAGCTCCGCACAGGTGCGGTCGCCGACCGTCACCTTGCGTACCAGCAGCCCCTCGGTGATGAGCAGGCCAAGCGCGCCTGCGCGATTGAACGCGGCTTGGTCCGTCGACCAGGGGCCCTTGGGGTACCGCAGGACGCGGGCGACAGCCTGCTGGCGGGCGAGTGCGAATTCCTCGGGCTGGAGGTCCTCTCCCAGATCAGGGTCACGGTCGAGCACCGAGACAGCTGAGAAGACGGACACGTTTCTACACCCTTTGCGGCGCGCCGCTGACTGTGGACGTGGCCCTAGTGTGGCATCTCCGGGTGAGGCGCCGTAAGCGGCACCTCACCCAGGCGGCGCAGCGCCCGCAGGTAGCTCGAGACGAGGGCAACCTCCGCCCGGCGGAGGCGCTGGGAGCGCAGCCCTTGCCCGGACTCCTGCCTGCCCGGCCGCCGCGCGGCCTGGCGGGCCCGGGCAGCCGCGGCGTTGTTCGCGCGCGTGCCTTCTCGCTCTAGGGGCATAGATCCATTATGGGAGGCCACGGCGCAACGACCAAGCGAAGGGGTATGCGCACAGACATCGTGGCGTTCGCCCCAATCCGCGGTGGAGTGGCTACTCGACGCCCGCCTCGGCGCTGGGCAAAGGCTCCCCAGGATGCTTACGCGGCACCAGCACCATGCGCTTGAACTCCGCCACGAGGACCCCGTCCTGGTTGTAGGCGCGGGTGTGCACCTTGACCGTCCCGCGGTCTGGCTTTGAACGCGAGGGCCTGACCTCGAGCACCTCCGATTCCACGAACAGCGTGTCGCCGTGAAAGAGCGGCGCGGGGTGGCTGAGCTCCTCGGTCGACAGATTCGCGATCGCCTTGCCGGAAACGTCCGAGACGCTCATTCCCAGCGCCAGCGAGTAGACCAGCGGCCCGACCACGACGTTTTTTCCCTGCTGGGAGGCCGCAGCGTAGACGTCGTTTATGTGCAGCGGATGGTGGTTCATGGTCAAAAGGCAAAACAGGTGGTCGTCTGCCTCGGTGACGGTCTTGGCCGGCCAGTGCTTGTAGGTCGCTCCCACCTCGAATTCCTCCAGGTAGCGGCCGTAGGGGTGGGCGCCGGAGGATTCGCGAGCGGCCTGTTCTATGTCGAGGTTCATCGTGGTCATGCCTGGAGAATGTCATCTTTATTTGGCGGGCGAACATGTTCGCCCGCCCCGGCCGAGCATGCTCGGCCGGCGGGCGCGCACATGTGCGCGCCCGAACATCTAATTTCCAGGACATGAGAAACCCCCGCGACTTCGGCAAGCCACTGGCGATTGGCGCCCCCACACCGCTGCTCGAGATCCCCCTGAAGCCCTCGCGCATGATCCATTTCTTCGACCCATCCAACGAGAAGATGGCGGGCAAGCTCGGCGATCTGGCCACCAAGGCAGACATCCTGCTCGGCAACCTCGAGGACGCCGTGCCCGTCGACAAGAAGCTGGCCGCCCGAGAGGGGCTGGTTCGCGCCGCGCGGGAGGTCGATTTCGGGGACGCAGCGCTGTGGACCCGAGTCAACAGCCTCGAGTCGCCGTGGGTGCTCGACGACCTCACGACACTCGTCACCGAGGTCGGGGACCGGATCGAGGTGGTGATGGTTCCCAAGGTCGAGGGGCCATGGGACATCCACTACGTCGACCGGCTACTGGCCCAGCTCGAGGCCAAGGCGGGACTCGAGCGGCCGCTGCTGGTGCACGCGATCCTGGAGACCGGGCTCGGAGTGGTCAATCTCGAGGAGATCGCCACCGCCAGCCCGCGGATGCAGGGGATGAGCTTCGGTCCAGCCGACCTGGCCGCCTCGCGGCGGATGAAGACGACGCGCGTCGGCGGCGGGCACCCCGGTTACCGCGTGATTGAGGACCCGGATCCCGACGACCCGGAGGCGCCACGCCCAACCGCCCAGCAGGACCCCTGGCACTACTCGATCGCGCGTATGGTCGACGCCTGCACGTCGGCGGGCATCCTCCCCTTCTACGGCCCCTACGGCGACATCCGGGACGTGCGCGGGTGCGAGACCCAGTTTCGCGCGGCGTTCCTGCTCGGGTGCGTCGGAGCGTGGTCGCTGCACCCGGTCCAGATCGAGATCGCCAAGCGAGTCTTCAGCCCCGACCCTGATGAGGTCGCGTTCGCGAAGAAAGTGCTCGAGGCGATCCCCGACGGCCGCGGCGTGCACATGATCGACGGCAAGATGCAGGACGACGCGACCTGGAAGCAGTGCAAGGTGATGGTCTCGCTTGCACAAATGCTCGCCGACAAGGACCCGGACTTGGCGCAGGCTTACGG
>Ga0070741_10005057_pt1 | contig 29854 bp, 25 predicted proteins | sample Coa_R1_4_FD_66440 | JGI IMG/M metagenome (GOLD analysis project Ga0070741, IMG submission 66440) | Surface soil microbial communities from Centralia Pennsylvania, which are recovering from an underground coalmine fire - Coalmine... | ecosystem: Environmental > Terrestrial > Soil > Unclassified ... | reverse complement strand
ATTGACGACCACGTTGAAACTGTTGGTCGCACTCAGCGCCTGCGGCGAACTATCCGTCACCACTGTGGTGATCGCATTCGTGCTCGGTCCCTGGTTCTTGGCCGGGGTCCACGTGATCACACCGTTCGTCGGGTTGATCGTCGCGCCTGTTGGCGGACTGACCAGACTGTAGGCCAGGCTCCACGCGGGATAATCGGAATCGGTCGCGACGTTCGTGACCGTGAGAGTCGCGAGTTCGTTCACACTGCGGTTGGTTTGCGCCCCGAGGTTCGGCCCGTTGTGAACCGCGATCACGGTCACGACAAAACTATTCGTGGCGGTCAGGGAGGTAGCGTTCACCGCCAGCGGGTCGGTGTTGGTCACCACGGTAGTAAACGTGTTCGTGCTTGGCACCTGGCCAACTGTGGGCGTCCACTGGATGACACCGTTGGTATCGATCGTGGCTCCCACCGGTGCAACTTGCAGGCCATAATTCAGCGTTCTGGCCGGCACGTTCTGATCGGTGGCGGTGTTGGTCACGACAATCGGGGCAACGCCAATGCTGCTGAAATTGGTTTGTGTCGGCAGCAATGGCGGCAGATTGATCTCGTTGACAACCACCGTAAAGCTGTTGGTGGCGCTCAGCGACGGCGTGCCGTTATCGGAGACCACGGTTGTGATCACATTGGTACTCGGTCCCTGGTTCTTGGCGGGCGTCCACGTGATGACGCCGCTCGGGCTGATGGCCGCGCCCGCCGGCGGCGATTGCAGCGTGTAGTTCAACGTCAGCGGCGGCACCTGCGCGTCCACAGCCGCATTGGTCACCGTGAGCAACGCGAGTTCGTTCACCGTCTGGTTCGCCACAGTGCCCAGCAACGGTCCACCGGTGGCTGTGCAGTTCTGATTCGTGATGGAAACCGTGTCGATCCGCCACCCTGCCCCGCCGTTGCCGTTATCGCAACCGGCGCCCCAGCGCAATTGGATCGCCTGCCCCGATGCTGCCGCAGGCAGGTTGACCTGCACCGTCGTATAGGAGCTATTTGTGCCACTCCAGGCCTGACGCCCCGCGAGCGGGTTGCTGTAGTTTGCATCAATCGTGCAATTGTATCCGCCGCTTACGAAACTTCCGCCAGCCGCCAAAATATCGTTGAACGATCCGTTCCCGATCTTGATCTCCAGCACGCCGCCATCATAACCGTCCGAGAGATTCCCAGTGTTCACCTCGAAACCATATTTGCTGCGGAAACTCAGAGTTGCCTGGCCGGCCGGTAGATTGATGGTGGGGGAAATCAGATCGCTCAGGCCGACATTGTTCACATCCGGAACGAAGGCGGCATTCGGAGCGGTATCTGGCTGCGAATTGGTCGTCACCCACGCCTTTTCGACACCACTGGTCGACGTTGTCCAGTTCGCCGGAAGGTTAGGCGTGGCAACTCCGTCGAAATTCTCCTGGAAGACCACAGAAGAGACGCACGTCCCGACCGGGACCACCACCACGGTGAAGCTGTTCGTGGCGCTGAGATGCTGGGCATTGATAGCATCCGGATCGAAGTCCGTTGCCACCGTCGTGATGACATTGGTGGTGCCGGCCTGGGCGCGGGTCGGCGTCCACGTGATGATGCCATTGCCATCAATGCCGGCGCCGGTCGGCGGCGCGATCAACTGGTACGTCACGCTGTCGGGAGGATTGTCCTGGGTGGTAGCCGTATTGGTAACCGCCATCGTCTGGTATTCCGCAATGGTCAGGTTCGTTTGCGTCGGCAGCACCGGCGGCAGATTCACGTCGTTGACGATGACCTGGAAGCTGTTGGTCGCAGTCAGGCCGTTGTTCGCGTCGAAAGCGACCGTGGTGATCACGTTCGTGCTCGGTCCCTGGCCTTCACCCGGGGAGAACGTTATGATCCCGTTGGCGTCAATCTGCGCGTTGGCCGGAGGATTCAGCAGCGTATACGTAATCGTATCGGGCGGGACGCTGGCGTTGGTCGCTGTGTTGGTAACCGTCAACGTGGCGAATTCGTTGACGGTTTGGCTGGCCTGCGACGGGAGCACCGGAGGATTGGTGCTGCTGCCCGAGCAGCACGCGCACACGTAATTGCTGATGGCGATGCTATCGATGCGCCAGCCGGTGTTGCCGTTGCCATTGTCCGTTCCGCAACGCCAGCGGAACTGTACGCTTTGACCGGCAGCCGACGCCGGCAGATTGACGACCGTCGTGATAAAGCCCGGCGAAGTTCCACTCCACGCCTGCCGTCCTGCCAGCGGACTGCCAAACGTGTTGTCTATCGTGCTGGTGTAGCCGCCGCTGGCAAAACTGCCTCCCGCAGCCAGGATGTCCGTAAACGAACCGCTGCCAATCTTGATTTCCAGCACGCCGCCGTCATAGCCATCGCTGCCAGGGCTGCTTTCGAGATCGTAATTGTTGCGGAAGGTGAGCTGGGAAATGCCGGTCGGAAGCACAATGGAAGGCGAGATGGCGTCACTCGTGCCGGTGTTCGTGGCATCCTTGCAGTAAAGCGCATTCGGCGGCGTGTCCACGGGCGAATTGGTCGTATACCATGGAGACTCGAAGCCGGTGGAAGAGGTGGTCCACCCAGAAGGCAGGGCCGGGGGAGTCACGCCATCGAAATTCTGCGTGAAGACCTGGGTGCCCGACGCGAGACCATAGTAGCTGACAGAAACATTGCTGACTGTGGTTCCCACCTGGACCTTCAAGACTTGGCCGTTTAAGCGATACCCGTTGGTGGCCAGCGTTCCATTGGTGAACACCTGGAGGCTGCAGAAGATGCCATTTGCGGGAAGGAGAAATTCGACGGACGTGGTTGGATCAGTTGCGCCGGATATCGTCATCGAAGCCATGGTCTGGGCTCCATTGGTCGAGAAACTGGGAGTGATCTGGACCGGGCCACGCTTGAGCCACCAGTTGTAGACCGCGGCGGAATTCGCCGACCATACCCTCGGCTTGCTCAAGCTGTAGCTGATGTACCCGGGCGCAATCGCGCCGGCCGCGCCGCTGCCGTCGGAGGAACTGTGCGAGTACAAATTAATCAACGCCCCCATGTTGTAGTACGCATCGACCAACGCCTGCATCGTCGCGCCGCTGGTGTGATGTTCCATGGATTGCGCCACCAGGGTGCCCACGAACCAATCGCTCACCGGCAGATCCAGAACCGCGTATTTCAGGTCCGGTGTCTGAGTGGAATAGATCCAATGCGGGAAAGGGCTCAACTTGTCATCGCCGGTCACCTGAATTCCGAGTTGCGAATCGATCTGATAGGAACCTTCGCGCGTTGCGTTGAAATAAGGCGCCACCCACATCTTGACCCCGCCGCTGGCATTGGTGCCGGTGAACCAACTCGCCAGGTCGTTGAAGGAATTGGAAACGGAAGCGAGTCCGTAGGCCTTGCCATTGGCGTATCCCGAAGGGTGGTCATCCAGCATTTCGTCCGGGGACCAATGCCAGATGTCGTAGTTGCTGGCGGCGTTGTTGGTGAGATAAACGGGCAGGCCGAGATGGAGGTTGGTGAGCCCGCCGTTATGGGAACTGATGATGGCGTTGTAGTTTGTCACCGCGCGCTGCAGGCTGGCCACGGTGGTTGGCGAATTTCCAAGAGTCGTCTTCAACTCGCCGGTGCAGAAGTAGTACTCGCCGCGCGCGCCGTTGGTGGATTCGTAACGGGCCGACGTCTCGATCGCCCCGATCAACGTCGGGTCGGCCTCCATGTCATGACGGAAGATCACGGCGGAATCATAGGCATACGGCCACGGACTGATTTTGGGAACAGGCACGCCCTGTTGCTGAAACGCCCACTGAATCGCGTTGCGCAGGATGCCGTAGGCATACATGCCGGGAGCCCAACCGCCATGGCCGATCAACGGCTGCATCGCGGCTTCATAGATGATCCATCCCTTCCCGTATTGCTTGATCGTAATGAAGGGAAAACTGTCGCCCGCGGCGATCACGGAGGCGCCGTTGGTCTGCACTTCCCAGATTGCGTGGGGCAGGTTGTTCGGCGGGTTGGGTGGATGGAACTGCTCCGGCCAGGAGATTTCCTCCGAAGACGCCGGCATCTGCCACGTGAGCGTGCCGGGAGGAATGTGAGAGACCAGCGCATGATTCGTTATGACGGTCAGGGTGAAATTGACGTTCCAATTCGTGAACGCCGCGTTGACCATGTGCAAGCCCATCGCCGACGCGATCGCGAAATCCCCGCGCGACGCGCCGTTGGTGTTCCGCGAAAATGCAGAGGAGCCGACGAAAAGAACACCGCCGGCAGCCACGTAGTTTGTCAACTGCGGGATCTCATCATCGCGGACGGCCTCGGAAGCGAGGCTGATGAGGATCGGGTAATTCGGATGTCCGCTGCCATCGAGAAGATTGCCGGAAGTGATGTTGGAATCGCCAACAACGGTGAACGCCGTGCCGTCCGAGCGCAGGGCCTCCTTCACCGCGTCGGGCATGACGAAGTAGTGCCAGTTCGTCGGCCACCATTGGAAACCGGTGGTGCCCGCTCCAGTGGGAACACCGCCACTGGCCGGCATCGATTCCAGCGCGCGCGTCAATTCCGAATCATGCACCGCGACCAAAGGCTGGAGTGCTGATGCCGGATTGCCTGACGCCAGCCAAAATATGGCCAGCACGGCCATGAGGAAAAATCCCCTGCGAACCATAGATTTCGTCATGTCGTTGTCCACGTCGTCTGGGCGACCGCAGCCTGTGAATACACAACTTCCAGGCACCCGTTTGCTGGAGCCTGGCATGCGCCGTGGTGAGACTCTCCTGCTGGCGGCGACGCTAGCACTTCAACGCCTGGCAGTCTAGCATTCGCGCGCGGATTGGCGAGTTAACTCAGGCCTTACAAGCCACCTTTGATTACGGACGGAAAACTCCGTAGAAACACGGAAACCAGCGGCATTTCATTGCGGGTGAAGGGCTTGCGAATCAGGCCTGACAGGCCGGGATATGTCTCGCCAGCACCCGGCGGGCTCTGCTAAACCATCGGCAATGTTTTCTTTTGCCCAAAGATTTGCGGCAGAATGGCTGGAAGGGTTGGGAAAGCTTTCAATTCTGGCCAAAGAGGCGATTGGTTCCCTCTTTGCCATGAGGCTTTCCTTCAAGGATTTCCTGTACCAGCTCTATTTTATCGGGGTCAAATCGCAGTCGGTGGTGGTGGTCACCGGCGCTTTCACAGGCATGGTGCTTTGCGCGCAGACCTACTTCCAGTTTCACAAGGTGAAAATGGATGACGCGACGCTGGCCGTGGTCAGCGTCTCGATGTGCAGCGAGCTGGGACCGGTGCTGACCGCGCTCATGGTCACCGCGCGGGTGGGTGCCGCCATGGCAGCCGAAATCGGGACCATGAAAGTTACCGAGCAAATCGACGCCCTGCGGACTCTCGCCACGCATCCGGTGGATTATCTCGTTGTTCCGCGCCTGCTGGCCTCGCTGATTTCGCTGCCACTGCTCACGGCCGAATCAGTGATAATCGGAATTGTCGCCGGATACCTGGTCGGGGTGTTTCTCCTGGGGATTGACCCGGCGTACGCGTATTACAATATGCGCAGATACACAGCCGACGTGGACCTGGCAATCGGCCTCATTAAATCGTTCATCTTCGGCGGCCTGCTGGCGCTGATTGGCTGTTACAAGGGCATGACCTGCGGCGAGGGCGCCGAGGGCGTGGGACGCGCGACGACGGAGGCGGTTGTGTATGCGTCCATCAGCATTTTGATCTGCAATTTCTTCCTAACACTCACGTTGACGGAGTTGCTCAAGTATCTATGATCGAAGTGCGCAACCTGAAAAAGGCATTTCGGGGCAACACCATTCTGGACGGCGTGAGTTTTCGGGTGGAAAGCGGTGAGTCGGTGGTGATCATCGGGCGCAGCGGCGGAGGCAAAAGCGTGCTGCTGAAACACCTGATTGCGCTGTTGATGCCGGACGCGGGGCAGGTGTTGATCGATGGGGAGGACCTTTGTTGCCTGAATGAGCGGCAATTGCTGCGAGTACGCCGGAAGTTTGGCATGCTGTTTCAGGGCGCGGCCCTCTTCGACTCACTGACGGTCGCCGAGAATGTTGCCTTTGCGCTGAACCGCGAGCGGAAAATGTCGGCGCAGGATGTCCGCCGGAAGGTCGGCGAGGTGCTGGAAATGGTCGAATTGTCGGGCACGGAAGAGAAGAAACCGTCCGAACTGTCGGGCGGCATGCGAAAACGCGTGGGTCTGGCGCGGGCGATCATTTATCAGCCGCAGATCGTCCTTTACGATGAGCCGACCACCGGACTTGACCCGGTGGTCTCCGATAGCATCGACCAGCTTATTTTGCGCGTGCGCGACGCGCTGAAAGTGACGACCGTGGTGGTGACGCATGACATGCGCAGCGCCCGGCGGTTGGGCCAAAGAATCATGATGTTGCATGACAAGCGAATCTACGTGACCGGCACGCCGGACGAGATTTTCGGCTCCGCCGACCCGGTGGTGCACCGTTTTGTAAACGGCATCTCCGTCCCGAAGGAACATTATTTTTGAAGTTATGAGCAAACAGGGCATGGAATTAAAAGTCGGGCTGTTCGTAATGTCGTGCCTGATCGTTCTCGCCGTGCTGATGCTGCAGTTCAGCAAGGGAACCACCTTTTTCCGGTCAACGTATACGATTTACCTGCATGCCTCGAACGTCGGAGGTCTCAAGCCGAAAGCTTCGGTGTTGATGTCGGGAGTGCAAATTGGAACGGTTGCAAACACTCAGCTTTCGCCGGAAGGCACCAACGTCACCATCTTTCTCAAGATCTATAAACCGTACGTCGTCCGCGAGAGCGCGCGTTTTTCGATCGAAACGTCGGGATTCCTGGGCGATCAATATGTGGCGGTGTATCCGAATCGCAACGAGGGCGCAATGCTCGGCACGCCCGGCCACATGGAGGCCGATGTGGAGGAGCCTTTCAACATCCAGGAAGCGGCGCGCAGCGCGGTGGGGTTCATTCATCGCCTCGATGAAACCGCCAAGAAGCTGGATACTGCCGTCAATGACATACGACGCGTGGTCCTGAACGAACAAACGCTCACAAACCTTGCCTTCACAATCAACAGCCTGCGCCAGGTTTCTGAAGACGCACGGACAACCCTGCAAAACATCGACCAGTTGGTTGTCTCCAATCGTGTGCCGGCGAGCATTGCCGTGAGCAATTTGATCACCTTCACCGAGCGGCTCAATAATCTCGGAATCTCCGCGCAGGACCTGGTGACGACCAACAGCCCGAAAGTCAGCGTCGCCCTCGAGAACCTGGACAATTCGACCGCCATGCTCACGAACCTGATGACCGAAGCGCAGGCCGGGAACGGGCTGGTCGGCAGCCTGATCAAGGACGACAAGCTGGCAAATAATGTGTCGCTGCTCGCCAGCAATCTCCAGGTCACCTCGAGCAACCTGAATCGGTTCGGACTCTGGCGGGTGATCCGTGGTGTGAAGCCCCCCAAACAAAAGCCGCCGCCCGAGGAGCCGGATTACCACGGCCGGACTCCCCTGCCCTAAGCCATGTCACTTTGGTACATCCGCATCCTGTTTCTGGCCCTCTGCACAACCGGAGGTTATGCCATCACGCTCGTCCGGCCCGAGTTCATCGGCAGCAACGGCTGGGGTTTGCTCGCGGGATTTGGTTTCGGCGGGCTGTTGATTGCCGTTGATGAAATGCTCAAGGGGTTTTCGCTGCGGGCGTTTTCCGCCACGAGCTTTGGGCTATTGCTCGGCAGCATCGTTGGCCTTCTGATCGATCATTCCGGTTTGTTCGAGTACGTGCCAGTCCCGACCCGCTGGATGATTCGCCTGGGGTTGTTCCTCGGGTTCAGCTACATCGGGATCGTCCTTGCCATGCGCAGCAACAAGGAGGATTTCTCGCTCATCATCCCGTATGTCCGTTTCGCGCCGCAAACCAAACCCCAAAACATGCTGCTGCTGGACACCAGCGTCATCATTGACGGACGGATTGCCGACCTGATCGAGTCCGGCTTTCTCGAAGGCCTGGTGATCGTGCCGCGCTTCGTATTGAAGGAATTGCAGCAAATCGGCGATTCCAATGATCCCATCCGCCGCGCGCGTGGGCGGCGGGGATTGGACATGCTCAATCGCATTCAACGCAGCAAAAAGGTCGAGGTAAGAATCCACGAAGGCGATTTTCCGGAGGAAAAGGAAGTGGACGCGAAGCTGGTCCGTCTCGCGCGCAATCTGGGCGCGAAACTGTTCACGAACGACTACAATCTCGGCAAGATCGCCGAGCTCCAGGCCGTCAGCTACGTGAACATTCACGAGGTCTCCAAGTCAATGAAGGCCATTCTCCTCCCCGGTGAAATGCTGCATTTGCGCATCGTGCGGGAAGGCAAGGACAAGGGACAGGGCATCGCCTACCTCAATGACGGCACCATGGTGGTCGTCAATCAAGCGCAGAATCTGGTCGGCCAGCAGGTGGAAGCCCAGGTTCAAAGCCTGCTCCAAACGGGCGCCGGCATCATCGTCTTCGCCGAGGTCAAGGGTACCGTCGCCTCTTGAATTGCCGGGGGATCGGCATCATTATTCACCATGCGGTTCATCGCTGTTTCCCCCTTCCCGCGTTGCACCGCGCGCTGACCACATGAAGAACCGAAAGAACCTGGAGCGATTGAAGCAGCTTCTGCCGCGGGGCGAACTGAGCTTCGATCCCGCCGTGCTGAAGGCCCATTCCGGCGACAAATGGTTCGCCACACACCTGCCTGACGCGGTGGCGCTCCCGCGCACGACAAAATCCGTTTCGACATTGCTGCGCTTTGCAAATAAGCATCGCATTCCGGTAACTGCCCGCGGCGCGGGCGTCGGCTACGTTGGCGGATGCGTGCCGTCGCGCGGTGGAATTGCCCTGTCGCTGGTGCGGATGAACCAGATCAAGGAGATCAACGCCGGTGATTTCGTTGCGGTTGTGCAGCCGGGCGTGACCACGCAACACCTTCAGGCTGCAGTCGAGCGACGGGGATTGTTCTATCCTCCCGATCCGGCGAGCCGCGCGGATTGCTCGCTTGGCGGAAACATCGCCACCAACGCCGGCGGCCCGCGCTGTTTGAAATACGGTGTCACGCGGGATTATGTCCTCGGCCTCGAAGTGGTGCTCGCAGATGGCTCGGTGGTGCGCGTGGGCAGCCGCACACACAAGAACAAGACGGGCTTCGATTTCTGCCGGTTCTTCACCGGTTCGGAAGGTCTGCTGGGAGTCGTCACCGAAGCGACGCTCAAACTTCTTCCCCTGCCCCCTTTTCGCGCATGCCTGGCCATTGGATTTCCCGCGATGAAGAACGCCATCCGGACCCTTCATGCCATTTTACGCGCGGGATTTCTGCCTTGCGCACTGGAGGTGGCCGATGCATTCACGCTGGCGGCGGCACGGAAACGCACGGGCAGCCGGCGCCTGAGCGGATGCCGCGCACATTTGATCGTCGAGTTGGACGGACAGGAAACGTCTGTCCGAAGCGAAATACGGACGCTGCAAAAAATCATTGCCGAACAGCGGCCGCTCTTCGTAGAACGCGGCTTCGGAGCCGCGCAGTGCGAGGCAGTCTGGCAGATTCGGCGCGAGTTCTCCTATGCGCTGCGCGACACGGGGCTCACCAAACTGAACGAGGACATCGTCGTTCCGCGCGGGCGGCTCGAGGAATTGTTCCGGTTTGCCGCACGTCTGCAGCGGAAGCACGGAATGCAGGTGGCCTGCTTCGGCCATGCGGGGGACGGCAACATCCACTTCAACATCATGGTGGACATGAAGCAGGCCGGCGCTTCCGGACGTTGCGAGGCGGCGCTGGACGAGCTATTCCGCCAGGTGCTCGCGTGGCAGGGAGTGATCACCGGCGAGCACGGCATCGGAATCGCCAAGAAACGCTGGTGGCCGATGGCAGTTTCGCCCGAGACGCTTGCGCTGCACGAAACCGTCAAGCACGCCCTCGACCCGCGCGGAATTCTGAACCCTGGCAAGTTCCTCAAATAAAAAGCCACCGGCTGCGGAGCCGGTGGCTTGCGGAAAATCAATTGAGATTAGCGACGGTCGCGATAACCACCGCCACCACCGCCGCGGCGATCTCCACCACCACCGCCACGACCGCCACCGTATCCGCCGCCGCCGCCGCCCGGAGGACGGTCTTCGCGCGGACGCGCTTCATTGACGGTCAGGGCGCGGCCCTGGAATTCCTTGCCATGGAACTGGGAGATGGCGGCATCAGCCTCGGCCTGCGAACCCATCTCGACGAAGGCAAAACCGCGTGAACGCCCGGTGGCGCGGTCCTGCATGATGTTTACTGCAATGACTGTGCCAGCGGAGGCAAAATAATCCTGAAGATCATTTTCGGTGGCACTGAACGGGAGGTTCCCCACGAATAATTTGGTCGCCATTAGCTTGCTACTTTCATTTATCCGGACCGCTGTGCATTGGTGAGCGTTCCTGTCGTTAGGTCTCAAACTGTCATCGCTTCTCAAAGCACTTACCTGACAATTTCCGTATCACTTAGCCTTCGCTGTCGGACGGGGTGTAAGTAAAGCGCATAAAGTGTTTGCTGACAAGTCAATATTTATCTTCGGACCCGGCCTCGCCAGGCACAATTTTGGCCTCCTCACCGCCTACCAGGACCACAAATTCACCTTTTAATCGGCGGTTGCGGATTGATTCCAGCAACTCCCCTGCCAAGCCGCTCAAATACTCCTCGAATTTTTTGGTTAATTCCCGTGCCAGCACCACTTTGCGCAGGGGAAAGACCTCCCTCAACTCCTCCAGGAGCCGCTCTATCCGGTAGGGGGACTCGTATAGGACAAGCGTACCCGTCACTTGCGCCAATGCCTCCAATTGCCGACGCCGCTGCCCCGGCTTGTGAGGGAGAAAGCCAATAAAATGGAATTCGTCCGTGGCCAGACCGCTGGCGGTCAACGCCGCCACCAGCGCGCACGGACCCGGCACCGATTCCACCCGAAGGCCCGCCGCCCGGGCAGCCCGCACCACGCGCTCGCCCGGATCGCTGATCCCGGGCGTCCCGGCGTCGGTTACCAGCGCGATTTTTTCGCCCCGCGCCAGACGCTCCAGTATCTGTTCGCTTCGCCGCGCCTCGTTAAATTGGAAATAGCTCAGCATCGGCTTGCTGATCTGGAAATGTTTCAATAACTGCCCGGTGCGGCGGGTATCTTCGGCGGCGACAACATCACACTCCCTGAGCGTGCGGAGCGCGCGCAACGTGATATCCTCCAGGTTGCCGATGGGAGTCGCAACCAGATAGAGTGTGCCCGGTGTTAGTGGCGCGTGATGTGCCGGCTCGTGTTCAGCCATAGACAGGCCTGCGACTATTTGCTGATCCCCCGCTCGCTGCTGCGTACGAACTGCACGAGATGTCGGACCTCCTCCGAGGTGGCGAATTCCCCCTCAATCCGTTTCAGCGCATTGGGAATGGTCAGTCCTTCGCGAAATAAAATTTTATACGCCTGCCGCAATGCGGCCTGTACTTCCTCGGAAACGCCCTTGCGTTCCAAGCCCACCTTGTTGATGGTCCGGGTTTCCGCCGGGTTTCCGTCCGCAACCATGAACGGCGGCACGTCCTGCACCACCTTGGAACAGCCGCCGATCATCGACATTTTCCCGATACGGCAGAATTGGTGCACCGCGGCAAGGCCGCCGACCGTCGCGTGGTCCTCCACGATCACATGCCCTGCCAGGGTGCCGACGTTGGACATGATGACGTGGTCACCCATGGTGACGTTGTGGGCCACGTGGCAGTAGGCGAGCAGGTTGTTGTGCGAGCCGACGGTGGTGACCTCCCCGTCGCTGGTCGCGCTGTGGATGGTCACGTATTCGCGGAATGTGTTGTGGCTTCCGATTGCCGTGCGGGTGATGCCGCCCTTCCATTTCAGATCCTGGGTTTTGAGCCCGATGCTCGCGAAGGGATAAATATCGTTCCACTCGCCCAGGGTCGTATGGCCGTCAATCACGACATGTGAATGCAGCCGGCAGTTGCGGCCCAGCACCACGTGCTCGCCAATCACGCAATATGGGCCAATCTCGCAATCCGGCCCAATCTGCGCCCGAGGATGTATGACAGCCGACGGATGAATCATGGCTCCCTTGTCAGGCCTCCATCAGCATGAACGTGACTTCCGCCTCGCTCACCGGGTCGCCGGCCACGCTGCACACCCCGCGCGCCCTGCCGATCTTGCCGCGGAACTTGGTCAGCTCCACATCAATGGTCAGTGTATCTCCCGGCCGCACAGGCTTTCGCCATTTCACATTTTCGGCGGAGACAAAATAAGCCAGCTTCCCGAAATTTTCGGCTTGTTTGAGGGTCACAATGCCAGCCACCTGCGCGATCGCCTCCAACTGCAGCACGCCCGGCATGATCGGATGATTGGGAAAATGCCCCTGAAAATAGGGCTCGTTCACGCTGACGTTCTTCACCGCGGTGATCTTGTTGCCCTCGATCTTCAAAACCTTGTCCACCATCAAAAATGGATAGCGATGGGGCAGGACCTTCATCACCTGCATGATGTCCAGCATGCCGGATTCCGGCAGGGCCGGCTCTGGGGGCGGGGATTCCTGGGGGCTGCTTGTGGCCGGTGGCGGGGCGAACGCCTGCGCCGCCATGAAAGGTTTTCGGACCTGTCCGCTGATTAGCCGCGCCAGTTCGCAGTTCCCCGAATGGCTGGGCTTCACGGCAATCACATGGCCGCACAAGGGTTGCCCGATCAACATCAGGTCGCCGAGAATATCCAGCATCTTATGCCGCACGAATTCGTTTGGGTAGCGAAGCGGTTCGTTGGTCAGCACCGCATCGTCGCGCACCACCACGGCATTCTCCAGGCTGCCGCCGCGGATCAGGCCGTTCTTGATCAGGAATTCGATCTCCTCGTAAAAGCAAAACGTCCTCGCGTGGGCCAGTTCCTCCTGCCAGGTCTTCGGCGAAATCTCGAGGCTGTAAAATTGCGTGAAACGGCCCAGCTTGTCTGCGCTCGTGCAGGTGATCTTCAAAATGTCATTCGGAAACACCGCCATCTCCGTCTCGCCCATCTGCAATTCGATGGGTTCGCTGATCAAATACGGATTGCGCTTCTCCGGTTGGGGCACGATGCCGGCCGATTCCACCATCCGGCAATACTCTCTCGCACTGCCGTCCGCAATCGGCGGTTCATTGGCATCCAACTCGATGATCGCATTGTCGATTCCGTACCCGGCGAAGGTCGCCAGCACGTGCTCGACGGTGTGGACCTTGGTGTTCCCCTTGCCCAATGTGGTGGAGCGGTTGGTTTCGACCACGTTCTCCACCCGTGCCTCAATCTCCGGCCTGCCCTCCAGGTCCACCCGCCGGAACCGCAGCCCGCTCCCGGGCAGCGCGGGCAGAATGGTCATGTTGACGCGGTTTCCGCTGTGGAGACCGATCCCGGAAAAGCTGGCGGGACGATTGATCGTTTGCTGCTGTAACACGGTGGGAGTTAAACAAACCGACATGGCCCGCGCAAGCGGGGAGATTCGGCGGCCTCAACGTCTTCCGTCGTACCAGGGGTGACACGCCTCGCGGTCGGTGAGCGTGCTTCGCCACGACACAAGCATGCGCGACGTGAACTTGATGTATTCCCATGGCGAATACAGATGGGCCTTGCGCGCCGAAGTCACGAGCGGATGCCGATGCAAGATAACGAGCCTGCGCCCTCGTTGCCGCGCGAGTTTTTTGAGGCGCCTGGTCAATTCGAGTTCCTCCGTGGCATAAAGGCGATGATCGAAACCTCCCAGTTCCCGAAACGCAGATGTCTCGCAGAAAATAAAGGAGCCCGCCAGGTACCCGCCCGTGCGGCTGATCAAATTCCAAATCCGCGCGATCTGGCTTGCTACCGGATGGGACTTGTCCAAAAGAACGGTGCTCCCGCCTGCGAGGTAACGGCCGCTCTGAATCGCGCGGGCGACATCGGCGAACAATTCCCGGCTCGGATGAGAATCGGCGTCCACGAATAACAGCCAGTAGCCGGTGGCCGCGGCCGCCCCGGTGTTTCGCGCGCGACCGATCTGGTTGACTGGTTCAAACACCACCGTCGCGCCTGCTTCCCGCGCCAGTTCCCCGGTGCGATCGGTGGAATTGTTGTTGCAGACTATCAACTCCGTCTCCCAGCCTATCTCCGCAAATGCCGCGCCGGCGTTTTTGATCGAAAGAAGGGTGCCGGCGATCAGTTTTTCTTCGTTGAATGCCGGTATGACAATCGAGATTTTCACTTTTCAGGAGCGCAGGATGCCCGCTGGAGCCCTCCGTGGAAACGAATATCGTCGATCCTTACCGGAATGCAACGCCGAACATCAAACCCGACGCAGCACCTCGAACATCCCGACCGAATCCTCCGCATCCAACAAGCGCTCCTGATCGGCGTGGCCAAGGCGGTTCATGGCGGCCATGAACAACAGGTACCCGCGCATGTCGGTTTCCGGGACCGCGGTCAGGCATACGCCGCGCACCGCGCGCCTGCTGGAAAACCACGACAGCGGGCGCGCCAGAAGTCCCAACGCGAAACACGGTTTCTCGAGGCCCTTCACGGTCGCGTGAGGAAGCGCCCACCCCGACGCCAGGCTCGTGCCACCCAGGAATTCCCGGTTCATCGCTGCCTGGTAAAAAGGCAGCACCTCCGGGATGCAGCCCTCCCGATGCAACGCCGCCGCCAACTCATGCATTATGGAGGCGGCGTCCCCGCCTTGCAGCCGTGGAATCAGCAGACCCGGACTGCTGAACTCGGCCAGGCGCGGTGAAACGTCGGTGTCAGGACTGACGCTAGTCGGCATCGCGTGTGACCAGTTCGCGCGCTTTGGCTTCCGATACGCGATCTGCCGAAGGCCCTGTGGCGGGAGCATCGGGAAGGAAAAGATAGCGACCACAATTTCCGCAAAGCTGAATATCCGCGCCGCGAGCCAGCGTGGCCAGCGCGCCGGTGGCCAGGCGAATGTGACACTCGGTGCAGACCCCGCGTCGGACAATCGCCACTCCCTTCCGGCCCCTCGCCACGAGCCGGTCGTAGTGCCCGAGAATTTGGGAAGGGATTTCCTTTTTTAAGGCCTCGATCTCCCGATGGCAGGCTTTGGCTCCCGGACGATTCGAGAATTGAAGGGCTTGAAGCGCGAGCAGGTTTTCCATGATTTGTTTCATCACACGGTCCGACGCAGCCGGCGTGCCGGGTGATCGGCGGGAAGTGTTTCTCCCTGCAAACCAGTGGCTTCCCGCTAAAATCGAAACCTCCGATCATCCCGCAATGCTTCAATCTTGCCGCCTATGTGCAGTTGTTGCACCCGACCACCGGCCTGCGTGCAGCCGTCGGCACCCGAAGCAAATGCACAGGGTGCCGCCATCCGGCGCAAAGATTGCACCAGTAATTTCAGCCTGGGTCTTCCGACGGCTTCCAAAAATTCGGGGACCCTGTATATCATTAGTAAAACGTATTTCTTCTTGCTGTGGCATCACTATTGCTTAATATAGTTCCATGACATTGGGGCAGTTCACAGAGCCGAGGCTCCTGATTCCGCGCCTGCTGGCCGACCGTCCGGATCAGGCGGTTCGCGAACTGGCGGCCCGCCTGGAGAGCTGCGACCGCATCGGAAGCGCTCGACGATTCGCTGACGTCATTCTGGCTGGCGAGGATCGCGCACCCAGCCTGGCGGCCCGGAGTGTCGCCGTGCCGCACGCTCGGGGCGGGGATGTGCAGAAGCTTTCTGTGGCGGTGGGAATTGCGCCGCAGGGAATATTCTGGGACAGGAACTCCGGAGAAATCGTGAACGCCGTGTTTTTGTTCGCGGTGCCTCTAATCGAGGCGGGCCGGTATTTATCCTTGTTGTCCGGCTTATCGGCATTGATTCACGATGAGATGGCCTTTTCCGCCCTGACGCGGGCGACACAACCCGAGGAGATGCTGGAGGTGCTCCGGCAGGTCCGTCTGGCGCGCGTGTTAGCGGAACCCGCGATTCTCGCCGCATGAAGGTTCATATTCACGAAACGGTCCAGCGTCTAATGGAGTTGGAGGTGTTGGTAGCTCGTCTGCGCGACTTGCGCCGCAATTATGAAACGACGGCCAGCGTGGAGGCGTTGATTGAATCGCTTTGCTCCAGCCTGCCGCTTCCCGTGCTGCTCGACCACCGGCGCTGGAGCGCCGAGGGCCGCCAGAGCGTGGCCGAAGTGCGCGGGCAGTGCTGTTCGGCTTGCGGCGATCTCCTGCCTCGGATGGAACTCGCCGCATTGCGCCGCGGAGCCCTGAAACGATGCGCCCAATGCGGAAGATATTTTTACCTGGTCGAAGCGGACCAACTCCGCCCCGTTTGACGCGGCCCAAAACCCTCGAACCGACTCCCCTGCCCCGTTCTAATCGTAGGCTTCCCGGAAGTGTGTTTCGAACAAGTTTGCAATCCTGCGCATGGCCGCTGCTGCTTCGCGGCCGGTGACCGTGAATGTGAGCTTCGAATCGTAACCGGCCGCCAGCGTCAACAGGCCAAGGATGCTGGAGGCATCGGCCGTCTGGCCGTTGCATTCCACCATCACCCGGCAGCGGTATGGTTCCAGCGCGCGGGCGAGCAGCACGCAGGGGCGTGTGTGCAACCCATGCCGGTTTTTCAGAACGAAGCTCTGAACGAGCGGCGCGCCACCGGCGCTTGTCGTTGTGGAGGTGAATGGAAGATCAACTGCATTCATTTGGATTCACTCAAGGTAGTCGGGCACATTTTGCGGATTCATGACAAATCGCCCGCAATGTTCACACTGCAAAAGCTTCTCCGAACGCACAGACAGGATGGCGAGCCTGACAGAAACCTGCTGCCGGCAGCCCTGGCATTCCCCATCGGAAATGACAGTCACCACATCGGGAAAGCGCCGGGCCAGGCGATCGTAAACCGAAAGAAGTTCGCCGGGCATTTTCCTCCGCAGACGGGCGATCCGCTCATCCAGCAATCTGCGCCGCCCGCTGCCTGCCTCGGCATCCGTGAACTCCATTCCCCGCCGCGTCAGCGTGAGGTCGTCCAGAGACAGAAGCTTGCCCAGATCAGGGTTCATGATTGATTCGTTGTCAATCGCATCATCAAATCCTTGCCAGCATGGCGGGTGCCATGGGCTGACGGGCGGAAGCAACACCCTGCAAACGGCAGTCTTATTGATGATTCCCTCTCCTGATTGATCGGGCCGAAGAGCGCCCAGTGCAAGTCTTGCACTCGATGCCACGGCGGCGTGCAGGATTGGTTAAAAAATATCACGGCTCGCCAGTTGTGTTGTCCGCATCTGTAGCGGAATTTCCCAATTCCGGCGCGGACCCGGACTCGGCTCGTTTCAGCAGTCCGTAATGTTTCAATTTGTACTGCAGCGCCCGGCGGCTGATCCCGAGGATTTCGGCCGCCTCTTCGCGATTCTCCGTGACGTGGATGAGGGTGCGCCGGATCAGCAGTTTCTCCGCTTCCGCCAGCGACATGCCGGGATGGATTGTGAAAGCGGGCGCCTCCTGGTCATGCTCGCGCAAAAAGCCGGGCAGATCGTCCGCCTCAATCACGGCGCTGCGATGGGTGATGACCAGGCGTTCGATCATGTTGCGCAACTGGCGCACGTTGCCCGGCCAGCCAAATCGCTGGCACAGTTGAATGGCTTCACCGGACATCCGTTTGCGCCGGCGCTTGTGCTTGGCCGCGAAGTGTTCCAGGAAATCCGAGACCAGCAGCGGAATGTCCTCCGCGCGGTCGCGCAGCGGCGGAATGCTGATCGGCAGAATTTGCAGACGATAGAACAGGTCTTCGCGGAATTTCCCGGCGGCCACGGCTTCGTCCAGCTTCTTGTTGGTTGCTGCGATGATCCGGACATTCACGCGGATCAAGTCCGTGCCGCCCACCATGCGGAAGGCATTGTCCTCGAGAACCCGCAGCAAGTCGCCCTGTCCCTTGGGCGACAGGTCTCCGATTTCATCAAGGAACAAAGTGCCGCCGTTGGCCAGTTGGAATCGGCCCGGCTTGTTGGCAATGGCGCCGGTGAACGCGCCCCTGGCATGCCCAAAAAGCTCGGCCTCGAGCAACTGCTCCTGAAGCGCGGCGCAGTTGACCGAAATGAACGGCCGGTCGTGGCGCGAACTCTTCAGATGCAGCGAGCGGGCCACCAATTCCTTGCCGGTGCCGCTCTCGCCTTCGATCAGCACCGTCACATCGCTCGCAGCCACTTCGTCGATGAGGCGGACCACCGCGCGCATGCTTTCGCTATCGCCGCGCAACGGGGTGGGCTCGGAGCGTTTTTGGAGCCGCAGCCGCAATTCGTTGTTTTCGGCCACCAAAGCTTGAAACTCCAGCGCCTTCTGCACCAGCGCGCGCAAACGCATCAGATCAAGAGGCTTTGCCAGGTAATCGTAGGCGCCCGCTTTCATTGCCTGCACCGCGCTTTCCACCGTTCCGTAGGCGGTCATCAAAATGAACAGGGTGTCCGGGCTCCGCTCCCTGACCTGCCGCAGCAGTTCCAATCCGTCCATTCCGGGCATCTTCACGTCCGTGATGATCAGATTGTACAACCGCGAGTGGACCAGCTTCAGCGCCGACTCGGAATCGTTCACGGCCTCGACCGCGAAGCCTTCGCGCCGCAGAGCCTCCTGAACCCCGGCGCAAAGGCCGCGTTCGTCGTCGACCACCAACAGGTTGATTGCGGATTTATTCATGATTGCGCATGCGAATCGGTCAAAGGCAGCCTGATCGTGAAAACAGCTCCACCGCCGGGAACGTTGCCCGCCTGAATGGTCCCCTTGTGCGCCGTGATGATTTGGCGGGCAATCCAGAGGCCGATGCCGTTGCCGTCGGGTTTGGTGGTGTAATAAGGCTCGAATATTGCATCGAGACTCTCGGCAGGCACTCCCGGGCCGGAGTCCCGCACCTCGCAAACCAACGTTTCGTTCTCTGTGTACCCGTGCAGTTCGACCCGTCCGCACTGCCCCACGGCTTGCAGGGCATTGATCACCAGGTTCAAGAGTGCCTGGATAAGTTGATCGGCGTCCGCCATCAGGGGCAAGAGGGTCCCCGGGAATTCGGTTGTTAACCCAATCCGCCGCGCAGCCGCTTCCGGTTTCATCAATTCGCAGACATGCCGCACCACGTTCGCCACTTCGACCGGCGCCAGGTTCGGCTGGGAGGGCCCGGACAAGCGCAGGAACTGGCGCACAATGTTCTCCAGCCGGTGCAGTTCGCCATGAATGATCTCAAGACGGCCGGAAGCGCGCTCCTTGATTGGCGGCGACCATTGGGCGAGGTCTTCCTCCAGAAGCTGGAGATGAACATCGAGGGAACTCAGCGGATTCCGGATTTCGTGCGCAAGCCGGGCCAGCAGCCGTGACATCAGCGCTTGCTTTTCCGATGACGCCGCCGGCGCGGCATCCGTCGACTGCAAGGAACCATGCACTGCGTCCACGGCTCAATGTTGGGACGGTGGTCCGCGCTCCGCAACTCGGAAAGCGATTTTTTGGCCTGCGCAGCCATGTGTGCATCGCGGCTGACCGGAACGCGGATCCCCGTCGAAAAGATTTTAGTCAGAGACACATGCGAATCCTCATCGACGCGGCAGCCGGGCTGGCGGTGCTTCGGGTGACAAAAAATGCGAAAAGGTGGGCAAAATCGAAGCAGCGCACCAAGGGGCTCGCATGTAGATTTTGGATGGGCAGGTTATGAACGCGGACGAACGCAACGGACACGAGGACGAAGCCACCTGGATCAAACGATACATGGAACTGATGGGTTCCAGCGAGTCGCAGGCGCGGAGCGCGTTCATGTATCTCGGTCAGGACGAGCAGCGCGATGTTGAGCAGACGCGCGCCCAGGCCGAAGCCCCGCGGAACGGCAGTGCGCGCGATTTTGAAACGGAGGCTGAACCATGAGCAGGCATGCACATCTGGATCAGTGTGAAACATTCATCAACTGCCATCTGCAATCCGCAAGCCGCGGCGCCGCACCCGCGCTGCAACGGGCGGTGACGATTTCGCGGCAGTCGGGTTGTGGTGCGCACAAGCTGGCGGAGATACTCGCCGCGTGGCTGGAGGCGCGCTCCCCGGGACAGTCGTGTCCGTGGACTGTTTTCGATCGCGACGTGGTCGAAAAGGCGCTAGAGGATCACAACCTGCCCGCGCGCCTGGCGAGGTTCATGCCTGAGGATCGCGTTTCGGCGATCACGGACGCGATGGAGGAAATCTTTGGCCTGCATCCGCCGTCCTGGCTGCTCGTGCGCAAGACTTCGGAAACGATTTTTCATCTCGCGGAACTGGGCAACGTCATATTGATCGGTCGCGGCGCGAGCATCATTACGCGCCGCCTCAAGCACATCGTCAACGTGCGCCTGGTGGGTTCCCCGGAGCGCCGACTGGAACGAATGCGCCAGTCCGATGGCGCCGGCGGCAAGATCACCCTCGCATCGCTGGCGCGCGAGGATCGCGGCCGCGAGCGGTATGTGAAACGCTACTTTCATCACGATCCGAATGATCCGATGCTCTATCACCTGATCATCAACACCGACCATGTGTCGCTGGACGATGCGGCACGCATGATTGGTGAATTGGTGCTGGCGAACTGAATTCTTCGAGGCCGTGACCCATTCATAGCCCTTGTTCCGCCGTCCACCGGGGTTTCGCGCGTTTGACAAGGGTTCCCGCCGGATTACCTTGCTGCGACGAACTCTGATCATGAAACGCTTCATTTTGGGTCTCATTCTCGGGATCATTCTTACGTGGGGTGCCATATGGTATTACGGCAACCACCAAAAAAATGCCACGCTGCAGGATGCGCGCGACCGGATTGTCTCAGGCGCCAGGGAAGCGCGTGACGCCGCCCAGAACCAATTCAACTCCTGGGGGCTGACCCCGGACAACATCCGCGACGAGCTCGCCAGGACCGGCAAGGTGATTCGCGAGAAAGCCCAGGATGCGGGCAGGGTGATCGCCGATTCCACCGCTGACGCCCGCATCACGGCGGAGATCAAAACAAAAATCTTTTCTGACCGCGACCTCTCGGCCTTGAGCATCTCGGTCAGCACCACCGATGGACGGGTCACCCTCTCGGGCACGACCTCTTCGCCGGAAAACATCGCCAAGGCCGTGCAACTGGCCATGAACACACCGGGTGTGCGCGAGGTTGTCTCAACCATCCAGGTCAAATGACAGTCCCGCCCTCCGCCAGCAATCTCGCTTTCGTTGAAGGCCTCTACGCCGATTACGCGCGTGATCCGGGTTCGGTTCCGCCAGAGTGGCGTGATTACTTCCGGCATTTCCCGAATGGCGACTTCTCCACCGCCCGCGCGCTGCCGCGACTGAAGCCGTCGTTTCGCGCTCCGACACTTTTCAATCCCGCCCCACGGAACGGCGGAGACACGACCACGGCCCTCGAACCCGCGCGGTTGACTGAGCTTCAGGACCGGATCAACCAGTTGATCCGGATTTATCGCATCCGCGGGCACATCATCGCGCGGGTGGACCCGCTCCGGCAGCCGCGTCGCTCGCCGCCTGAACTCGATCCCGCGCATATCGGCCTCACCGAGGCGGACATGGACCGCGAGGTTACCTCGCACACGATGCCGCTCCCGGGTCCTTTGACAGTTCGCCAGCTCATCACGCGGTTGCGGAATACCTATTGCCAATCGATCGGTGTGCAGTTCATGCACATTGACGACCTGGCGATGCGTCGCTGGCTCCGGGAAAGAATGGAAGCCACGGAGAACAAACTCCGCCTGGATCGCGCCGAGCAACTCCGCATCCTCACGCGGCTCACGGACGCTGTCACCTTTGAGGAATTCATCCGCCGCAAGTTCGTGGGCGCAAAAAGTTTTTCGCTCGAAGGTTCGGAGAGTCTCATTCCGCTGCTCGATCTGGCCATCGAGAAGGCCGGTGAACAAGGCATCCAGGAAGTCGTGCTGGGCATGGCTCATCGCGGACGGCTGAACGTGCTCGCAAACATCATCGGCAAGAGCCCGAAACAGATTTTTCGCGAGTTCACGGATGCCGATCCGCATTTGTATGTCGGGCGCGGCGACGTGAAATATCACCTCGGCTACAGCGCCGACTGGCAATGCGCCTCCGGCCAGAAAATCCATCTGTCGCTCTGTTTCAACCCGAGTCATCTCGAGTTCGTGAATGCCGTGGCGCTCGGCCGCACGCGCGCCAAGCAGGATCGCGCCGGCGACGTGGAGCGCAGCCGCCGGATGACCCTCCTGATTCACGGCGACGCCGCCTTCGCGGGCGAGGGCATTATCCAGGAAACGTTGAATCTTCATCGGCTGCCCGGTTACTCGGTCGGCGGCACGTTGCATGTTATCGTCAACAACCAGATCGGATTCACCACTTCGCCGGAGGAGGGGCGCTCGAGTCCTTACGCGACCGATGTGGCCAAGATGGTGCAGGGGCCGATCTTCCATGTGAATGGCGAGGACCCCGAAGCCGTGGCGCAAGTGGTGCGGCTGGCAATGGATTTCCGCGCGACCTTCAAACGCGACGTGTTCATTGACATGTACGCGTACCGCCGGCTCGGTCACAATGAAGGGGACGAACCTTCCTTCACGCAACCGCAGCTTTACCAGACGATTGCCGACCGCAAATCGGTCCGGGAGGGCTATCTCGATCACCTGCTGAAACGGAACGAAGTCACGCGCGAGGAGGCAGACCGCATCGCGCAGGAGCGGCGCGAATTGCTCGAGCGCGAACTCTCCGCCGCGACGAGTCCCGACTACAAGGCGCCGTCCGAAATTCCCGGGGTCTGGAAGGGTTTTCCCGGCGGTCCGGAAGACAGTGTGCCCGAACCCGACACCTGTGTTCCCGCCGACAAACTCTCCGCGATACTGCGCAAACTGACAGAACTTCCGGACGGTTTTCATCCCCATCCGAAGTTGAAACGTTTCCTCGAAGCACGCCGTGAAATGGCCTCCGGCACGCATCCGGTGGATTGGGCTGCCGCTGAAGCGCTTGCCTTCGGCACGGCGGTCCTGGAGGGCCATCGTCTGCGGTTGAGCGGACAGGACAGCGCGCGCGGCACATTCAGCCAGAGGCATGCTGTTCTCCACGATTACGCGAATGGACGCATCTGGACACCGCTGGCAAATCTCGATTCCGCACAAGCGCCGGCCGAAATCATCAACAGCCCGCTCTCGGAGGCCGGCGTGCTCGGTTTTGATTACGGCTACAGTCTTGACTGTCCGAACGGGCTGATTCTGTGGGAGGCGCAGTACGGCGATTTTGTGAACGCGGCGCAGGTGATCGTTGACCAGTTCATCGCCAGCGCTGAGGACAAATGGAGCCGGCTCTCGGGCCTGGTGCTTTTGCTGCCGCACGGATTCGAGGGAAGCGGCCCGGAACATTCGAGTGCGCGCCTCGAGCGCTTTCTGGCGCTCGCTGCCGAGCACAACATCCAGATCGTCCAGCCCACCACGGCGGCGCAGTATTTTCACGTCCTGCGCCGGCAAACCATCCGGCCCTGGCGCAAGCCGCTCGTGATCATGACACCCAAGAGCCTGCTGCGCGACCCGCATGTCGCCTCGCCCATGGCCGAGTTCGCCACCGGCCGTTTTCAACGAATCATCGGCGATCCAACACCGCCCGAGGCGGTGCGTCGCATCCTGCTTTGCAGCGGAAAAATATACTATGATCTCCTGAAGGAGCGGGAGCGGCTTCAGCCGGGAGACGTCGCGATTTTGCGCTTCGAACAATTGTATCCGTTGCCCGATGAGGCCGTCGCCGCGGTTCTTGCTCCCTATCGAGACAGCGCACGGGTCGTGTGGGTGCAGGAAGAACCTGAGAACATGGGGGCGTGGCGCTGGATCCGGGACAGGTTTGGAGACAAGTTGTTCGAGCGGTTGCCGCTCTCGAAAATCACCCGCCCGGCCTCGGCGAGTCCCGCCACAGGATCGCCCAATTCCCACAAGCGCGAGCAGGCGGAGCTGGTGGCCGCCGCTTTTGCGCGAGACTCGGGCGCATGATATTCTAGGAACATGGCGATAGAACTGAAGGTTCCCGCGGTGGGCGAATCCATCACCGAAGTCGAGATCGGCGATTGGCTGAAGCCCGAGGGCGAAACGGTGGGCAAGGACGAAACGCTGGCCACTCTTGAATCGGACAAGGCAACGGTCGAACTGCCATCCCCCGCCGCCGGAAAGCTCAGCAAAATTCTGAAGCAAAAGGGCGAAATGGCCGCCGTGGGTGAGGTCATTGCTTATCTGGAGGCCGCCGAAACCGCTGCCACCCCTCCTGCGAAGCCACAGACCAAACCGTCGCCGCAGGGTACCGTCCCTCCGCCACCGCCTGCCGACAACGAGCGTCCTTCCCCTTCCGCCCAGCCGGTCCGCGAAACCAAACCGCCGGTCACCTCCACACCGCGACGCGAACCATCGCTCCTTGAGACGCCGCCGCCGCCATCCACGGCGAAATCCGATGGGCGCCAGGAGGAAGTCGTCCCCATGACACCTCTTCGCCGCGCCGTGGCCAGACATCTTGTCGAGGCCCAGCAAACCGCGGCGCTGCTCACCACGTTCAACGAGGTGGGCATGTCCGGCGTCATGGCGTTGCGCAGGGAATTTCAGGCCGCGTTCCAGGAAAAATACGGGGTCAAGCTTGGCTTCATGTCGTTCTTCGTAAAGGCCGTCGTCGAGGCGCTCAAACAAGTGCCGCAGGTCAATGCCGAGGTCCGCGGCACGGATATTGTATACCGCAACTTTTACGACATCGGCGTTGCGGTCGGCGGCGGGAAGGGGCTCGTGGTTCCGATCCTCAGGAATGCCGAGCGGTTGAGTTTTGCGGAAATCGAAACCGCCATCGGCACGTTCGGGCAGAAGGCGAAGGAGAACAGGTTCACGCCCGATGAACTTCAAGGCGGCACGTTCACGATCAGCAACGGCGGCGTTTTTGGTTCGCTGCTCTCGACGCCCATCGTCAATCCGCCGCAGAGCGGCATTCTCGGGTTGCACGCCATCCAGGACCGGCCGGTCGCCCGCGACGGCAATGTGGTCATCCGCCCGATGATGTACGTCGCGTTGACCTACGATCACCGCGTCGTGGACGGCCGCGAAGCCGTGACCTTCCTCAAGCACGTCAAGGACGCGGTGGAAGCCCCGGCGAGAATATTGTTGGAAGTTTGATCGCGGCATCAACCGCCTTCCTTCCCCCCGCGCAGATATTTCACCACCGCTTCCGTCCTCGAATGGACGTGGAGCTTCTCGTACACCGTTCGCACATAGCTCCGCACCGTGTCGATGCTGATGTTCATGCGATCGGCAATCTCCTTGTACGCGTAACCGGTCGCCAGCAGGTCGAGAAATTGCCGCTCGCCCGGCGTGAGTCCCGACACCTGCGGTGTGCTTGGTTGCGGCTTCGTGAAGAACTGCACGACCCGCCGCGCGAGCTGCGGCGTCATCGGCGACCCGCCCGCATGGACATCGTGAATCGCCTCCAGCAATCGCGCCGACGCAGTCCGCTTCAACAAATATCCGCTCGCGCCCGCCTTGAACGAATTGAAGAGCGAGTCACTATCTTCGTATACCGTCAGCATCAGGAACTGGACGTTCGGCACGGAAGCTTTCAATTGGCGGACGCACTCGACGCCGTTCATGCCGGGAAGATTGATGTCCATCAGCACCACGTCGGGCGGCTTGTTGGGAATCTCCTTCACCGCGGCCTCGGCGTTCGCGTAGTCGCCGGTCAGGCGCAGGTCGGGCGAGCGGCGGATCAAGGCCGCCAGGCTGCTGCGGATTCCCTCGTCATCGTCCACGATGGCCACTTTGATCTGCATGTGTTCCAAATTGGTTGAAACCGATGGCTCCCTCAAGTTTTTCCATTGCGCCTGCGGACGGTCAAATCCACCTTCAACCGCACCGCCGTCCCCTTCCCCGGCGCGCTTTGCAATGAGAGCGTCGCACCCATCGCATCGGCCCGCCGGCGCATGTTGCCCATGCCGTTGCGCAGGCTCTCGCCGGTGCGGGTGCCCGGGTTGAATCCCCGCCCGTCGTCCTGCACGATGATCTCCAGCGAATTGCCGGCCACCTTCGCCTGCACGCGCACTTCCTTCGCGCCGGCGTGCTTGAGCGCGTTGGTGAGCGCCTCCTTCACCACGAGAAAAATGTTGTGCCGGATCTCGGGCGGCAATGGCTGCGACGGCAGATTCGGCGGCAGATCGAGACGGCACCGCGTCCGATCGTTCTCGAACAGTTCATTGGCGAAATGCGCGATATACTCGACGAGACTTTGCAGCGAATCGCTTCCCGGCCGCACGGCCCACACTATTTCCTCCAGCGCGCGCACCGTCTGCGCCGCGGATTGCGAGATGCGGTTCGCGTGCGCTTCGACAAGCGCCGGATTTTCGCGATCGGTTTTGGTGAGATCGCTCAACAGCGAAATCCGCGTCAACGAAGAACCGAGGTCGTCGTGCAAATCCTGCGCGATGCGCGCCCGCTCGCGCTCGACAGTCCGCTCCTGTTCAAGCTGCTTCAAACGCCGCTGTAATTTGCGTTTTTCCACGAACCGCACCGTTCCTCCCACACCACCGAGCACGCCCAGCGCGACCAGGCCGATGAACACTCGCGTCTGCCAGAAATACGGCGCCACGTCCAATGCCAGCACCGCCGCCGATTCGTTCCAGATACCGTCGCTGTTGCAAGCCTTCACTCGAAAATGATAGTTACCGGGCGGCACGTAGCTGTACAGCGCAATTCTCCGCCTGCCCGCCTCGACCCAATCCGAATCCCATCCCTCGAGCTGATAACGGAACCGGACGCGCTCCGGCGCGTCGAAGTTCAGCCCGGTGTAATGGACCTCCAGCCCGTGCCGGCCCGGCGGGATGCGCAACGTATCGTCGGTCCCCGCATCCCCCTGCGACCGGCCCGCCTGCGCGCCATCCACCAGCACTTCTTCGAGCGCGACAGTCGTCGGCTGGCCGTTCAAACCATGCGAACGCGGATCGGCAACGACCACCCCCTTCAGCGTCGGAAACCATAGCAGCCCCGACTTCGCCCGCAATCCGGCCGGCGAAAATCCGCCCGCGCATTCCTCCGAAACCATCCCATCGGCCGCGCCGTAAACCTGCGGGTACACCGCGGTCGCCCGTCCCGCCGCGACTGCCTCCAGGTCCGATTTCCCCACGCAGGCAATGCCGCGATTGCATCCCAGCCACAGGCGATCGAGCCCATCGTCCAGCACTTCGGAAATGGTATTGTCCGGCAACCCTTCGCGCGTGGTGAAGGTCGTCACACGCCCGCCACGCCACCGCGCCAGCCCCCCGCCCGCGGTCCCGATCCACAGTGTTCCATCCGCGTCGAGCCGCAGCGTGCGCACGAGATCGCTCAGGAGCCCGCGCGATTTATCGTAATGCACGCGCTGTTCTCCCAGGAAGCGATACAATCCCGCGCCCTCCGTGCCGATCCACAACGACGCATCGCTCCCGTGGACGATCGCGGTGATCGGGTGTGTCAGCCACAAGTTGGTCGCACCCTGCCATTGGCCGTCCACCAATTTCCAAAGTTGTCCCTCGCGCGTGCCGGCCCACATCACGCCCCGGCTGTCCTCTTCGAGCGCGCTCACGTTCAGGCCTGCGAGTTCGAAAACTTCCGCCTGGTCAGGGCTGCCTTTGGGATCGTTGAAATGCAGCACCGTGCGCGGACCGCCCGCCCAGCACGTGCCGTCGCGCGCGGTGAGCAGCACATTCACCGGCTCATGACGCGACAGCATGAACTTTCCGCCTTCCCAGCGATACACGCCTTCGCTTGGTTTTCCGGCCCACAATTCGCCCGCCGCCACTTCCGCCAGCCCCTGCACCGCGCCGTAACCCAGCCCTTCGTTCTGCCCGAATGCCGCCAGGCTCTTGCGCCCGCGACGATTCAACGCCGCATCGGTCCCCACCCACAAACTGCCGTCGCGATCGATCAGCAGCGATTGCACCAGGTTGTCGGACAGGCCGTTAGCGGCGTTGATAGCGCTGAGTTTCCCGCCCTTGAATTGGAACAATCCCTCGCTTACCGAACCCGCCCAAATGGTGCCGTCCGGTTCCTCCGCCAGAGCGCTCACAAATGGTCGCGTGAGATGGCGCGGAATCCGGTAACGCCGCCACTGCTCGCCCTGGCGGCACAAAACCACGTCGTCGCCCGCGCCAATCCACAACGCTCCGCTCCGATCCACCAGCAGGCAATGCGCGTCCCGCAGCAATCCCTCGACCGACGGCTCCGTCAACTCCGCGAATTTTCCGCCGCTGTAACGAAACACGCCCGTCCCCGCCACGCCCACCCACATCGCGCCGTTGCGTTCCTTGAAAAGCGCGGTGATCGTCTTGCCGCGGAATTGCTCGACGCCCCCCAGGCGCACCGGATGCCCGCCCTTCCACGCGGTCAGGCCCGCTTCGGTGCCGACCCAGATTTGCCGCTCGCCGTCCTCCGCCAGCGCCGTGACCGAATCCGCCGGCAAACCGTCGCGCGTGGCGTAGCTGACAAATTGTCCGTTGCGCCCGCCGGACCACCGCGTCAGCCCGCCGATGCTTCCGATCCACAACGCCCCCTGGTCATCGCCCAGCAGCGCGTGCACCGGCCCGCTGCGATATCCTTCCCCCGAAGGCGAAAGTCCGAACGACACGAATCGCACCCCGTCAAACCGCGCCACGCCATCGTCATTGCCAACCCAAAGATACCCGTCCCGCGTCTGCGCCAGCGCATGCACCGAGGTCGGCCACGATCGAAACGCGAACGCCGACACCCCCTGCCCCTCGCCGATCGCGATTTCATCCGACGCCGCCTCGCCGGGACCGACGAAGTCGGTGAACGAGGTCGCAATGGCCATGTCACTGAATGTCCAGCCGCCGCCGCCGCCGCCGTGGCGGATGCGGATTTGATCGAACGAACAGTTCGCGCGAAATCGCGTCGTCGAACTTTCCAACTGGCTGCCTTCCGTTGCGCCCGGAGACAGGTCGGGATTCAACCACACGGTCACCCGGTCGTCGCCGCCCGGAACATACTCGACCTTGAAGACAATCGTATTCTCGATTCCGCGACGGGGCATTTCGTAAGGCAGGAAGTTGCCGAGCACACCCGAGCTTTCCGGACGCGACGTATGAAGGTCGTAGTCGCCGAAAACCTTGTTCGATTCGCCCGTTCCCGCTGTGTTGAAGGCGCTGTAGGCCCAGGCTTCGAGGGAATTGCCCACCCCCAGCCGCTCCCCGTCGCCCTCGAACAATTGAAACCCGGCGAAGTATTTCTCCGTGTTTACATCCGAGAGCGGGTCAACATGAAATTTGAAATAGAGCGTGTCGGCGGCGGTATCGTCGCGCTTCACCGCTCCGCCAAGAATGTCGCTGCCCGGCCCCGACTCATGGACCAGCGTCGCGCCCAGGTCGCTCCAAAGGATGACGGCGCGAGCCGGGACCGCCGATGCCAGGAGAGCGCCACCGGCTAAACTGCAGCATACCCGCCGCAACCAGACCGGAAATTTGAAAGCCACCGCATTCCGGGTCATGGCCGCAGTATGGGGCGAAGGCCTGGCGGTGACAAGTCCCGCTGCCAGAGCACACTATCGGAAACAGTGGAAACCACCCCAAACTCCCTCACGCCCCCCGATCCCAATCTGATAATCTTCTTCATTCCCAACCACCACGCCGTTTTCCGATCCTGGTCCGCGCCTCATATTCCGTTTCCAATCTGATAATCTGAAAATCTGAAAATTTGATAATCAGCCTTCATCTTTTTATCGGAAAATGTGGACATTATCGTAAAATCCCTTCCCAACCCCTTGATCCGCAACTCACGACGTCCTGTTTCCGATATTCGCTTTCACTTCATTCGATCCTTCGCCTCAATACTTGCGCACCATCGCACCTTTACATCCCGTATCCGCGCTGTCCGCGTCATCCGCGGTTAAAACCCTTCTTTC
>Ga0070741_10005056_pt1 | contig 29857 bp, 29 predicted proteins | sample Coa_R1_4_FD_66440 | JGI IMG/M metagenome (GOLD analysis project Ga0070741, IMG submission 66440) | Surface soil microbial communities from Centralia Pennsylvania, which are recovering from an underground coalmine fire - Coalmine... | ecosystem: Environmental > Terrestrial > Soil > Unclassified ... | reverse complement strand
GGGCGGTGCGAGTGGCCGTTGCTCCAGAGCTCGTGCCGCCAGGACACGATGCGGCCGGCGGCGTCGAGCTGCGCCTCGAGTTCCATCGCCATGCCGATGCCGTAGGGCTCCCACGAGAACTCGTCCTCGCGCATCCACTGCAGCTTGACCGGGCGGCCGCCCGCCGCGCGCGCGAGGAGCGCCGCGTCGAGCGCCACGTCGTCCGCGCCGTTGTGCCCGTAGCAGCCGGCGCCGTCGGCATGGGTGACGACGATGTCGCGCTCGTCCATGCGCAGCACCAGGGCGAGCTCCTGGCGCAGCCCGAAGATGCCCTGGCTGTGAGTCCAGACCTCGAGCTTGCCGTCCTTGAAGCGCGCGAGGGCGCACGACGGCCCGATCGAGGCGTGCGAGATGGCCGGCTTCGTGTACGAGGCGCTCAGCCGTTTCACGCCGCGGGCTTTTGCGGCCGCATCGGCCTGCTCCTTCGCGATCTCGCGCTGGGCGACGTTCTGCCTGAGCCAGGCGTGGTAGTCCTCCGGCACCGGCTTGCCGCGCTCCCACACCGCCGCGGCGCGCAGCTTCGCCGCCGCGGCGACGGCCGCTTCTTCGCGCTCGGCGAGCACGCCGACGAAGCTCCCGTCCCTCACGACCGTCACGCCCTTCGGCGCTTCGGGGAGCGAAACCAGCTTCTTGAAAGCGTAGGGCGGCCGCACGATGCGCGCGAACAGCATGTCCGGCAGCGCCATGTCGTGCACGTACGCCGGCTTGCCGGCGATCTTGGCCGGCAGGTCGAGCCGCGCGGCGCTCGTGCCGACGGTGCGATAGGCCGACGCCGGCTTCGCCGGCGCCTCGGCGGGAATCTCGTGGCCTTCGAGCCTGGGCGCGAGCTCCCAGTAGCTCGTCTGCCTGCCGTTGCCGCGGATGATGCCGTCCTCCACGGTGAGCTCCGCGGTGCCGAGGCGCCGCGCCGCCTCGTCCAGCACGAGCTTGCGCACCTGCGTGCAGGCGAGGCGCAGGCCCTTGCCGCCGTCCTGGATGGAAAGGCTGCCCGAGGTCACGCCCTCGTCGGGGCTGTACGCGGTGCTGGGCGGGACGATGCGGATCCGCGAGAGAGCGACGTCCAGCTCCTCCGCGGCGATCTGGGCGAGGGCGGTGTTGATGCCCTGGCCGAGCTCGACCTTGCCGCTCGCGACGGAGACCGTGCCGTCGCGCTCGAAGTGCACGCGCTGCGAGAGCCGCGCGGCGTCCGACATGTCCGCGGGACGCGTCATCGGCCGAGCGCCTTCGCCGCGCGCTGCACCGCCCGCACCATGCGGTTGTGCGCGCCACAGCGGCACAGGTTCTTGTCCAGTGCCGCCCGGATCTCGACTTCCGTGGGGTTCTGGTTCGCGGCAAGCAGGGCCGCGGCGCTCACGGCGACGCCGCTCGCGCAGAAGGCGCACTGCGCCGCCTGCTCGGCGATCAGCGCCTCCTGCACCGCATGCAGCCGGTCGCCGCCGAGGCCTTCCACCGTCGTGATCTTCTTCCCCTCGCAGGACCAGAGCGGCAGGTCGCAGGAGGCCATCGGGCGCCCGTCCACCAGGACGAAGCAGGCGCCGCACTGCCCGGCGCCGCAGCCGAAGCGGGAGCCCTTGAGGCCGAGGTCGTTGCGCAGGACGTACAGCAGGGGCGTGTCCGGGGCGGCCTCGACGCCGCGGCGAACGCCGTTTACTTCGATTTCCATGGGTTGCGCATAATAGCGGCCGGGAGGCGTCAAATGAAGATACTGGTGCTGCATGGCCCGAACCTGAACCTCTTCGGGCGCCGCGAGCCGCACATCTACGGCAGCGTGAGCTTCGCGGAGATCAACCGGAGGCTCCAGGGGCTCGCGCGCGAGCTGAAGGCGGAGCTCGTCATCGTGCAGTCGAACTACGAGGGCAAGCTCATCGATACGCTGCACGAGTACATCGACAGCGCGGCCGGCGCCATCATCAACCCCGGCGGCCTGACCCACTACAGCGTCCCGCTGCACGACGCGATCAAGGCGATGCCGTTCCCGGTGATCGAGGTGCACATGTCCAACCTCGCGCAGCGCGTGGAGCCCTGGCGCCACCACTCCATGATCGCTCCGGCGGCGAAGGGCAGCGTGCAGGGGTTCGGCTGGCGCTCCTACGTCGCGGCGCTGCGCCTTGCCGTGGACCTGGCGCGCGAGGGAAAGGCGAAGGGGAAGAAGAAGCGCTGATGGAGCGGGGAATGAGATTCGAACTCATGCCTCATCCGGGGGAATACGGAAGCGCTCTATAGCCGCTGAGCTATCCCCGCTCTTGCCGACAGTTCTACGCCGGCGCGGGTCCGCGGCAAATGCTCCACTCGGAGAGGGCGGCGGTGGAACAAAAGCCGCGCCGGCCCGATAGAGCGGCTCCGGTAAAATTCCCGCATGGCCTTGATTGTCCAGAAGTTCGGCGGCACTTCCGTCGGCTCGGTGGAGCGCATCCGGAACGTCGCGCGCCGCGTCGCCAAGTGGAAGGCGGCCGGCCACGACGTGGTGGTCGTGCCCTCGGCGATGGCGGGCGAGACGAACCGCCTGCTCGCGCTCGCCGCCGCAGTCCAGCAGCATCCCGACCCGCGGGAGCTCGACGTCGTGGCGGCGACCGGCGAGCAGGTGACGATCGGCCTCGTCGCGATGGCGCTCCTCGAGCTCGGCGTCAAGGCGCGCAGCTACACCGGCTGGCAGGTGCCGGTGGCGACGAACTCGGCCTTTAACAAGGCGCGCATCGGCACGATCGCCGACAAGCGCATCCGCGCCGATCTCAGGAAGGGCTACGTCGTCGTCGTCGCCGGCTTCCAGGGCGTAGACGAGGAGGGCAACATCACCACGCTCGGCCGCGGCGGCTCGGACACCTCGGCGGTGGCGCTCGCCGCGGCGCTCAAGGCCGACGAGTGCCAGATCTACACCGACGTGGACGGCGTCTACACCACCGACCCGCGCCTCGTGCCCGAGGCGCGCCGCCTGCGCACCGTCACCTTCGAGGAGATGCTCGAGATGGCGGGCGCGGGCTCCAAGGTGCTGCAGATCCGCTCGGTGGAGTTCGCCGGCAAGTACAAGGTCCCGACGCGCGTGCTCTCGAGCCTCACCGACCCGGCGCTGCCCGTGGCGGAGGAGGCGGTCGCCGGCACGCTCGTCACTTTCGAGGAAGATCCGCACATGGCGATGGAAAAGGCCGTCATATCCGGCGTCGCGTTCAACCGCGACGAGGCGAAGATCACGGTGCACGGCGTGCCCGACCGGCCGGGCGTGGCGTACGCCATCCTCGGCCCGGTGGCCGACGCGCACATCGACGTCGACGTCATCGTGCAGAACGTCGGCCGCGACGGGCTCACCGACCTCTCCTTCACGGTGGGCAAGAACGACACCGCGAAGACGATGAAGATCCTGAAGAACCAGGTGCAGCCGCACATCCAGTGCAGGGAAGTCACGAGCGACGACCGCATCGCCAAGGTCTCGATCGTCGGCCTGGGCATGCGCTCGCACGCCGGCATCGCCGCGCAGATGTTCCGCACGCTCGCGGAGGAGGGGATCAACATCCAGATGATCTCCACCTCCGAGATCAAGATCACCGTGGTGATCGAGGCGAAGTACACCGAGCTCGCGGTGCGCGTGCTGCACAAGGCCTTTGAGCTGGACCAGGCTTAGCGCCTTTCTTCTCCTCCTCGCCCTGGCGGGAGCGGGCCGGGCCGCGCTGCTCGATGAGATCCAGGTCTACACCGACGACCTGGAAAAACCCGGCGAGCGCGGGCTCGAGCTCCACGTCAACACGACGCCCCGGGGCAGGACCGCGCCCGGCTATCCGGGCGAGCTGGTCAACCATCACGGCCTGCGCATCACGCCGGAAATTTCTTGGGGCCTCGCCCCCGGCTGGGACTGGGGCCTCTACCTTCCGTTCGTGCGCAGCGCCGATGGCACGGATTATTTCGCCGGCCCGAAGTTCCGCCTGAAGTGGATGCCGCTGCGCCCGGCCGAAGGCGCCGCCGGCTATTTCGCGGGAGTGAACGGCGAAATCGCCTTCGTCGCGCGCCGCTTCGAGGAAGCGCGCCGCGCCGCGGAAATCCGCCCGATCCTCGGCTACCGCAACGACGACTGGCTGCTGTCGTTCAATCCCATCGTCGCGACCGACCTTGCGGGCGGGCAGAAAGGCGTGCTGACCTTCGCGCCGGCCTTCAAGGCCGCGCGCAGCGTCGGCGGCGGCAACGCGCTCGGCGTCGAGTATTACGCCGACCTCGGCCGCCTGTCGCATTTCGCGCCACACGACGAGCAGTCGCATACCCTGTACTTCGTCCTCGACACCAAAACGCTCAATTTCGGCGTCGGCCGTGGTCTGAACGGCGCCACGGACCGCTGGACGGTGAAGGCGATCTTCTCGTTCTAGCCTGTAGAATCCCGGTCTGCAGCTTCCCGGAGTGATGCCCGAGTGGCCGAAGGGGGCGCCCTGCTAAGGCGTTATACGGACAAAATCCGTATCGAGGGTTCGAATCCCTCTCACTCCGCCAATTCCCCTATGAAGGCTCGGCGCCGAATGTTGCCGCGGGGGCCTGTCGCGCGTCGCGACGGCCGTGGCAGTTCTCGGTTCAGATCGTGCGCGTCATCGCCGACCGGCTGCGCAGCATGGACCGCCGGCTCTAGGCTTCACAGACCGAGATAGGCGCGGCGGATCTCGGGGCGCGACTCGAGCTCCGCCGGCGGGCCCTCGGTGAAGAGGCGGCCTTCGGCGACCACGTAGGCGTAGTCGCTGAGGGAGAAGGCGAGGTGCACGTTCTGCTCGACGAGGAGGATGGTGAGGCCTTCTTCCTTCAGCGCCCTCAGCTTCGCGAAGAGCTCGTGCACCACGAGGGGCGCGAGGCCGAGCGAGAGCTCGTCGATGATGACGATCTTCGGGTCGGCCATCAGGCCGCGCGCGATCGCGAGCATCTGCTGCTCGCCGCCGGAGAACGTGCCGGCGCGCTGGCCGCGCCGCTCCTTCAGCCGCGGAAAGAGCGCGTAGACCCACTCCAGGCGCGCGCGGTAGCTGCGCGCGGCGCGCCGCGTGTAGGCGCCCATCTCGAGGTTCTCCTCGACCGTCATGGCGTTGAAGAGCTGGCGGCCTTCGGGGACGAGGACCAGGCCGCGCGCCGCCTTCAGGTGCGGCGGCAGCCGCGTGACGTCCTCGCCGTCGAGGAGCACGCGGCCGCGCCAGGGCCGGATGCTGCCCGCCACCGCGCGCAGCGTGGTCGTCTTGCCCACGCCGTTCGCGCCGACGATGGTCGTGAGCCGGCCGCGCGCGGCGCCGAGCGAGATGCCCCAGAGCACCTGCACCTCGCCATAGCCGGCTTCGAGCGCCTCGACGCGAAGGAGCGGCTCGCTCATCTTGCATTCCTCTGCACGAGGCCCGGATCGCCGAGGTATGCCTCGATCACCGCGGGGTCGCGGGCGACCGCGGCCGGCGCGCCCTCGGTGAGCTTGCGCCCGGAGTTGAGCACCACGATGCGGTCCGAGAGGCTCATGATGGCCTGCATCAGGTGCTCGATCATCAGGATCGCGACGCCGCGTCCCCGGATCGCGCGCAGGATCTCGATCATTCCCGCGACCTCGGTCGGGTTCAGGCCGGCGAGCACTTCGTCCAGCATCAGAAGCGTGGGCTGCGCGGCGAGCGCGCGGGCGAGCTCGAGGCGCTTCTTGCCCGCGATCGTGAGCTGCACGGCGGGCGCGTCGAGCCGCTCGCCGAGGCCGACGAGCGAGGCGGCCTCGCGCGCGGCCTCGCGCGCGCGGGAGAGCGGCAGGTTGTCGCGCCCGAAGCAGGCGCCGACGATGCAGTTCTCGAATACCGACATGTTGGCGAACGGCTGCACGATCTGGTGCGTGCGCGCGAGGCCGCGGCGCGCGACGCGGTAGGGCGGCGCCGCGGTGACGTCCTCGCCCCGGAACACGACCTTGCCGCGCTCCGGGCGGAAGACGCCGTTGATCAGGTTGAACACGGTCGACTTGCCGGCGCCGTTCGGGCCGATCATGCCGAGGATCTCCCCTTCGCTCACCGAGAAGCTGAGCGCGTCCACCGCCTGCAGGCCGCCGAAGCGCTTGCCGATTCCCTGCACCTCGAGCAGCGCGCTCATTCGAGGATGCGCTTGAGCCTGGGCAGGCGCCGGTAAAAGAGCCCCATCAGCCCGCCGGGCGCGAACTGGACGATGAGGAGCAGCAGCACGCCGGCCACGACGAGCTGGAAGTTGGCGAAGGTCTGCGAGGTGAGCAGCCAGCCGCGCAGCTCCTCGTAGACGTAGGCGCCGAGCGCCGGGCCGAAGATCGTGCCCGAGCCGCCGAGCATGGTGATCACGATCGCCTCGGTCGAGAGCTGCAGGTCGAACGCGTCCGCCGGCTGGATGAACGCCCCCTTGAAGAAATAGAGCCCGCCGGCGATCGCGGGAAGGAAGGCCGACGCGCTGTAGGCGAGCGCCTTGTAGCGCGGCGCCGGCACGCCGAGCACCGCGGCCGCGTCCTCGTTCTGCCCGATCGCGAGCAGCCCCATGCCGAACTTCGAGTTCTTCACGAAGTAGCTGAGGTAGAGCGAGAGGCCCATGATCGCCACGAGCACGTAGTAGATGGTCCAGAGCGCCTGCGCCGGGCCGCCGAGCGGCTGGAAGAGCTCGGTCGAGAGATAGATCCCGGTCGAGCCGCCCCAGGGCTCGAAGTTGGTGACGAAGGCCTGCACCGCCTCGTTCACGCCGATGGTGGCAAGCGCGAAGTGGATGCCGCGCAGCCGCAGGATGCCGAGGCCGAAGAAGAGCGCCGCCACGCTGACCGCGACGCCGCCCGCGAGCGCCGCCGGCACGAGCCCCCAGTGCAGCGCGCCCATGAACCAGATGCAGAAGTAGCCGCCCAGGCCGAAGAACACGATGCTTCCGAAATTCACGTAGCCGGCGTAGCCGAGCATGATGTTCAGGTTGCTCGCGAGGATGATGTAGACCGCGGCGAGCAGCAGTCCCTCGCGCAGCTCGACGTCCTTGCCGTGCGGCGCGAGGGCGAAGGCAAGGATCGCCGCGGCGATGATCCAGAAGAACGGCCGGCGCAGCAGGCGCGCCATTACCGCGCCCGGCGGCGCAGGCGCACCGAGAGCAGCCCGCCGGGGAAGGCGATCAGCACGACGACGAACAGCACGAACTCGATGACGAGCGTCCAGCTCACCGGCATGAACGGCGTCGCGAGGCCCTCGAGCAGGCCGAGCGCGATGCCCGCGATCAGCGCGCCCGTCGGGTTGCCCATGCCGCCGAGGACGGTGACGACGAAGCTCTTCAGCTGGTAGGCGTCGCCGGAAAGGACGGTGAAGGGGAAGAGCGTCGCGATCAGCGCGCCCGAGACGCAGGCGAGCGCCACGCCCAGGCCGCACGAGAGCGCGAGGATGCGGGTCGTGGGAATGCCGACGAGCTCGGCCGCCTCGCGGTTGCCGGCGACCGCGCGCACCGCCTTGCCGGCGCGCGTGCGGTAGAGGAAGAGATACAGCGCGCCGGCGATCACGGCCGTCAGCACCGCGGCCATGATGTGCGTTCCCGGGAAGGTGTAGCGCCCCAGGCTCAGGCCGGGAAGCGAGACCTGCACGTTGAAGAGCACCGTGCCCCACACCGCGGTGCCCAGGCCGATCAGCACGAGGTTCACCGAGAACGTCGCGAGCAGGCTCATGAGCGGCGGCTGGCCGATCATGCGGTGGATCGCGATCCAGTAGAGCGCGATGCCGGCGAAGAACCCGGCGACGAGCACCGGCGCGAGCGCGCCGTAGGCCGGCATGCCGGTCGCGCCGACCAGCAGGAACACGCCGAACATGCCGGCGACGATCATCGCGCCGTGCGTGAGGTTGACGACGTCCATCACGCCCCAGATGAGCGTGATGCCCATGGCGGCGAGGCCGTAGACGGCGCCCACGAGGACGCCGTCCAGCACCGAGGCGAGAAGGCCGATCAGCGCGCGGCGACCGCTGGCTAGTGAAGCGGGTAGTTGAGCGCGGCGGTCTTCGCTGCGTCAGGCCACACCATCTCGCGCTCGAGCTTGCCGCTCTTCATCTGCCATTGCGCGAGCACCATCGCGTGCCCGACCTGCATGCCGTGGCTCTTCGGGTCGGTCGAGAACTTGTCGTGGCCGAAGAAGGTGGTCACGTCCGTCTTGTCGAGCGCCGCCTTCACCTTCTCCGGGTCGATGGAGCCGGCCTGCTCGATCGCGTGCTGCAGCAGGAGGCCGGTGATGTACCCGGAGGCGGTGTGGTAGTCGGGCTCGACCTTGGTCGCGGCATAGGCCTTCTTCGCGAACTCCTCGGGCGTCGGGCCGAAGTCCGGGTTGAACTTCACCTCCGGCTCCCATTGCGAGGGCACGGTGACGCCGAGCGCCGCCGGTCCCAGGCTCGCGAACTTCGGGCTGTCCGGCGCGACCAGGATCGAGACGAACTTGAGGTTCGCCTTCTGGTCGTAGAGCTGGCGCGCGAGCGTCGCGCCGTCGGGGTAGTGGCCGCCGCCGAGGAACGCGTCCGCCCCCGAGGAGATGATCTTGTTGATGATCGGGCTGAAGTCGGTGGTGCTCGGCGCGTAGGACTCCTGCAGCGCGATCGTGAAGCCGGCTTCCTGCGCCTGCTTCGCCGCCGCGGCGACCACCGCCTTGGAGAACGGATCGTCGGAATAGACGAAGGCGACCTTCGCGTGCGGGTTCCTCGCCTTCAGCGCCTGGATCGAGCCCGAGAGGTAGTAGTCCGCGGTCGTGATGCACTGGAAGAGGTACTTGTTGCCGAGCTGGTAGGTCTTCGGCTCGGCGCCGCCGCCGATCAGCATGATCTTGCCGTACTGCTCGCTGATCACCGCCGCGGTGGCGGTCAGGCCCGAGGAGTAGGGGCCGAAGAGGAAGTTCGCCTTGTCCTGCACGATGAGCCGCGTATAGAGCTGCTGCACGCGGCCGCCGACCGACTGGTCGTCGTAGGTGACGAAGCGCACCTTGTAGCGCTTGTCGCCGGCCTTGATGCCGCCGGCGGCGTTCACCTCATCGCGCCAGAACTCCGAGCCGCGCAGCTGCGCGACCGAGTCCACGTTGAGCGGGCCGGTCTGCGAGACCGTCATGCCGATGGTGATGGTGTCCTCGGCGCGGGCGGGCCCGGGCGAGGCGAGCGATGCAAACACGACCGATGCACAGACAGCGGGTAGCCAAACGTTCCTCACGACTCCTCCTCACGTTCGTCTCCCTTTGCGTCCCGAGTATACCCGGGGCCCCCGGACGGGCAATACGGGTCAACGCGTAGCCGACCCGGCCTTATCGTTGCTTGCGCTCGCTCGCCTCGAGCAGCGCCTGGCGCAGCTCCTTCAGCTTCGCCTTGACCCGCAGCTCGTTGTCCTTGCCCATGCGCATCATGATCTTCTGGCCGGCCGAGCGTCCCTCGAGGTCCGGGTCGGCGAACTGGTAGAGCACCTTCGGGCGCGCCAGCTTCGCGCCGTCGAGCTCGGGCGCGGCGAGCATGTCGTCGATCGCCTGCAGCAGGCGATCGTTGAAGTACTGGCCGGGATAGCCGAGCTCCTCGTAGGCCTTCTGGAAAAGCGGGTAGGCGCGCGCGTAGCTCCACACGAGCGCGGGCGCCTGGAGCGACTCGATGACGCGTACGTAAGGGCTGTAGCGCTCGGCGTTGGCCGGCGTAGCGGCGAGCTGGCCGTCCGATTCGGCGACGGCGAACGCGCCCGGCACGGCGTTGAGCGGCATCATGCGGCGCGGCGCGGTCGGGCGCGGCAGGTTGTCCACCGTGGCGACGATGCGGCGCACGAGCTGCGTCGGCACGACCATCTGGTCGAAGGCCTGGCCGCCCATGAGGTCGGCGAGCGAGCGGCGCATCATCGAGTCGCTGTTGTCGAGCGTGGGGAGCGGCGGCTCGGCGGCGCCCTGCGGCAGCGCGAGCGCATGGCGCTCCGGCGCGGGCGCCTGCGCCTGCGGCGCGCTCCCGGCCGGCGCCGCAGGCGGCGCGGCCGGCGCGGCGACCGGCTGCGGCGCGCTCTGGCGCAGGTAGTAATAGAAGCCGGCCGCCCCGGCGAGCACGAGGACCGCGAGGCCCGCCGCGAGCCAGGGCGCCGCGCTCTTGCGCGGTGGCAGGTAGGGGCGGTCGTCCTCGCGCACCGACCACGGTTCCATGAGATTCAGCATACCGGGCCGCGCGGCGCGGCGCTACCGTGAAAACCCTTACGCCGCCCGGCTGCGATTGTTGCCTTGACAACAATTGTCCAGGCAGCTACCTTCGCGCCTTGCCCATCTACGACGTCAAGACCTTCCGCAGCCGCGAGGCGGTCGGCGCGCTCGTCGGCCTGACGCGCAAGGCCATCATCGAGCGCCTCGAGAGCGAGCTCGCGCCGCACGGCCTGAGCGCGGCGCAGTCGCTCGTCGTGCTGGTGCTCGCGCAGGGCATGGCGGACACCGCCGCGGGCGCCTGCAAGCTGCTCTCGCACGATCCCGGGGCGATGACGCGGCTTCTCGACCGGCTGCAGGAGAAGGGCCTCGTGCGCCGCGTGCCGGGCCCCGACCGGCGCAGCGCGCGCCTCGAGCTCATGCCGAAGGGCCGCCGCGTGTACGCCGAGATCAACGCGGCGCAGGTGAAGGTGCTGAACGGCATGCTGCGCGGCTTCAGCCCGGCGGAGGCGCGCCAGCTCGAGTCGTTCCTCAAGCGCATGCTCGCGAACGCATGAGGCGCGCGCTTCTCCTCGTTTGCCTTGCCCTGTGCGGCTGCGCCGGCCTGCAGGGGCTGTCGCCGCGCGCGACGCCGGCCGATCCCGCGTCCTTTTCAGCGGAAAAAACACTTCAGGGACACACCGGCGGCGACTGGCCGCGCGAGGACTGGTGGAAGCGCTACGGCGATGCGCAGCTCGACCGCCTGATCGGGGAAGCGCTCGCCTCGAGCCCCACCACGCGCATCGCGCAGGCGCGGGTGGACCGCGCGATCGCGGCGGCGCAGGCGAGCGGCGCAGCGCGCGCGCCGCAGGTGGACGCCTCGGCCGACATGACGCGCCAGCGCTACTCGGCGAACGGCTTCTTCCCGCCGCCCATCGCGGGCTCGACCTACACGCAGACGCAGCTCGCGGCGAGCCTCAACTGGGATCTCGACCTTTTCGGCCGCAACCGCGCGCGCTACGAAAGCGCGGTGGGCGCGGCGCGCGCCGCGGAGGTGGACGCGTTCGCCGCCCGGCTCGTGCTCTCGACCGGAATCGCGCGGCTCTATTTCCAGCTCGCGCGCAGCTTCGAGCAGCTCGACCTCGCGCGCAAGTCCCTCGAGGAGCGCGAGATGCTGCAGCGCCTCACCGCGCAGCGCGTTGGCGCCGGGCTCGACTCGAGGCTCGAGCTGAAGCAGGTGGAAACCTCCATCCCGGCCGCGCGCCGGCGCATCGTGCAGCTCGACGAGGAGATCGCGGTGGCGCGCGCGCAGCTCGCCGCGCTCGCCGGCAAAGGCCCCGACCGCGGGCTCGAGATCGCGCGGCCGGCGCCGCAGCCCGCGGCCGTCGGGGTGCCGACGAGCGTGCCGGCGGACCTGCTGGGACGGCGGCCCGACGTCGTGGCGCAGCGCTGGCGCGTCGAGTCCTCGCGCCGCGCGATCGACGCCGCGAAGGCCGAGTTCTATCCGGACGTGAACCTGGCGGCGCTCATCGGCGTGCAGAGCATCACGCTCTCGCGCCTGCTCGACGCCGGAAGCGCGATCCCGTCGCTCGGCGCCGCTGTGCGCCTGCCGCTCTTCGACGGCGGGCGGCTGCGCGGCAACCTCGCCGCGCGCGACGCGGACTACGACCTCGCCGTCGAGCAGTACAACCAGACGCTCGCCGACGCGCTGCGCGAGGTGGTGGAGCAGCTCGCGGCGCTGCGCTCGGTCCACGCGCAGCGGGCCGAGGTGGAGAGCGCCCTCGGCGCCGCCGAGGAGGCCTACCAGATCGCGGTCGATCGCTACCACGCGCGCGTCGGCAACTACCTCCAGGTGATCGCTGCCGAGCAGCCGGTCCTCGAGCAGCGGGTCGCGCGTGCCGACCTGCAGGCGCGCGAGCTCGACGTGTCGGTCGCCCTGGTCCGGGCCCTGGGCGGCGGGATGGAGCCGGCCCAGTGACGCTGAACGGCAAGCGGCGGATGCTGCTCACGCTCGTGCTGCTCGGCTTCGTCGTCGCGGGCATCGGCGTCGGCCTGTGGTGGCTGATCTCCGGCCGCTATCACGAGAGCACGGATGACGCCTACGTCGGCGGCAACCTGGTGCAGGTCACGCCGCAGACGGGCGGCACGGTGCTCGCGATCCACGCCGACGACACCGATTTCGTGACGGGCGGCGAGGTGCTCGTCGAGCTGGACAAGTCCGATGCGCGCGTCGCGGTCGAGCAGGCGGAGGCGCAGCTCGCGCGCACCGTGCGCGGCGTGCGCAACCTCAAGGCGACCACGGGCGAGCTCGAGGCGAACGTCGAGCTGCGCCGCGCCGACCTGAAGAAGGCCGAGCAGGACCTCGAGCGCCGCCACGGGCTGGAGGCGAGCGGCGCGGTGTCGGGCGAGGAGCTGCAGCACGCGCGCGACGCCATCCAGGCGGCGCGCGCGGCCTACGAGGCGGCGCAGCGCCAGCTCGAGGCGCAGCGCACGCTGGTCGAGAAAACCAGCGTCAGCACGCATCCGGACGTGCGCAACGCCGCCGCAAAGGTGCGCGAAGCCTACCTCGCGCTCTCGCGCACCGCGATCCCGGCGCCGGTGTCGGGCTTCGTCGCGCGGCGCAGCGTGCAGCTGGGCCAGCGCGTGAGCGCCGGCAACCCGCTGCTCACGGTCGTGGCGCTCGACGACGTCTGGGTGGACGCGAACTTCAAGGAGAGCCAGCTCGCCAACCTGCGCGCCGGGCAGGAGGCGACCCTCTCGGCCGACGCGTACGGCAACTCCGTGAAATACCACGGCCGCGTCGTCGGCTTCGCCGCCGGCACCGGCAGCGCCTTCGCGTTGCTGCCGGCGCAGAACGCGACCGGCAACTGGATCAAGGTGGTGCAGCGCGTCCCGGTGCGCATCGCGCTCGACCCGAAGGAGCTGCGCGAGCATCCGCTGCAGATCGGCCTCTCCATGCAGGTGGAGGTGGACACGCACGAGCGCGGCGGCGAGCGGCTGCAGCGCAAGACGCGCGCGCTGCCCGCCTACCAGACCCGGGCGCTCGGCTTCGACGAGGCCGCGGTCGACCGGCGCATCGCAGCGATCGTCGCCGAGAACCAGTAGATGGCGCACGCGCCGCTCGAGGGCAGCGCGCGCGTCGTCGGCACGCTGGTGGTGTCGCTCGCCACGTTCATGAACGTGCTCGATACTTCGATCGCCAACGTGTCGATCCCGGCGATCGCGGGCGACCTCGGCGTCTCGCCGAACCAGGGCACCTGGGTGATCACCTCGTTCGCGGTGGCGAACGCGATCTCGGTGCCGCTCACGGGCTGGCTCACCCAGCGCTACGGGCAGGTTCGCCTGTTCCTCGCGACGACGGTGCTGTTCGTCGCCGCCTCGCTCCTGTGCGGGCTCGCGCCCTCGATCGAGCTGCTGATCGTCTTCCGCATCGTCCAGGGCGCCGTGGCGGGGCCGATGATCCCGCTCTCGCAGACCATCCTCCTCGCCAGCTATCCGCGCGAGAAATCGGGCATGGCGCTCGCCATGTTCTCGCTCACCATCCTCGTCGCGCCGGTGGTCGGCCCGCTCCTCGGCGGCTGGATCACCGACAACTTCTCCTGGCCCTGGATCTTCTTCATCAACGTGCCGCTCGGCCTGATCGCGGCGGTCTTCACCTGGATGATCTACCGCGGCCGCGAGTCGGCGCGCGTCCGGACGCCGATCGACTCGGTAGGCCTCGTGCTGCTCGTGCTCTGGGTGGGCGGGCTGCAGCTCATGCTCGACAAGGGCAAGGACCTCGACTGGTTCGAATCCAACCTCATCGTCGGCCTCGCCGTGACGAGCGCGCTCGGCTTCGCGCTGTTCCTGGTCTGGGAGCTCACCGACGAGCACCCGGTGGTGGACCTGCGCCTCTTCGCGCGGCGCAACTTCTGGACCGGGACGCTCTCGATCTCGCTCTCGTACGCGGCGTATTTCGGCAGCATCGTCCTGCTGCCGCTCTGGCTGCAGCAATACCTCGGCTACACCGCCACCGACGCCGGCCTGATCCTCGCGCCGGTCGGCGTGCTGGCGATGCTGCTCACGCCGCTCATCGGGCGCACGATCCACCGCGTCGACCCGCGGCTCTTCGCGAGCGCTTCGCTCGTCATCTTCGCCATCGTCGCGTTCATGCGCGCGCGCTTCGACGCGCAGGTCGACGTGCAGACGCTCATCCTGCCGACGCTCATCCAGGGCGCGGCGGTCGCCTGCTTCTTCATCCCGCTCGTGTCGCTCGCGCTCTCGGGCCTGCGGCCCGACCAGATCGCGGCGGCGACCGGGCTGAACAACTTCCTGCGCATCACCGCGGGCGCGTTCGGCACCTCGATCGCCACCACCCTGTGGGAGAGCCGCGCGACGCTGCACCACGTGCGGCTGGTGGAGCAGGTGAGCCGCCCGGATGCGGCGGCATTCGTGGACCAGCTCGGCGGCGCCGGATTCGCGCCGCAGCAGGCCTACGGGTTCCTGAACCAGCTCGTCAACCAGCAGGCCTTCACCATGGCGGCGCTCGACCTCTTCTACGGCTCGGCGATCCTGCTCCTGCTGCTCATACCGCTGGTGTGGCTCGCCCGCCCGACGCGGCACCCGGCGGCGGAGGCGGCGGGCGGCGCCCACTAGCGGGGGACGCGAGGCGCGCGAGCGTGTCCACCGCGACGACGCCGTCGCGGCGCACGAGAAGCGGATTGAGCTCGAGCTCCGCGACCGCCGGATCCTCGGCAAGGCGCGAGAGCGCGACGATGGCCTGCGCCAGGGCCTCGAGATCGCCTGCCGGCCGGCCGCGATAGCCGGCGAGGGCGCGCAGCGGCTTCAGCTCCTCGATCATGTCGCGCGCCGCGTCGAGGTCGACCGGCGCGAGGCGCAGCGCGCGCGCGCCGCCCAGCTCCGCGAGCACGCCGCCGGGCGCGAGCAGCACGAGCGGCCCGGCCTGCGGGTCGCGGCGGAAGCCCACCAGCACCTCGCCGAGCGCATCGAGCTGCTGCTGCACGAGGACCTGCTTGCCGAAGAACCTGCGCTGCAGCTCTTCGGCCGCCTTCTGCAGCTCCCGATCGTTGCCGATGCCGAGGATCACGCCGCCGGCTTCGCTCTTGTGCGCAACCTCGGGCGAGAGGACCTTCGCGACCGCGGGAAACGGGAAGGGGAGCGGCTTCCCCGCCTGGTAGAGCTGCGCGGGCGCGTGCCGCAGGCCGATGCGCTCGAGGATCGCGTAGGACGCCAGCTCGTCCAGCGCCTGCGCTTCCCCCATTTCCGCAAAGCCGGTCCCGCTTTTCGGGGCGCGGCGCGCGAAGGCGCCCGCGATCGCGTCGGCGCAGGCTTCCGGCGTGCGGAAGCAGGGCACGCCGGCGCGGGTGAGCGCAAGCAGCGCATCCGGCGCATCCGGGACGAGGAAGGCGGCGAGCGGCTTCGCGCTCGCGCGCGAATCGATGATCGGCTTCACCGCGAGCTCGGGATTGAAGCGCGCCGAGCTGCCGACCACGGCAACCACAAGGTCGCACTCGTGCGCGCCGAGCAGCCGGTCGAGCGCGCCTTTCATCACGTCGTAGCGCGCTCCCGCGAGCGTGAGGTCGTGCGTGCGCACCTCGTCGATGCCGCGCACCCCCAGCTGGTCGACGATCATCGCCGCGCCGCCCCCGGTCGTGGTCACGACGGCAACGCGCCGCTTTTTCGTTCCCAGCGCGATCTTCCCGGCCAGGGGAAGCGCCTCGAGCAGGCCCTCGAGCGTCTGCACGCGCGCGATGCCGCAATCGCGCAGGAACGCGTCGGCGACGTCGTCCTCGCCGGCGAGGGCGCCGGTGTGCGAAAGCGCGAGCTCGGCCGCGGCGCGCGAGCGGCCGAGCTTGTAGGCGACGACCGGCTTGCCGCGCTTCGCCGCGGCGAGCGCGAACTCGCGCAGCAGGGCGGACTTGCGCAAGGTCTCGAGGAAAAGCACGTAGCCGCCGATGTCGGGCCAGTCGAGCGTCGCCGCGCAGAGCTCGCCGATGCTCACGTCGGCCTCGTTGCCGAGCGACACCAGCGCGCCGAAGCCGATGCCGCGCGCCTTGCCGCGCGACACGAGCGCGCCGATCATCGTGCCGCTGTGCGAGGCGACGAGCACGTTGCCGGCCGGCAGGTCGCGCTCGGCGAACGCGGCGTTCGCGGTCAGGAGCAGGCCGTTCCTCAGGTTGACGACGCCGAGGCTGCTCGGCCCGACGATGCGGATCCCGCTCTTTTCAGCCAGCAGCTTGAGGCGGCGTTCGCGCGCGACGCCTTCTTCGCCGGCCTCGGCGAACCCCGCGGCGAGAATCGTCGCGACCTTGACGCCGCGCTTCGCGCACTGCTCGAGCGTCTCCAGCACCGAGTCGGTCGGCGCGAGGATGTAGGCGTGCTCCGGCGTCTCGGGGAGCGCGTCCACGGAGGGCCAGGCCTTCTCGCCGAGCACCGTGTCGCGCCGCGCGTTGACCGGGTACACGGCGCCGGCGAAGCCGCTCGCGCGCAGGAAGCGCAGCGGGCGCGCCGCGGTCTTGGAAGCATCGTCCGAGGCGCCGATGAGCGCGACGCTGCGCGGGCGCAGCAGGGCGTCGATGAAGCTCAAGCCGGTCGCTGGTCGAAGCGGCGCTCGAAGATCGACTCGGCGATGCGGTTCTTCAGCATCTCGAGCGAGCCGCCCGCGATCATCCAGCCGCGCGTGCGCCGCACGCAGTACTCGACCAGCGTCTCGCGGCTGTAGCCGGTGGCGCCCATCACCTGCAGCGCCTCGTTCGCCACTTCCCAGCCGGCGCTGTTGCAGGCGAGCTTCGCCACCGCGGTCTCGTAGGCGCCGGGCAGGCCCTGGTCCGCGCCCGCGACCGCGCGGTAGAGCAGCAGCTGCGCCGCGTCGAGCTTGACCGCCATCTCGGCGAACTTCCACTGCAGGCCCTGGAACTCGCACAGCGGCCGGCCGAACTGCTTGCGCACCAGCGCATGCTCGCGCGCCACGTTGTACGCATGGCGCCCGAGCGCGAGCGCGCGCGCGGCGTTGCCCAGGCGCTCGACGTTGAATCCCGCGATCTGCTTCTTGAAGCCCCCGGGACCGAGCAGCACGTTCTCCTGCGGGACGCGGCAGTTCTCGAAGTGCAGCTCGGCCCACTGCTCGCCGCTCATGAACGCCGAAGGCTTGCCGATGGTGAAGCCCGGCGCGCCGCGCTCGACGAGCACCGAGCCGATGCCGCCGACGCCCGGGCCGTAGCGCACATAGATCAGGAAAAGGCTCGCTTCCGGGCTGTGGGTGGAGAAGACCTTCGAGCCGTTGATCACGTAGCCCGAGCCGGTTTTTTCCGCTGCAGTCTTCAGATCGGTCACCGCGGATCCCGCGTCCGGTTCCGTCATCCCGAGGCTCATGAGCGACTTGCCGGCGAGCAGATCCGGGAGCCAGCGCTTCTTCTGCGCGGGCGTCGCGTACTCGGCGAAGGTGCGGATCGGCCCGAAGTTGCCCGCCTGGACGATGTCGGCGCTGCGCGGGCAGACGAGCGCCACTTCCTGGATGGCGATCACCGCGTCGAGGAGCGTGCCGCCGGTCCCGCCGTCGGCCTCGGGAAACACGATGCCGAGCAGGCCCTGCGCCGCGAGCTGCTTCGCCACGTCCCACGGGTAGCCCGGCTCGTGCGCGCGGGCGAGGGCGCCCGCGGCGAGCCTGTCCTTCGCGAAGCGCCGCACCGCTTCTGCGAACGCGCGCCGTTCGTCGTCGAGCTGGAAGTCCACGGAATTGTTCTTCGCTTCAATTATAGTTCCGCCATGGCGGACAAATTGATACTGCGCGGCAAGTACGTCCTCGCGGACCCGCGCAAGAAGGAGAAGGGCGTCATCCGGGACGGTGCAATCGCGATCGACGGGGGCGTCATTGCCGATGTCGGCGCGTTCTCGGACCTGGAGAAAAAGCACGCGGGCGCGAAGATCCTGGGTGACGGAACCCAGTTCCTGATGCCGGGGCTCGTGGACGCGCACAGCCATGGGCGCGGCATGTCGCCGATCCAGAAGGGCGTGAAGAACGACTTCCTCGAGAACGCGCTGTTCGACTGGGCCTTCATGCACCAGCTGCCGCCGGAGCTCTGCGCCGGCATGACGGCGTACCATCACCTGCGCAGCGGCTGCACGCTGCTCCACCACAACGGCTTCGACGACGACGGCGCGGCGGGCCGCGCCCGCGCGCACGCCGCGATCCGCATCTACCTCGACTCGGGCATCCGCCTCGCGTTCTCGCCCGGCGTGCGCGACGAGTCGAAGCTCGCGCTCGACGAGGTGAAATTCTTCGAGACGCTGCCCGCCGACCTGCAGGACTGGGCGAAGGGCAGGGTGTTCTACGACAAGAAGCAGGTCGAGGAGGACTATTTCTCGCTGTTCCACGACCTTTACGGGAAGTACAACGGGAAGGAGACCCGAATCCTGCTCTCGCCGTCCTGGGCGCACGGCCTGACCGAGAAATTCGCCCGGCGCGTCGTCGACACGGCGGCCGGCAAGACGCAGATCCACATGCACACGCTGCAGTCGCCGGTGCACAAGGCCTACGGGCTGAGGCGCCACGGCAAGCCGACGATGCAGTGGCTCGACGACGTCGGGCTGGTCGCGCGCAACTGCACCTACGGGCACGCGATCCACGTCACCGAAAGCGACATCCGCCTGATGGGCGAGCGCGGCACCTCGGTCACGAACCACCCGAGCTGCAACTTCATCATGCGGAACGGCATCACGCCGGTGATGCAGATGCGCAAGGCGGGCGTGAACGTCGCCATGGGCCTGGACGACAAGACCATCAACGACGACGAGGACGCGGTGATGGAGCTGCGCATGATGCACAAGGTGCACCGGCTCTCGACCTATGCGCTCACCGAGGCGCCGCTCGACGCCTACGAGGCGTTCGAGATCGCGACGCTGAACGGCGCGCGCGTCTGCGGCTTCGAGGGCGAATGCGGCGCGCTCCTGCCGGGGATGAGGGCCGACGCGGTGCTCGTCGGCCTCGGGCGCGTCGAGCGCGATCCCTGGCTCGACCCGCGCTCGGACATCGTAGAGGCGTTCGTGCAGCGCGCGCTCGGCAGCGACGTCGAGACCGTGGTGGTGGGCGGCCGGGTCGCGCTGCAGGACGGGAAACCGCGATTGCTCGACGTCGATGCGCTCTTCCGCGAGGTGAAGGCGTTCTGCGAGAAGGGGCTCACCGAGGAGCAGCGCAAGCGCGCGGAGATGCTCGCGCGCATCAAGCCGTACGCACAGAAGTGGTACCGGGACTGGCACGAGGGAATGGTGGACGAGCCGTTCTACCGCGTGAACAGCCGGGCTTAGAATCGATTTTTTTCGGGAGGATGACATGATCCGCAACATCGTTGGTCTCGCCGTGGCACTCTTCGCGGGCGCGGCGCTCGCGCAGCAACCGATCCGCACCGGCATCGACGCCACCTTCGCGCCGCACGCCATGCCGAAGCCCGGCGGCGGGCTCGAGGGCTTCAACATCGACCTCGCGAACGACCTCGCGCGGCGCATGCACCGGCCCATCCAGATCGACGGCACCGAGTTCTCGGCGCTGATCCCGGGCATGAACGCGAAGAAATACGACTTCCTGATCGCGCCCACCACGGTCACGCCCGAGCGCGCCCACGCGATGCTCTTCACCGAGGGCTACATGGAGACCGACTACATGTTCCTGCAGAAGAAGGACGCGCAGGACATCAAGGGGCTCGAGGACCTGAAGGGCAAGACCATCTCCGTGAACAAGGGCTCGGCCTACGAGTCCTGGGCGAAGGACAACGCGCCGAAGTACGGCTTCAAGTACGACGTCTACGGCACCAACGCCGACGCGGTGCAGGCGGTGCTCTCGGGCCGGGCCGACGCGAACATGGCGGGCCACACGGTGATCCTCTGGGCGGCGAAGCAGAACCCGATGGTGAAGGCGACCTACACGTACAAGACGGGCCTCGTCTGGGCGATGCCGTTCCGCCACGACGACAAGGCGGGCCGCGACCAGGTGAACATGGTCCTGAAGTGCATGAAGATGGACGGCACCGTGGCGCGCCTCTACGAGAAGTGGTTCGGCGTGAAGCCCGCCGCCGACTCCTGGGTGCACAAGGTGGCGCCGGGAATGGGCGTCCCCGGCATGGAGGGCTACGACCCGACGCCGGTCACGCCGAAGTGCTCGTAGCAAAGCCGATCCTCGAGATCCGGCGGCTGCACAAATCCTTCGGCACCCTCGAGGTGCTGAAGGGCATCGACCTGGCGGTGGCGCAGGGCGAGCTGGTCTTCATCATCGGGCCCTCGGGCTCGGGCAAGTCGACGCTGCTGCGCTGCTGCAACCGCCTCGAAGAGCCGACCAGCGGGTCGGTGGTCGTGGATGGAACGGACCTGACCAACCCGAAAGCCGATCTCAACCGCGTGCGGCAGCGGATCGGCATGGTCTTCCAGTCGTTCAACCTCTACCCGCACATGGACGCGCTGGGCAACGTGACGCTGGCGCTGCGCAAAGTGCTGAAGAAGACGCGGGCGGAATCGAACGACGCCGGCATGCGCGCGCTCGAGCGGGTCGGGCTCATCGACAAGGCGAAGGCCTACCCGAACGAGCTCTCCGGCGGCCAGCAGCAGCGCGTCGCCATCGCGCGCGCGCTCGCCCTCGAGCCGCGCATCCTGCTCTTCGACGAGCCGACCTCGGCGCTCGACCCGGAGCTCGTCGGCAGCGTGCTGAACGTGATGCGGCAGCTGCGCGAGTCGGGGATGACCATGGTGGTGGTGAGCCACGAGATGGGCTTCGCCCGCGCCGCGGCGGACCGCGTGGTCTTCATGGACGCCGGCCGCATCCTCGAGGAGGGCGCGCCGGAGAAGCTCTTCTCCCGGCCGGACCACGCGCGCGTCGCCGAGTTCGTCGCCCGCATCTCGACCCACCATTAGCCCGGACCCGCGGCCGTGGAGCTGAGCGCGCTCGTCTACAGCTTCTTCAACGCCGAGGTCGCGGCGCGCTACTGGCCCGACATCGTCAGCGGCTTCATCGTGACGACCTACCTCGGCGCGGCGGTGGTCGTCGCCGGGCTGGCCGCCGGGCTCGCGCTCGCCATGGTGCGCACGTTCCACTTCAGGCCGCTCAACTTCCTGATCGTGGTTTACGCCGACGCGCTGCGAGCGCTGCCGCCGCTCGTGGTGATCATCGTGCTCTTCTTCGCCTTTCCGTACGTGGACCTCGCGATGAGCGCGTTCACCGCCACCTGGCTCGCGCTCTCGATGGTGCTCGCGGCATTCTCCGAGGAGATCTTCTGGGCGGGCATCCTCGCCGTGCCGAAGGGCCAGACCGAGGCGGCGCGCTCGACCGGGATGTCGCGCCTGCAGACGCTCTCGTTCGTGATCCTGCCGCAGGCCGTGCGCCTCACCATCCCGCCGCTCACCAACCGGATGATCGCGATTACCAAGAACACGGCCTTGGGGTCGGTAGTGGCGGTGCACGAGATCCTCTACCACGCGTCCTCGGGATCGAGCCTCGCGGGCAACCCGACGCCGCTCACCCTGGGCGCGCTCGCCTATCTGGTGCTCTTCCTGCCGGTGGTGATCGCGAGCCGCTGGGTCGAGACGCGCTTCGCCTGGAAGCGCTAGCGTGGAGCAGATCCTCCAGGTCTTCTTCAACCCCGCGATCTTCGTGCGGGTGTGGCCGTTCCTGCAGCGCGGCCTCGAGATGACCGCGGCGCTCTCGCTCGTCATCGTGCCGGTCGGCGTCGCGAGCGGGCTCGCGGTGGCGATGCTCTTTCACCTGCGCCTGCGCTGGCTGAACCGCATCCTGATGGCCTACGTGGACTTCTTCCGCGCCTTCCCGCCCCTCGTGCTGCTGCTCTTCATCTACGGCGGCCTGCCGTTCCTCGGCATCGACCTGCCGCTCTTCGGCACCGTGGCGCTCGCGTTCCTGCTCAATACGTCGAGCTACTACGGCGAGATTTTCCGCGCCGGGCTGGAGAGCGTGCCGTCCGGGCAGACGGAGGCGGCGCGCTCGACCGGCCTGTCGCGCTGGCAGACCATGCTCTGGGTGGTGCTGCCGCAGGCGACGCGCAACGTCCTGCCGGACCTCATCAGCAACACCCTGGAAGTGATCAAGCTCACCACGCTCGCGAGCGTGGTCGGCTTCACGGAGCTGCTGAACAACGCGCGCAACGCGCAGGCGCTGACCTACAACGCGACGCCGATCGTCGCGGCGGCGCTGATCTACCTCGTCGCCCTGTGGCCGCTCGTACGGCTAGTGTCGCGCCTCGAGCACAAGAGCATCGCTCTTCGCTAGCACCAGCCCGAGGGCCATCGCGACCGCGGACTGGGTCGGATCGATGACCGGGACGCCGAGCTTGTCCTCGAGGCGCGTGCGGTAGCGCGCCATGCCGGCGCAGCCGAGGATCAGCGCGCCCGCGCCGTGGTTCTTGCGCAATTCCGTGCCCACGCCGACGAGGCGCTTCCAGGTCGTGGCTTCATCCTGCAATTCGGAAACCGCGAGCTCGAGAGCGAGCTCGCCCGCCACCTTGTGCTCCAGCCCGAGCGCGCGCTGCGCCCGGCGGTGCCGCGGGATCGAGCGCTCGAGGATCGCGATGACGCCGAAGCGCTCGGTGAGCGCCGCCGCGGTGAGGTAGCTCGCCTCGCCGATGCCGAGGACCGGGGCCTTCAGCGCCTCGCGCAGCGCCGCGACGCCGGGGTCGGAGAAGCACGCCACGACGAGCGCGTCCACGCGCTTCCTCTCCGGCTTCTCGCCGAGCCATTCCGCGAGCTTCACCGCCGCGGCGTCGACGTGCGCCTGGGTCTCGATTCCGGGCGGGCCGGACTTCAGGGTCTCGCAGCGGATCTCCGGGCCGCCTTCGCAGCGGAAGCCCTCGAGCGCCTCGCTCATGCTGTCCGTCACCGCCTGCAGGCAGTTCGGATTCACCACCAGGATCTGACCGTTCATGGGCGAATTAGACCTGAAAAACGGGGACAGACCACGTTTTTCCGCATATCGAAAAAAGGTGGTGCGTCCCTGATTATCGTTTTTGCTCCTCCGAGCGGTCGTTGGCCGGAGGCGGGGTGCGGGAGAGCGCGGAGATCTGTGCGCGCAGCTCCGGGGTCATGTCGATCCTGATCGAGTCGAGCGAGGCCTGGAGCTGCTCGACGCTGCGCGCGCCGATGATCGGCGCGGTCACCGCCGGGTGCGCGCCGACCCACGCCACGGCGGCGCTCATCGGGTGGAAGCCGCGCTCGGCGCAGAAGCGCGCGAAGGACGCCGCGACCTCGTGCATCCATTCGTCGCCGTAGCGCGCCTCGTACATCTTGTTCGTCGCGAGGCGGCCCTGCGCGCCCGACCTGGCGTACTTGCCCGACAGCAGGCCGCCGCCGCCCGGGCTGTAGGGGATGACGCCGATGCCGTTGGCCGCCGCCATCGGCAGGATCTCGACCTCGGCCTGGCGCTTCACCAGGTTGTACATCGGCTGGACGATCTCCAGGCGCGACCAGCCGTTCTTCTCCTGCACGCCGAGCGCGCGCTGCGCCTGCCACGCGGTGTGGTTGGACAGCCCCGGGTAGAGCACCTTGCCGGCGCGCACCAGGTCCTCGAAGGCGCGCAGCGTCTCGTCGATCGGCGTCAGCGGATCCTGCTGGTGCAGGAAGAGGATCTCGACGCGGTCGGTCTGCAGGCGCTTCAGGCTCGCCTCGACCGCGCGCGTCACGTGGCGGCGCGAGCCGCCGCGCGCGTTGCGGTCCTCGCGCACCGGGTTGAAGCATTTCGTGGCGACGACGAGGTCGTCGCGCTCGCCGCGCATCAGGCGGCCGAGGATCTCCTCGGCGCGGCCATTGCTGTACTGGTCTGCGCAGTCGAGGAAATTGATGCCCGCATCGCGCACCGCGCGGAACATCTTCGCCGATGCCGCCTCGTCCGCGTCCCCGCCGAAGGACATGGTGCCGAAGCACAGCTGCGAGACCTGCACGCCGGTGCGGCCGAGGGGCTTGTATCTCATGGGGGAAACGAGTTTACCGAAGTAAGTATTTTCTCGTATTGCCGCGCCCGCGCGCCCTGACTAAGGTGGAGCCACCTCGACACGCGACCGGGTGCCTCTCCCTTTGACTCCCGGGCGCGCAGGAGGAGGATGTGACGGGGTAGCCGGAGCGGACGGCAGCGATCCGCTCCGGCTTGTTTTCTCCTGGATACCCCGAAGAATGGCTCAGGGACGTTCCTGCTTCGCCAACACCGCGAAGCGCACCAACTCCGCCATGTTGCGCACCTCGAGCTTCGTCATGATGCGCGTCTTGTGCACCTCGACCGTGCGCGGGCTGATGCCCAGGCGCGCGGCGATCTCCTTGGCGTGCAGCCCGTTCGCGGCGCACTCGAGCACGTCGCGTTCGCGCGCCGTCAGGCGCGCGAGCTTGTCCTCGTCGGCGCGGCGCGCCTGCGCGCGCACCACGCGCTGGGTCTCGAGGGCGAGCGCGGTGTCGATGGCGCCGCGCAGCTGCGCGTCGTCGAAGGGCTTCTCGAGGAAGTCCACCGCCTGGGCCTGGAACGCGGCGCGCGCGCTCGGCACGTCGCCGTGCGCCGTGATGACGATGCAGGGAACGCCGATGCCGCGCGCGCGCAGCGCCGCCTGCAGCTCGAGGCCGCTCGCGCCGGGCAGGCGCAGGTCGGTGACGACGCAGCCCGACCACTCCGCCTGCCACGCCGCGAGCAGCGACTCGGCATCGGCGAACACTGCGGTGCGGTATCCGGCCAGGCCGAGCATGAGCGCGAGCGAGTCGCGCACCGAGGCGTCGTCGTCGACGACGAAGACCTTCAGGTCCGAACGCACGGCAGCAGCAGGTGGAATTCGCCGCGCTCGCCGGCGCGCGCTTCGAGGGAGCCGCCATGGCCTTCCGCGATCGCCCGGCTGACCGCGAGGCCCAGGCCCAGTCCGGTCGGCTTGCCGGAGACGAACGGCTGGAACAACCGCTCGCGCACCGCCGCGGCGACGCCCGGCCCGTTGTCGATCACCGCGACGCGCACCTGGCGCTCATCGTGCCGCTCGACCGCGACGACGATGCGCCGCTCGCGCGCCGGATGCGCGCTCACCGACTCGACGGCGTTGGCGATGAGGTTGCGCAGGATGAGCTCGATCTGCAGCCGGTCGACGAAGAGCGCCGGAATGCCCGCCGGCGCCTCGGTGCGCAGGTCGATGGCGCGGCCGCCGATCGCGGCGTCGCCGATCTGGCGCGCGAGCGAGAGCAGGTCCTCGACCGCGATGATCTCGAGGCGCGTGGTGCCGGCGCGGAAGAAGTCGCGCAGCCGGCGCACCACGTCCGCCGCGCGCCCGGCTTCCGCGATCATCTTGCCGATCACCTGGTCGAGGTCCTCGGCGCGCGCGTCGGGCTTGCGCAGCAGCATCTGCGCCGAGCGGCCGTAGTTCGCGAGCGCGGTAAGGGGCTGGTTCACCTCGTGCGCGATCGCGCCCGCCATCTCGCCGGCGGCGGCGAGGCGCAGCGTCTGGCGCAGGCGCTCCTCGCTGCGCGCGCGCTCGTCCACCATCACGCCGAGGAACAGGCCCGTCAGGCTGAGCGCCGCCACCAGCACCTGCAGCTCGAAGATGGTGAGCGAGCCCTGCTTCTCGGCGTGCATGCCGAGGAGCACGCCCACCTGCACGATCGCCGTGGCGACGACCGCGCCGTTCATGCCCGAGCGCACCGTGATCCAGATGAGCGGCAGGAACAGCAGGTAGAAGTGGTGCGCCGGATCGCCGCGCAGCCCGTTGAAGACGAGCCACAGCACGCCGACCAGCACCAGCGCCTGGAGCAGCGGCTCCGCGCGGCGCGCAAGCAGCAGCAGGGTGCCGCGCCGCGCAGGGTCGGCGGCGGCGAGCAGGAGCGGCAGCGTCACCAGGATCCCGACCGCGTCGCCGATCCAGAAGCGCAGCGCGGCATCGCCGAAGAAAGAAGGCTCGATCAGCTCGGCGCCCTCGAGCACGCCCACGTAGGCAAGCCCGGCGAGCCCGGCGCCCGCGATGACCGTGCCGGCGAAGATCGTCAGCCGCCGGATCGAGCTCAGCTCCGCGCTGTGCAGCACGCCCCTGAGGACCGCCGCGATCGCGGTGTAGCCCGCCGCAAGCACGGCGGCGGCGAGCGCGGCGACGAGATAGCCGCCAGGGGCGCCGCGCACGATGACGTCCGCCAGCACGATGGTGGCGAGCACCGCCGGCGCGTTCTGCAGCCCGCGCAGCGTCATCCAGGCGATGGCGAGCGCCGGCTGCGGGTCCCACGGCGTGATGTTGAACGGGCCGAGCGGATAGATGTAGCTCGCCCAGTCGAGCGCCACGTACGCGGGAACGAAGAGCGCCGCTTCCGCGAGCGAGCGCCAGGAAATCCTTAACCCCATCGTCGAAGAAGGCATCGCGCGCTCCGCTCGCAAATTACCATGGAAGACGCCGACTTTTCCGACGACTTCTGCGCCTTCATCCAGGCCTCGGTCCCGGCCGTGGAGGCGGCGGAGCTGCTGCTCTGCGTCGCCGCGCGCCCGGAGGTCTGGTGGGACCGCGCGCAGCCGGGCGCCGAGCGCCACCTGGAGACGCTTGCCGCGGCAGGCCTGGTCGAGCTCGGCGCCGACGGCCGCTTCCGCTATCGCGCGCCGCCCGAGCCGCTCGCCGGGCACGTGCGCACCCTCGGGCGCGCCTACGAGGAGCGCCCGGTGACGCTGATCCGCATGATCTACGCCCTGCGCGACACGAAGATCAAGACCTTCGCCGAAGCCTTCAAACTGAGGAAGAGATAGCCATGGTGACCCTCCAGCTCGCGCTTTTTCTCCTCGCCATCCTCACGAGCGGCGCCTGCATGGTGCTGCTCTACCGCGCCTACGTGCGCAGCGGCGCGCCGCTTCTCTTCTGGAGCGCGCTGTGCTTCGTGTTCCTCACGCTGAACAACGTGCTCGTGTTCGCGGACGTCATCATCCTTCCCGAGATCGACCTGCGCCTGTACCGCTCCGCCGCCGCGCTCGCCGGCATCGCCTGCCTGCTCTACGCCTTCATCTGGGAGACCGAGTGATGGAGAGCCTGGTGGATTTCCTGCAGGGCGCGATCACCGCCGGCTTCCTGGTCTGCAGCGTCTTCTTCCTGCGCTTCTGGAGCCGCACGTCGGAGCGCCTGTTCCTCGCGTTCGCGCTCGCCTTCTTCTTCCTCGCGCTCAACCAGGCTTTCGCCTGGTACCTCGAGGCGGGCGACGAGCGCACCGCCTACGTGTTCTCGCTGCGCGTGGTCGGATTCGTGCTGATCCTCGCCGCAATCGTGCAGAAGAACCTCGGCCGCGGCGGCTAGGCCGGCGGCGCCGCCAGGCCGCGCACGGCGCCGATCAGCTCGTCGAGCTCGAAGGGCTTCTTCAGGGTCTTCGCGGCGCCGAGCTCGGCGGCGATGGAGAGCGGGTCGAAGCCGGTCGCCGAAGGCCGCCCCGACATGGCCACGATGCGCAGCCCCGGGAAGCGCTTGCGCGCCTCCGAGATGGTCTCGATGCCTTCCTTCCCGGGCATGAAGATGTCGGTGACCATGACGTCCGCGGGCCATCGCTGCAGCGCGGCAAGGGCCTCCTGGCCGTTCGCCGACCCCCGGACCTCGAAGCCTTCCTGCTCCAGCGCCATGGCGAGCAGGGCGCGGAAATCGTCGTTGTCGTCGACGAGGAGAATGCGCGCCATTTTCCTGTAGCCAAAAGCACTACACCCAGTCGGTTTGCAGTGACTACTGCGTCGTCGACAACCTCGGTATTCTCGCCACGCGAAGTCCTGCCACGAAGGGAACCCTGCAATGAATACGCCCGTCAAGCTGGAAGAGTCGTCGGCGCTGTCCCACACCGAGGAAATGACCCAGATCCTGAATGCGCTCACCGCGCTCAGGCGGGGTGATGCGACGACGCGGCTTTCGTACCACGGCACGAGCGCATTCGTGAAGGTCGCGGAGGTGTTCAACGACCTGATCGAGCAGAACGCGACGATGGCGGACGAGTTCCGCCGCCTGTCGCAGATCGTCGGCAAGGAGGGCAAGCTCAGGAAGCGCACCACGATGCCGAACGCGCGCGGCATGTGGGCCGATTCCATCGACAGCGTCAATTCGCTCATCGACGACCTCACGCACCCGATCAGCGAGGTCGGCCGCGTGATCGGCGCGGTGGCGCAGGGCGACCTCTCCAAGAGCATGGCGCTCGAGATGGACGGGCGGCCGCTCGAGGGCGAGTTCCTGCGCACGGCGAAGACGATCAACAAGATGGTGGAGCAGCTCGGCAGCTTCTCCGCCGAGGTGACGCGGGTCGCGCGCGAGGTGGGCACCGAGGGCAAGCTCGGCGGCCAGGCGAAGGTGAAGGGCGTCGCGGGCACCTGGAAGGATCTCACCGACTCGGTGAACTCCATGGCCGGCAACCTGACCGACCAGGTGCGCAACATCGCCGACGTGACGACCGCGGTGGCGAAGGGCGACCTCTCGAAGAAGATCGACGTGGACGTGAAGGGCGAGTTCCTCACGCTCAAATCCACGATCAACACGATGGTGGACCAGCTGCGTTCCTTCGCCGCCGAGGTGACGCGGGTCGCGCGCGAGGTCGGGACCGAGGGCATTCTCGGCGGCCAGGCACGGGTGGAAGGCGTGTCGGGCACCTGGAAGGACCTGACCGACTCCGTGAACTCGATGGCCGGCAACCTCACCTCGCAGGTGCGGAACATCGCCGACGTGACCAAGGCCGTGGCCGCGGGCGACCTCTCGAAGAAGATCACGGTGGACGTGAAAGGCGAGGTGCTCGAGCTCAAGTCCACGATCAACACGATGGTGGACACGCTGCGCTCGTTCTCCTCGGAAGTGACGCGCGTGGCGCGCGAGGTGGGCTCGGAAGGGATTCTCGGCGGCCAGGCGCGGGTGGAAGGCGTCTCGGGCACCTGGAAGGACCTGACCGAGTCGGTGAACTTCATGGCCGGCAACCTCACCTCGCAGGTGAGGAACATCGCCGACGTGACGAAGGCCGTGGCTGCGGGCGACCTCTCGCGCAAGATCACGGTGGACGTGAAGGGCGAGATCCTCGAGCTCAAGAACACCGTCAACACGATGGTGGACCAGCTCAACTCCTTCGCGGCGGAAGTGACGCGCGTCGCGCGCGAGGTCGGAACCGAAGGCAAGCTCGGCGGCCAGGCGCGGGTGAAGGGCGTCGCCGGGACGTGGAAGGACCTGACGGACTCGGTGAACTCCATGGCCGGCAACCTCACCGACCAGGTGCGCAACATCGCCGAGGTGACGACGGCGGTGGCGAAGGGCGACCTCTCGAAGAAGATCGAGGTGGACGTGAAGGGCGAGATCCTCGAGCTGAAGAACACCATCAACACGATGGTGGACCAGCTCTCGTCGTTCGCCGCGGAGGTGACGCGCGTCGCGCGGGAAGTCGGGACCGACGGCAAGCTCGGCGGCCAGGCGCGGGTGGAAGGCGTCTCGGGCACCTGGAAGGACCTGACCGAGTCGGTGAACTTCATGGCCGGCAACCTCACCTCGCAGGTGAGGAACATCGCCGACGTGACCAAGGCGGTGGCGGCGGGCGACCTCTCGAAGAAGATCACGGTGGACGTGAAGGGCGAGGTGCTCGAGCTGAAGAACACCGTCAACACGATGGTGGACCAGCTCAACTCCTTCGCGGCGGAAGTGACGCGGGTCGCGCGGGAAGTCGGTACCGAAGGGAAGCTCGGCGGCCAGGCGGACGTGCAGGGCGTCGCGGGGACGTGGAAAGACCTGACCGAGTCGGTGAACTTCATGGCCGGCAACCTCACCTCTCAGGTGAGGAACATCG
>Ga0070741_10005055_pt1 | contig 29864 bp, 29 predicted proteins | sample Coa_R1_4_FD_66440 | JGI IMG/M metagenome (GOLD analysis project Ga0070741, IMG submission 66440) | Surface soil microbial communities from Centralia Pennsylvania, which are recovering from an underground coalmine fire - Coalmine... | ecosystem: Environmental > Terrestrial > Soil > Unclassified ... | reverse complement strand
AGCGCCTGGATGAGAAAGTCGGCCGTCCAGTACCCCGCCGCCGACGGCTGGCTGAGCGAGATGTTGGGGTCGTAGGCCTTGAGGTCGGTGATCATCGTCTGCACGGCGGGGACCTGCGACGCCGCCTCGAACGGCTCGAGCTGGATGTTGGTCACGAGGCCCTTGGTGTTGGCCGCGAAATGCGGGTCGTAGAGGTCGAAGTCCTGCACGACCCCGGCATAGTTGAGCTGTTGCAGCTTCTTGTACAGCTGGAGCGTGTCGGACACCGAGCCGATGATCTCGACGAGGTCCGGGGGTTTGCCTGCGTTCGACGTCATGATCTTCTCCGCGTACGGCGTGTAGTCGCCGACGACGGCGGGTGGACTGGGGATCGTCGCGTCGGTCTCGACGACCTTCGAGCCATTGCTGTTCCAGATCGCCGTGACGTCGTCGGCCTCCACGCGTGCGGAGTCGTTGTCCTCGGCGACCACGGCGATGGCCTTGCCCTTGGCCGTCTTGTCCGGGAACAGGCTCTGCTCGGCGAGCACGAAGTTCCCCGTCACGGGCAGCTTGGTCTCGTCACAGTCGTTGCCCCAGAAGCCGAAGCCCCAATTGAGCCCGCACCAGCTCGGCTGCACCGACCACCCGAAGAACGGGACCTTGTTGTCGTTCAGGTACGACGCAGCGCTGAACGCCGCGGTGAACACGGGCGCCACTGCGAACACGTTGTCCTGCTGCACGAGGGTCTTCGCCGCCGTGAGGTCGGTGCTGTTGTCCTGGCCGTCGTCGAGCGCGGCGACCACGCTGATCTTGCGCCCGAACACGCCACCGGCGTCGTTCTCCTTCTTGATCCGGGCCTGGAAGCCGGAGAGCCCATCGCCGTAGAACAGCTTGTAGTAGATGGCGCCGACGCGGATCTCGGTCGCGGAGACGCCGGTCGTCGTGCTCCCGCTGATCGGTGGCACGACCACGTTGGGGAATGCCAGCCCGCCGTTGGCGGCCGTGCTCGCCGTCGTGCTCCCGGTCGTAGCCCCGGTGGCGGCCGCCGTCGTGCCGGTCGCGGCCGTGGTCGCCGTCGTGGCCGCCTTCTTGCTGCTGCTGCACGCGGCCAGCACGAGCACCGCGACCGCGACCGCACCCACGCCCCGCTTCGTGAACGCCACCGTCATCCCCCCTGTCACTGACGGAGAACTTCCCCCGTGCCGAACGGTACGCCCCCGCCGCGCCGCCATCAAGCACGCGCAAATCCGGTTCTCACCACGGCCGCTCGAAGCCCCCCGAGGAAGCGCCCCGAGAAAGCCGCGGAGAGAGAGCCGCGCAGAGCCGCGCCGAGGGACACGCCGAGGGACCGGGCCCGACAGAGCCGCCGCCCCGGGGAGTGGCGGCCTCGCGACGACGGCGGACGCACCGCGGTCAGGTCAACTACGCCCCGCAGTCGCCAGTGAGGAGGGCGGCGTCGTCACAGAGCACGAAGGTCGGGTCGCGGAGGGTCGGGAAGAGGATCTCCCTCCCAGGTCCCTGCCGCCCGAGCACGGGGGTCACCTGCACGGTGCCGCGTGCGCCGAGCATCGTCGGGTCGGTGCTCGAGGCCATGACGGCGACGGCGACCGATGATTGCGGGACGGGGCGCACCGAGAACGTGGCGTGCCCGCCATCGAGGATCTGGTTGCCCACGAACTGGTCGCACGGTGGCGGCCCGTCGGGGCACGTGCGGTACACGCGCCAGTTGGCGGTGCCGGTCCCGTCCGCTCGGATCGTCAGGTCGAACCCGTGGTGGTACCAGGTACGGACCAGGCCAAGGTTGGTCAGACCGGCTGCCACATCGATGGTCGTGGCGGGCACGGACGTCGCCGGGAGTGCGGTACGCGTCGGTCCCGACCCGCCGGTCGCGGTCGTGGTGGATACCTCGCTCCCGGCCGCTCCCTGAGCCGTCGTCGGTGTGGCGGCCGAGGGCGCGGTCGTGGGGCCCCGGGTGGTCGCGGCGCTGCCGCCGGGCGACGACCCCGAGCACGCGGCGACGACGAGGGCGGCGAGAACGATCGCGGGAGGGGCCTTCACGGTTCGAGCATGGCGACGACGAGGCGCTCGAACCCGTCGCGCTCGGCCTCGCGCGTCTGGCCGCCGGCCGCCAGGAACCTGCCCATCGGCACGCGGTGCGCGCCCGTCCCGATCAGCCGTGACAGCTCCGCGCTCTCGGCGACGAGCGCGCCGTGGAGTTCGCCCAGCGAGGTGCCGACCACGCGCTTGACGGCGGCGATCGCTTCGCCCGGCATGGCGGCAATGCGTTCCGCCAGGCGCCGTGCGACGCCGAGGACGTCGCTCGTCGGGACCAGGCGGTCGAGCCATCCGATGGTGAGCGCTTCCTCGGCGTTCACGTCGCGGCACGTGAGGATGATGTCGAGCGCGCGGCTGCGCCCGACGAGGTGGGGGAGCCGGGCCGTCCCGCCGGCTCCTGGGAGGATCCCCATCGCGACTTCGGGCTGGCCCAGGACCGTCCTCGGACCTCCCACGCGCAGGTCGAACGCGGTGAGCAGCTCCGCGCCACCGCCGCGCGCGGCACCGTCGATGGCGGCGACCGAGACCACGGGACTGCGGTGCACCCGCTCGAGCAGCGCCGCCGCCGCGTTCGGGCTGCTCACGACCGTGCCCGGCGGCAGCTGCATGTCGCGGATCGCCTCGACGTCGCCGTGCATGCAGAAGAAGTCGGGGTCGGCGCTATGGAAGAACATGACCCGAACGCCGTCGTCCCGCTCGCACTCGTCGAGCACCTCAGCCAGGCCGGCTGCGAAGCGGCGGTCGAAGATGTTGCTCGGCGGGTGGTCGATCGTCACGTCGGCGACGCCGCCCTGGACGGTCGTCGTAAAGGGCACGGTCACGTCGCGCGACCCGACAGCGTGCCGAGCCATTCGAGGGCCGCGCCGACCACGGGGGCGGTGCGGCCGGCGAGGAAGTGGTCCGCGCCCGCGATGGTCGTCACGGTGGTGTTCGGCCACGTCGCCGCGATCGGTCGCACCCGTGATGGGGGCGACCACTGGTCGAGCTCGGCGACCAGGACCAGCTTCGGCCGCTCGTCGGTGCTTGCCTCGCCGAGGGCGCCCCCGAGGTACGGAGCGGCGAGCACCCACCCGACGACTGCTGGGCCGGTCACGTGGAGCGCGACGCCGGCGCCGAACGAGTAGCCGACGAGGGCGACTGCGCCCGCACCGCTGCACTGCTCCACGACTGCGGCCGCCTCGTGCGCCGCCAGGCCGACATCCGAAGAGGTGAAGTCGAAGCGTGCCGCGCTGAACCCGCCTTCGGGCAGCGACTGGTACAGCGCGTCGATCACATGATTGAACCGGTTTCCGCCCATGTCCGGGTGCGGGTGCAGGAGGACCGCCGTCAGCGGTGAGCCCGGCGAGTCGTTGAGGTCCACCTTCGGCACGCCCACGCTGCAAGGCTAGATGGCAGATACCGTTGCCCGGTGCTGGTCGACGTGCTCTTCGACCCGTTCGCCGGGAGGTGGAGCGATCTCCGTGCCGGCGCGGTTGCTGCGGAGGCCGCCGGCTTCGGCGCCGTGTGGGTCTATGACCATCTCGCCGGTGGCGTGCACGGTGAGAGCCGCGTCCTCGAGTGCTGGACGACCCTGACCGCGATCGCCGCATCCGTCCCCCGCGTCGGGATCGGGCCGCTGGTGCTCAACGTCGCCAACCGCGACCCCGCCGTGCTCGGCGTGATGGCGGCCACGTTGCAGGAGGTGAGCGGCGGCCGGCTCCTGCTCGGGTTGGGCGCTGGCGGCGGGCTGGACACCCCGTACGCCGCAGAGCAGCACGCGCTGGGCAGGGAGGTGGCCGGGCCGGCGGCACGCCGCGCCATGGTCGAGGACGCCGTCGGCCGCATACGGACCGTGTGGTCCGGGCGGGTCGGCGGCGTGGGCGGGTTCCTGCGGCCCGACCCACCGCCCCCGATCGTGATCGGCGGCTTCGGGCCGCGCATGGCCGAGCTGGCCGGGCGGGTGGGGGACGGGATGAACGTGCCCGCCGGGCCACAGCTGCCGCAACTGGTCCGGATCGCCAGGGAGGCCCACGAACGGGCCGGCCGCGACCCGGGGGCGTTCGTCGTGACCGCGTCGATCCGCCCGTCGCCGCGCGACCGCGACCGGGCCGCCGAGCTCGGGGTGGCGCGCGGCATCGTGTACGTGCACGCGCCGTACGTGGACGGTGTGGCCCAGGCCCATGACGCGTTGGCACGGTGACGGGGCTGCGCCCAGGGGGCCGCATCGGCCCCGACGACCCGCACGCCACTGACGTTCGCGACCTGATCGAGCGCCACCTCGCGTTCGTCCACCTCCAGAGCCCGCCCGAGGACGTCCACGCGCTCGATGCCGGGGCTCTCGCGGAGGCCGGTGTCGAGTTCTTCAGCTTCAGGCGTGATGGTGCGGTGCTCGCCATCGGTGCGTTGAAGCGGCTCGACGTGGGCCACGCGGAGATCAAGTCGATGCACACCGTGCAAGAGGAGCGGGGCGCGGGGATCGGGCGGGCGATGGTGGCGCGCCTCATCCGAGAGGCACGCGGCCGCGGGTACCGCCGGCTGAGCCTCGAAACTGGGTCGACGCCGGGGTTTGACGCGGCGCGAGCGCTGTACGCGAGTGCAGGGTTCGAGGAATGCGGGCCGTTCGGCGACTACCGCGCCAGCCCGTACAGCACGTTCATGACGATGGAGCTCGGTCCCGCGTAGGCCGCGGCTGCGGTGAGCCGCAGTCAGCGCCGCCCGTCGAGGCGGATCGTCCAGGCGTCGATGCTCTGCTCCACGAGGTGCGTTCCATGCCACGGGTCGCGCGCGAGCGTCGCCCGGACGGCTTCCTCCGACTCCGCCTCGACGGCGAGCACCACCCGTACCTCGTCGGCGAGCGGCCCACCGAGGACCACGAACCCGTCGTCGACCAATCGGTCCATGAAGGCTGCGTGCGCCTCCCAGTCGGACTGCTCCTCGAGCGGGCGTGAGGGGTCCCATCGGGGACCCGTCCTGCGCAGCACCACGAAGAACGCCATCGCGCCCTCCGCCTAACGACCACCCGGCGGACGGCCGGGCGTCAATGCGAGCCGGGGTGCGGCGTCGGGGGGTGGGCGGCGGGGCCAGGTGGAGGGGTCGGTTGCCTCCAGCCGTTCCCCGGCCCGCCGGACGCGCCGGGTCGGGTAGGCGGACGCGAGCGGCACTGCGTCGAGCAGGCCGCGGCCGGCCCAACGGGCGATGATCCTTGCCTCTGCATCACCGACGGCAGCCGTGTTGCCGATGGCCGGGTCACGCGACAGCAGGGCGGCATTCACAACGGCGCGGAGGTCGCGGTCTTCGGGGTCGACGCCCGCCCGCCGCATCAGTGCCACGGCATAAGACCCGAGCAGGTACCACTCGGCCAGGCCGGTCAGGACCGACGCCACCTGAGCGACCGCCGCGTCGACGGCGAGCGCCGGCGGGGCGCCGACACCCTCTGTGGCCGCGGCGCTCGTTGCCAACAGGCCCTGGGCCGCGGTAAACGCCGCCAACACACCTCGACGGACCTGCCCGGCGCGCTGGTCGAGCGTTGCCAGGTCCTCGATCGGTGCCGGGAGCCGGACGACGACGTTGGCCATGCGGTCGAGGCCGCGGCGCGCCCCGCCGGCAAGGGCGGCACGCGTCGAGCGCAGCCGCCACGGCTTGTGGAACGCGGTACCGAGCTCGCTCGCGGTCTTCGCCAGGAGGCGCCGGACCTCGCCGTCGAGGCCCTCGGCCGGGACCAGCCGCTCGACCTGGCGGTCGAAGACTTCGCGAACGCGGCCGCGGGCCACGCCTTCGATGATGCCGCGAACACGCGCCGTACCTGAGGCATGGGGTCGTAGGCGTGGACGCCGTAGTGTCACGGCGTGCGGTTCTCGCTCTCGCTGCCGCTGCTGCGCGGGAGCCGCAGCTCGGACCCGTTCGCCGAGACGTTCGCGTTGGCACAGATCGCCGAGGAGGCCGGGTTCGACACGGCCACGATCGGTCACCACCACTTCATGCCCGGCAACCTGTCGGACCCGCTGACGTTCCTCGGCGCCGTCGCGGCGCGCACGTCGACCCTGCGGGTCGGCACCGGGATCTTCCAACTCCCGGCGCACCACCCCGTGCGGGTCGCCGAGCAGGTCGCCACCATCGACCAGCTCTCGGGCGGCCGCATCTCGCTCGGCGTCGGCCTCGGGTGGTGGCCGCTCGAGTACGAGGTCTTCGGGTCGCGCTTTGCCGAGCGCGGTGCCCGCATGGAGGAGGCCCTCCGCATCCTCAAGCTGGTGTGGACCGAGGAGCAGGTGTCGTTCGCCGGGAGGTTCTGGTCGTTCCCCGAGCTCACGGTCCATCCCCGACCGGTGCAGGACCCGCACCCGCCGCTGTGGGTCGCCGGTGTGGCCGACGCCGCGGTGGCGCGTGCCGCTCGCCTCGGGGACGCGTGGCTGTGCGGTCCGGTGCAGTCGCTCGCCAAAGCGCAGTCGTGCCTCGCCCACTACCGCGCCGCAGGCGGGTCGGACTGGGTCCTCAGGCGGTACGCGTGGCTCGGGACCAGCCGCGCCGAGGTCGAAGAGGAGGTGCTCCCCGCCTACGTGGGCGGCCTCGTCGAGCACTGGCGTGAGTCGGTCGAGGACGACGACGAGAAGGAGCTGTTCGCTCGCCTCGACGCCGGGCAGGCGGTCCCCCCGAGCGAGATCGCCGCTGACCGGTTGCTCTGGGGTGGTCCCGACGACGTCATCGCCCAGGTCGAGCGCTACCGGCGTGCGACCGGGTGCGACCACGTCCACGCCGCGTTCGGTGCGGGCCTGCCGGGGTTCCTTGCGCAGGCATCGCTCGGCGACTTCGACACCATCGCCGGCATGGTTCGCTTGTTCGGCGCGGAGGTGATCCCCGCATTCGCGTGACGCCGGTAGCGTGGGCGCGACGGACCCAGGAGGGGACGAGTGACCGACGTCAAGTCCGCGTGGCCGGACCACCCCGACTACCGCATCGACCTGGCGCCCTGCCGAGGCACGGCCCGCGTGGTCGCCCACGGGACGGTGCTGGCGGAGAGCACATCGGCGCTGCGGCTGATCGAGACGGACCACGTCGAGCGGCTGTACATCCCCGTTCGGGACGTCCGCATGGACCTGCTCAACGCGACCGACCACCACACCGTCTGCCCATTCAAGGGCCGGGCGTCGTACTGGTCGTCAGCGGACATCGACAACCTGTTCTGGTCGTACCCGCAGCCGTTCGACGAGGTGTCAGGGATCGACGGGTACCTCGGCGTCTACCACGAGAAGGCTGATGTCGAGATCGAGACGGCGTGGCCGGACGGGACCACGTCGGTCAACCGGTTCCCGGCGTGGGGCGACGAGTCCGACCTGCTCGCGTTGCTCGACGCCCGCCCGGTGTCGCCCGGTCACTTCATCGCACCCGGCTACCACGAGCGCACACGCAACGTCGTCGAAGGCGGCCAGTTGCTCGGGCAGGCGATCGTGGCCGCGTCACGCTCGGTCCCCGACCAGCGCGTCACGTGGGCGTCGATGACGTTCGCCCGTGCCGCGGGGTTCGACGCGCCGATCGACGTGGCCGTCGAGGAGCTCCGACGCGGCCGGACGTTCTCCACGCTCTCGGTCCGCTGCGAGCAGCGCGCCAAGCTGGTCGCCCCCGCCATGGTGCTGCTCGACAGCGGGGCGCCGGACGTCATCCGGGAGACCGCGGCGATGCCTGATGTCCCGGCACCCGAGGACGCCGTCCCGTACGACATGCGGGTGATCGGGCGAGACCTCCGCGTCGTCGACGGCGCGTACAGCCCCGACCCGGACCTCGTCGGGCCGCCCGTGATCCACGCCTGGGTCCGCTTCCGCGACAACCCCGACGATCCCGCCCTCCGCAGCGCGCTCGTTGCCCAGGCGACGACGCACTGGACGATCGCCGCGGCCATGCGGCCCCATCGCGGGTTCGGTGAGGCCCAGGCCCATGTCAGCCTGTCCACCGGCCCGGTCGCCGTGGCGCTGGCGTTCCACGACGACGCACCGCTCGACGAATGGTTCCTCTACACGACGACAGCCACGTGGTCCGGACGCGGGCTGGCGCAGGGCGAGGGCAGGGTGTTCAGCCGCGGCGGCGGGCTGATCGCGTCCTACACATTGGAGGCGATGGTGCGCTCGATGATGGACTCGGGCGCGGGCAAGGACGCGTCGAACGCGATGTGACCGCGGCGGCCGCGGGCCATCAGCGGTCAGCGTCGGCCCGGGCGTCCCACAGGTCCGGCATGATGATCCGGCTGGCCCGGTCCCAGGTGAGGTAGTTCCACGCCCAGTTGAGGAGCACGACGGCGCGGTTGCGGAACCCGACCAGGAACACCAGGTGCACCCCGAGCCACGCCAGCCACCCCGGCGTCCCGCGCAACTTCAGCCCGCCGGGCAGTTCCGCGACGGCTGCTCGCCGGCCGATCGTCGCCATGATCCCGTGGTTGTGGTAGCGGAAGGGCCGCGTCGGACGTCCGCTGTTCAGCCGCCGGATCGACCGCCCGGCGTGCCGCCCGCCTTGGATGGCGACCTGGGCGAGCTGCGGGTGGCGCGCGCCGTGGCGGTCCTGCGCGGCGGCGAGGTCACCGACGATGAACACCTCCGGGTGGCCCGGGAGGGAGAGGTCGCGGTTGACGACGACCTGCCCTCCGCGGACCTGGGCGACGCCGAGCGCGTCGGCAACGCGGTTGGCCTTGACGCCCGCCGTCCATACGACGGTCCCGCAGGGGATCGCCGTGCCGTCCGCCAGCTCGACGAGGTCGGCGCCGACCTTCGTGATCGTCGCGCCCAGGCGCACGTCGACGCCGCGCCCCTGGAGCGTCGAGAGCGCGCTCTGCTGCGATATCGGTGCGAACCCACCGAGGAGGTGGTCGGCCATCTCCACGACGACGATCCGCGCGGCCGTGACGTCGAGATGCGTGAAGTCACGCGCCAGGTTGCGGCCGATCAGTTCCGCGAGGGCGCCCGCCATCTCGACACCGGTCGGGCCGCCGCCGGCCAGCACGAAGGTGAGGATGCCGCGTGCGACGAGCTCCGGGTGCGCGTCGGCGCGTTCGAACCGCCCGAGGATGTGGTTGCGGACGCGGACGGCGTCGGCGAGCGTCTTCAACGGGAACGCGTGCTCCGCAACCCCAGGGACCCCGAAGTCGGCGGTGGACGACCCTGCGGCGAGGACGAGGTAGTCGTATGCCAACGTGGTCCCGTCCTCGAGGTGGACAGCGCGCTCGGCCACGTCGACCTTCGACACGACGCCCAGCCGTACGTGGACATTCGCCCGGCTGGCGAAGAGGTCCCTGACGGGGTGCGCGATGTCGTCGGCCGAGAGCCCCGCGGTCGCGACCTGGTACAGCAGCGGCCAGAACCCGTGGTAGTTGTCGCGGTCGACGAGCGTGATCTCGAACGGCTCGTCCATCAGCGCCTTGGTCGCGTTGATGCCCCCGAAACCGGCACCGACGACGACGACGTGGGCCAGCGGTCCTCTCCGGCGAGCGGGTCGCGGCTCCGTCATCCAGGCGGAAGGGGCGCGGCCCACGTCTGGTCGAAGGGCGTCATGAACACGGGGAGCAACTTCATCTCGGCGAACAGCCACGTGGTCCCGATCTTGCGGTAGCGCTCTTCGTACTTGACCGCCATCCAGTAGGCCGTCCCGTCCCGGTCCGCAGTGGCGAGGAGGTAGCAGCGTCCCGTCGCATCGGTTCCGTTCGGGTCGAGATCGATGACGTGGTTGACCATGTAGTGCATCGCGGCGCCCGTGATGCGGGCCGTCTCCTCCCAGTAGCCGCGCATCTCCTCCCCGACGAACCGCCCGAACCCGCCCGCGTCCCAGATGCCGTCGGGGGTGAAGAGGGCGATGATCCCGTCCGCGTCGAAGCCGGTGTCGCACAGCTCGGCGTACCGCACCTTCAGCCGGCGGATCTCCTCGATGTCCTCGAACCGCTGTAGGCGTTCCTCGATGCTCGCCATTCGCGCCCCTCAGATGAGCTCGGTACGGGCCGGTGCGCGGCCGACCGTGACGAGCTGCATCCCATCGGCGCCGCACACGAAGCTGTGGACGACGCCGGCGGGCACGACGACCGAGTCGCCGGTCCGGACCTGCCGGTCGTCCCCAGCGAAGGTCGCGCCGCCGCCGACGACGACCATGAGCTCGTCGACGTCGTGGCGATGGGGAGCCATGGCGTACCCAGGTGGCATCACGGAGTACGTGGTGTGGAACCCGCCCTCCCCGTTGGCGAGGAGCTTGCGCCCACCCCCGCCCTGCCGCTTGGCGGCCTCGAGAAGCTCGGACGGGATGGCGCCGGTCGCCGCGTCGTCCGCCCACTCGTGGTCGTCGATGATGAAGAACACGCTCACCGTCACGCTCCCAGGCTCGGGATGATGTGCTTCCCAAAGGCTGCGATCGAACTCATGATCTTGTCGTGCGGCGTGTCCCACGTCTGCATGTGCAGGATGAGCTGGTCCACGCCGACCTTCGCATAGCGCTCGCACACGGCGTGGCACTGGTCGGGGTCGCCGGCGATCACCATGCCGGTGTCGATCATCCCGTCCGGCCCGATGCCCTCCAGGCGCTCCCGACCGCGCCACATCGAGTCCACGGTGTACTCGTAGGTCTTCGGCGGCGTGACACCCTTCGGCCAGCGGGCGAGCTCCATGCCGTGCATCACGTACTTGAACGCCGCGGGGCCACCGATCTCGCGCGCCGCTCGTCCGTCCTCGAGGCACAGGGCGTTGCAGAACCCGGCGAGGCGCTCGTTGACCTCCACGCCGATGGGCGTGGCGGTCTTGATCCGCGACCGGTACGCGTCGACGCTCTCGGCGAGGGTCTCCGGCAGGATGCCGTGGGCAAAGAAGAGGACGCCTAGGCCAGCGGCCGCGGCCCGTTCCGTCGTGGCGGGCGAGGTACCGGCCATCCACAGCGGCGGGTGGGGCTTCTGCACGCACCTGGGCACGACCGTGCGAGGAGGCATGGAGACGTAGTCGCCGTCCAGGCCGACGTCCTCCTCGACGAGGAGCTTGACGATGGACTGGAGGCCCTCCAGCCACATCTCACGCGCGACGCTGGCATCGATGCCGAAGCCGTCGAGTTCGGTCGGCGTCGATGACCGTCCCGTGCCGAGCTCGATGCGGCCGCCGCTGATGCAGTCGAGAGTGGCGATCCGTTCGGCGACCCGAACGGGATGGTTGTACCCGGGCGGTGTGAGCACGACGCCGTGACCGAGCCGCATCGTCGTGGTCACCTGGGCCAGGGCGCCGAGCATCACCTCCGGCGCCGAGCAGTGCGAGAACTGCTCGAGGAAGTGGTGCTCCGTCAGCCAGACGTACTTGAACCCCATCTCCTCGGCGAACCTGACCTGGTCGATGACCTGACGAAAGACCTCGGCCTCCTTCCCGGGCTCCCACGGCCGGGGCACGCAGATCTCGTAGAACAGGCCGAAGTCCACTCCGTGAGCCCTCCTGATCGTCCGTGCGCGAGAGGCTACGTGCTCGAGGGTCGGCCAGGCGGAGCGGCCCCTAGGCTCGCCGCACCGCGTGTCCCGACGCGGGGACAAGGAGCACCCGATGAGCGCCGACATCTTCGACCGCGAACTCCTCCGGCTCCAGACGGAGCTCGTGAAGATGCAGGAGTGGGTCCGCCAGGAGCGCAGGCGCGTCGTCGTCGTGTTCGAGGGCAGGGACGCCGCGGGCAAGGGAGGCGTCATCAAGCGCATCACCGAGTACCTCAACCCTCGCTGGTGCCGCGTCGCGGCCCTTCCGGTGCCGACGGAGCGGGAACGGACGCAGTGGTACTTCCAACGGTACGTCGAGCACCTTCCGGCAGGTGGCGAGATGGTCCTCTTCGACCGCAGCTGGTACAACCGCGCCGGAGTGGAGCGGGTCATGGGGTTCTGCACGGAAGAGGAGGTGCAACGGTTCTTCCGCCAGTGCCCGGCCTTCGAGCGGATGCTGCTCGACGACGGCTTAGTCCTCGTGAAGTACTGGTTCTCGGTCTCCGACGAAGAACAGGAGAAGCGGTTCAAGGACCGGCTCAACGACCCGCTCAAGCGCTGGAAGATCAGCGACATGGACCTCAGAGGTCGCGATCACTGGGTCGAGTATTCGAAGGCGAAGGACGAGATGTTCTCCTACTGCGACACTCCCGATTCGCCCTGGTGGGATGTCGAGGCCGACGACAAGCAACGCGCGCGCATCAACTGCATTGCCCACCTGTTGTCCGTCATCCCGTACCAGCCCCGCAAAGTCCCGAAGCCGAAGTGGGAGCCCCGGCCCAAGCCCGGCGATTACCAGCGTCCCCCGCGGGACCGGTACCGCTACGTCCCCGACCACGCGGCGCGGCTCATCTGATCCGTCCCGAGGTCGGCCCGGCGTCCAAGGGCGGCCGGACGGCACGCGGCGGCGCCCTCTGCTAGCAAGGCCCTGTGAGTGTCGACGTCCGGTTCGGCGGCATCGGCGGCTACGGCGCCGGTGACGGGCCGGCGGCCGTGGTCGTGCTGCATGAATGGGACGGCCTCGTCCCGCACATCCGCGACGTCACCGACAGAGTCGCAGCCCTCGGCTTCACCGCGTTCGCGCCCGACCTGTACGACGGCGCGTCGGCCCCGTGGGGCGACACCGCAGAGGCGGAGCGCCTCCAACGGCAGGTGCTGCGCGACCCGGAGGGCGAAGCGGCGCGCATCGGGCGCGTCGTGAGCGAGCTGCGCGAGCGCGGCCACTCGAAGGTGGCGACCCTGGGGTTCTGCACGGGAGGCGCGCTCTCCATCCTCACCTCGGCGCTGTACCCGGTCGATGCGACGGTCGCCTACTACGGGATTTTCGCGCGTCGCGGGGAGCGCAACATCGCCAACCCGGTGCTCGTCCACGTCGCCGAGCACGAGGAGCACAACCCGCCTGCGTCACCAGAGCAGTTCCCGACATGGTTCGCCGGGATGCCGAACGTCGCCGTCCATATCTACCCGGGCACCCGCCATGCGTTCTTCAACGACACCTACCCCGACTGCTACGACGCGGCTGCGGCACGCCTGTCGTGGGACCGCACGACGTCGTTCTTCCGGGAGCACCTCCATTCCTGAGCGGCGTGCGGTGGGCCCGTCATCTCGGGTGCGTGGGCCGAGGGCGCGGTAGTACTGTCAGGGCGGCAGCGCGAGGAGGCAGCGAGTGGCACACGCACCGACGCGGCACCGCATCGACGCACGGCCGCTCACGCCGACGATCGGCGCCGAACTGGCGGGCGTCGACCTGGCCACGGCGCCCGATGACGAGGCGACGATGCAGGCGATCGAGGCGCTGCTGTACGAGCACCTGGTCCTGTTCTTCCGGGGGCAGGGCCATGTCACGCCGGAGCAGCAGGTGCGGTTCGCCGGGTGGTTCGGCCCGTTCGAGTACCACCCGTTCGCCAAACCGCACCCCGACTACCCCGAGATGACGGTGCTCGACCAGGTGACTCCCGAAAAGGACGGCGCGAACTCCTGGCACTCCGATACGTCGTTCATGGAGACGCCGGCCCTCGGGTCTGTCCTGCGCGCCGTGCAGCTGCCGTCGTTCGGCGGGGACACGTGCTGGTCCTCCATGTACGCCGCGTGGGACGCGCTGTCGGAGCCCATGCGGGCGATGCTCGCCCCGCTGACGGCCCTCCATGACATCACCATGCCATTGGAGAAGGCGATCGCCGGGGGGCACAGCTCGAGCACCGACCTCGCCGCCGTCCGGCAGGCATGGCCTCCGACCGAACACCCGATCGCCCGGACACACCCGGCGACGGGGCGGACGTGCCTCTACGTCAACAACAACTTCACGACGCGCATCGTCGGGCTCACCGACGGGGAGAGCGACACCGTGCTGCGGTACCTGCTCGCCCACGTCCAGCGGCCCGACTTCCAGGTCCGCTTCCGGTGGGAGCCGGGCTCCGTTGCGTTCTGGGACAACCGGTGCACGCAGCACTATGCCGTACCCGACTACTCGGGGCAGCGCCGGGTGATGCACCGCGTCGCCATCGCCGGCGAGCGTCCCCGCTGAGGGGGGCCGCCGGGACCAGTCAGGCGGCCAGGACGCCGTCCGGCAGCGTGATGCCGTAGAGGCCGACGACGTTGTCGAACGTGAGGCGGCGCACCTCGTCGCCGGGGACGTCGGCGAACAGCCGTTTGAGCACGGCCATGGAGTTCGGCCAGATGGCGTCGTGGTGCGGGTAGTCGTTGCCCCACAGCATGTTGGCGATCCCGATGACGTCGCGTTGGCGGAGGCCGAGCTCGTCGTCCTCGAACGTCACGTAGAACTGCCGGTGGAAGTACTCGCTCGGTGGCATCGTCAGATCGGGGGACGCCTCCCGACGCGTGCGGTACGTCGCGTGGTCGAGGCGTTGGAGGAAGTGCGCCACCCAGCCGGTCTCGAACTCGGCGCCGACGAAGCGCAGGCGCGGATGGCGTGCGGCGACGCCGCCGCAGATCAACTGCACGAACGTGGCCGCCAGCGAGGAGAACGCGAGCGTGTACCCGGCGATGCTGTTGCCCGGCGTGCCCCAGTGGGCCGGCAGCCCCATGTCCCAGCTCGTGCCGGTGAAGATGTGCATCGTGATGGGCAGGCCGGCGTCCTCTGCCGCGTCCCAGAACGGCTCGTAGTCGGGATGGTGGTACGGCCGGTCCGGGGGGGCCGCGCACGGGATGGCGACGCCGCGGATCCCCATCGCCGCCACGCGCTCGAGCTCGGCGACGGCTGCGGGGACATCGGGCAACGGCAGGCAGGCGACGCCGATGAGGCGCTCAGGGGATTCGCTGCAGTAGTCCCTGATCCAGTCGTTGTGGCGACGGAACACGGCCTGCACCACGTCCCGGTCCGGCAGGGAGAACGTGAGCATGTTGACGCTCGGGTACATCACCTCGCCGACGATGCCGTCGCGCGCCTGGTCCTTCAGGCGCTCGACGGGGTCGTGGACGCCCGGGTTCATCCCGGGGTAGCCGCGGGCGATCCGCTCGTGCGTGGCGGGATCGTCGAGCCGGTGCCCAGCGATGCCGAACCGGCCGACGGGGACGGGCACGCCGCCGAGGAGGACCGTCGTGCGGTCGCCCTTGTCGTTGGCGAGCACCCGCGGCGCCCGGCTGCCGAACCGGTCCTCGAGCCCTTCGAACACCTCCGGCGGCTCGACCACATGGGAGTCGCACGAGTAGTAGGCCACCAGCGCCTCCTTCCCCTGACGCCACAGTAGGCACCGCGCGTGCGCCATGCTGGCCGCCGACCCCGGCCGAGGAGCGGAGGCCATGCCACTTCCCAGCGAGTTCGCTACCACGAGGGACGCGTTGCGCCGCGTCGCCGCCCACGTGCTCGCCCGCCGCCGCCACGCCGTGACGGGCCGTTTCGGGCTCCGCGTCGCGCCCGGCGGGTTCGCCACCCCCGCGTTCGGTGACGGGCCCGAGGTGGTCCGCGTCGCGGGCGGCTCGCTCGTGCGCGAGACGGCGTCAGGTGCCGGCTACATGGGCCTGCCGGGCGCAACGATGCGTGACCTGGCGGTGTTCGCCGGCGTGGACCTCGACGCCGAGTTCTCCGTCGGACGCGACACGCCGGAGGTCGGCCGCGTCGACGAGCCGCTCCTCGTCGACCTGCGGTCGTCGGCCGTGCTCGCCGACTGGTACGCCGCGGGTGCGCAGGCGCTCGACGACGTCCTCGAGAGGCTCCCCTCCGGCGCGGAGCCGGCGGTCCTGCAGCTGTGGCCTGAGCACTTCGACGTGGGCACACACGTGGGGGTCGGCGGTGGCGAGCGCTGCAACCTCGGGGTCTCGCCGGGCGACGCGTACAGCAACGAGCCTTATGCGTACGTCGGCCCGTGGGGGGACGCGCGCCCCGGCGACGCCGGCTACTGGAACGCGCCGTTCGGCGCCGTGCTGCGGTGGAGCGAGGTGGGGGCGGGCCCGGGTGCCGCCGGCGAGCTCTCGCAATTCCTGCTCGACGGCCTCGGCCGGCTGGGCGCCCGACCGCGGGCGTGAGGCCCGGAGCCGGGTGGCGCTCGTGACGGGGCTGCTCGAGCCGTTCCCCGTCAACATCGCGGACGACGTCCTCGACGACCTCATGGAGCGGGTCCGGCACACCCGGTGGACCGATGCCATCCCCGGTTCGGGCTGGGGCTACGGCGCAGACGTCGACTACCTCCGGTCACTGGCCGCCTACTGGGTGGACGGCTTCGACTGGCGTGCGCAGGAGGCCGCGCTCAACGCCCGCCTCCCGGGGTTCTGCACGACGGTCGAGGGCCGGCGCGTGCACCTGGCGCTCGTCCCGGGGAAGGGCCCGCACCCCGTCCCGCTCGTGCTCCTGCACGGCTGGCCGGGGTCGTTCGCCGAGATGGCGAAGGTCGCGCCGATGCTGGCTGATCCCGCGGCGTTCGGAGGAGATCCCGAGGACGCGTTCCACATTGTCGTCCCGTCCCTGCCCGGGCACGGGTTCTCCGAGGCCGTCCTGGAGGGCGGCTTCGGTGCCGACGAGTGCGCCGACGTCGTGCGCACGGTGATGGTCGACGTGCTCGGCCACTCCTCGTTCGGCGTGCAGGGCGGCGATCGCGGCGCGTTCGTCGCGACGGGCCTCGGTCACCGCGCTGCCCCGCACGTCATGGGGGCCCACCTCAACCTGGCGGGCGGCATCCCCGCGAGCCCGCCGTCCGCCGAGGAGGCGGTGTGGCTCGCCGACCAGGCGCGGTGGTTGGCCGACGAGGGCGGCTACATCGCCATCCAGAGCACGCGCCCGCAGACGCTCGCAGTCGGGCTCAACGACTCGCCGGTCGGGTTGCTCGCGTGGATCGTGGAGAAGTGGAGGGCATGGAGCGACTGCGGTGGCGACGTCGAGCGCTGCTTCACGCGCGACGAGCTCTTGACCAACGTGGTGTTGTACTGGGCCACCGGGACGATCAGATCGTCCATGCACTGGTACCTCGAGCACCGGCAGCGGCCCCCGGCGTTCGTCCGCGCCGAGCGCATCGAGGTGCCGACCGGTGTCGCCGTGTTCCCGCACGAGGTGATGCGCACGCCCCGTTCAGCGGTGGAGCGCAAGTACGACCTGCGGCGGTGGTCGGTGATGCCCCGAGGCGGCCACTTCGCCGCGATGGAGCAGCCGGAGGCATTGGTCGGCGACATCCGAGCGTTCTTCAGGCCCCTCCGGGCGCGCAGCGACGACGGCGTGCACACCAAGGGCGCGCCGCAATGATCCGCGTCTACCTGGAGGTGGCGCGCAAGCGCACGTTCGCGTGCGCCGTCGAGTGGCCGGGATGGTGCCGGTCGGGCAAGACGCCGGACACCGCCCTCGAGGCGCTCGCCGACTATCACGGGAGGTACGCCGCCGTGGCTGCTCAGGCGGGCCAACGGGTCGGCGCACCGCGCTTCGAGGTCGTGGAGGAGGTCGCGGGCAACGCCACGACGGAGTTCGGGGCGCCGGGCGTTGTCCCGCCGTCCGACGCCGAACCGTGGAGGCGTGGCGAACTGACGCGCCACGTTGCGCTGCTGCGCGCCGCGTGGGCGGCCCTCGATGCGGCCGTTGCTGCGGCGCCACCCGTGCTCCGCAAGGGCCCGCGCGGCGGCGGTCGCGACCGTGACGCCATCTATGCGCACGTGGTGGAGGCCGAGGACGCCTACGCCCGGAGGATCGGTGTGCGGGCCCGGGCGGCGGCGACGGACCGCGCCGCAGTCGACGCTCGGCGGGAGGCCATCGTGCAGGCGCTCACCGGGAAGGACGCAACGGGCGGCGGGGCGCCGGACTGGAAGTGGCCTCCGCGTTACGCGGTGCGGCGGACGGCCTGGCACGCCGTCGACCACGCGTGGGAGATCGAGGACCGCCACTGAGGGCCCGCGCCGCGCTCGCGAAGGGGTCGCGCTCAATGGCCCCCCGCGCCTGCCGATACGAGCGTGGGCGGCTCCATCGCGACTGTGGGCCCGTCGAGGTGGCGCGGATCGAGGTGGGCTGGTGGCGGGCGTGGCTCTGGGTGACGGGCTTCACGGCGACGCGCCACCGCAGCGCGACCCCGACGCCGACCCCGGCCCAGGCCTTGCGCGCGACCGAGACCGGGGCCGAGACCGTGACCGCGACCGCACGGTGGAGTTCGCCGACGAGGTGTACATCGGCCGCCAGGCGGTCCTCGACGCCAACGGCCAGGTCATGGGCTACGAGCTCCTGTACCGGAGGAGGGCCGGCGACCGCGCCGCGGTGACCGCTGGATCGGACGCCACGTTGACGGTCGTGTCAGCGGCGATGGTCGAGTTCGGCCTCGAGCACATCGTCCGCGACGGCGTGGCCTTCGTGAACGTGACGCGGGACTTCCTTGCCGCCGGCCTGCACCGCGCCCTACCGGCCGAGCGGGTGGTGCTGGAGGTCCTCGAGGACGAGATCGTGGACGACACGCTCGTCGACCTGCTCGGCGGCGTGCGGGCGGAGGGCTACCGCCTGGCCCTCGACGACTACACGCCCGACAGCGCGCACCACCGCCTGCTCGGGCTCGTCGACACCGTGAAGATCGACATGCTCGCCACGCCAAGGGCCCGCCTGGCGGCGCTCGTAGACGAACTGCGGTCGCGACGGGTCACGGTGCTCGCGGAGAAGGTCGAGACCTACGCGGACCTCCACGCGGCGCGGGCCCTCGGCGTCGACCTCGTACAGGGCTTCTTCTTCCACCGGCCCGAAGTCCTCGCCGGGCGGCGCGTGGCGATCGGGCAGCTCCCCGCCGCCCGGCTGCTCGCGACGATCGATGACCCGGGCACGTCCGCCCGCGACGTCGAGACGGTCATCGCGTGCGACCCCGGGCTGACCCACCGCCTGCTGCGCCTCGCCAGCTCGCCCGCGGGGACCGCACGTCCCGTCGCCACGCTGCGTGCCGCGTTGGTGCTGCTCGGCCGCCAGACCATCAAGAACCTGGCGTTGGTCGCCATGATGCACGGCGTCGACGGCAAGACCAGCGAGCTGGCCACCACTGCGCTCGTCCGAGCCAAGACCTGTGAGCAGCTGGCGGCACGCGGCGGGCGGGGCGACGCGGCAACGGCGTTCCTCGTCGGGCTCCTGTCGGTGTTCGACGCGGTCTTCGACACGCCACTCGCCGCGCTCGTCGAACAGCTGCCGTTGTCAGACGAGGTCGCCGCCGCCGTGGTCGCCCACGACGGGCGCCTCGGCGCGCTGCTCGACGCCGCCATCGCCTACGAACGTGCCGACGTCGCGTCCCTCGGCGGCCCCGAGCTCGGGGGGCGGGCGGTGCTCGACGCCTACGTGCACGCCGTCGGCTGGGCCGATCTCACGATGAGGAGCCTGGCGGTCGCCCCGCCCCGGGCCCTCGCGCGGCGGTAAACGCAACGACGCTCGCCTCGCCGGCGACACAGACGGCGCCGACCGCGCCACCCGCCGCGCCCGCGCCGCCCCAGCGCCATCCCGTCACCCGGTACCACCGCCGCTGCAGGGGCCGGCCAAGCTGGGTCAGGCGGCTGATCGTCTCCCAGTGCCGGTTCGCCCGCTCGTCGTCGTGCACGCCCTCATCGTGGGCCATCAACCCGGCGCGCGCCCGCGAATTAGCGGCGCCCGCTCAGAACGCCACCACCCCGCGCGCCGCGCCCCCGTCGACGAGGATGCCTCCTCCGGTGATCCACGCGGCGACATCCGAGCACAGCACCGTCACGACGCGCGCGACCTCTTCGGGGGTGCCGAGCCGCCCGAGCGGGAGGTGGGCGCCGACGACGTCGCGGCCGAAGTCCTCGACCGACAGCCCCGCCTTCGCCGCGCCCGGGGTGAGCATGGCCGCCAAGCGGTCGGTCAGGGTGGGGCCGGGGTGGACCATGGCGACGGTGATGCCGTCGCGGCCGACGAGCTCTGCGGTCGACCGCGTGATGTGCACGAGCGCGGGGATGGCCGCGGCGAGCACGTACCCCTCGCCGGCGCGGATACCCGCCGTCCCTCCGATGTTGACGATGTGGCCGCCGCCGGCGGCGCGCAGGTGCGGGATGGCGGCGCGCATGGCCCGCACGTAGCCCATGACCTTGAGGTCGAACGTCGCCTGCCACTGCGCATCGGTCACCTGTTCGATCGACCCCTGCGGTGACGACCCCGCATTGTTCACGAGCCCGTCGAGCCCGCCGAGCCCAGCCACCGACTCGGCGACGGCGGCATCGACGCCGGCTGCGGTGGCCAGGTCCGCGACCACGACGACGGGGTCGTTGCCGAGCCCGGCCGCGACCTCGTCCAGCGCCGCCCGGTCCCGCGCCACCAGGGCGCACCGTGCCCCCTCGGCCGTCAGCGCCGCCGCCGTCGCCGCACCGATGCCGCGGCTCGCGCCCGTCACCATCACCCGCCGGCCGGCCAGCCCGAGGTCCATGCCGCGTCAGTCCATCACGGGCGCCTGACCGAACACAGGTTCGGGAGGGAGAGGACCGAGAAGTAACGCGACCGTGACACGCAGGGATTGTGCCGGGAAAGACCGGACCCCTACGCTCGCCGTGGTCGCGTAGCCAAAAGGGGGTGTTACCACACCGTGGCCGAAGTGGAGACGAGCGTGGTGCCCCCCGCCTCCGTCTCGGGCGCCCCCGCGCTTGCGTTCGAGCAGGTGTCGATGACGTTCCCCGATGGGACGGTCGCGCTGCGCGACGTGTCGTTCTCGGTCCGCCGGGGTGAGTTCACGAGCATCGTCGGCCCGTCCGGGTGCGGGAAGTCGACGCTGCTGCGGATCGCGTCGGGCCTCACGGAGGCCACGTCGGGACGCGTCCACACCGACGCCGACCGGCTCGGGTTCGTCTTCCAGGACCCGACCCTGCTGCCGTGGCGGACGGTGCTCGGCAACGCCGAACTGCTGCTCGAGCTGCATGGCGTGCCGCGTGAGGAACGGCGCCGCCGCGCTCGCGAGGCGATCTCCGCGGTCGGCCTGGACGCCTTCGAACTGTTCCACCCGAAGCGCCTCTCGGGGGGTATGCGCATGCGCGCGTCGCTGGCCCGGTGGCTGACCCTCGACCCGCCCGTGTTCCTGTTCGACGAGCCCTTTGGTGCCCTCGACGAGATCTCGCGGGAGAAGCTCAACGAGGAGCTCCTGCGCCTGTTCCAGGAGAAGGGCTTCGCGGCGGTGTTCGTCACCCATTCACTGTTCGAGGCCGTCTACCTGTCGTCTCGCGTCCTCGTGATGTCGAGCCGGCCGGGCAGGATCGTCGCGGACATCGCCGTGCCGTTCGGGTACCCGCGTGCGCAGGAACTGCGGTTCGACCCGGCGATGTCGGAGGTCGCCGGCGAGGTCTCTGCGGCTCTGCGGAGCGTCTGGTGAAGGTCGACCTCCGCTCCGCGGAGCACAGCGAGCTGGCCGAGGCACCCGAGCGGCCCCTCGGCGGGCCGGTGCGCGCCCGGCGCGGTCGCGTCCGGTCGGCGGCCGGCATCGTCGTGCCCGCCATCATCGCCCTCGCCGTGTTCGTCGGCTTCTGGCAGTTCGCGGCGACGCACATGATCAGCCGGCACCGACGGTTCCTCCTCCCGACGCCCGGCAAGGTGCTGTCGGACGGGCTGTTCGACAGCCGCACCATGCACCAGATCGCCGCCAGCCTGTGGCTCACGACGAAGCTTTCGCTGTTCGGGCTCGGGGTCGCGATCGTGCTCGGGATCGCCGTCGGGATCCTGATGTTCAGCTTCAAGTGGGCGGAGCGCGCCGCCTACCCGTACCTCGTGGCCCTCCAGGCGGTCCCAGTCCTCGCCATCGCCCCGCTGATGACGGTGATCTTCGGCTACAGCTTCTGGGCCAAGAGCATCATCGTCATCATCATCTCGTTCTTCCCGATCCCGACGACGCTGCTGCTCGGGATGAAGTCGGTCGACCCCGGGCTCATCGACCTGTTCCGCCTGAGCCATGCCAGCTGGTGGACGCGGTTGCGGAAGCTCCGGCTGCCGAACGCGCTCCCGTCGCTGTTCGCCGGCCTGCGCATCTCGGCCGGCCTGTCGGTCATCGGCGCGATCGTCGGGGAGCTGTTCTTCCAACAGGGCCGGCCGGGGCTCGGCCAGCGCATCTACGACTACCAGACCAATATGGAGTACCCGCAGCTGTACACGGCGATCATCTTTTCTTCCCTGCTCGGGATCGCCATCTTCAGCTTCTTCGGATGGCTCGGTAACCGCGCCATCCGTTCATGGCACGAATCGGCAGTCGAGAGCAACTGACCCGGGCGGGCGAGTGGCTGCCATCTCAATCCCCAACGACCAGGAGGTCCCCGACACATGAGGCGACGCCGCCTGCTGTTCCTGTCCGCACTCACGCTCGCCGTCGGCATGCTCGCGGCCTGCTCGTCCAGCAAGTCGTCGAGCTCTGCAACGACCGCCGCGCCGGCCACGACCGCGGCGTCCTCCGGCTCCTCGGCGCCGTCGTCGCCCACCACCGCGGCGGCGTCCGGCGCACCCGGCGACTTCGCCAAGGCCCATTACACGACATCGCTGTCGGGAATCTGCCCCAACCCCTTGGTCGTGCAGTCCGACTGGTTGCCCGAGGCCGATCACGGCTACCTGTGGCAGCTGATCGGTGGGGGCGGGACGGAGTCGCAGTACGTCTACCAGGGCCCGCTGGGCTCGACGGGCATCAACCTCGAGATCCTCGCCGGCGGCCCTGGCCTCGGCAACGGCGTGAGCCAGCCGTCGTCGCTGTACGTGGGCAACCTGGTGAAGCGGGTCACGCCGGACCTGACCTTCGAGTCGACGGACGACGCCATCCAGTACTCCAAGCAGTTCCCGACCACGCAGGTGTTCGGCAACTACCAGAAGAGCCCGCAGATCATCATCTTTGACCCGTCGAAGTACAAGATCTCGACGCTCGCCGACCTCAAGTCGGCAGTCTCGAACGGGGCGAAGATCTACGTCACGTCCGCCACGTTCAGCTACGTGCGCTGGCTGGTCGGGCAGGGCATCCCGTCAAGCGCGTTCATCGGCGGGTATGCGGGCGATCTCGAGAAGTTCGTCGGCGGCGGCGGGTCCGTGCTCAACCAGGGGTATTCGACGAACGAGGTGTGGACGCTCGAGCACAGCACCACGGCGTGGGACAAGCCCGTCGGTTACGTGTACGTCGCCGACCTCGGGTTCAAGTTCTACCAGTCGGCCCTGACGGTGGCGACCAACAAGCTGCAGTCGCTCGGGCCGTGCCTGCAGAAGCTGATCCCCCTGATGCAGCACGCCCTCGTGGACTACGTCCACAACCCGACCGAGGTCAACACGGTCATCGCCGACTACAACAACAAGGGCCTCGGGGCCGCGTTCTGGCATACGCCCGCCGACCTCAACAACGCGGCGACGCAGATCATGCTGAACGACAAGCTCGTGGTCCCGCCGTCGGGCCCGGTCGGCACCTTCGACACGGCGACGCTGCAGGGCCTGATCGACAGCCTGGTGCCGATCTTCAAGTCGGCCGGGACGTCCACGCTCAACCCCAACGTCACGCCGGCTGACATCGCGACCAACCAGTTCCTCGATACGAGCATCACGATGTCCTGAGGGACGACGGGCGCGGCGGGCGGCGGCGCCGCCCGCCGCGCCCAGTCCCTACCGCGACGCCGCCGGCGCGACCGGGGGCGCGAGCGGCGACCCGATGAGCGGCGCCACGTCCTCGGCGAAGCGGGACAGCTGCTCCTCGCACGTGTCGTAGCGGTCGCCCGGGTAGCCGGGGAAGATGACGAGGTCCTGGACACCGAGTTCGTCGCGGTAGCGGCCGATGCCCTCGGCGACCTCCTCGGCGGTGCCGATCACCCACACCCGTTGCTCGACGGACTCCTCGAGGGTCGGGATGAGGCCGGGGGGTGACGGCTTCCCGTCGGGACCGAGGTAGCCGCGGCTCCACCCGTAGGGGCCGAGGAACTTCCAGAACTCGTCGTGCACGGGGCGCGCCGACGCCCAGGCCTTCTCGTGCGTGTCCTCGATGCGCACGTTCAGCACCAGCATGCGCTTCTCGCCCGGTGCCAGGTGGTCCTCGTGGTGCTGTTCGTACAGCTCGGCGTAGCGGTCCCAGAAGCGCTTGATGAGGCTGTGGTTCTGCAGCCAGAACACGCCTCCGTACCCCTGCTTGGGCACGTGCTCGAGCGTCGGGGGCGAGGTGATCGCCTGCCAGATCTCGTAGGGCCACCGCGGGCGGGGGACGAGGGTGAGCTCCTGCACGGTGCCGCCGCGATCAGGGATGCCGGGGGGCGGGAGGTCGAAGTGCTTCCCATGGAACGCGAACGTCTCGTTGTCGAGGGCCATGGTGATGATCGCCATGGCCTCGTCCATCATCTCCCGGTTGGTGCGGTCGGCGTCGGCCTTGTCCGGGTTGTCGAACGAGCCGATCAGCGTGCCGAGCGGCTCGGCCTCGCGCGGGACGGTCCCGCGCCCGACGCCCAGGATGGCCCTGCCCCCGGACATGTTGTGGAGCAAGGCGAAGTCCTCTGCCAGCCGCAGCGGGTGCCATTGGGGGACGATGTTGAACAGCGCGCCGATGCGGATGCGCCGCGTGCGCTCGGCCAGGAAGGCGCCGAACATGATGGCGTTGGGCATCACCTCGTACCCCTCGTACTGGAAGTGGTGCTCGGTGAGCCAGAAGGCGTCGTAGCCCAGGCGGTCGCACAGCACGCCAAGGTCGAGCATCCGCTCCTGCGCGTACCAGATGGCCTCCTGCCCGTAGCGGCGGTCGGTCGGCGCCGGCGGGCCTGCGCCCGCGTCGTCCATCTCCACCCCACCGAAGAAAAATGCCCCGACTCGCACGCGGTAGACATTAGGTCCGGCGTGGGCACAGTGGACAGGGAACGCGGGCTGGTCGCGGAGATGCCCGACGGGACGCGCCTCGTCGCCGACGCGTGGCACCCGTCGGGCGCCGGCCGGTGGCCCGTGCTGCTCCAGCGCCTGCCCTACGGCCGCGCCGTCGCCTCGTCGCCGGTCCTGCCGAGCCCCATGCAGCTGGCACGGCTCGGCTACGCGGTCGTCGTGCAGGACGTCCGTGGGCGTGGGGACTCCGACGGCGTGTTCGTGCCGTTCGCCAACGAGGCCGCAGACGGCGCGGCGACCATCGAGTGGGCGGCCGGGCTGCCGTTCTCAAACGGCGACGTCATCACCTACGGGTACTCCTACCAGGGCCTGGCGCAGCTCCTCGCCGCGGCGCGGCGACCGCCGCAGCTGCGCGGCGTTGCGGCGATGATGTGCGGCTGCGAGCCCTACGAAGGGTGGACCTATCTCGGCGGTTGCCTGCAGTGGAGCTTCGCGGCGACGTGGGCCTGCCAGCTGATGGCGCAGGAGCCAGGGGCGGTCCCCAGCGCCCCGCACTTCGACGCCCTGCCGTCGGTCACCGCCGTCGGCACGGACGCGCCGTCGTGGTGGCTCGACTGGCTCGCCCACCCGACGTTCGACGAGTACTGGCGGGCGCTGACGCCCGACCTGGCCGCGATCGACGTCCCGGTGTTCACCGTGCTCGGCTATTTCGACCAGTTCTCGGCGGCGACGGCGCGGCTCGTCGTCGCGACGGGAGCGGAGGTCGTGTGCGGGCCGTGGGCGCACATGCCGTGGGGCACCCGTGCCGGAGACGTCGAGCTCGGCGAGGCCGCCGGCCCGCGCACGGCCATCGAGGCGTTCCTGGCGTTCGTCGCGCGGGTCGCGTCCGGTGGCAGCGCACCGCGGCACCGCGCCCGCTGGGCCCCGCTCGGCGACGCGCGCTGGCGGGCCGCCGAGGCGTGGCCCCCGCCTGCGCAGCGGCGGCGCTGGTGGGCCACGAGCACCACGGGCGCGAACTCGCGCCACGGCGACGGCCGGCTCTCGCCGGCCGAGGCCGCCGCGCCGCTCGCCGAGGCCGTCGGGCCGCCGGCCGAGGCCGCCGCGCCGCTCGCCGAGGTGCTGGTCTCCGAGCCACTGGTGCCCGTGCCCGGCGACCTGGTGCCGCTCGAGGACGCGTCGGCGGCAGAGGACCGGCGCGACGTGCTGTGCTACACGAGCGACCCGCTCACCGCGCCGCTCCACATCGCCGGGTCCCCGGTCGCGACGGTCTCGGCCGCCGCCGACAGCCCGACGTTCGACATCGTGGTGAGCCTCGTCGCCGTCGACGCCGGCGGCACGGCCCGGCGCCTGGTCACCGGTGCGCTGCGCGCACGCTCCTCCGCCGTGGACGCAGTGCGGATCGAGCTCGGCCCGGTCGCCTGGGTGGCGTCCCCGGGTGAGCGGGTACGGCTCGAGGTGTCGGCGTCGCGGTTCCCGTTGTTCGACCGCAACCCGCAGTCGGCCGCTGCCGTGGTGCCCCTCGTCGCGCGCGATGGCTACCGCGTCGCCACGATCGAGGTCACGTCCGTGTCCGTCGAGCTCCCCGTCGTCGACTGACGGGCCGATCGGGCCTGGCTCAGGCGGACGGGAACGAGAAGCGCGCCACCTCTGCGAGCGCGTCGCCGAGATTGGCGACCATGGCTTCGAACAGCAGCTTGCCCCGCTCCGCCGTCGCGGTCGTGGGGTCGCCGATCACGCCGAGGGGGTGCAGGTCGTTCGACAGCCACCCGAACCCCACGTCCCCCCCGAAGCGCACGTGGTCGTTCGCGGCCAGCGACGCGGGCACGCACGCGACCGCCGCGGACATGTCGACCAGCGACGGTGCGAGGTGCAGGACCAGCGAGGTCTCGTCGCGGCCGGCGTGGATGCCCATCCCGAGCTCGGTGTCGACAGCAAGGTCGTTCGCGGCGGCGCCCCCACTGTCGACGGGGACGTGCGGGTGCAGGAGGAACGTCATGAGCCCGTGCTCGAGGCGCAGTTCGCGGTTGGCGACGGAGAGCAGCTGCGTGTTGCCCCCGTGCCCGTTCACGAACGCCAGCCGCCGCGTGGGGAGCGTCGCGAGCGACCGGCCCAGGTCGCCGAGCACGGCGAGCAGCGTCGTGGCCGACAACCACACCGTGCCCGGCGCCCACGCGTGCTCGTTCGACTTCCCGTAGGCGAGCGGCGGCAGCACCCAGAGGTCGAGCTCGTCGCCGCGCTCGGCGACGACGGCGTCCACCGAGGCCGTGGCGACGATCAGGTCCGTGGACAGCGGCAGGTGCGGCCCGTGCTGCTCGATGGCCGCGATCGGTTGCACGAGGACCGACGAGGGGCCCAGCCGCGCCGCCACCTCGGGCGCGCGCAGGTCGGCGAACCGGCGCAGGGACGTCATGCACCGACCCTACATCTGCCAAGCTCGGCCCCCATGCTCGTGCGCGGCGCCGTGCTCGTGTGGACCGGGGGCCGCGAGCTCGAGGGCACCGACGTGCTCATCTCCGACGGGCGGGTGGCCGCGCTCGGCGACGGGGCGGGCGAGGCGCACGACGGAGGCGTGCTCGACGCCGACGGCTGCATCGTCACGCCCGGGCTCGTCAACGCCCACCACCACCTGCTGCAGTCCGCCTTCCGCACGCTGCCCGCGGCGCGTCATGTCGCCATGCGCGAGTGGCTCGCCATCATGGCCGCCGCCTACCGCGCCGCCGGCGTCGACGCCGAGTTGTGCGCGGCCGCGGCAGGGGTCGCCACCGCCGAGAGCCTGCTGTGCGGCGTGACGACGGTCGCCGACCACCACCTCACGTGGCCCGCGGGCGCCGACCACCTGGGCATGGCGCGCGCGACGATCGGCACGGCGCACCGGCTGGGCAGCCGGCTGGTGTTCGTACGGGGTACTGCGGGCGACGACCCCGAGACGGCTGCGGCCAACTGCGACGAGCTCGCCCGTGCCCACGGCACGGACGACGGCATGCTGCAGCTCGCAGTGGGCCCGGCCGGCGTGCACAGCGACGGGCCCGAGGCGTTCCGGCTCCTCGCCGACGTCGCCGCCACGCACGGTCTGCGCCGGCGTACGCAGGCCAACGAGCAGGTCGACGTCGAGCGCGCCGCCGAACGGTACGGCCGGCGCCCCCTCGACCTGCTCGACGACTGGGGGTGGCTGGCACCCGACGTCACCATCGCCCACCTGTGCGCGATCACCGATGCGGAGGCCGACCGGGTGGCCGCGTCGGGCGTGACGGCGACCCACGCACCCGGCTGCGACCTCCCGTCCGGGTGGGGCGTGTCGCCGGTCGCCGCCCTCCGCGCGCGCGGGGTCGTCGTCGGCCTTGGCACCAGTGGCGGCGGCAGCAACGATGCCGGGCACCTGTTGGCCGACGCCCGCTTGGCGATGCAGGTCGCGCCGCTCAGCGGTGCCGCGCTGACGGCGCGCGACGTCCTCGCCATGGCGACTCGGGGGTCCGCGCTCGGGCTGGGCCGCGACGAGCTCGGCCACCTCGAGCCCGGCGCCGCGGCCGACCTGTGTTGCTGGGACGTGTCGGGCGTTGCCGACGCCGGCGTCGCCGACCCGCTCGCCGGGCTCGTGTGGGCGAACCCCGGGCGCCGGCCCCGCCACGTCGTCGTCGCCGGCCGCGTCGTGGTGCGGGACTGGGAGCTCGTGACCGCCGACGAGCGCGACCTCGCCGCCCAACTCCGCGCCCGACAGCGCGCGTGACCGACGCCATCGTCGTCGGCGCCGGCCACAACGGCCTGGTGTGCGCCGCGTACCTCGCACGCGGCGGGCTCGACGTGCTCGTGCTCGAAGCACGCGACAGCCCCGGGGGTTGCGCGTCGACCGTCGACGCCATGGGCGCGCGCGTCAACATCTGCAACTGCGACCACACCTTCGTGCGAGCGACCGGGATCATCGAGGAGCTCGGCCTCGCCGCGTTCGGGTTGCGCTACGTCGACCTCGTGCCGTCGCACCTCAATCTCGTGGTCGGCGAGCAGCCGTGGTTCGCCTTCCACGATGTGGGCCGCACGCTCGACGCCCTCCGCCTCGCCCACCCGGGCGAGGTCGACAACTACCGCCACTATCTCGAGGCGGCAACGCCCGTGGCCAGGCTCGTCCAGGAGCTCACGTCGGTCGCACCGACTGCGGGGAACCTGGCCCGGCGCCTCGCCCGCCGCAACCCGCTGACGCTGGCCCGGCTGCTGCAATGGAGCCGCCTCAGCGCCGAGCGCGTGCTGCGCGGGTTCTTCTCGAGCGATGCGCTCGTGGCCCCCGCCATCGCCACGGGGCCGGCGGTGTGGGGGGTGCGGCCCTCCACGCCCGGGACGGGGCTCGGTGCGCTCGGCTACGCCATGCGCCACCTCGTCCAGGTGGGCCGCCCGGTCGGGGGCAGCGGCAGCCTCCCGGCCGCGCTGACGGCGGCCGTCGTGCAGGCCGGTGGGCGCGTCCGCACCGGTGCGCGCGTCGCCTCCCTGTGCTGTGAGGGCGACCGTGTGCGCGGCGTGCAGCTGACCAGCGGCGAGCTCGTCGAGGCGCCCGTGGTCGTGAGCACCGCCGACCCGCGCACGACCGTCGTGGCGTGGCTCTCGCCGCCGCCACCGGCTGCGGCGGCGATGTGCGGGCGATGGGCCCGTACCGCGGTCGCCAGCGGCTACGAGGCCAAGCTCGACGCCGTCATCGCGGCACGGCCGACGTACGCGGCCGTCGACGACGCCACGTTGGGGCGGCTCGGTGTCGACGAGCCCCTGGTGGCCACCGCCGTCGTCACGCCGCCGGCCGCCGGCATCGCCAGCGCGCGCGACGCGGCCGACGCGGGCACCGTGGCCGACCAGCCCGTGTTCCTCGCCAACGTCCCGTCCGTCCCCGACCCCTCGGTGGCGCCCGTCGCCGGGGGGGACGTGTTCAGCCTCGAGGTGCTGTTCACCCCCTACGACCTGGCGGGTGGCTGGGACGGCTCCCGCGAACCAGCGCGGTGGCTCGAGGTCTACGGCCGCACGGTGCTGCCCGGCTTCATCGAGGGTGTCCGCGCGTCGCGCGTCGTCGCGCCCCCGGACTACGAGCGCGACTTCAACCTGGTGCGTGGCCACGCCCCGTCGTTCCCCGGCGGCCCGCTCGCCGCGCTGGCGGGCCGGGCCCGTGAGCTGTCGCGCTACGAGACGCCCGTGCGCGGCCTCTACCTGAGCGGGGCGGGG
>Ga0070741_10005054_pt1 | contig 29869 bp, 24 predicted proteins | sample Coa_R1_4_FD_66440 | JGI IMG/M metagenome (GOLD analysis project Ga0070741, IMG submission 66440) | Surface soil microbial communities from Centralia Pennsylvania, which are recovering from an underground coalmine fire - Coalmine... | ecosystem: Environmental > Terrestrial > Soil > Unclassified ... | reverse complement strand
ACCTTCGCCGGGGTTCGCCCCGCGCTCTTCGCCGATCTCTACGAGCTCACGATGGCGGCGGCGTACTTCGCCGACGGGCGCCGGGGTACGGCGACCTTCGAGCTCTTCGTCCGCTCGCTGCCCGAGCACCGCAACTTCCTGGTCGCCTGCGGTCTCGACGATCTGCTGTGCGGGCTGGAGGAGTGGACCTTCGACGACGAGGCGATCGCATACCTGGCCTCGATCGGCCGGTTCGACGATGCCTTCCTCGACCACCTCCACGGGATGCGCTTCACCGGTGACGTCCGCGCCGTCCCGGAGGGCGAGGTCGTGTTCGCCGGCGAGCCGATCGTCGAGATCACGGGGCCGCTCATCGAGGCACAGCTCGTCGAGACGCTCGCGCTCAACCTCATCGGCAGCCGCACGATGCAGGCATCGAAAGCGGCGCGCATCGCGCTCGCGTGCGGTGCGCGGTCGTTCGTCGACTTCTCCGCGCGGCGCGACCACGGGCTCGACGCCGCCGTCGGCGCGGCGCGGGCGGCGATGACCGCGGGCGCGGCGGGCACGTCGTTGCTCGAGGCCGGGCACCGGCTCGGCGTGCCCGTCAGCGGCACGATGGCGCACGCCTACGTGATGGCGTTCGACGACGAGCGCGACGCGTTCCGGTCGTTCGCCCGCACGTTCCCGCGCGACGCCGTGCTCCTGCTCGACACATGGGACACCGTGCAGGGCGCCCGCCACGCCGTCGAGGTGGCGGGCGAGTTGCGGGCGGAGGGCGTCACCGTCACCGGCGTACGACTCGACTCCGGTGACCTGCTCGCGCTGTCGAAGGAGGTGCGCGCCGTCCTCGACGCCGGCGGTTGCGGTGACGTCCGCATCCTCGTGTCGGGTGATCTCGACGAGTACCGCATCGCGGAGCTGATCGAGCGCGGTGCGCCCATCGACGGCTTCGGCGTCGGGACGCGACTCGGCACGAGCGCGGACGCGCCGACGCTCGGCGTCGTGTACAAGCTGATCGAGGACGAGGTCGGTCCGAAGATGAAGCTGGCGGAGGGCAAGTCGACGCTGCCCGGCCGCAAGCAGGTGCGGCGCTGCGACGACGGGTTCGACTACATGACGTTGGCGGAGGAGACGACCGACGGGCGGACGCTGCTCGAGCCGGTGCTGCGGGGCGGCCGCCGGTTGCAGCCCCGTCCCGCGATGCAGGAGCTGCAGGCGCGTTGCCGGGACGCGGTGGCGGCGCTGCCCGCACGCCTCCGCTCGCTGGCGCCCGCCGACCCGCCCTACGAGGTGCGGCTGTCGCCCGGTCTGTGCGCGCTCGTCGATCGCCTCACGGCGGAGCATCGCGGTGGGTGAGCGCGTCGGCGTGTTCGGCGGCACGTTCGATCCGCCACACGTGGGCCACCTCGTCCTCGCGGTGAACGCGCGCTTCGAGTTGCGGCTCGATCGCCTGTTGCTCGTGGTCGCCAACGATCCGTGGCAGAAGTCGTCGGTGCGGACCGTGTCGAGCGCGACCGACCGGCTGGCGATGGTGCAGGCCGCCGTGCGCGGTGTCGCCGGTCTCGAGGCGAGCGCGCTGGAGATCGAGCGGGGCGGCACGTCGTTCACCGCCGACACGCTCGCCGCGCTGCGCGACGAGGACCCGTCGCGCGAGCTGTTCCTCGTGATCGGCAGTGACGCGGCCGCCGGTCTGCCGACGTGGGAGCGCATCGACGAGGTGCGCTCGCTCGCCTCGATCGTCGTGGCGACGCGGCCCGGCGCCGAGGACGGGCGTCCTCCGCCGGGTTGGGACTGGATCCGCATCGAGACACCCCGCTTGGAGGTGTCGAGCACCGACCTGCGCGCCCGCTTCGCCGACGGTCGCCCCCTCGACTACCTCATCACGGCCGAGGTCATCGAGTGCATCGAGCAGCGGCGCCTCTATCGTTGACCCGCCCATGACGGCCCCACCCGACGTCGAACAACCGTCCGCCCTCACCCTGCCGCCGTCGGGATCGGGCGAGCGGGCCGCCCGCCGGCGCCACCAGTCCCGCCGGCGCGTCCGCACGGCGCTGTTCGCCGTCGCGATGGTGCTGCTCGTCGTGGCCATCCCCGTACTCGCCGCCATCGGTGTGCGCACGTTGCGCGACACCACGACCGGGCGGCGCATCGGCGCGCAGAACGACCCGAGCAAGCCGCGGTACGAGGCGAACGTGGTGCCGACACCGGTTGCGCTCGTCGTCGAGACCGACGACCAGGGCGCGCTCGCCGGCGTCACGATGGTGACGCTCGGGCGCGACGACAGCGGCGGGTCGGTGATCTTCATCCCGAGCGCGACGGTGGCGCCGTTGTCGACGGGCGGGCAGGACACGCTGGACCACGTCGCCAGCGTCGGCCACGTACCCGCGCTCCAGCAGGCGGCCGCCAACCTCCTCGGGCTCAGCTTCGGCGAGGTGCTCGTCGTGTCGCCGTCGCAGTGGCAGCAATTCGTCACGCCCGTCGGTCCGGTCACGTTCGACAACCCCGATCGCCTCGTGCAGCTCGACGCGAAGGGACGCACGAGCGTGCTGTTCCCCGCGGGCACGATCACGCTCGCGCCCGAGCAGGTCGCGACGTACCTGCACGCCCGCAACCCGAACGAGAGCGATGCGGCGCGGCTCGTGCGCAACGAGACGTTCTGGACGGCGTGGCTGGCCGCCATCAAGGCGTCGCACAACCCGAACGCGGTGCCGGGTGAGTTGACGTCGGGCTTCGGCCGCTACGCGCGCGGGTTGGCGAAGGGCAACGTCGACCTGGCGTTGTTGCCGGTGAAGCCGACCGGTTCGGGCACGAGCGAGACGTTCCAGCCGGACAAGGCGGCCGTGGCGGACCTCGTGTCGCGCGAGGTGCCGCTGCCGACACCCGCCAACCCGGGCGACCGCGTGCGCGTGCGCGTCCTCAGCGGGGCAGGACCGATCGGCAGCCCCAACGCCGTCGCCAGCAAGGTCGTGTCGGTCGGCGGCGAGGTCATCATCGTCGGCAACGCCGACCGCTTCGACTACGCGACCACGCAGATCGAGTACTACGACGACGCGTTCGCGGCGGCGGCCAACAAGATCCAGGCGGCGCTCGGCATCGGCACTGTCATCAAGAGCTCCACGCCGACCGACATCGAGGACGTGACGATCGTGCTGGGCAGAGATGCGGCGGGGCCCTTCCCGGGCTCGATCGGAGGTAGCGGTGGCTGACGACACGGCACGGTGGCCCGCGGTGGCAGCTCGTGCGGCGGCGGACAAGAAGGGCATCGACCCCGTCGTGCTCGCGGTCGGCGACGTGCTCGCCATCACCGACCACTTCGTGATCGTGAGCGGTGCGAACACGCGCCAGGTGCGCACGATCGCCGAGGAGGTGGAGCGCGTGATCACGGAGGCAGGCGGTCCGAAGCCGTTGCGGGTCGAAGGCCTCGACGACCTCCGGTGGGTGCTGCTCGACTACGGCGACTTCGTGGTGCACGTGTTCGTCGACGAGACGCGTCACTACTACGAGCTCGAACGGCTGTGGTCGGACGTGCCCCGGGTCGAGTGGGCGTCCGAGAAGGACCGCGCCCTCGGATGACGGCCGTCCTCGATGCCGCGCAGGTGGCCGCGTTGCGTGACGCGGTCGCGTGCATCGAGCGGTGGCCGGCGGGCAGTCACGTGTGGGGGCACTACGCGGAGCGCACGGCACACGGACCTGCCATCTGCCGTACCGAGAACGTGTCCGTGTGCCATCCGTTCGTCGCGTCGATCGTCGACGGCGTGCTGCGCGACGTCGCATCCGGCGCGATCGGTGAACCGGTCGTCGCGTTCAAGGACAAGGTCAACTACAAGCAGCCCGGCGGCGCGGGGTTCAGCCCGCACCAGGACGTCGTCGCCTACCCGGGTGCGGCGCGCGTGGTGTCGATCCTCGTCGCCGTCGACGCGTGCACGTTGACGTCGGGATGCCTGTGGCTGGCCGACGGTGTGACCGAGGTGCTGCCGACCGACGAGCGCGGCGCGGTGCGCGACGACGTGTCACGGTCGTTGACGTACGCACCGGCGCCGCTCGAGCCGGGGGAGGCGGTCTGCATCGACGGGTTCGCGCCGCACTACAGCGAGGCGAACCGCTCGTCGTCCGCACGCCGTGTGCTCGTCGCCAGCTACGCGCCCGTGTCGGCCGGGTACACGCGCGCCGACTACTACGCCGCCCGTGCCGCGACGATGGACGAGGCGTCGGCGCGCGACGGCCGCTTCCGCATCAGCACGCTCGCCGACTTCGAAGGTGCGGAGGTGACGCCGGACGCCGTGGCGCGTGGCGCGTGCACCCACCCTGTCGTCAGCTCGGGTGGTGCGCCTTCCACGCCGTGAGCCACGCCTTCACGACCGGCTCGAACTCGGCCGGGTTGTAGACGTCCTCCTCCTCGGCGAAGAGGCCGTCGCCCGCGTAGACGAGGCGCGTCCAGTTGGCCGCCTCGTACACGTTGCCGTCGCCGGGGTCGACGAAACGGTTCTCCACCTGGCCCACGACCCAGCCGCGCTCGTCGTCGATCGTGTACCAGTCCCACGGGAAGACCTGCATGTGGTCGAAGGGCCACGCCGCCATGACCGGGGTGATCCACCGCTCGACGGCGTCGCGGCCCTCGAACGTGCCGTACATGTGCTCGATGTAGCGGCAGTCCTCGGTGAAGCACTCCACCCAGGGGCGCCAGTTGCCGGTGCGTCCTGCTTCCTGTGCCGCGTCCCGGTACCGGTCGAACGCCGCTTGGATCTCCGCCCTCGTGAACGTCATGCCGGGATGTTGGCATGCGCCGCCGCGCCGCTGTCGTGGCGGCGGGTGGGTGAAGTGGAGCTGATCGGATTCGAACCGACGACCTCTTGCATGCCATGCAAGCGCTCTAGCCAACTGAGCTACAGCCCCGGGAGGACCGCCCAAGCTACCACCGCCCCACCCCGGCGTTGCGTGCCGCGCGCGCGGGCAATCGCGTCCGGTGCGTCGGGACGGCGCCGGTACGATCGCCGGACCATGACCGGGGAGTACGACGTCCAGGCGATCGAGCGCCGATGGCAGGAGAAGTGGCGCGCCGACGGCACGTACGAGGTCGACAACGACGATCCCCGGCCGCCGTTCTACGTGCTGTGCATGTACCCGTACCCCTCGGGCCCCGCGCACATGGGCCACGTGCGCAACTACACGTTCGGCGACCTCATCGTCCGCTACCGGACGATGAACGGCTACGGCGTCCTCACCCCGTTCGGGTTCGACAGCTTCGGGCTCCCCGCGGAGAACGCGGCGATCAAGACCGGTGAGCACCCGCGGACGTTCACCGACGCCCGCATCGAGGAGCTGAGCTCGTCGGTGCAGCGCATCGGCGCCACCTACGACTGGCGGCGCGTCGTGATGAGCCACGATCCCGGCTACATCCGGTGGACGCAGTGGCTGTTCCTCCGCCTGCTGGAAGCCGGCCTCGCGTACCGCGCCAACGCCACCGTCAACTGGTGCCCCGGTTGCCAGACGGTGCTCGCCAACGAGCAGGTGCTCGCGGACAACACGTGCGAGCGGTCCGGTGACGTCGTCGAGAAGCGCGAGCTCGAGCAGTGGTTCTTCAAGATCACCGCGTACGCGCAGCAGCTGCTCGACGACCTCGAGCACCTCGACTGGCCGGAGCGCGTGCTCACGATGCAGCGCAACTGGATCGGCCGGTCGGAAGGCGCCGAGTTCGAGATGGAGGTGTCGGACGAGCACGGCGAGCCGACCGGGCAGCGGTTCCGCATCTTCACGACGCGGCCCGACACCAGCTTCGGGATGACGTTCTGCGTGCTCGCACCCGAACACCCGCTCGTCGAGCACATCACGACACCGGCGCAACGCGACGCCGTCGAGGCCTTCGTGGCGCGCGTGCGCAACGAGAGCGAGCTGGAACGCGTGTCCGGTGAGGGCTCGCTCGACAAGCGCGGTGTGTTCACCGGCTCGTACGCGATCAACCCGTTCAACCGCAAGCCGGTGCCGATCTACCTCGCCGACTACGTGCTCGTCACGTACGGCACGGGGGCGATCATGGCCGTCCCCGGCGAGGACCAGCGCGACTGGGACTTCGCCACCGCCCACGGGCTGCCGATCATCCGCACCGTGCAGCCGCCCGACGGGTGGGAGGGGGAGGCGTACACGGGCGACGGCGCGGCCATCAACAGCGAGTGGTTGAACGGGATGGAGAAGCACGCCGCCATCGCCGCCGCCGTCGACTGGCTGGAGGAGCAGGGCATCGGCGTGCGCACCGTCAACTACCGGCTGCGCGACTGGCTCGTGTCGCGCCAACGGTTCTGGGGCTGCCCGATCCCGATCGTGTACTGCCCCGACCACGGCGCGGTGCCGGTTCCCGACGACGAGCTGCCCGTGCTCGCCCCCGACGACGTCGAGTTCCGGCCCACGGGCGAGTCGCCGCTGCGCTTCCACGAGGGCTTCCTGCACACCACGTGCCCGGTGTGCGGCGGTCCTGCCCTGCGTGAGACCGACACGATGGACACCTTCGTCGACTCGTCGTGGTACTTCCTGCGCTTCTGCGATCCGTGGAACGAGGACGCGCCGTTCGACCCTGCCGCGGTCGCGCACTGGATGCCCGTCGGTCAGTACATCGGCGGCGTCGAGCACGCCATCCTCCACCTCATGTACGCGCGCTTCTTCACGAAGGCGCTCGCCGATCTCGACATCGCGCCGCGCGACCTGCGCGAGCCGTTCGCCCGGCTGTTCACCCAGGGCATGATCCGCATGGGTGGCAGCAAGATGTCGAAGTCGAAGGGCAACCTCGTGGCGCCCGAGGCCTACCTCGACACCGTCGGCGCGGACGCGTTGCGCCTCTTCCACCTGTTCGTGGGCCCCCCGCAGGACGACGTCGACTGGGACGACGCCGGCATCGAGGGCAGCGCCCGCTTCCTGCAGCGGGTGTGGCGTCTCGCCGAGCCGTCGTCGACGGCGGTGCCCGCCGCGGAAGGCGACGCCGCGACGGAGGTCGACCGCGCCGCGCACCGTCTCATCGTGCGTGTCACCGACGAGTACGAGCGATGGTCGTACAACACCGCGGTCGCGGCGTTCATGGAGTTCACCAACCTGCTGTACAAGCAGGGGTCGACGCCGTTCGCCATCGACACGTTGCTGTTGCTGCTGGCCCCGATGGCGCCCCACATCACCGCGGAGCTGTGGGCGCGGCGCCACGAGGGCGGGCACGTCCACGACGAGTCGTGGCCTCACGCCGACCCCGAGCTGGCGGCGGTCGAGACCGTGACGATGATCGTGCAGGTCGACGGCAAGGTGCGCGACAAGCTCGAGGTGCCGGTGACGATCACGAGGGACGACGCCGAGCAGCGGGCCCGGGCGGCCATCGAGGCGCGGGCGCCGATCTCGCCCGTCAAGGTGATCGTGCGCGAGCCCCGCATCGTCAACTTCGTCACCAAGACGTAACGCTTCCGCGCCCCGGCGGGTCGGAGTCGACGTGCCCATCGCGCCCAAGCCGTCGACGCTCGCTGCCCGCATCCAGGAAGCCGCCGGTGGTGGTGGTGCCGTCACTTTCGTGACCGGCAACGACGCCGTCCGCGTCCCCTTCGGGATCCTGTACGACGAGGCGCGGCGGATGGCGGCGGCGTTGCAGCGTCGCGGTGTGCGTCCGGGCAGCCACGTCGCGCTGCTCGGACCGACGACGCGGCCGCTCTACACCGCCATCGAAGCGGTGTGGCTGAGCGGTGCCACGTTGGTCGTGCTGCCGTTGCCCATGCGCCTCGGCTCCATCGAGGAGTTCGCGGCGCAGACGAGGGCGAAGATGGCCCACGCCGACATCGCCCTCGTCGTGGTGGACGACGACCTCGCGCCGTTCATCGAGCCCCGCCCCGGTGATCCGGCCATGGTGCTCTTCAGCGAACTGCTGGCCGACGTGCAGCGGCTCGCCATCGCGCCGTCCGACATGGAAGCGGCGCCCCAGGATCCGGACCGGTTGGCCGTGCTGCAGTTCACGAGCGGGTCGACCGCGGACCCGAAGGGCGTGATGCTGCCGAACCGCACGATCTGCGCCAACCTCGACGCGATCGCGATCGCCGCGGAGCTCGACGTCGACGACGACTGCATGGTCTCGTGGCTGCCGCTGTACCACGACATGGGTCTCGTCGGGTTCGCCATGCTGCCGATGTCGACCGGCGTCGACGTCGTGATCGGCGCGCCGCAGGACTTCCTCGGTGCGCCGTTGCGCTGGCTCGAGTGGTTGTCGACCTTCGGCGGCACCGCCACCGCGGGCCCGAACTTCTCGTGGGTGCTCGCGACGCGCGCGCTGCGCAACGCCTCCGGTCTCGACCTGTCACGCCTGCGCATCGCCTTGAACGGCGCAGAGCCCGTCGACCCCGACACCGTCGACGCGTTCGTCACGGCCGCCGTCGAGCACAAGATGCGTCCCGGCGCCGTGTTCCCCGCGTTCGGGATGGCGGAGGTCGTGATCGGTGCGACGTTCCCGGCGCCGATGTCGGGCCTGCGCGTCGACAGCCTCGACCGGCGCGTGCTCGAGACCGAGCGCTACGCCGCGCCCGTCGACCGCGCCGCGGACACGAGCAGCGGTGTGCGGCGCCTGGCCAAGCTCGGACGGCCCGTGCCCGGCCTCGAGATCCGCATCGTCGATCCCGAGACGGGATCGGTGCGCGCCGAGCGTGAGGTGGGCGAGCTCGAGATCCGGGGCTCGTCGGTCACCCCCGGCTACTACGGGCGCCCGGAGCTGGCCACGGAGCTGTTCCACGACGGCTTCCTCCGCACCGGTGACCTCGCCTACGTGGTCGACGGCGAGCTCGTCGTGTGCGGTCGCATCAAGGACGTGATCATCGTCGGTGGCCGCAACGTCTTCCCCGAAGACGTCGAGCGGGCGGTGGCCACCATCGACGGCGTGCGCGCCGGCAACGTCATCGCCTTCGGCGTGCCAGGGCAGGGCAAGGAAGGCCTCGTCGTCGTGGCCGAGACGAAGAGCGACGACCCGGCGTCGACGCGGCGCACCGTGGCCGAGCGCGTGCGCCAGACCGTCGGTCTGCCGCCGAAGGACATCGTGCTGGTCGAGCCGGGGACGTTGCCGAAGACGTCGTCGGGCAAGCTACAGCGGGGGTTGTGCCGCCAGCGCTACCTCGGCGCCGAGCTCGCCGCCGTCTGAGTCCGCCGGGGGCGGCGCCCCCGATGTCTCAAGCCGCCTTCAACGCCTCGATCACCGGCAGCCAGCGGTCGGGGTCGGACTGGTAGGGCGCGTAGAAGCTGAGACGGTCGACGACGTCGCCGTAGCGCCGCTTCATCTCCGGCGCGATCTGCTCGGGTTCGCCGACGACGGCGAAGGTGTGGAGGATCTCGTCGTCGATGAGCTCGCCCATCTCGACCCACTTGCCCTCCTTCGAGAGCTTGTTGAGGTCGTCCTGCAGCCCGCCCCAGCCGTGCAGCTCGAGGACGCCGCGGTACGCGGGCGTCGAGCCGTAGAACGCGATCTGCTGGCGCGTCCCCTGCGCCGCCTTCGCCATCTGCTCCTCGTCGGCGCCCGTCACGACGAACAACGGGCCCGCGATCTCGAACCCGTCCATCGTCTTGCCCGCCTTCGCCCTGCCCTTCTCGAGCGCGGGCAGCGTGACCTCGCGCAGGTAGCGCTCGGTGGTGAAGCCGTGGCAGAGGAAGCCGTCGCACACCTCACCCGCGACCTCGGTCATCAGCGCGCCGACCCCGGCGAGGAACACCTTCGGCGCGCCGTGCGGGTTCGGACCGGGGTTGAAGAACGGCGTCATCAACGTGTGCGTGTAGAAGTCGCCGCGGAAGTCGAGCTTCGTGCCGTTGTTCCAGCAGTCCCAGATCGCGCGCATGGCGAGGACGAACTCGCGCATGCGGGGCGCGGGATGCGACCACTCCATCGAGAAGCGCTTCGTGATGTGCGGCTTGATCTGCGAACCGAGCCCGAGGATGAAGCGGCCGTGCGACGCCGCCTGCAGGTCGTTGGCGGTCATGGCCGTCGTCATCGGGTTGCGCGCGAACGCGACCGCGATGCTCGTACCCAACTCGACGCGCTCGGTCGCTTCCGCGGCGAGCAGCAGCGGCAGGAACGGGTCGTGGCTCGTCTCCGCGGACCACACGCCGTCGTAACCGGCGGCTTCCGTTTCCTTCGCGGCCTTCGCGGCGTTGGCCAGCTCGAACGTGATGCCCCCGTCCACCTTCATGGTCCCGGACCCTAGTGGCCGAGACGCACCTCGATCCTCGGGGTGTTCTATGTTGACCCAAGGGTCAAGGGGGGCTGTTGACCGCACTCACGTCAGACACCGACAGCGAGACCTCGTCGCCGGCGCGGGGACGAATGCCGGCGTGGCGTGGCGCGGCGCGCTCGTTGACGCCCGCGGCCGCGCTCGTCGCCATCCAGCTCGTGTTGTTCCCGCTGTCCGCCGGTTTGTGGTTGCGGGGACTCATCGTCGGCGGGCTCACCGCGTTGATCGCGCTGGGCATGGCGATCACGTACCGATCGAACCGCATCGTGAACTTCGCGCAGGGCGATCTCGGCACCGCGCCGGTCGTGCTCGTGTTCTGCCTGCTGACGGTGTGGCACTGGCCGTACGCGCTGTCGGCCGCGGCGGGCCTGGTCGCGGCCGTCGTCGTCGGTGTCGTCGTCGAGCTCGCCGTCGTGCGCCGCTTCTTCCGCGCACCGCGGTTGTTGTTGACGGTCGCCACGTTGGGGCTGGCGCAGCTGCTGGCCGCGCTCGGCATCCTCCTGCCGAAGCTGTTCGGGTCCGACCGGCTGCTGTCGCCGCACCTCGATCCACCGTTCGACGTGCACTTCACCATCGGCGCCGGCCGCCACGGCGTGATCTTCGACGGCAACTCCGTGCTCGCGTTGGTCGTCACGCCCGTCGTCATCGTGTTGCTCGCGCTCGCGTTGCGCTCGAGCGCCATCGGCATCGCCGTGCGGGCGAGCGCGGACAGCGCGGACCGCGCGTCGCTGCTCGGCGTGCCGGTGAAGCGGTTGCAGACGGTCGTGTGGGCCGTTGCCGCCGCGCTCGCCTTCGTCGCCGTGTTCCTCCGCGCCGGCGTCCTCGGCCTGCCGATCGATTCCACGCTCAGCTTCGACCTGCTGCTGCGGTCGCTCGCCGCGCTCGTGCTCGGCGGCATGACCGACCTCGTCGCCGTGACCGCGGCCGCCACCGCGCTCGGCGTGCTCGAGATCGCGGTCGGCACGAACCAGGGGCTCAACTACGTCGACCCCGTCATCGGCGCAGTGATCTTCGTCGCGCTCATCGTCCTCCGCCGTCGTCGCACGAGCCGCGTCGGTCTCGACGACGCGTCGTCGTGGTTGGCGGCGGGTGACGTGCGGCCGGTTCCGAAGGAGGTGGCGCGCCTGCCGATCGTGCGCCTCGTGCAGGCCGCCGTCGCGGTCGTGGTCGTCGGCGTCGCGATCGCGCTGCCGCTCGTGCTCTCCGTCGATCGTTCGTTGAAGGCTTCGGCGCTCCTCGTGTACGCGGTGCTCGGGCTCTCGCTCGTCGTGCTCACGGGATGGGCGGGCCAGATCTCGCTCGGGCAGATCGGCTTCTTCGCGCTCGGTGCCGCTGTCGGCGCGAAGGCGACGCAGGACTGGGGACTCGACCTCGCCCTCGCGCTCGTCGTGTCGGCCGTCGTCGGTGGTGTCGTCGCCATCGTCGTCGGGCTGCCCGCGCTGCGCCGGCGCGGTCTCGAACTGGCCGTGATCACACTCGCGTTCGCGCTCGCCACCACGCAGTACTTCCTCAACCGGAACTTCTTCGACTGGGTGCCGAGCGGGCGCATCGACCGCGCCCCGTTGTTCGGCGCCATCCACACCGACTCGGCGACGTCGCTCTACTACGTCGTGCTCGCCGTGCTCGCGGCCGCGCTGTTCGGTCTGTACGGCGTGCGCCGCAGCCGCACGGGCCGCGCGCTCATCGCGCTGCGCGACAACGAACGGGGTGCGCAGGCGTACTCGCTCGACGCGACCCGCTTGCGACTCGTGGCGTTCGCGATGAGCGGTGCGCTCGCCGCCGTCGCCGGTTGCCTCCTCGCACAACACGAGCAGGCCTACGACCCGACGCTCTTCGGCCCGTTCGACAACCTCACGATCTTCACGATGGTGATCGTGGGTGGCGTCGCCGCACCCCTCGGCGCGGTGCTGGGCGCGCTCTACTTCCTCGGCATCCAGTGGTTCCTGCCCACCGACTGGCGGCTGCTGGCCAGCGGCGGCGGCGTGCTGTTGATCCTGCTCGTCGTCCCGGACGGCTTCGGCGGGCTCTTCTACCGGCTGCGCGACCGCTGGCTGAACCGCGTCGCCCGCCAGCACCTCCCACCGGAGGGCGACGAGGTCGAACCGGTGGTCGACGCGCCGGCGCCGACGATCGCCGTCCCCGTCGGGGGCGGACGCTGATGGGCTGGGTGCGACGCACGGTCGGCAACGGTCCGTTGCTGGCGCTGCTCGTGCTCTTCGTCGTGAACGGGTTGGAGGAGGCGGGCCGGGACGGCTTCGGTGTGCTGCTGCCCGACATCCGTGCCGACTTCGGGCTCGACCTGCAGGGCATCCTCACGCTCATCGCGCTGGTGTCGCTCGCCGCGCTGGCGTTGCAGGTGCCGATCGCCAGCCTCGCCGACCGCACGAACCGCGTGCGCCTCATGTGGTTGGGCGCGCTCGGGTGGGCGGCGTTCACGTTGATGACCGGCTTCGCGACGACGCTCGTGCTGCTCGGCGTGTCGCGCTCGGGTGCCGGCGCGGGCAAGGCCGTACTCGACCCGACGCACAACTCGTTGCTCGCCGACTACTACGACGTCGACCACCGGGCCCGCGTGTTCTCGTTCCATCGCGCCGCGAACGCGGTGGGCGCGTCGCTCGGCCCGATCTTCTTCGGGCTCGTCGGTCACGAGTACGGGTGGAAGCTGCCGTTCGTCCTGCTCGCCATCCCCGGCTTCTTCATCATCCTGCTCGCCCTGCGCATGCACGAGCCCGTGCGAGGCGCGCACGAACGTCGCGCGATGGGCGCGTCCGACGATGCCGTGCGCACGGAGGAGCAGCCGCCGTCGTTCGCGGAGTCGTGGCGGATCGTGTGGAAGATCGAGAGCCTGCGCCGCATCTGGTACTCGCTGCCCTTCCTGGCGGCATCGCTCATCGGGTTCGCGTCCCTGGCGTCGTTGCTCTACGACCAGGTGTTCCACCTCGACGAGCGCGCGCGCGGATTCGCCATCGCCGCCACCGAACCGGCGCAGATCATCGGTCTCGTCGTCGGCTCCCGCGTCGCGACGAAGCTCATGATGACGAAGGGCCCCGAGCACGTGCTGCGCTTCCTCTCGACGGCCGCGTACATCGTGACCGGCGCGCTGGTCGTGTTCGCCGTCGCGCCCAACATCGTCGTCGCGATGGTGGCGCACGGCGTCATCAACGCCACGCTCGCCATCCTCGCGCCGGGCATCCTCGCCACGTTGTCGCTCGCCATCCCGCCCCGGGCGCGCTCGATGGGCTTCTCCGTGGCGTCGCTGTGGGTGGTGCCCGGCTTGTTGATCCTGCCGATGATCGGCTGGCTCGGCGACCAGTTCGGCCTGCGCGTCGGCATGCTCCTGCTGATCCCCGCGTTCCTGATCGGCGGCCTCGTCATCGCGACGACGGCCAACGTCATCGCGGGCGACATCGCCGACGTGTGGAGGGCCGCCGCGGCGCGGTCGGAGGTCGCGTACGAGCGCCGCCAGGGCCGCTCGCCGCTCTTGCTCGTGCGCGGCCTGAACGTCGCCTACGGCAGCGTGCAGGTGCTGTTCGACATCGACATGGACGTCGAGGAGGGCACCTGCGTCGCGCTGCTCGGCACGAACGGCGCCGGGAAGTCGACGCTGCTGAAGGCCATCTGCGGGGTCGTCGAGGCGGACCGCGGCGCGGTGATCCTCGATGGGCGCGAGATCACGCACGCGCCCGCCAACGAGATCGCCGCGCTCGGCATCTCGCAGGTGCCGGGCGGCCACGGCGTCTTCCCGTCCCTGACCGTCGAGGAGAACCTGCGCACGGCGACGTGGTTGCGCCGCCACGACCGCAAGGGCGCGGACGCCGCCGTCGAGCGCGTGCTCGAGCTGTTCCCGATCCTGCGCGGCCGGTTGCACGACCCCGCCGGCGACCTCTCCGGCGGGCAGCAGCAGATGTTGGCGCTCGGCATGGCGTTCCTGTCCACGCCGAAGCTGCTCCTCATCGACGAGCTGTCACTCGGCCTCGCGCCGGTGATCGTCGCCCAGCTCCTGCCGCTCGTGGACGAGCTGCGCGCCGCGGGGACGACGGTCGTGCTCGTCGAGCAATCGGTGAACGTGGCCCTCAGCGTGGCGGACACCGCCTTCTTCATGGAGAAGGGCGAGATCCGCTTCCGCGGCCCGACGTCGGAGCTGCTCGAACGACCGGACATCCTGCGCGCCGTGTTCCTCGCCGGCGATCGCGGGGCGCGGACGGCGAGCACCGACGCGGCCGCGGTCGACGCGCCGTCGGTGGCGGACACGAACGGCGACGGCACACCTGCGCTCCGCCTCGTCGACCTGTCGTGCTCGTTCGGCGGCATCCGCGCCGTCGACGGCGTCTCGCTCGACGTGGCACCGGGCGAGATCGTCGGCATCATCGGCCCCAACGGCGCGGGCAAGACGACGTTGTTCGACGCGGTGTCCGGCTACCAGCGCCCGGAGCACGGCCACGTGCTGCTCGGCACGCGGGACATCACGTCGATGGGTCCCGCCGGTCGCGCCAAGGCGGGCCTCGGCCGCTCGTTCCAGGACGCACGGCTGTTCCCGTCGCTCACCGTCGAGGAATCCATCGCGGTCGCGTGCGAACGCTTCGTGCAAGTGCGCGATCCGGTCAGCGCCGCGCTACGTCTTCCCAACGCGTACGACTCCGAGCACCGCGTCGCGCAGCGTGTCGCGGAGCTCGTCGAGCTGCTCGGTCTGCAACGGTTCCGGTCGAAGTTCATCCGCGAGCTGTCGACGGGGACGCGCCGCGTCGTCGACCTCGCGTGCCTGCTCGCGCACCGCCCGTCGGTGATCCTGCTCGACGAGCCGTCGAGCGGCATCGCGCAGCGCGAGGCGGAGGCGCTGGCGCCGATGTTGTTGCGCATCCGCGCGCAGACCGGTGCGAGCCTCGTGGTGATCGAACACGACATCCCGCTCGTGCGGACCGTGGCCGACCGCCTCGTCGCCATGGACCAGGGCGCGGTCATCGCCGCCGGCGAACCAGGTGCCGTCCTCACCGACCCTCTCGTCGTCGAGTCGTACCTCGGTACGAGCGACGTCGCCATCCACCGATCGGGCGAGCTGGTCGCGCCCGCCGACTAAGGAGCTGCCATGTTGCCAAGCAGTGCTGATGCCGACGGCCCGCGCCGGAGCAACCTTCGACGATGGGGACCGCTCGCCGTCATCGTCGTCCTGTTGCTGATCATCGGGATCGTCGTGCTCACGCGCGGCAGCGACAACAAGAAGTCGAACACGACGCAGTCGTCCTCGAACGCGCAGACGTTGTCGACGGGCGCGATCAGCTTCAGCGCTGCGAAGGCGCAGGGACGCAAGGACCTCACGTTCCCGCCCGGTTGCGACCAGAGCACCGGACTCGTCGCCATCCCCACGCACTACGGCGTCGAGTGCTTCGCCAACCAACCGGCGACGACGGATCCGAACACGCAGGGCGTCACGAACGACACGATCACCGTCGTCGTGTACCTCGCCCCCGATCAGGACCCGATCCTCGACTTCATCACGGCCGCCATCCACAACAACGACACGGCGGACGAGGCACAGGCGACGTACGAGGGCTACAACGCGCTGTACCAGACCTTCTACCAGACGTACGGGCGCAAGGTGCAGCTCAAGTTCCTGCGGGCGTCGGGTACGTCCGACGATCCCGTCGCGGCGCGCGCCGACGCGGTGAAGGCGTCCGAGGAGATGGGTGCGTTCGCGGTGTGGGGCGGTCCCGCGCTCACGCGTGCATGGACCGACGAGCTGAACGCGCGCGGCGTCGTGTGCCTTGGCTGCTTCGGCGTGAACAACCCGCAGCCGAACGTGTTCGCCATCACGCCGTCGTCGGACCAGAGCCGCCAGCAGCTCACCGAGTACGTGAGCAAGCGGTTGAACAACAAGCCCGCGAAGTTCGCCGGCGACCCGGCGATGCAGAACGAGAACCGCACGTTCGGGCTCCTCTACATCACGACGACCGGCGGCGACGAGCAGCAGAACGCGGAGGACCTCAAGAACAAGATGAGCGCGGCGGGCGTGAAGCTCGATCCAGAGATCCCGTACACGCTCGACCCGGCGCGGTTGCAGGAGCAGGCGACGAACATCATCAGTCAGCTCAAGCAGGCCGGGGTCACGTCGGTGATCTTCCAGGGTGACCCGGTCGCACCGGCCACGTTCACGAAGGTCGCGACCGAGCAGAACTACCACCCCGAGTGGATCATCGGCCCGAGCGCCCTCGTCGACACGACCGCATTCGGTCGCACGTACGACCAGGACCAGTGGTCGCACGCGTTCGGGATCTCCGACCTGACCGCACGCCTCGATCCGCAGGTGTCCGACGCGTTCGCGCTGTACAAGTGGTTCACCGGGACGACGCCGCCCGCGGCCGACACGGCGCCGGTGCTGTGGCCGCAGCCCGCGTTGTTCTACGCGGCGTTGCAGGCAGCGGGACCGAAGCTGAACCGCGACACGTTCCGCGCCGGGTTGTTCTCGTTGACGGGGTCGACCGGGCAGGTGACCACGCAGACGATCACCTACGGCCAGCACGGGTACTGGCCCGGTGACGACTACAACGGCATCGACGACTACACCGAGATCTGGTGGGACCCGAACATCACGGGCCCGGACGAGATCCGCAAGGACGGCAAGGGGATGTACGAGTACAGCGAAGGCGGCAAACGCTTCCTGCCGGGCACGTGGACGCCGGACACGCACGCCTTCGACAAGAGCGGCGCCGTCGCCATCTACACCACCCCACCACCCGGTGAAGCGGCGCGGAACTACCCGAGCCCCGCGGCCAACAGCGGCAGCTCCGGTTCGAGCAGCTCGAGCTCGTCGGCGAACTGAGCGGGGCTACGAGCCCTGGTCGCGGAGGAAGCGTTCGAGCTCCGCGGCGAGCTCGTCACCGGACGGGAGCGGGCCACTGGCGAGGCCCGGTTCCGTCCGGGGCGGGCGCTCGGGCGCGTCCGCGGCCTCGGCGTCCACCGCGGCTTCGAGGTGGCGCACCATGAGGCGGTGCTCCTCGTTCTCCGCGATGAGCGCGTCGACACGCGTGCGGGTCGCGTCGGCCTCCGCCCACAACGGCGACGAGTCGACGTGGACGCCGGCGACGTCGGCGAGGCCGTCGAGCAGCACCGCGCTGGCCGCCTGGTAGGGCATCGCCGCCAGGTAGTGCGGCACCTGCGCCCACAACCCGACCGCCGGGAGACCGTGCTCGAAGGCGCGCCGCTCGATGGCGGCCTGGACGCCGGCGGGCACGTCGATCGTCGCCCGCACGAGGTTCGTCGTGGCGAGCGTTGGATCGCTTGCGGTGACGGCGAGGCGGGCGGGGCGCGTGTGCGGCACCGGTGCGGGGTACGCGCCGAGACCGACGACGAGGCGGGCGCCGAACTCCATGGCCAGATCGACGACGGCGCGGGTGAACGCCCGCCATGCGTGATCCGGTTCCGCGCCCACGAGCAGGAGGACGTCGTTGCCGCGCGCGTCGCTCGCCGCCTGCAGCTCGACCGACGGCCACGTCAGGCCGGTGACCACGCCCTCGAGGAGGTGCATCGTGGGCCGGCGGGCGCGGTGGTCCAGCAACTGGTCGCTGTCGAAGGTGGCCACCGTGACCGGTGACAGCGCGGACAGCAGCGCGGCGCGGGCGTTGGCCGCGCCCATGCCGGCATCGATCCACCCGTCGAGCGCGAGCACGAGGACGGGGGCGTCGAGGTCCGGTCGCTCGAGCAGCTCGAAGAGGGCCATCCGCTAGCCGAGCCGTCCGACCGTCTGCTTCGCGGCCTCCGCCAACCGCTCGACCTGCGTCGCGAACGCCTCGAAGCCCGGCGCGGGCTTGCCCATCGCGCCGTGCGCGTAACGGGCGTACACACCTTCGACGATGCAGGCGAGCTTCCAGTACCCGAACGCGATGTAGAAGTCGATGTCGCCGAGGTCGCGTCCCGAGGTCGACGCGTAGCGCTCGAGCAGCTCGGCGCGGCGGGGGAAGCCCTCGACCGTCGTCGGCGCGGTGAGCAACGTGGCGTGCTCGTCGTCGGGGTCGTTCCAATAGACCATGAGCAGCCCGACGTCGGCGAGCGGATCGCCGAGCGTGCAGATCTCCCAGTCGAGCACGGCCGCGATCGATCCGTCGAAGCCGAGCATGCAGTTGTCGAGCCGGTAGTCGCCGTGCACGATCGCCGCGCCCTGCTGCGTGGGGATGCGCGCCGAGAGCGTGTCGTGCACCTCGTGCACGAGCGGCACGGGTCGTTGCGTGAGCTCGTTGGACTGCTGGAACTGGCCGTACCACCGCTTGAGCTGCCGGGCGATGTAGCCGTCGCGCTTGCCGAGCTCGCCGAGGCCGACGGCGTCGACGTCGACGGCATGGATCTCGGCCAGCACGTCCGCGACCGACTCGCCGGCGCGCCGCCGTTGCGACTCGTCGAGCACGGCGCGCGCCGTCGCGGCATCGCGGATCACGTTTCCCTCGACGAACCCCATGACGTAGAACGGCGCACCGTTCACGCCGTCGTCGGTGCACAGCCCGAGCGCGGGCGCGACGGGGACGGGCGTCGGTCCGAGCGCGGAGATGATGGTGTGCTCACGGTTCATGTCGTGCGCGGTGGCGAGCACGTGGCCGAGCGGGGGACGGCGCAGCACCCAACGATGGCCGGCGCTGTCGTCGACCGCGAACGTGAGGTTCGAGTGCCCGCCGGCGATCAGCGTGAACTCGAGGGGTGGTTGGACGTCCTCGACGTTCGCCTCGAACCAGGCGGTGACCTTCGGCCCGTCGATCCCCTCGACCGTCGTCTGCGCTGCCATCGCGGGCGACCCTAGCCCCGGACGGAATCGAGCCGCCTGCGCCGTAGCCTGTTCGCCATGTCGATCGATGTCACCGACGCCACCTTCGAGCGCGACGTCCTCGAACGCAGTGCGCAGGTCCCTGTCGTCGTCGACCTGTGGGCGCCGTGGTGCGGTCCGTGCCGCACGCTCGGTCCGATCATCGAGAAGGTGGTCGACGAGACGGCGGGCAAGGTCGAGCTCGTCAAGATCAACGTCGACGAGAACCCGCAGGCGAGCGCCGCGTTCCGCGTGCAGTCGATCCCCGCCGTGTACGCCGTGCGCGATCGCCAGGTGGTCAACGGCTTCATCGGCGCGCAACCGGAACCGGCCGTCCGACAGTTCGTGGAGACGCTGCTGCCGAGCGAGACCGAGGAGCGACTGGCGAAGCTCGTCGCCGCCGGTGACGAGGCGTCGTTGCGCGAAGCGCTGACGCTCGACCCCGGCCACGAGCCGGCGGTCCTCGCGCTGGCGGAGCTGTTGGTGGGCAAGGGCGCGTCGACGGAGGCGCTGGCCCTGCTCGAACGGATCCCGGAGACGGCGGAGACGCGCCGCATCGCCGCGCTGGCACGTGTCGGCGACGAGCTGGGTGCCGACCACGGGAGCAGCGACGACATCACGCACAAGCTCGACGAGCTGCTCGAGCGCGTGAAGGACGACGACGACGCCCGCCAGGAGTTCGTGGACCTGCTCGAGCTGCTCGGCCCCCGCGACCCCCGCACCGCGGAGTACCGCAAGCAACTGACGTCGCGCCTGTTCTGACGGCCGGCAATGTTGGTGCGATGAAGGCGCTATGGCGCCGACAACGCACCAACATTCGGAGGTGCGACGCGAGCGCCGCATGCCGTTCGGGATCGAAGCGCAGTGGCGGGCGCGGCGAGCGGGGTAGCCTGCGCTGACTTCGCTTCCCCGAGCGTCCACCGCGCCCTGCGCGCCGCGACCCGGGGGAGACCGTGCCCGACACTCCCGACCTGCAACGTCCACCGCCGGATCCGACCGCGCGCGAGCGCGTCGAGGCGCTCGCCGACCGGCTCGGCATCGCCGCCAGCCCGTGGCGCGCCGGCGGCGCGGTCGTGCTCGCCGTGGTCGTCGGCGCGGTCGCGTGGATGTGGTTGCGGCCGGTGCCCGCCGCGCCCGCGCCCGACGCGGTGCTGCCGCGCGCGACGACGACGCTCGTCGGACCCACCACGACCGCGGCCGCGCCGGTCGTGGTGCAGGCGGCGGGGGCGATCGCCCATCCGGGCGTGTACACGCTCGCCGCGGGCGCGCGTGTGAACGACCTCGTGGCCGCAGCCGGTGGACTCGCGCCCGATGCCGACGCCGACCAGGTCCTCCTCGCTGCGGTGCTCACCGACGGCGAACGGGTCTACGTCCCCCGCGTCGGCGAGACGCCACCGCCCGCGCCGGGCGGTTCGGGTGGCACGTCGTCGGCCAGCAGTCGCGGGCCCGTCGACCTCAACACCGCGTCGGAGTCGGAGCTCGAGTCGCTGCCGGGGATCGGACCGACGCTGGCGCAGGCGATCATCGACTACCGCACGACGCACGGACGGTTCGCGTCGGTGGACGAGCTCGGCGACGTGCGCGGCATCGGTCCGGCGCGGTTGGAGCAGCTGCGCCCGCTCGTGAAGGTGTGAACCGCATGCGCGCGCCGTCATGCACCGCGCGCACGCGTCAGCGACTCGTGACGTCGACGGTGCCGTGCATCCCGTAGGCGAAGTGGCCAGGCAGATGGCAGGCGTACGTGATGCCGTTCGCCGTGCCGAACGTGAACGTCGTCTGCTGCGTCGTCCCCGCGGGCACCGACACCTCACCCGGTCGCGGTGGGTGGTACGGCTCCGTGCCCTTCTCGTGACGTTCCTGCACGCCGGCATCGCCGATGATCAACTCGTGCCCGATCGGGTCGGTGTTGTCGACGACGAACGTCACCGTGGTGTCGGCAGGGACGACGACGTGGTCCGGCTCGAACCGGCTGTGTCGGATCGTGAGGTGCACGGTGGCGGTGGCCTTCGCAGCGCTGCCGGCGCCGGTCACTGCCTGCTCGACGAGGAACGTCCCCGCCAGCGCGACGACCACGAGCGCGGTGACGAGCCACTTCATCCGACGCTGCGATCGCGGGCGCGGGCGCGGCGTCGGGTCGCGGCCACAGCGAGCGTCACCGCGGCGGCGCCCGCCACCCACCACTCCCAGCTCGCGTCGGAGCGGGGGAGCGTGGTCGTCGCCGCCGCGTGCGCGGGATCGACGAGACCGGCGGCCATGAGCGACGGCGAACGATCCGGCTGCACCGACGCGGCGAGGTCGTAGTGGAGGTCGGCGGCCTTGGCGTCGACGGCGACGTAGGTGAGCCACTGCTGCGACGGCACCCAGTCCATGTGCGCGTCCGAGCGCAGGTCGTCGAGCAGGCGCGTCGACGCCGGACCGCTGCGCTGGAGCGTGACCCCGTTCGCGCCGGCCAGCAGCTGCGGACGATCGTCGGTGAGGAGGAACACGTCCGCCTTGACCTGCCGTGCGCCGTCGAGCCCGAGCGACAGGATGCGAAGGGGCACCCAGGGCGCGGTCGTCGGGATCGTGAGCTCGATCGGCGTCCCGTCACCCGCCTGTTGCCCGCGGGCGCGTGCCGCCGCCGCGTCGAAGCGGGCGGCCATGAAGATCGGACTGCGTTGCGAGTAGTAGTCGAGGACCTCGGGCGCGTCGGGTGTGAGCAGGAAGCCGTGCTCGGTCGCCCACCGGCCGACCTCGGTGCCCCCGCCCTTCAGGATCGTGATGTCGAGGGCGTCGACGGTGGTCTCGAGCAGCACCTGGGCGCTGTCGGCCGCGACCGGCGCGCCCGCCGCCTCGAAACGCAGCGCGGTGTCGACGGGCGCCACTTCGCGCTCGAGGCGCTGCAGCGTCCAGCTGCCGCCACGCTCCACCGCAGTCGGCACACCCGGCAACGGGATGATCGAGCCGACCTCCTCGCCCTGGCCGCTGAACTCGAAGGACGTGACGTAGTGCTCCACGCCGTCGTGGTACGCGGCCAACGTCGTCGTGCGCTCGAGCTGGATCGTGCCGTTCTCGCCGACGAGGCCGCCGCACGCGCTCGCCGGTCCGGCGATCGCCAGTGACAGCGCAGCGGCCGCGCTCGTGGCCATCAGGAGCCGAAGGGGTCGGGTCAGCATGTGTGGCACCTCCGCGGGTCGTTGCCAACTCCGACGACGGCGCGCCGCGGTTGGTTCCCGCGGTGCCGAAGTTCGCTGTCACACCCCTCGCGTAGGATCGTGCTGGCTGCAGTTGTTGCACTTCCCCCGTGCGCTTCCGCTCGTGCCCTTCCGCTCGTGCCCTTCCCCCTCGTGACCGCTGCGCCGTCGCGGGCGCGTACCGAGGGAGATCGACGTGAGCGATCGCATGACGATCGTCGTGGCCGTTGCCACCGTGCTCGGCGCGCTCACCGAGCGGGGCCCGTCGCCGTGGTTGGGCGGGACGTTCGTGGTGCTCGCGTTCGCCGTGCACCGCCCGTGGCTGCTGGCGCTCGCGTCGTTCGTGCTGGCGGGCGGGCTCGGGGCGCGGGCGGCGGCCGGCCTGGCGCCCATCACTCCCGCGCCGTTCGCGGGCACGGTCACCGTGCTGTCCGATCCGGAGACGTTCGGCGGTGGCGTGCGCTTCGACGTACGGACCGACGACGGTCGTCATCTCGAGGCCCGAGTGCTCGCCGACGCCGCCGTCGCGGTCGCGCGCGAGCGCGCCGCCGGTGAGCGCCTCACGCTCGCCGGTCGCGTCCAGCGGGCACCGCCCGCGAGCGCGCCTTGGCTGCGCGTGCGGCACGTCGCGGGCGTGCTCGCTGTCGACACCATCAGCGGCGCGAGCGCCGGTGGTGTCATCGCGCGCGCCGCCAACGCGGTGCGAGCAACGTTGACGAGCGGCGCATCCGCGCTGCGTGTCGACCAGCGCCCGCTGTTCCTCGGCTTCGTGCTGGGCGACACGCGAGGCGAGACCGCGGACGTCACCGACGACTACCGCGCCGCCGGCCTGACGCACTTGCTCGCGGTGTCGGGCGAGAACGTCGCGTTCGTGCTCGCGCTCGCCGGTCCGGTGCTGCGGCGGCTGCCCTTGCGAAGCAGGCTCGTCGCGACGTTGGCGGTGATCGCGTTCTTCGCGCTCGTCACGCGCTTCGAGCCCTCGGTGCTCCGAGCGTCGGCGATGGCCGCGCTCGCCGTCACCGCGGCCACGCTCGGACGTGAGGCATCGAGGTTGCGCCTGCTCGCGCTCGCGGTGGCGCTGCTCGTGCTCGTCGATCCGTTCCTCGTGCGCAGCGTCGGCTTCCAGTTGTCGGTCGGTGCGTCACTCGGCATCGTCCTCGTGGCGCCCGCCATCGCCGACCGTCTCCCGGGCCCGCGTGCGATCGCCGATGCCCTCGCCGTCACCGTCGCCGCGCAGGTCGGCGTCGCGCCGATGTCGATCGCGGCGTTCGGCGGCGTACCGCTCGCGTCGGTGCCCGCCAACCTCCTCGCCGCGCCGGCAGCGGCGGCGGTGATGGTGTGGGGGGTCGGCGCGGGACTCGTGGCCGGCGTTGCCGGTGGCCCCACGGCCACCCTGCTCCATCAACCGACGTCGTTGCTCATCGGGTGGATCAGCGCCGTGGCGCACGGCTGCGCGGCGCTGCCGCTCGGCGAGCTCGACGGCCGCAACGCCACCATCGCTGCCGTCGGCGCGGTCGTCGCCGTCGTCGCGACGCGCGTCGCCCCGTGGGCGCGGCCCGTGCGCTGGTGCGGTGTTGCTGCCGCGGTGGCTGCGGTCGCGTCACCGGTGGCCGCGACCGCGGCACCTCCCAGCGGCCCCGTGGTGCTGGGACGTGACGCGACCGTGTGGCGCTCGGGCGGCGGCACCGTGCTCGAGGTCGACGGCGGCGCCTCGACGGCCGCGCTGTTCACCTCGCTGCGGCGGGCGGGCGTGCGATCCTTCGACGTCGTCGTGGTGCGCTCGTCGAGCAGCCGCGCCGCGGACGTGGTCGCCGCGTTGCAGCGATGGGGCCGGGTCACCGCGGTGGTGGTCCCCGTCGGCGCCGGCGTGCCGGGCGCCACCGTGGTCGCGGAGCCGACCGACCTCGCCGTCGGCGACATGACCGTCGCGTTGGTCCCGAGCGGCGGCGGTCTCGTCGTCGACATCGCCCGCGGACCGCCGGTGTAGGTTCGCCGCGGTGGAGCTGGAGGTGGGCGAGCGGCGCTTCGACATCCGCACGCGCCCGGTCGTCATGGGCATCCTCAATCGCACACCCGACTCGTTCTACGACAAGGGCAGCTACTTCGACTTCGACGGCTTCCTGCAGAAGGCGGCCACGCTCGTCGACGACGGCGCGGACATCCTCGACGTCGGTGGCGTCAAGGCCGGTCCCGGACCCGAGGTGAGCGAAGCGGAGGAGCTCGATCGCGTCGTGCCCGCCATCGAGGCCTTGCACGCCCGGTTCGACGTCGCGCTGTCCGTGGACACGTGGCGGGCATCGGTGGCGGCCGCGGCGTTCGCGGCGGGCGCGGTGATCGGCAACGACATCAGCGGCTTCGCGGATCCGGCGTACCTCTCGGTGTGCGCCGCGGCCGGCGCGTCGGTCGTCGCCACGCACATCCGTCTGCGGCCGCGCGTCCCCGACCCCGAGCCGGTCTACGACGACGTGGTGCGTGCCGTGTGCGACTTCCTCGCCGAGCGCGCCGCGCGCGCCGAGGCGGCCGGCATCCCGAGGACGCGCATCATGCTCGACGCCGGCCTCGACCTCGGCAAAACCGAGCCGCAGTCGCTCGTGTTGCTGCGCGCGTCGGACCGACTCGCCGCGCTCGGGTACCCGGTGTTGCTGTCCGCGTCGAACAAGCGCTTCCTCGGCCACCTGCTGGACACCGACGTCACCGATCGCGCCGACGGCACGAACGCGGCGCACGCGCTCGGGCTCGTGCTCGGTTGTCGCGTCCTCCGGGCCCACGACGTGCGCGCCGCGCGGCGCATCGGCGCGGCGGTGGCGGCCATCCTGGAGGCGGCATGACGGCGAAGGACGACGCGGCCGCGGTCACGTTGCTGCGGGGCGACGACCCGTCGATCGTGCGCGACGCCGTGCTCGAGCTCGTCGAGCGTCTCGTGGGAGGCGCCGACCGCAGCCTCGCCGTGGAGGAGATCGAGATCACCGCGGAGGCAGCCGAGGAGCGCGCCGCCCAGCTGCGGGGGCTCGTCGACGCCGCGCAGACGCCGCCCTTCCTCACCGACCGCCGTGTCGTGGTAGGGCGCAGCCTCCACATGGCAAAGGCGGACGAGCTCGCTGGGCTGGCTGCCGCCGTCGCCGAGCCGCTCGACGGCGTGTTCCTCGTGCTCACGTGGGAGAGCGGGGCAGTGCCGAAGAAGTTCCTCGACGCGTTGAAGGAGGGCGGCGGCGCTCACGTCGACGTGTCGCCGGGACGCAACGCGAAGGCATGGGTCGCCGAGCACATCGCGGCATCGGGCCTGAAGCTCGACGCCGGTGCACGCGACCTGCTCACCGATCGCCTCGGCGAGGATGTCGGTCGGTTGCGCAGCGTGCTGGACACGCTCGTGTCGACGTTCGGCCCCGGTGCGTCGTTGCATGCCGACGACGTCGAGCCGTACGTCGGCGAGGCCGGCGGGCTGGCGCCGTGGGATCTCACCGACGCCATCGACAAGGGCGACATCCCGACGTCGCTGGCGCGTCTGCACCGCATCCTCGGCGACGACACCGGCTCGGCTCTTCGCCTGCTCGGCTTCCTCAACTCGCACTACGGGCGCATCCTCGCCCTCGACGGGGCCGACGTCCGCGACCAGAACGACGCGGCCGCGCTGCTCGGCATGCGGGGGAAGTCGACGTTCCCTGCGAAGAAGGCGCTCGACCAGACACGGCGGCTCGGTCACGACCGCGTCGTGCAGGCCATCGGGCTGCTGTCGCGAGCCGACCGCGATCTGAAGGGCGAGCGGGTCTACCCGCGCGAGGTGGCCAACCAGCTGGTGATGGAGATGCTCGTGGCCCGCCTCGCCAACCTCAGCCGGCTGGCGGGGTGACGGGAACCCGGGTCAGGACCCGGCGCCCCCGGCGGCGTTGAGCCGCTTCTGGAGACGGGACTTGCGCCGGGCGGCGGCGTTCTTGTGGATCACGCCCTTGCTGGCCGCCTTGTCGAGGCGCTTCACGGCGAGGCGAGCGCTGTCCGCGGCGTCTTCTGCCCCCTGCTCCGCCGCCGAGATGGCCCGCTTCACGCGCGTCTTCAGTTCGGAGCGCACCGCCTTGTTGCGGGCGTGGCGCTTCTCGTTCTGGCGATTGCGCTTGATCTGGCTCTTGATGTTGGCCACAGGGTTCCTCGGAGGCGGTCGGCAAACAGCCGTACGAGGTTAGCGGGCGTCGTTGGTACCGTCGAACCGCCATGCAGCGGGTTCCCATCGACCGACTCCGTGATCTCTCCGTGATCGCGCACATCGACCACGGCAAGACGACGCTGTCGGACCGGATCCTCGAGCTGTGCGGCGCCGTCGACCCCCGCGACATGCGGGCGCAGTACCTCGACTCCATGGACCTCGAGCGCGAGCGTGGCATCACCATCAAGCTCCAGAGCGTCCGGCTCGACTGGAAGGGCCACGTCCTCAACCTCATCGACACACCCGGTCACGTCGACTTCGGCTACGAGGTGTCGCGGTCGCTGGCGGCGTGCGAGGGCGTCATCCTCCTCGTCGACGCCGCGCAGGGCATCGAGGCGCAGACGCTCGCCAACTGCTACCTGGCGCTCGAGCACAACCTCGAGATCGTGGCCGTGCTCAACAAGATCGACCTCCCCGCCGCGGAGCCGGACCGGTACGCGGAGGAGATCGAGCGCGTGCTCGGCATCCCGAGCGAGGAGATCCTCCGCATCAGCGCCAAGACGGGCGAGGGCGTCCCCGAGCTCCTGGACGCGGTCGTCGAGCGCATCCCTCCTCCGTCAGGATCCCCTGACGCGCCGCTGCAGGCGTTGATCTTCGACTCGCACTTCGATCAGTACCGCGGCGTGATCAGCTCCGTGCGCGTCGTGAACGGCACGTTGTCCACCGGATCACGCCTCAAGTTCCTCCAGGCGAACGCGGTGCACGACGCCGACGAGGTGGGTGTGCAACTGCCCGTGCCCACGCCCGTGGCGTCGCTCTCGGCGGGCGAGGTGGGCTACCTCATCGCCGGCATCAAGGACGTGGGTGAAGCGCGTTCCGGTGAGACGCTCACGGAGGCCGCGCGCCCGGCGGCGCCCCTCGAGGGGTACCGCGAGCCGAAGCCGATGGTGTTCTGCGGGCTGTTCCCGATCGAGGGCGACGACTTCGCCGATCTCCGCGACGCGCTCGAGAAGCTGCGCCTCAACGACTCGAGCTTCACGTTCCAGCCGGAGACGTCGGGCGCGCTGGGCTTCGGCTTCCGATGCGGGTTCCTCGGGTTGCTGCACATGGAGATCGTCCGTGAACGCCTCGAGCGCGAGTTCGACCTCGCGCTCATCGCCACCGCGCCCTCGGTCGAGTACCTCGTGCACACCACGGCGGGTGACACGCTCGAGGTGCACGGCCCGTCGGAGATGCCGTCCGCCCAGGAGATCGAGCGCGTCGAGGAACCGGTGCTGAACGTGACGATCCTCACGCCGACCACGTACACCGGCACGTTGATGGAGCTGTGCCAGCAACGCCGCGGTGTGATGAACAAGCTCGAGTACCTGTCGCCCGAGCGCGTCGAGCTCATCTACCGCATCCCGCTCGCGGAGGTCGTGGTCGACTTCTTCGATCAGCTCAAGTCGCGCACGCAGGGCTACGCCAGCCTCGACTACGAGCCCGCCGGCTACGAGGCCGCCAACCTCGTGAAGGTCGACATCCTGTTGAACGGCGTGCCCGCCGACGCGTTCAGCACGATCGTGCACCGCGACAAGGCGTACGACTACGGGCGGCGCATGGCGGAGAAGTTGCGTGAGCTCATCCCGCGGCAGTTGTTCGACGTGCCCATCCAGGCGGCGATCGGCGGGCGGATCATCGCCCGTGAGACGGTGAAGGCGAAGCGCAAGGACGTCCTCGCCAAGTGCTACGGCGGCGACATCACCCGGAAGCGCAAGCTCCTCGAACGTCAGAAGGAAGGCAAGAAGCGGATGAAGTCGATCGGCCGCGTCGAGGTGCCCCAGGAGGCCTTCATCACCGCGCTGCGCCTGGACGACTGACGACGACGCGCTCGCGGCGGGCGCGTCGCTCAGGTCGCGCCCGCGGTCTCCATCGAGTCGACGAGGATCTCGAGGCTCGCGCCCTCGCGCACGTTGGCATCGACGATGCGGCGGATGCGTGACCGCAGGTCGGTGGGCGCGACCGGTGACAGCACCACGGCCTGGATGAGCAGACCTTCGCCGTTGGCGTCCTTGTCGAGCCCGACCGCCACGACGCCCGGCAGGCAGCGCAGCTCGAGCTCGAGGCGGTCGAGGTCGGTGGTCATCGCACCTCCGAACGGGCGCTGCCCGCGCTCGCACCCGCCGCCTTCGCCTCGTAGAGGCGCTGATCGGCGACGCGGTAGAGGTCGTCGACCGTCGACGCCTCGTCGGGGCACATGGCGAGCCCGGGCGTCCACCGCACGTCGCCGGCGGGCCCGATCCCGCCGCCGCCGTGCAGCCGGTCGAGGATGAGGTCGAGCGACGTCGGGCCGTCGATGTGGAGCAGCAGCGCGAACTCGTCGCCGCCGACGCGCGCCGCGATGTCGCCGGAGCGCAGACCCTGACGGAGCTGCTCGCCCACCTGGCGCAGGACGGCGTCGCCCCCCTGGTGACCGAGGCGGTCGTTGATGCCCTTGAACCCGTCGAGGTCGATGATCACCAACCCGAAGCTCCAGCCGTAACGGACACTGCGGCTGATGGCGGCCGCGAGGTGCTCGTCGAACCCTCGCCGGTTGTAGAGCCCGGTGAGCGGATCGTGGAGCGACTCGTAGTGCAACCGGTCCATGCGCAACGCCACCTCGCACAGCCGGGCGATGGCGTCGATGTCGTCGGCGGCCTCGACCATCGTCGGCTCGGTGTGGATGCCGCTGCCCCGGGCGAGGAGCGACGACGGCATCTGGTCGAGCTCGAGCGGGCGCCGCCCCGCGTTGAAGAGCTGGAGCCCGAGCACGGAGTCGTTGATGACGGCGCGGGCGGCCCGCAGGTCCCATGCCTCGACGAGGCGGTCGAGGCAGCTGGCGATGAAGCTCACGCCCGAGGGCGCGACGGCGAGCTCGTTCACGAGGTCGGTCAGGAGCGCGCGCCCGCGCTCCGACTTGGGCTCGCGGCCCAGCTCCGCCACCGCTCCTCCTTCATCGCCCCGCAACAGGTTCGTCATATTGATTCCGCGCGCAGCGTGCGCAAACCTCCAAGCACGATCCGTGCAGGAGAGCCGACTGAACGTCGCCTCTTCGCCCTGTCCGACCTGGTCCGAGCCTACCGAAGGAGCCCTGCTGGAAAGGGGGATCGGTAGTATTCATGCGCCTCCCGTGCCGGGTCTCGGCCCGCGCCGGGCGGTCACACGACGATGCTCGACGAACGCAAAGCCGCCATCCTCCGTGCTGTGGTGGAGGAGTACATCGAGACCGCCCAACCCGTGGGCTCCGGTCACATCGCGCCCACCCTGCGCGTGTCGTCGGCCACCGTTCGCAACGAGATGGTGGCGCTCGAGCAGGACGGCTACCTGCGCCAGCCCCACACCAGCGCCGGCCGCGTACCGACCGAGAAGGGGTACCGCGAGTTCGTCGACCGCCTGACCGGTCCTGCGCAGCTGCGCAGCGCGCAGGCGCAGCAGGTGCGCGCCTTCTTCGACAAGGCCCACGGCGAGCTCGAACAGATGCTCCACGACACGAGCCGGCTGCTGTCCGACCTCACGGACCACACCGCGGTGGTCATCGGTCCCGCCCACGAGGTGGCGA
>Ga0070741_10005053_pt1 | contig 29893 bp, 24 predicted proteins | sample Coa_R1_4_FD_66440 | JGI IMG/M metagenome (GOLD analysis project Ga0070741, IMG submission 66440) | Surface soil microbial communities from Centralia Pennsylvania, which are recovering from an underground coalmine fire - Coalmine... | ecosystem: Environmental > Terrestrial > Soil > Unclassified ... | reverse complement strand
TGCTCCAGGGACCGAACCATCAACAAAACAGGTATGGGCTTCAATCTTCAATATAGAGGGGACTTGTTGGATTTCTTCGCTCAACCGTTTCCTTACGATCACAATTCGGCAAATTTTTTCTAAATCTATTCTTTGCAACGTCTCGACAGTTCTTTAAGCAGTTGGCTTTTTTTGCCTGTTTTAGTGGTGGTCGAAAGCAGTTGATTCGCAAAACGACTACCATGAACAACAGAATTTTTGCATCTATTTTCCGGCCGGCCTTCTGCACGATAGTTGCTTTCGGCGGAATGATATCCAGTTCCGGGCAGACGCTTATCAATCTCGGGACACAAGGGCGGAACGCAGATTTCACCAGCCAACCGTACACACGTCCAATGAAGACTGGCACATCCCTTCCGGCGACCTGCACTGTGGGGGATATGTACCTTAACTTGGCTAGCGCAGTGGGGAAAAATCTGTACGCCTGCACCGCTACCAACACTTGGGTCCAGCAGAGTTCGGCTTCGGGATTAGCCGACCCCGGAGCTAATGGTCTTGTGGTTCGCACCGCACAGAATGCCACAACGGCCGTGGCCGCGCCGGCAAGCACGATCGTAGGAACTTCCGATACTCAGACATTAACGAACAAAAGTATTGACGCCTCTGAGATCAACACAGGCGTTTTGTCTGCGGCTCAGTTACCCGCCTTCTCCGGAGACGTCACGACAGCTGGTGGATCCACGGCAACAACGCTTGCGTCTGTGAATTCAGCGCCGGGTACGTACGGAGATAGTTCACACACCGTGCAGCTAACTGTTGACACCAAAGGGCGGATCACAGCTATTACTCAGATTGGTGCTGTCGGAGGTGGCGGAGGCAGTACAGTCACGACGGGGTTACTGGCAAGCATGCCCACGACATGTGCTCCGGGAACTCTATATTTTGCTACCGATCAACCTGCCGGTCAGCAGATCTATAGCTGCTCATCCACGAATATTTGGACGCAGATCTTGTCGCTGGGCGGTTCCGGCGCCTTGGCTTTCACCAACGGATCCTTGGATATCGTGACGGCGATCGTTCCACGACTTGCCGCAGCAAATACGTTTTCCGGATCCAACACATTCGGTGGAAAAACCACATTCAACCAAGTTGCCAGCGGCACCGCAAGCAACACGGATTTTGCAGGCCAGTTGACTTTAACCGCTGGAATAGCAAATTACAGTTTTGCCGGCCAGTACACATCGGCACCCATCTGCACCGGGTCTGACAGCACAGGTAACAATGCAGTTAAGGTGACCACGACCACGACAGGTTTGACTCTGACTGGCACGGGCACTGACGTGATTAACTACATCTGCGTTGCCCGGAACTGACGGTCCGGTGCAACTAGGGCGTCCATGTGCCTATCTGTTGCCAGGTGCCTTCCACATAGGATGTGTCGCTGATGTTGGCATAAATGTTTTTGGCGCCGGTAAACGACGGCGCAAACGTAATTGTTGCGGTAATCGTGACGGTGTTGCCCGATAGCGACACTGAGGCGCTCGATGCGGGCACAGTGCATTGACTGCTGGCCAAAATGCCGGACCCGCCAGGCGTTACCGACTGGCTTACGGCGGTTCCCTGATCGTTCGCGATATAAAGATTGTTCGACGAACGATCATAGATCAGGTAACATGCGCCATTCCCGGTTAGCGAACTGTTGAAGAAAAAGTGCTCTTGCGCCTGGTTTGTACTCGTATACGCAAACGTGAACCTCTGCATCGAACCGCTGCCGGACGATGGATTGACCGTCATCGAATTACCATCTGGTGCTGTGACCATCCAGGTGCCGATTTGTTGCCAAGTACCTTCTACATAGGATGTATCGACAATGGTCGTGTAAATATTCTTCTGGCCGGCAAACGTTGGCGCAAAGATAACTGTGGCCGTAATGGTGATCGTGTTGCCGGATATTGACGCTGAAGCGCTAGATCCAGGCACAGTGCATTGGCTGCTCGACAAAATACCGGACCCACCAGGCGTTACCGACCCGGTTACGGCGTTTCCCTGATCATTGGCGATATACAGATTGTTCGACGGACGATCGTAGATCAGGTAACAAGCCCCGTTCCCGGTTAGCGAACTGTTGAAGAAAAAATGGTCTTGCACTTGGTTCGTGCTCGTATATGTAAATGTAAACGTCTGCGTCGAACCACTACCGGCAGATGGATTGACTGTGATGCTGTTACCGCCGCCTCCGCCATTTGACCCGTTCCAGCCATTCACTAAATTTGTCACGTTGACGGACCCAAGTCCGCTTGCGCGATCATATCCGACACCCGCCGCGTATGTCTCGCTCCCGGTGTTGTAATTTGCTTCGCCGGGGACGGCATTCGTCCCGGTTGTCACGTCGTTGAAGATGCAAGTGGTTGCCGGAAGGGCATTAGATCCGTTGCAATTCGACAATGTCTCGGACGCAGCTAAACCGTAAAGCATCGGATCGGCTTGCCCCTGTCTTGACCCGGTTTTCTGATTCACAAGAGCCATAATGCCGGCAAAAGCGGGAGTCGAAGCCGATGTGCCCCCTACTATATAGAGCTGGATTTGTCCTTGCGAATTGGGCGTACAGGAGCCATCGACGCACAACAGATAGGCGTCATGCAAAGCTGCGGTAAGCGAGACGTCGGGTACATCGCGCGCTCCGTCGTTCGGAATTCCGGCCACCCCAGCTTGCCAAGTCGGCTTAGGAAAGAAAACGCTTGCTCCACCTCCGCCCGCCAAGATGCTGCCGGTGCCGCATTGCGAGCCGGTACAGTTAGCGTTCCAAACATCCTCGGGGATATAAGACACTGCCGATCCCAAAGTCCCGCCATTAGCGGAACTCCAATATGTTCCACCAGCTTCGTTGAACTGGGTTCCACCGACCGCAATTGTATAAGGCGATGACGCTAACGCGTTAACTGAAAGCGGTCCGGTGGCCGACGTTTCCGTATTTGGATCATCACATCCCGCAGAACCGGCGTCTCCCGATGAAACTAGATATGTGATTCCTTCCGCCGCAGCCTGTTGAGCCAGTGAAGAAACTGCCGCCGCGCCAGATGCGGTGTAATTAGCCTCGCAACTTCCAAAGCTTTCTGTCATTACATTGGCGAGATTGTTATCAATGATGTATTCTTCCGACAAAGTAACGCCATCTGTGTTATTCGTTGACGCAGAAACTACCAGATCAACCGTCGCTCTTGGAGCTACCGCGCCAGACCAGGAAGTATCCAGCACTGCTTCGAGTTCTTCACTGCCGCCGAGGTCACCAGGATTTCTACCATTGACGATGATGTTGGGTGCATTTACTGGCAGCCCAAAGATACTGCGGAAGCTGACTACATCCTGAACATTGATGTTGGTTCGACCAACTACGCCAATGACGATACCGGAACCGTTTATTCCGCCACTCAACAGCGGATTGATATTGTAAATTACGTCGTAGTCCGACGGAGCAAGATAATGGGACGAACCGCTGGTGAATAACGGTTTGATTGATCCAGCTCGGAGTTCCGCCGTTATCTGCTGATCTGATGTTTGGAGCTGCGGTTTCGAAAAGAAGTTGTTCAGGCTGGCCACACCGGCGACAGCAGGAGCCAAGGCGGCAGGTAATTCCGGATCTTGAACGTTAGCCCAATGCGGTTCACCATTGACCACAAATTGATGTACTGCGGTATGAAAGGCATTCTGGACCTGAGAGACATTGCCGGAAAACTCGATGACCGTCCGTCCATTCGAAACATAGTCTATGCTAAAACCCCTGGCTTGCAGCCAATCGGTAACGGTCTTCAAATCTTGATCGCTGATACCGAATCGCCGGCCAAATTCTTGTGGTGTTAACCAACGATGATAATCAGGCGATGCCGGCGTTTGTTGGTCTGTTAAAAGTTTCGTGAGTGCCGCATCTTGCTCTGCACTTCGTTTTAGCACCAAGAGCATTCGCTCCATCGGCAACGTCGCGGGAGCAGCGCCTCGATCAACGGCTGATCTGGCGAGTGGATGCGTATTGCCCGTCAGCCTGACAAGTTGTGCCTCGTTTGGCGTTGAGGTGATTAGTGTCGGAACGGCAGGAGTCTGCGCTCCCACAAGCACCGCACAACCGAGCAAAAGGACGGGAAGGATTTGGGATGAAGGCATTTTCGTGCGCGTTGTTACCTTTGAAAAAACTTGTTTGGCTAGAAAGCATACTGCCAACTATGAAATAATCTTCATGCTAGATCATGATCTGGAATAAAGCCATATATTTTCGTGAAATTTTGTTTCGTCAGTCGGTTAATAATGACAATTGGCCTCTATGACATGGCGCACTTTGCAGTGATGCAGGTCACGTCAGCGGCACCGACGCGTCGCTTTAATCAAGCCGCGCGTTGACCACGCAGCGATTGCAGGCTTAGGCTACGCTGACGCGAAAATGCCAGAAGTCCCCAGAAGGTGATCAACACGTATTGCATAACTTGAGCGAGAAGACTGAATGCAATCGCATCGGGTCTGCTGAATCCGAACGGTACTAGCACGTTAACGGCGACAAACTGATAGATACCCACGTAGCCAGGAGTAGCGGGCAAAGCACTGCTCAGTCCTAGGCCGGTCAAGAGCAGGAAAGCAATAGGAATCGAAATAGACAATCCGAGCGCTCGCATCACAATGATCGTTCCGATTGCATCCGAGAACCAAATCACTAGAGCCAATCCCGCAAACCCACAGAATCGCCTCCAATCATGCAAAGTGCGCAAGCCGTTCAGTATCTGTTCTAAAATCAGCTGAAGCTTAGCCCGGAACTGCTGCGGAAAAGGTAGGCGATCAATAACCGCCCTCCAGATATTCTCCATTCGGGGCAGCACTCCAATGCAGGCGACCCCACAAAGGCCCACAATCGCAAAGGGGCGGGCGGCCCCTTGAAACCATCCGGGCTTCACAGTTAACGTGAGTAAGACAATCGAGCTGAGAACAACTAACGTCACTGCATCCGCAAGCCTCTCTGTAAAAGCTGTCGTCAACACAAATGTTTTGCTTAGACCGGTCCGGGCGCTGACGATTACCGTACGAACAAACTCGCCGGCTCGAGCGGGCAAGAAGTTGTTTCCAAAATACCCGGCCGATGTAGCCCAAAAGGCAGTCGGCAGCGTTACCGCCGCGCCCGCGCGCAGCAAGATACCCCAACGGATAGCGCGCATCAAAAGCGAAAACGAGGCGATAAGTAGTGATACTCCAATGTAGGCAACATTAGCTCTGGATAGCGTCACTCCCACCTGCTTCCAATTGAGTCCTCGAAGCGAAAAATACAGAAGAACTCCCGCAATGGAGAAAGCGATAGCCCAATATATGAATCGTGTATTTAACTTAGAAATGACCACCGCTATCGGGATTTTTGCGCGAGCGCGAGCAACTATTCCAAATTCTTTCTAACAGTCAAGTAAATTGGATAGTGTCCCTTCAACGAAACGATGAGATGGCCAATCCAATTACCAACGTTGAGCGCTTGCAAAACACGCAGCGGTTGTCGTAAGCGAGCAGCTGTGATTTTCATCTCAAATTGAAAACCATGTGCCAACCGATCGAGAAAAACATCTTCCCCGGTTGATATCAGCTCTAACTTAGAGGCGCGATCGAATTTTCGTATCACTCTTCTACACCAAAGTGGATTGATCTGCGTGTGAAGCGTACGTGCGTATGATGGATCCCGTCTATAAACGTAGCGCACTAGCCACGGAAGGATCGGTTTCCAAAAGATCGGCGGTTGGAAGACGAGATAATGTCCCTCGTAATATGACAGATAATTCGGCATTTCCATATGAAGAACACCGCCCGGCCTTAAGACGCGTAACGACTCCTCTAAAACTTTCTCCGGATTCTCTGTGTGCTCGAGTACATTAGCAGAGTACACAATATCGAAACTTTCATCCGGGAACGGCAATGATTCGCCCACGGCATCTTTTATGCGATTCGGATCGAGGCCGTTCGCAGCGAGCAATACACGCGAAGCTAGAAATCCTTCGTCGAATCCACGACTTCCGGGTTCAACTCCGTAGCCATCCACGTTGAAACGTTTGATCCAAACAGCAAGATTTGTTCCGAAGCCCGATCCGATCTCAAGCAACTTCTTTGACAACAGCGGCGTGTAACGCTCGATGACTGTCGCCCGCTTAAACGACTTAGCAGTATCCAGGAAGTCAAGAGCATTCATATTGGGATCGACCCTAGCAATCGCTTGGAAGAACGCTCCAGAGCTACGGCATGCCGCACTTATGACTTCTTCCGGTACAATTACGTCGGGAATGGCAGAAAATGCAACTGGTGCTGTCATTGCCGCGGCAAACGTCTCCGTCACAAGTCTACCGTAAAGTGACGTCCAATTACTAAATCGATTTTCGGCTAGAATTTTGTAACCAATTATTAACTCATCTCGAAGCATGGCCTCATCGTTAATCGACGAAACTCTTGATTTCTTAACGCGAGAAAGCATGAGTTCGGTTTTGGAGCGCGAGCAAAGCTGCTTCGATCAAGCAGCCCGCGAGTTTCGTGATCGGCTGATTATCTTCGGTGCTGGAGAGTTGGGAAGAGCTGTCGGCCATCATTTAATAAAAATCGGCTATGCACCTCGGTTCTACGCAGACAATGACCCTAGACGATGCGGATCTAAAATTCTTGATGTACCAATTCTTTCGACAACGGACGCGGTGGAGCGATATAGCAACTCCGCTTGTTTCATTGTTGCCATCTACAACGGCTCAATCGTCCGGCGTCAACTTCGTGACCTTGGCTGCAAAACCGTCCTTCACTTTGCGCCGATTTTTTGGAAATATCCGAACGGACGCATACAAGCTGAGGCAATCGGATGCCCTTCTCGAGTTTTGAAAAATATCGAATCTATCTATGAGGCCTACTCTTGTTTAGCCGATGATAAATCTCGCTACGTGTTTTGCGAACAACTTCGTTGGCGAGTACTGCTGAATTCTGAAAGCATGGAGCCGCCATCACCAACTAGCCAGTTATACGTCGCTCCCGAATTGATTTCATCAAGCGATAACGACGTATTTGTTGATTGCGGCGCTTTCGACGGCGATAGTATTCGCCAATTTCTTACGCACAATTGCAACAAGTTTAGGCAAATCATTGCGCTAGAGCCCGACAGCGCTAATTTCAATAAATTACGTTCTTGGGTTAATCACCTCCCGGTCTCTGTCGGGTCTAGAATCACGATTCTTCCGTATGCACTCGGCGAGAAGCGACAGAAAGTTCAGTTCGACGAAGGCAACCTCGTCGGCTCAAGAATTACTAAAGTAGACTCCGACGGAGGTACGGACTGTGCACCTCTCGACGAAATCGTGGCACACCATAAGCCCACCTTCATCAAAATGGATATCGAGGGCGCGGAGCCTCACGCCATACTTGGCGCTCGCACTGTTTTGACGCAGCATCAACCCGTGTTAGCAGCTTGTGTTTACCACAAATCGGAGCACCTCTGGCAACTGCCGTCACTAATACACAGCATTTCTCGCTCACATGAGATCTATCTCAGAAGATATGCAGAAGATTGTTGGGAGCTTGTTTGCTACGCCGTTCCGCAGCATCGCATTCCGACGCCTTCAACTTACTAAATGCAGTTATATACTTTTTGCCGTTTGATGGCTACGTTGCTTTCGTGGCAAATGGACCGGTCAGCATCTCTCTAGCAATCGGCTCGCCTGGAGGATATTCGAAATTTATCCGCTCCTTCTCAATCACGTATGGTCGCTTGAGCACTTGCGTGTGAACTGCCCCGATATACTCGCCAAGAATTCCCATGGACACAAGTTGTACCGAACCCAAAAAAAATAATCCAATTACGAGCGGGGCCATACCAACCTCGAAGTTCCGCCAAAAAACAAGCTTATAGATCAAGTAGCCAAGCCCAATAAAGATAGAGATCAAACTACAGCCGAACCCGAGAAAGGTAACCATACGTAGGGGCACCTTGGATAAGTTCGTGATGCCGAGCATCGCCATGTCGTACAACGTATAAAAATTGTTTTTTGTGATGCCCCGGATGCGGCGTGGCTGCTCGAATTCAAGAGTGCAGTACGGCAAACCAATCTCGGCAATCATTCCCCGAAAGTAAGGGTAAGCATCTGGAAACTGTTTGACAGCCTCAACGACTTTGCGGTCGTACAAGCCGAAACCGGTGAAATTCTCAAACGTTTCGATCTCAGACAGGCGCTGCACGAGCCGGTAATACTGCGTTCTGATCCAGAACATCAGATGATTCTCTTGACTGGCCGTTTTTACGCAGAGAACCATCGAGTAGCCCTGTTCCCATTTGCCGATCATCTTTTCGATCATCTCCGGAGGATCTTGCAGGTCAGCCACAATTCCGATAACGGCGTCACCTGATGTCTGCAAAAACGCATGATAAGGAGATCGAATGTGCCCAAAATTTCGAGAATTCACAATGATTTTGAGGTTTTGATCGTGGGTAGCGATGCGTTTCAAAACCGCAACCGTGTTGTCACGGGAATTGTTGTCAATGAAGATGTGCTCATATTTATATTTGCCAATCTTCAACATGACCGCTCGACAACGGTTGTAAAGTTCTTCGACGTTCTCTTCCTCGTTGTAACAAGGGGTCAGAATGCTGATCGTCTTCATCATTAATCTACGTTAGCTTTGAAGACCGCACTCGCTCGACAGGTACAGCGTAAAGCACCGTTTGCCAACCGTCACCTTCATGTTCGCGCAAAAAGAACATGTAATCTTCTGCTTTTTGTTGAATAAATAACGGGAGCCGCCAGATATCGTGCTGGGTATGATAAACGCACACGGAAAGGACTGGACGGTCCCGCCGCATCGTTCTTACCGCTCCCTTCAGTGCGTCGTATTCCGCGCCCTCGATATCCAATTTTATGTAAGAAGCGCGCCGAGCTTGCAGTAGTTCATCCAAGGCAAAACATTCAACGTTTGACGTGCCAGTTTCGCTGATGCGCGAATCCACCCCACCGCTTGCGGTGAAGCGAATTGTACCTCGCTCTGCCGCAACTGCTACGTTAAGACTCGAAATCTTTGGCTTTATAGCAGGATCCAGTCCATCAATGAAAGTCTGCAGCTTTGAAAAGGTCAAAGCGTCTGCCTCTATCGCGAGAATAGAATCGAAGTTTGGACCTTGCCTCGCGAGAAAGCTTCTGACTGTATCACCATCAAAGGCCCCACAGTCTACGAAGCCTTCATTGGGCAACAAAGAGAAGATGCTCTCCGGAAAATATGATTCCTCACAATCCGGCCTTACGAATGAGTCCCATTCACCCAGTGCTCGCCAACGAATTTGCGATAGATAGATTTGGCGAGACTGATAGTCGGAAAAGAGCGGCGCCGCAGCGATGACATGATCTGCATCTTGATAGAGCTTGTGCGGAAGATCTTGACAGAAAAAAGGCAGGAACTCACTATGGAAGTGCCAATAAATGGAAGAAACAGAAGTGATGTGCTTGCATCCGCGTTCAATTAATCGTCGCTTTGTGTCCCCATAATAATGACCTGCATTCCAAATCGCAACCACAAATAAAGCGTCAGCTCCGAAACGCGAAGCCGCGTCTCCCGGACACACCACAGGACATCCATCTATCATCGAATTCCAGAGGCGTGAGTTATTGTCGCTAAACGCAAGAGGTGATATGCCAATACGCTGCAAGCAACTGAGGGCGCGTCTCCCTAAATTGCCAGCTCCAAACAACACAACGCGGCCGTTTGTCGAAGCCAAAAGACGTTCCAAAGCCGAGTTTTCCCGGCTTCGTACTGATGCAAGAGGTTCTGCCAATAGCTCTTCTAACTGCTGCTTTATCCCGCCGATCTCTGTCATTCCGATAAAGGCTCTACGATCATGTTCGCAAGGAATTCCTCGCGCGGCAGGAATGGCCAAAGATCTTCGAGCGGCCTTGAAACAATCGATCCGTCGGGCTTCTGGTAGTTTGCTAGCCGCGGAGCACGCACTTCGTCAGGTATTACGCGAACGTCACAGACCACAGGCCCCGATAGATCCAATATGCCCCTGACGTCCGCCCTCAGATTGCTTTGATCGGCGATCACTCGCGACTGAATACCGTAAGAACACGCAACTTTGGAGAGGTCCGGAACGGTTAGGCCCGTACGCGAATCACAGCCAATTGTGGCTTGTCCAAACCAATTGGATTGCGATGCGCGAATAGAAGCATAACCATCGTTATTCAGAACAAAAAACTTGATAGGTAAATTCAGCCTTGCGACGGTTGCCAGCTCTTGAATGTTGAACTGAAATCCGCCATCGCCATCCACACAAACGGTTCGACGTCTGTCGCCCGCTAGACAAACGCCAATACTTCCTGGCAAGCCGAATCCCATTGAGCCCAGACCGGCGGTATGATAGATCCTCTGACCGGTGCGCGTCGGACACGCTAAAAGAAAAATTTCAATGCCGCTTCCCGAACTGCCACTGATCAGCAAATCGTCAGGATTAGTTTCGCCGCCGATCGCTTCGGCTAGGTGATAGATACTGACGCGTCCTTCGGGTTTGCGATGTTCTTCCGTCACTATCGGATAGCGGACTTTCCATTCTGCACACCGACAATCCCAAGTCTTTCGAGTTTTCGCCACGAATTTGTCGCGTTGCTTCAGAAGCTCTCGTAGGAAAACACGCGCGTCGCTCTGAATTGGATGTTGTACATGCGAACCTAGTTTTTTTAGCTCAGCCCTGTCGATATCCACCATCACTTTATGTGCGCCGCGAGCCAACTTTTCAGGAGCGTAGCCGGTGATAGCAAAGTCAAGCCGGACTCCTATTGCAAGCAGGAAATCACAATTTTGTAAGGCAAAGTTAGCACCGCGAGCCGCGACCGATCCGGGCCGGCCAACATAGAGAGGATCGTCGCTGGCGATCAAGTCGCAGGCGCACCAGGTCGCGACGACGGGCGACTTCATTAGCCGGACTAGGTCCGAAAATTCCTGTTCAGCTCGGGCAAGACGAATCCCATTTCCTGCAAAGAGCAAAGGCCTTTCAGCCTTGTTAAAGGCGTCTATCACCGAGGTCACTTCGGATGTGAGATCAGCTTTGATGCCGTTATCGCTTCTTGTTTGGTCGTCCTCGGCTGGATTGAATTCCCGCAAGGCTGAGATGTCAATCGGCGCAGCTTGCACATCCAGAGGGATATCGATCCATACTGGCCCCGGTCGGCCATTCGTGGCGAGGTAAACCGCTTTTTCCAAGTGGTACCTGATGTCAAGCGGTTCGACCACGGTCACCGCATACTTGGTTACTGGCTTCACAATGGAGACAATGTCAACTTCCTGAACGCCGAGTTGACGCATTCCGAGCGGCGTGCCGGTTGCGTCGAACATGCGATCCGGTCGCTTCACTTGACCCGAAATAAACAACGTCGGCGTCGAATCAAGCCAGGCGCCTGCCACGCCGGTCACCGTATTCGTTCCACCCGGACCCGTAGTAACCAGAGCGACACCTAAACGATTTGTAGCTTTGCCGTAGTTTTCGGCGCAGATGGCGCTAGCTTGTTCGTGAGAATTGCACACCGCTTGGATCCGCTGGCAACGTCCCAGCGAGTCGTTCAAGTGCATCGCGCCGCCTCCCGTAACTAGGAAGACATGCTTTACCCCTTGATCCGCAACAAACTGGATCACGTAGTCGGAAAGTTTTTGCATCAAAACGTATTTTTTTCGTTATGGAGATGCTGCGCCGCCAGCACCGCTTCCACCAATTCACGAACGGCGCCATTGCCGCCGCTCTTCTCGGAAATAAACGTCGCATACTGACGCGCAGCCGGCTGTGCATTGGCCGGTGCCGCTGCTATACCAGCAATCTGCATCGCCGGGATATCATTGACGTCGTCGCCCATAAAGCAGATCTCCGAAAGTTCCAGGCCGGCTTTGTCAGCGAATCGGCGTAATGCGCCCGCCTTATCCTTGCAACCCTTTTCAACATCAATGATTCCCATCTTCGCGGCAAAGCGGTCAACAAGTGGACTATCTTCGCCGGAGATCAGCGCAATTAAAAGGCCTGCCTTGCGCGCCCTGGAAACGCCCATCACGTCGGCAAAGCAGAATCGCTTCCACTCTTGGCCATCAGGTCCCCACCAAATGCCGCCATCGGTGAGAACACCATCCACATCCAAGGCGATCGCCTTGATGCCCATCATGCGGGAACGGACGCCGCGCCTACTCGACGCAGCTTCTTAATAATGGGATACTCGCGCTCATAAACTCGCTTTTCTCCATCGCCGAGCGACTGTTCAATCAGGCGAATATCGCGGACAACGCGTGAAATTCCGTTCGGCTCAAGAGAGGCTGCGTGATCGCTCCCCCACATCGCCCGGTCAGTCGTGATATGCCGCTCAACACAACACGCGCCGAGCACAACGGCCGCGACGGTTGAAGGTATACCCGTTTCGTGCCCCGAATAACCGACCGGAACGCCGTATCGTTCGCGCAACTTTGGAATCGCGCGGAGGTTTAGCTCTTCATACATAGCGGGATAAGTGCTGCATGCATGCAGAAGAACCAGGTTATCTTTGCCCAGCACATCCACGGCATGATCAATTTCTTCGAGAGTGCTCATGCCCGTGGAAAGGATTAACGGTTTACCTGTTGCGCGAGTGTGACGTAGAAGACCATCATCGGTCAGCGATGCCGACGCGATTTTGTAACATGGCACATCGAACTTGCTGATAAAGTCCACCGACTGCTCATCCCAACATGAAGCAAACCAGTCAATTTGCACGGCCTTACAATAGGCGTCGATATCCTCGTACTCGTCGCGACAAAACTCCAGTCCTCGTTTTAAATCGCCGTTGGTATTTCCGAATGGACTTTCCCGTGGTTTTGCGAGTTCCTCTGAAGAATAAACGACATCAACCGTTCGCTTTTGAAACTTGACAGCGTCGCAACCCGCAGCTACGGCGACACTTATCAGCCGCTTGGCTAAGTCAATGTCGCCGTTGTGGTTAATACCGATTTCGGCAATGATGTAACAGGGCTGACCCTCTCCAATGACTTTCTTTCCAACCCTAACCGTTTCTTGTACTTGCATCATAAAGCTCCTGCCGATACTTCGCGATTATGGCACACTATCGCTTCCTTCTCAGTAAGAGATGCCTTTTGTGACGCATACAGTACGCGTGCGATGATGGCAGTACATTTAGCTTATGGACAGCCCAAGGTTTCAGACGTCGAGCTTAGATTTCAGTCTGCAATATAAGTCGAAGCTGCTTAACGCGCTTGAAACAATCGACGCGCAAGCGATTGCTCGCGGAATTGAAATGTTGGCGGCGGCTCGCGAGGCTAATCGCCACATTTTCGTTTGTGGAAACGGCGGAAGCGCTTCCACCGCCTCACATTTTGTCACCGATATGGTGAAGGGCGCTAGCTACAACCGCCAAGCCCGCTTCCGAATTATGGCGCTCACTGACTCAATGCCCACCATTACGGCTTATTCCAATGACGTCGGTTATGACTGCGTATTTACGGAGCAATTAAAGAACTTTGCTCAACCCAAAGATATATTTATGGCGATCAGCGGTTCCGGCAATTCGCCAAATGTTGTATGCGCAATGGAATACGCCAATTCAATAGGCTGCGACACAATTGCATTGACCGGTCGTGACGGGGGCAAGCTTGGCCCGATGGCGAAGCTTCAAATAAGAGTGGCAGAACCTCACATGGGCCGCATAGAAGACGGCCATCTGATTGTTTGTCACATGTTCTGCTATTACTTTATGGAGAATTAGTGCGCTTCGTTTGAGCTCCAATGCCATTCGTACATGCGGCGAATTTGCTCGTCCAACGAAATGAGGGAGTAAAGGCCCAGTTCGTTTGCCACTCTTCCCACAGAAGGAACGTAGCGATTTGCCCGGACGTTTTGATCTGCCGCCTGCGCGATTTCAATTAGAATTCCGGGCGACAACGTTTCAACTGCCAACTGCGCCAAGTCGCGAATAGTGATCGCGTCACCGGATCCCACGTTGTAGGGTCGCGCGGATTCGCCTCGGACCAATAGATTCCAAAGCCAAATAGCGAGATCGGCCGCATACAAATAAGAACGATATGCTGTTCCGTCGCCAGCGATTTTGACTGGGCCGCCGACAAGAATATCGCGCACAAAGTTGCCCACAGCGAAGTTGATATTCAACGGCAGACGAGGTCCAGCGAAGGTAAATAGTCGTGCAATGACAGCGGTGAAACCGAATTGCCGCGCCCAGGCGGCACAAAGCAATTCAGACGCTCTTTTCGCTTCACCATACGCTGAACCGATTTCGACCGGCGAAGGAGCGCCACAATATTCTTCCGGAACGTGCGTGAGTTCGCGAGGCTGGCGACCGTAGACGGCGCCCGAACTGGTGAACAACAACCTTTTCACGTTGCATCTTCGAGCAAATTCCAGAACATGATGGGTCCCCGACAATTCGCGCTCAAATGTTCCTGTCGGCTCCTCACTACTTGGCGGAGCTTGATCCGTTGCGGCATGCACTAGAAACGAATAATCCGCTTCCGGCAGGGCGAAGTTCCGAACATCTCCCTCTAAAAGTCGGACGGACGGATGATTCGCGCCATAGGGAGCCTTTCTGCGGAACGCTTCAGCGTTGCGCGTTAGGATCGTCGCCTTTGCATCCAGATGTAGATAATCGTTAGCCCAGGCGAAACTTTCAACAAGCCAGGTTCCAACAAAGCCCGTCCCGCCGGTTATAAACAGTTGCTGGCCCTTCAGCGCTCTCCAAACATCAGCCGTGTGAGCGAGAACGTGATCGAAATCTCGTGCCAGCGGATGCGGCATCCTCTGCTACGGAGCGACTAGGTGCCGACCGGCATCTTGTGGAACATGTCCACTACATAGTCGAGCATCTCAATGGAGATGCCGGGGTAAACGCCGATCCAAAACACCTGGTTCATGATAAAGTCGGTGTTCTCAAGGGAGCCAACCACGCGGTGTTTGATCCCTTGATATGCCGGCTGCCGCAGTAGATTGCCTCCAAATAACAAACGGGTAGCGATTTGCCTGCTCTCGAGAAAAGCTATTGCCTGATTTCGATTGAACGGCGCAGTCGGACGTACGGCAATCGGGAACCCAAACCAGCTGGGTTCTGATTCTGGCGTGGCTTCGGGAAGGATGAAAAATTCCTCCAAGTCCTTTAGGCCGTTATAGAGCGTGTGGAAATTGGCACGACGCCTGGCGATGAACTCCGGCAGCTTTTTCAGTTGCGAAACGCCGACAGCCGCCTGCATATCGGTCATTTTGAGGTTGTAGCCGATGTGCGAGTACGTGTATTTGTGATCGTACCCGCAAGGCAGTTCACCCAATTGCCACTCAAAGCGCTTACCGCAGGTATTCTGTTTCCCGGGTTCGCACCAGCAATCGCGTCCCCAATCGCGGAATGATTCCACAATCGTTTTGAGCAATGGCTTGTCGGCGAGCACACATCCACCCTCGCCCATCGTAATGTGGTGTGCCGGATAAAAGCTCACGGTGGCCAAATCTCCGAACGTACCGACTTTCCTACCCCTATACGTTGCACCTACCGCGTCGCAGCAGTCTTCTACAAGCCAAAGATCGTGTTTCTCCACGAATTCCGTGACTGCTCCCAGGTCAAATGGATTTCCCAACGTATGTGCGATGACAATGGCACGCGTTTTTTCCGACCGCGCTTCTTCAAGTTTGGTGACATCGATGTTGTATGTGGGAATATTTTCGTCGACGAAGACCGGGACTAGGCCGTTCTGGATTATCGGATTGAGAGTAGTCGGAAAGCCGGCCGCCACCGTAATGACTTCATCCCCCGGACAAAGCCGCCGATCTCCCAGCTTCGGAGATGTTAGGGCAGTGACAGCCAGCAAATCCGCCGACGAGCCGGAATTGACCAGCGTGGCTGTTCGGATTCCGAACCAGCGTGCAAATTGCTTTTCGAACTGCGCGGCGAATCGCCCCGTAGTCAACCAGAAATCGAGTGAAGAGTCAACGAGAGATCGGAGGTCCTCGTCATCGAACACACGGCCAGAAACTGGAACGGCTGTCCCGCCAGGCAGAAATGGTCGAGGAGCAAAAGCCTCGGCGTGGTACTCAGCGACCAGATCGAGAATGCGTTGCCGCAAACTCTCGGCCCGAGAACTCATCGTAAGCTCCTCCGAAAAAATCCTGGTACCACGCCACTGTGCGCGCGAGACCTTCCTCTAACGTAAATAGCGGACGCCAACCTAATTCTTTTTTGGCACGTTCGGCGCTCAAATATTGATGGCAAATCTCATTTGAGGCCTCATTTTTGATGTCAGGCTTCAACGAAGATCCCATCTTTTCAAGAATCAAGGTGACTAACTCTGCCACCGTAACCTGAATCTCGTTCGAGAAGTTATAGGCATTTCCCGCCACCGCGCGATTTTCAAGCAAGCGTTCGGCCAGCAGCATATAGGCTGCGGCGCCGTCCTCGACATAAAAATAGTCACGGATGTATTTGCCGTCTGACCGAATTACAGGGCGCTCGCCGCGCAGAATCGAACGAATCGTGCCAGGGACAATACGATTCCAATTCAAATCGCCGCCGCCATAAAAATTGCCACAACGCGTGATCGCAACAGGAAGATGGTAAGTGACGCCGTAGGTCCGTCCAATAAGATCCGCGCATGATTTGCTGACGTCATAGGGATGACGTCCCTCCAGCGGCGCTGTTTCAGCATACGGCAAAGTCTCTTGATCGCCGTACGCTTTATCGGAAGATGCCATCACCACTGCCTGTACGGCCGGAGAACGGCGACATGCCTCCAAAACATTCCAAGTGCCGGCGATATTAGTTTCGAAAGTCGAAATCGGATTGCGATTGGCTATTCCAACGATCGCTTGAGCCGCGAGATGAAAGACCGTATTGATTTCGTATTCGCCCAACGTTCTTTCCATAAGGTCCCGATCACAAACATCCCCGCGAACAACTTTTACCTCTTCCAAAGTTCCGCTGCGCACGGCTTCACTCTGTGGGACCCAGTCGCGAACCAGGCAAACGACGTCGGCGCCTGCCTCTTTGAGACGTCGGGTCAGCCAACTGCCAACCAAGCCGGTACCACCGGTGACAAGCGTTCGCCGGTCCAACCACACTTGCGATGTCATGCCCATTTCTTCCACGGCGCATCGCCGGATTTCCACAAATCGTTCAGCACCTGGTATTCCCTGTATGTATCCATTGCATAAAAAAACCCTTCATGGTTGTAGGCCATTAATTGACCTTCTTCTGCAAGCCTTTCCAAGGGTTCGCGTTCCAAAATGCATTGGTCGCCATCTAGATAGTCAAACACTTTATTTTCGAATACGAAGAATCCAGCGCTTGCCCACGCGTCCGATCTCGGCTTCTCGATAAAATTCTTGACTTGTTTCGAGGCGTTAATGTCCAAAATTCCGAAGCGTGAGACCGGACGGAAGGTAGTCACAGTTGCTATCTTGCCGTGACTACGATGAAACTCCAAAAGTTCGCGTATGTCGACATCGCTAACGCCGTCGCCGTAAGTAAGCATAAAGCGCTCTTCATTCTGGAGATACTTCTGCACGCGCTTTACTCTTCCGCCGGTCATAGAATCGGGACCTGTCTCAGCCAACGTAACCCAGAAGTCTTGCTCTTCATGATCATCGTTATATTTAATTTGTGACTTACGTCCCAGGCAAATCGTGAAATCATTATTCATCGCTTCGTAATTCAAAAAATATTCCTTGATCATGCTGCCGCGATAACCAAGGCATAAGAGAAATTCCCGAAATCCGTAGTGGGCATACAGCTTCATGATGTGCCATAGGATCGGCCGACCTCCGATATCGACCAGCGGTTTGGGACGAAACTCTGTCTCTTCACGCAGGCGAGTTCCTAAGCCGCCGCACAGAATAACGACCTTCATTTGCAGATTATACTTCTGTTCGTCGCCCCGCCTTGGTAGTGAACACCGCTGACTGGTCCAAGTTATTGCATTGACACGCGTTCGTTTTATCTGAGAGTCTCGTCAACTCACGTGACGATACCATCTAAGTGCGGCAATGAACAATTTCACCGTCAACGACCTCATTGGTTCTTTGTGCGGCGTAGTTTTGTTCGTCCCGTTGATGATTCCTCTTGGCTACACTGCCGCTTGGTTTACTGACGCGTTGAAGTTCAAAACAATTTCGGTACCTTGGCGAGTTCTCATCTCCCTTCCCCTGTCTATTTCCCTCGGCCCTATTCTCAGTTATTGGGCCGGCTCGTTATTCGGCTGGCCCGCCGTATGGCTGTTGTATGGCGTGCCGGTCGCCTTCTTTGTGTTATTGCTGTGCGGAAAACTCGGCCACGAAAGCGCGCCGAGGTGGTTTTCAGCATTACGGCAAAGTCCAAGAATAAGTTGGCTCATTGCTGCCATCTGGCTCGTTGTCAGCATCTTGTCTCTGGTGGATCTCCAATTGGGCCATCGCCTCTACTTCTCTGCCACGGTATGCGATCACAGTGTACGCACGGCAATGACTGACGCCATAGACAGAACTGGCGTCCGCCCGGAAAATCCGTTTTACTATTTGGGATCTCCCGCCCCGCTTAGATATCACTATTTTTGGTTTATTGCATGTAGCCTCGTAGACCGCATGGGCGGGCAAATCGTCAGCGCTCGGCACGCAATTATTGCGAGCGTTGTCTGGAGTGGTTGGGGATTCGCCGCGATCGTACCTCTGTTTTTGCGCTTTGTTCTCGGCGTGGAGGGAAACACTCTTCGACGTACCGCAGTGGTTGCCCTTGCATTGACGACGGTTACCGGTTTAGATATTTTGCCTACCATCTATTACTGGACTCAGGGCATCGTGTTTGCTGACATGGAATGGTGGAATGACCAGATCACATCCTGGTGGGGCTCGGGTCTGTGGGTGCCACATCATCTCGCAGCCCTTGTCATCGGTTTAATGGCTTTGCTACTGCTTTGGGATGGCGCCAGTGAACCAACCAAAAAAGTTCGGATTGCACAAGGAATTCTTGCCGGGATCGCGTTGGCTACGATGGTTGGCACCTCAATTTATGTCGCCTTAGTATTTGCGGTATTCCTTACCTTTTGGACAATAACCACCTGGCTTTTGCGGGAACATCGCCACACAACGGTGCTTCTCGCTGCGGGCTTTATTACCGTTGCACTTGCAGTCCCTTTTCTTCTGACTCTTGTGCATTCGAATAGTGGGAACGGCGAGAGCGCGAAACAAAGCGTGTCATTCGTCCAACTAACTCTTCGTGACTTTGTTCCGCTTGACGATTGGCGTAGTACACACCCTATCGGTCCGCTAAAAGCTGACGTTCTGCAGTTCGCACTTCTGCCCTTGAACTATTTTTTGGAATTAGGCTTTTTTCTTGTAGCTGCTTGTTTGTATTTGTTCAAGCGCCGTAAGGAATTTTTCTCGGACTTGTCCTTGGTCTTCACCACCTTACTAATGGCAACGAGCGTGCTCATCTGTACTATTTTTCGTTCGAGCGTGATCTCGAACAATGACTTGGGCGCCCGCGGTTTTCTCGCTGCGCAATTTGTCTTTTTATTGTGGGCGGCGGATCTTCTGATTTCACGCAGTCAAAATCACCTGGCAGGAAAGGGAATCTCAAACTGGTTTCTTAGCCCTGTTTGGGCTCCCCTTATTCTTATTGGAACTTTGGGAACCGCCTATGAAATCGGTCTGTTGCGCTTTGAAGGTTTGCTTACCGACACAGGTCTGATGCCGATCCATTATTATTCGCCGGACCGCCAATTAGGTCACAGGACCTATGCCTTACGGCGTGCATACGACATTCTGCGGACAATTCTCCCGTCGGACGCCGTGATTCAAAATAATCCGAAGTGGAACTACTTGGACTACTTTTACGGTCTGTATTCTCACCATCAGACGGCGGTGTACGACGCAGCGTGCGGCACCACATTTGGGGGCGACGCGCACAAGTGCAGGCAAATATACCCCGAAATAGCGTCTCTATTTGAGAAAGAACATAACCTGACCCCGGACCAAGTCGCTGAAATGTCAAGACGATTAGATCTGAATGCGATAGTGGTCAAAGATTTGGATGGGGCGTGGGACGACCGACAAAGCTGGATCTGGCAGATCGCGCCGGCAATAACGAACGAATACGTTCGAATCTATGTTTTTTCACTGGCCCGACTACACACCTCGAATGCATCTTCCAGCGCGAGTGAACCCGCTCATTTAGGACAGTTTTAAATCACATACTGCTTCAACTAACGCCTCATGCTCAAACTGACTTCCGTTACGATTATTCGAATTCTATTTTGGACACTCGCAATAATCGTCGCAGCGGCACAACTGTGGACGGTTCGGCATTACACAAACCCTGATGGCATTTCTTATATCGAAATCGCTACTAACTACGTACAGGGGAATTGGTCAAATGCCGTTAATGCCTATTGGAGCCCGCTGTATTCGTGGGCAATAGCTCTAGCATTTCTCATTTTGCGACCGTCACCATACTGGCAAGTCGCAACGGCTCATTTGGTCGTCTTTGTTGGCTATTTGACTGCGCTGTTGAGTTTTGAGCTGTTTTTAGCTGAATTGCTCAAGTTATCTACAGTAAGTTCCACGCCCAGACGTCAGATGCTCCCGCGAAGTGTCGTCTACCTGGTAGCATATACGGCTTTCTTGTTCACTACCCTTTCGTTGATCGTCATCGTTTTCTGCTCTCCGGATATGATCGCCCTAACGCTGACGCTGTTAGTAGTTACACTGATTCTACATATACAAAGAACTGGCGGCTCAGTCGTTACTTTTGCGTCACTTGGGCTGACTTGCGCGCTCCTGTTCTTAGCCCGCACCGCTTTTGCGCCCTCGATTGTAGTGTGCTTGGTCATCGTGTTATTCTTGCGTCGGAAACAACGAAGGACCCTCGCAAAACCTGTATTGTCCTTCCTAGCAGTTACCGCAGTTGTTGCCGCCCCCTTTGTAGTCGCAATTAGTCAAAAGACTCATAGGCTGACGATTGGGGAGTCCGGCAGACTCAACTACGGATGGGAGGTAGCGGGCGCGCGGCCGTATATACATTGGCAAGGCGAACCGTTTGACATAGGTCGGCCGATTCATCCCACCACTCGTGTTCTCGCTTTACCACAAACGTTTGTTTTTCCGAAGCCTATCTCCGCTAGTTACCCGCCTTGGTACGACCCATCCTACTGGTACGCTGGCATTCAACCCAAGCTAAAGCTAAAGCGGCAAATCTGGCTTGTGGTTGTTAACTCTAGCGTCGCTTTGTTCTATCTGATCCGGTCTCCCATTTTCATACCCGCGTGCGCTTTGATCCTTCTTGGAGGACTCAGTAGCTGGCCATCGCGAATTCGGCCACTTGGCCCCATAATCATACTGGCTGTATTTGGAATAGCCCTTTATTGTTTGGTCTGCGTCGAAAAACGCTATATCGCTGTAGATCTGCTTTTGATTTGGATTGCATTGTTGGTCAGCATTCCGCTCATCCAACCATGGCTTCAGCGGTGCGGGCCATTACTACTTGCTCTAATCTCATTGGCATTCATGTCGAAATTCATAATTAGCCATCAAATTTCACCACTTATTGATTCCTTACGCGACCTGAAGCATGGCCACGAAAAATTTTGGAATATTGACTATCTCTTAGCAGAGCGACTACACGAGTTAGGTCTGAAGCCAGGTGACAAGGTCGCATATGTAGGCCGTACGATGGACGTCGAATGGGCGCGCCTAGATCATCTCCAAATTGTCGGCGAAGTTCCCATGGTTTACGGCCGTGTCGAGCGCCTATTCGATAACTCACTCATAGAAAACACCAGCCAAATTGAAGCATTCTGGAAGGCGGATCCTGCTACTCGCAGACGTGTACTGCAAGCCTTTAGCGATGCGGGAGCAAAAGTAGTCGTTTCAGATGGCTTTTATTGTGCGCCTCTTACTATGGAATGGCCGCGTATCCTACCGCAAGATCAGCCCCATGTTCCCCAGGGCAAGCCGCTTATCTTTTCACAGATCGATTCACGTTATCTACTACTTGATCCGCATCTTCTACCGAGCGCTCCGAAAATGAATTCGAAGGTCCAGTAGCGTTCTTCACCAGATTCGATTTTTTGAAGATCAACACTGAAAAAAGGTTAGGTTTTTCTTGGCGAAAAAGGGTGAAGCCGGATTGCGCCATGCGCCCGATCATCCATGAGTCCCAGCTGTCATCATGGGTCACAAAAATAACTTCCGGTACGTTACGGAGTTCCGAGTCTAATTTGTCCGAAATGAATCTCTTCGCGTCTCTCGTGAAATGGAACGGTAGCGGCAGCAAGCGATTCGGCATTGGATAGACCATAAAGGGCGCGTATAGGCGGCTCTCGCCTTGCAAACCATCACGCCAATTGTTGAAATTCGATTCAGGCAGCTCACTTCGAAAGAAGACTGGTGGCAGCGGATTTGTTTGAGACTCCGACTGGATAATTTGCATGAACGGTTTTAGGTCGTCATAGCCGATACCCCAGGCTCGACGCATGGCAATGGGACTTGCGGTGGAAAGTAGAATCGCGCAGAGCGCCCATAATCGGGCTCGCGATGTTCCGAAGAACACATAACCTGCGGCTGCAAGCAATAGAGCGTCAGCTTCCAAGGAAAAAGACATGTAGCGGTCGACGAAGATGTCCGTCTTCGACTTAACGGTAAGGGCTAGAAACAAAGTAGGCACTAAAAGCAGCCATGTGCTAAAAAACAAGACGGTGGAACGGCTAAGTCCGGATCCATGCTCCCCAGTCGGAAAAAGAAACTGCACAAAGAGTGCTCCGACAAACATGCCGAATGCGACCACAGTAGGAAGGACGAAGGTCATCAATTCCATCGGATCCGGCAGCGCTGAACGGAATGGAAGCGTTCGCCCCTGCTCCAGAAGCAGCTTTAAATGAGGCAGAAGCGGAAGAATAAGCACGCCCATCAGGATGAAGGCACCTACAATCTCCTGCCATTTTGCATAGTTACGTTCGAACACGAAGACCCAAAGTAGGTACACCACCTGAACCACAAAAATCGCCGCGAAGAGGTACTGAAAATAAACGATAAGCGTCGAAGCAATGACGTACCAAATCAAATCTCGGCGCGAACGCGTTTGCACCCATTTGTACAAAAGCCACGAGGATGCCGCTGTCGCTGCAAGCGCAAGCGCGTAGGGACGGGCCTCCGTTCCCAGTCGATAGCAAACGGGGTTGAACGCAAACATGGCTAGCGCAATGAATCCGGAACCGCGTCCAATTGCCTCTTCGGCCATCCGATATAGGAAATATGCTGCGATCGCCATTCCAATCAAGCTCGGGACGCGCAGCGCAAACTCACGCAAAGGTCCCGCTGGCAAACAAAAAAAACTAGCGATGATCGAATACAGCAGCGATTGTCCCGGCCAATGTAACGTCTTCTGCAGCGCTGCAAGAGGACCATCGTGTGCCATCCACCACGTGCCAGCCTCATCAACCCAAAAACTTCTGCGAAGTCTCGGTCCCCAGATAAGGCAAACACATAGCCCCAACACAATCCATTCGGCGGTGACTAGATTGACAAGCCGTCTAGATTCGGACTTTTCGAATGATTGCCGTCTGCTATTTAGTGTTCCACTGACAGACGACATCATATGGACGTCCCCCTCAGAACTACCACCGTCAGCCACGTACGGCGGCACGCGTTCGTTGTTGAGTTGAGTCTGCGGACAATAACTGGCCGTTGCTTATAGCGAGAAATCGGACTTGGCCAGTTAGTTTTTGCTCGAGTTTCCTCAGTTTTGCGTAAAGCAAAAGAAAGGCGTGTATGCCGGCGAACACGGTTAAATACAGCAAGAGGTCTGCGCCGCGAACCACCCCAAGATGGTGCGCTATGACATTAGTGGCATTCGGGAAAATCACGAACGAAATGGCAGTCACAGAAAAGAACAATGCAAGCAGCCGATACCAAAGCCGCGACCGGAAAAGAAGACTGGCAAAAGTTGCGGCAAGCAGACTGAAGAGAATGAGAACAGCTTGGATTTCGGTCATCGCAAAATCTTTTGAACCATGAGGTCGATGAAAATATTTACGCTATTGAACATACTCTGGCCCTTCGCCACCGAATGGGATGTATATCGAACGGTAGTCGGCATCTCCATATAGCGCACTTTAGATTTTCGAATCTGTCCCAGAATCTCCGTACAATGTGCGTAGCCATTTTCAACTAACTTGATGTGCTTGGCTGCATTTCGAGATAACGCCCGAAATCCGTTATGCGTGTCGGTCAGCCACATGCCCGTAAACAGCCACGAAACGACAATACCCGCCCTCAGCAAAATGCGCTTTTTTAATGGGACCAACTTCCGATCGTAAGTGTCGATAAAACGCGAGCCCATCACTACATCGCAGGTTCCCTGCCGGATCGGCTCTATCAGTCGCTCTATCTGTGAGGCGATATGTTGCCCATCAGCATCGAAGTGCACGATAACCGATGCACCCTTAAACAAGGCGAACTCAGTGCCGGTTTGAACTGCCGCGCCGGCGCCCAGATTCGTGATATGCCGCAGATACCAAATGGGGGATGATACCGGAGTTCGGATGTACTCTATCTCCGGAATGGCTGATCCGTCATCAACGACGACGATGCTGTAGCCGTACGGCTCCAACTCTGCCAAGGTCTGCGCCAGCGCTTCGCGTTCGTTATACGCCGGAATTACTACAAAGACATCACGGGCCGTCATGCAGTCAAGCGTCACCCCTAACGCTTTCACCCCTCTGAAATAGGGTATCCATTCCGAACTTAGACGATTATTTGCAAACGGAGCGTTCAATAAAAATTTCGGTTAAAGCACAGAGAAGCAAGGATGATTTGTCGCTTTGTGTAGGCCTGCCGCCCAACACAATTCTCAAGGAACTACTTGTCTTCGTATGACATACAGAACAGCTCTCATCCTCATGTTACCCTTTATTTGGCGTGGGAAGCGCACTTGGCACATCGGGGCTGTTGGCTTTGTTTCGCAATTAGGATGGCAATCGAAATCCAATTTACGCGCTGGTGCTGTAGGCTACAGCCTTATTCGTCGTTCATGCTTGTCCCCTCATCCTAGCCGGAGGAACCAATTTCCCGATACAGAATTTGTTTGCCAGCTTACCGTTCTCGATTCAGTGACTGATAATTGCGCCCTGCGGGAGCCCATCCGATGGCCCGATAATCGGACCTTTGCGTTTTCAGTTTTCGATGACCCAGACGCGCAAACCCTGGATGGCTGTCGCGCGGTTTACGATTTCCTCGCCGGCCTTGGGTTGCTGACCACGATCGGTGTATGGCCGTGCCGCCCTGTCCGGGAGCCAAACTCACCTGGAGAGACTTGCGGCAATGACGATTATCTGGCTTACGTCCGCGACCTCCAGGCGCGGGGCTTCGAAATTGGTTATCACAATACGACCCCCCATTCGTCCTTTCGAGAGGAAATAGCCGAGGGCCTACGCGTTTTCCGCGGCTATTTCGGCCATGAGCGACCCATTACCATGGCGAACCACTACAATGCGGAGGCCATCTACTGGGGCTGTGATCGCTTGAGTGGCAGTCGCCGCTCGCTATATCGGATGTTGCAGCCACGCAATTCCAGCAGGTTTTTCGGTAACATGCGAGGATCGGCTTATTTTTGGGGTGATGTGTGTGAGGAACACGTGCAGTATTGCCGAAACTTCGTTTTTCCCAAGATCAACACCTTAAGTGTTTGTCCATTTATGCCGTATCACGATGCTGAGAAGCCGTTCGTTAAGTATTGGTATGCCTCCTCCGAAGGCGCAAATGTGGAAAGCTTCGTCCGAACTTTATCCGAGCCGAATCAGGACCTTCTTGAGCAGGAGGGCGGCGCATGTCTTATGTATGCGCATTTTGGTCACGGATTCGTAAGGGACGGAAAGCTGGACGCGCGCTTTCGTTCTTTGATGACCAGGCTCAGCAAGAAGAACGGCTGGTTTGTGCCCGCCGCCGCTTTACTCGATTTTCTACGGCAACGAAATGCCGGACACATCATCTCTCCCTCGGAACGCGACTCTATAGAATGGCGCTGGCTCCGCCGAAAACTAATAAGAGGCACTTCGTAACCGCAGCCTAAAGACGCGACATTGAGGATTACTTTCGGCAGAATGATTCAATTGAACCGGCTGAAGTTGACTGACGTTCCTTGGGAACAATTGGACGCCTTCGGAGATCGGGTGGTCTTTCAGACTAGGCCTTGGCTCGACTTTCTTTGCGCATCGCAAAGGGGAGAGATCGTCGTCGCTGAAATCAAAGAAGGACGTCAATTGGTTGGCTACTTCTCCGGCGTGCTCGTTCGCAAAGCAGGTTTTTCTATTCTCGGTAGCTCTTTTCCGGGTTGGACCACGCCATATATGGGCTTTAATCTGCTGCCGGGGCACTCACGCGCATCTGTGTTGCCAGCCTTCGAGTCATGGGCTTTTCGTGAACTCAACTGTTTCCACTTCGAAGTATCCGATTTGCACTTCTCCCCGGAAGATTCAAACAATCCGGATATTTCCGCCTCGCCTTATGAAACTTACCAATCGGATCTGCGGCGCTCCGAAGACGAATTGTTCGGCGCAATGAGTAGTGCTTGCCGCCGCTGTATTCGCAAAGCTGAAAAATCCGGAGTCACCGTCGAAGAGGCGAACGACTCACAATTTGCGGACGAATACTACGAACAGCTTCGAGACGTCTTCGCAAAACAGGGCAAGACGCCTACTTACAATCTCGATCGTGTGCGTCTGCTGATTCAGCATGTACAGCCTTCGGGAAATTTGTTGCTGCTGAGGGCGAGGTCTGCCGAGGGCGTCTGCATCGGAACCGGCATCTATCCCGGCTTCAAAAAGGCCGCAGAGTTTTGGGGCAATGCAAGTTGGCGTCAGCATCAACATCTAAGACCAAATGAAACACTGCACTGGTACGCAATGCGCTATTGGAAAAAACGCGGTGCAGATCTTTTTGATTGGGGAGGTGGCGGTGAGTACAAAGAGAAGTACGGTGTCTCGCCTCTAGTGGTGCCTTGGTTCTACAAATCGAGATATAAATGGATGACAACTGCCCGCGATAGCCTGCGATCGCTCTACTATAAGAGTCGTCCACTAGTAGGGCGTCTAAGAGGCCAGAAAGTCCCAACCGCTGAGGTCGCCGACTAATCCTGTTTTGACCACAGATGCCGAAAAGCGACTTCAGGGAACGGCTGCCCACCGTCATAGAGTGCTTTTCGGATTTTGTCGAAAGCCACGGGGTTCTGACTGTATGCATATTCTCAGTCATCTACTGGATAGTTACTTGCGCATTAGGCGCTAGCAAGCTTCTCTGGTACGACGAACTCTGGACCTATTACCCGGCGAAGCTCAAGACTGCAGTCGACACCTGGAATTTTTTTATGCGGGGAAACGACCTGCACACGCCCTTGGCATCGCTGGCAGTTCGCGCCGCCACCGCACTCTTTGGCAATAACGAGCTTGGTATACGCATACCTGTCATTGCTGCCTATTGGTTCATGTGCGTATGTATATACGCATTCGTTTCACGTTGCTGTTCGCGCGTCTTCGCCGCGGCCGCCATGATGTTCCCGCTCATCGCGTCCACCTATTACTACGCAACGGAAGCTCGGCCTTACGGAATTGTTTTGGGATTTTCAGCGGCTGCCATCCTGTGCTGGCAACGCGCAAGTTCCTGTCAACAAAGAATGCCGTGGTGGATTCTTGCTTTATGGCTATCCCTTACGCTAGCGGTTTGTGCTCACTTTCTAGCACTCTTTCTGGCGATAGGTCTATTTTTTGGTGAAGCCGTTAAGACAATTCGCAACAAGCGCCTCGACACACCAGTAGTGGCGGCGTTAATACTGGGGGTGGCGCCGATACTTTTTTTTGTGCCGGCAGCACTCAGAGCGAGGCAAATTTACGCTGGCTCGTTCTGGTCGCGCCCCGGTCTCATGGATGTTGCAAATACCTATCGAGATCTCATCAACCTGGCTTTTTTTGCGTTGTTAGCTGGCTTGATTCTGTGGGCTATCGCAAGCCTATATACCAAAAGACAAAAGCAGGCTCTTGAAATGCGCTTGCCGCGCCACGAAGTTTTTGCGGTCTCTACGTTGGCCTTATTGCCCGTTTATACGCTTCCCGTTTTCTTCGTGCTCGGCTCATTTGTGCCGCGCTATTTGCTCTATACGATCGTGGGATTAACAATTTCGCTGGCAATGCTGGCATATAGATCCAGCAAGGGCGACCGTTTACTCGGGGGCGCGTTGCTGCTGGTTTTCAGCGGGTGGTTTTTATTCAAAGCGCCATCTGCCATTCACGCTAACATCAGCGAACGTGGCGGCCACTTTCTTGGACCGGCGCAACCATACGAAAACACGCTTTGGATGGCTCAAATCGAACGAAGCAACCTGCCGGTTGTTCTGACACCAGCAGTCTTCTATCTTCAATTCCAGCATTACGCTCCTCTTCACGTTAAGGAACGTGCGTATTATCTCCTTAGCAAAGAAGATTCCCTACGATACACGGGCACGAGCACCGGCGAAATAAATCTGGCCCTTCTGAGCCGCGTTATCCCAATAAAAGCCGTCGACTATGGAAAGTTTTTGCCAGCCAATCCTCATTTCCTTGTTTGCGCGGAAATGACCAATCCAACATGGGTCGTTCAGAAATTGGTGGATGAAGGTATATCGCTGCGACTACTTGTAAGGCAGGACTCGCATTTCTTGTTCGATGTGCAAACAGCCACAGAGCCGTCACGATAATTGCAAGCCAATATCTAGCGATATTGCAAAAGATTGTCTCCGTCCCCGCGGTTCAAATGGACTCTGCAGATTGTTTGACTCAACGGCTCTAACAATTGAGCTACTGCCGGGGCGGCTGCAAAAATAAAATTAGAAGGCCCCTTTAGAAATCCGCAATGCGAAAGCGCGGTCGTCCATGCGGCATGGCTCTGATTGCTGCTAATCAGGTCCGCGCCTTGTTCATTGAGCATTTGGGTGGCGGCGGCAATTGCGGCAGTTGCATGGTCAGGACGCGCTAAAACATCCAAGATAGTTCCCACGCGCAAATCACCGTACTGTTCGTGTCCCGGCCGATGCAGGATTCCAATCACCGCCCATCCGACAGTCTGTCCGCCTTTCAAAACGCGAATACGTGTGACATTCCGATTCTTAGCAGGATAAAGCACACGTAATGTCTCTGCATCGCGCACTGCAGCCATAGCGAAGTCACCAGCGGATTCGGCCCATATCGTATCAGCCCAACTGTCAAACTCACCGACAAGGTCAGAGCGATAGTTGTTGTTCAACGCTTTCCAGCCGCGAAGCGACTGCCAACTCTTCAGCGCGAGGGAGCCTAACCCGCTCACAGCTATTGCATCGGAAACAAGGCGTCGGGGCGCACTTGTGCGCAAGACTTGCATCTCACGTAGGAACTTGGACACATTACAGACCCGGAAATAAAACGGAATCAGACAATGCTTCCAATGGAGGGCCATAAGCATGCGAGGCAGTGGACGGTCATACCCGCCCATTCCGAGCGCAAATAGCAGCGGATTGTCGCGCACAATTCGCATCAGCATTTGTGCGCCTACCTGGGAATAACGTTTGTCTACGATACCTTCAGAAAAGGGGTGATGCAAGTAGATCAAATGCTTCAAAGAGCCGGCGAAAGAAAATGCTTGATGTTTTAATGCAAATGCGCCACGCACCTCACCCTGGTCGAGCGCTAAAAAGAACTCGTTATAAACAGGCGATTCGTCGCGCTTGGGCAACCATGCCGGTATGTGAGATTCGGAGAATACATAGTCGGATGGTGCGCCGCCCTCTCTAAGTCGTCGGTTGAACTCGCGGACGGCGACAATATGACTTTCGGAGTAGCGGACAATCGAAATCGCCATCAGACTGGCCTTTCTATTACGGTTTTCTTGCAGTTGCAATTA
>Ga0070741_10005052_pt1 | contig 29901 bp, 18 predicted proteins | sample Coa_R1_4_FD_66440 | JGI IMG/M metagenome (GOLD analysis project Ga0070741, IMG submission 66440) | Surface soil microbial communities from Centralia Pennsylvania, which are recovering from an underground coalmine fire - Coalmine... | ecosystem: Environmental > Terrestrial > Soil > Unclassified ... | reverse complement strand
CCACTGCTTCCGCAGCCTTGTATTCGACATAGCCTTGCTTGTACGGAAACCGTCCCCACTCCATGCCCGAATCGATTGCGCTTCCCGTATTTGGGTTTGTGTTCATTGGTTTGGGCGCGGGAAGCTCGGGGTCCCGGTCACCTGGGAGCCATTCTTCTCGGCCATAGGTATATGGAGATGAGCGCTGTCGCGGAGGCTGCGGTTTCGGCATCTGGGTACTCCCCGTTGGCTCGTCACAAGGTGGCTTCGTCTTCGGCGGTTCTGGCGGAGCTTTTGGTCTCCCGAGCCTTCTGGATGCCGGAGCTGCTGCGCCCAATCGCAGTATTCTCGTCGGAAGAAGGAGCGCCGTCACTCCGCCAACAAAGAGCGCATTTCCGCCACAGTCATGCCAGCTCGGTTTGACCGCGCCCTCCCAGATAGCGAGGCTCGCACCGAGAACGGGATTCGGGTTCCCATTCTGTGCGGATTTGATACCGCTTTCGGCGAGGTTGCCACGAACATCCTCTGTGTATTTGCCGATAAGGGGAACCACACACCACCCATAGTCCTGAGCCGCAGTGACTACAAACGTGACAGCGCGGCCCATCAAATTCCATCTCTTGGCGACCTCGGCTACCCGGGAATACCATGTGGACTCCTCTGACATATCCTGTCCCCACCCGCTTTCACCGAGGCCGACAGCATTGCCGATGGAGTCGATTCGCCACCAGCCCGCGAAAGGTTTTCGCTGCATCGGAACAGCAGCATCGGGTGCGACAACTGCATACCCGGCGGCCAAATCACTCTTGATTTGTTCCCGAACGTCTGCGGGGAGGTTCAATTTGCTCACTGTCGCTGCCGGATTCCGGTCGGGAGTGATTCCGGTCCAGCCTCGAACACTTGCGAATGCATCACCAGCATTACCAAATGTGACTGCAGGCCTTCGAAGCAAGGACTCGGCATTAGTGTCGAGTACCCCTTGCGAAAGCCGAGCGGCAAATCCGTCACTAACAGCCGAGCTCACCCCCACTTCATTGGCTACGATGTCAATTGCATCGCGCAGAGCAGCGCCATCGCTTGTCAGTACCCCGTACATGTGCCGGGTGAACAGATTGAGCCGATCAACGAAAACCTCGTCCTGCCGACCCCATTGCGTCCGCGCAAGTGCAATTGTGTAAAGTGGGCTCAGTGGCGGCAGGGACCGATTGAGTAAGTCAACACTCGCAATACCCCCTGGCATCTTTCCGCTCAGCAGAAAACTGAACAAATCACGGTTGGCGAGTAAAGTTTGTGAAACAAGGTGGGTGACGAACTCAGGTGCAAACCCACATACAATGGGCAGGAATTCGGTCTGCATAGTCAGCGCCAGACTTCTTGCTACTCTGTCGTTCTCACTTAGATCGAGCGGTGGTGACGATGTCGCGCGTAATGCAGGTCCGAGTAGATCAAAAACTGTCCTACGAACAATGCGGTGCTTTTCACCTGGAACGCGGATTTCATATTCGAGCCAAACCGCGCTGAGCGTCTTCTTCCCGGCTTGGGGTGTGAGATTAATCGAATTCGAGAACGAGGCAGCGAGGCCGCCGAAGTCACCTGCCTTTCGCTCAGCGGGATTTTCTCCGCACTCTGCCAGAAGCGTTGCCGTGGCTACTTTGCCGCCGATATAAAGAACCGCATCCCACTCCTTCAACTCGAGGATTTCCTTCTTCCAATCCGCCGTTGAGGCAGGTTTCGGGTTAACTGTCCATTCTGTCGGCCAGAACTGCAGCAAGATAGACTGACCGACTAAATCGGCCGGCCGTAATGACTGCTCGAGCGCTTTATACTCGCTCAACTTGCGCCCCTCCCACTTTTCCGCGATCACCCGCAACGTGATCTCGTGGTGCATTTCGGCGGGTAGGTCCTTAACTGCAATGGTCTGACTCGCTGGCACCAGCGCGGTACTCTCTTTGCTACGGTCAGCCAGGAGGTCGAGGTCCACCCAGTTCAGGCCATCCTGGCGCTGCGCCCACCAGTGGTCGGACAGTGCCGCGAGCGCAGCACTGTATGTCCGAGCCCACACCTCCATTTCATTCGGCCGGTCGATAGCTCTCAGCAATCGGTCAGTTTGATCGGTGACTCGCTCGTGGAGTTCGGCGGAAATCTGCGAAATCGTTTGCGATTGTGCTTGCAAAGTGTCGTTTACAGCAGCGCTGTCTACTTGATACTGGGCTGAGATCTGTTGAATCCCGGAATCCTGTGTTGCGGCCTGCTGCTGGGGAACGAAGGCTAACATCCGATCCGCCACGAGCCGTGGAAGCAGACCAAGAGCCTGCTGGTATTCCAAGTCGCCGTGCGCAAGTCTGACGGTGTACCCCGCTCTTTCCAAAAGCGTAGCGAGCAGAATGGACCGGTCGAGGCTGTTACCCTGTCGATCCATGAGCACCCCCATCGGTCCGCGCAACACGCCGCGATAAGGAATCCAATAGGTGTTCTGCTGGACCCACCGGAAGAGCCGCTGCGGATCGCGGCCGACCATGTTGACCACATAATCCGGATCCCAGGTATCGCGCGGCATCTCGCGGTCGCCATCAGCGAGCGCGCGCAGGCTGCGGTCGAGTTCGCTAATGCGCTGCGCCGGAGTTAACGGGCGCTGGTTCTGTACCGGCAGGTCCAGGGAGGTGAACAGCAAGGCGACACACAATGTCAGTGACACTGCTTCATATTTCAAGTTCGAGGTTGAGCCGGCGCGGAATCGTGGAATTCCCAGCCGGATGAAGCTGACAATCCAGCCTCCCGCCAGCACAATGATTCCGCTCACGATGGCTGCTTGCAGCAGGGGCGATGCAGTTTTAGGCGAAGCACCGCCCGCCAACGCTGTCCGCAAAGAGACTTTGAGCGCCGCCGTCCAACAGAAACCGGCTATGCCAAATGTGGCAAACGCAGCCACGACCCAGGCCGCCGCCCGCCATGAGCGTGATGACGAGGTAGAGCATAGCCGCCATACACTCACGGCGGCGACCATCACGCCGCCGGCGAGGAGAGCCTCGAGTGCTCGCTTGAGGAACATCATGGTTTACTCACTTGCGACGGGCTGCTTGCAGGACCCGGGAAATAGAGGAAATGGCATTCACTGCCGAATCTCTTTCCTTCCGCCTCGCTCAAAGAAGCATTGAAGTTGCCCATGCGCGCTTGGCGGTATTTCGCCTGGCTCGTTAGTGCCCTTAGGGCAGCCTCGCTGAATGCGCATTCCGCCGTGTAGCTGTTCGGTACCGCGAACCTGACTTGGCAGGCATCCCCGTTCCTTCCGCGGATCGTGCTCTCTGCAATCGAGTGCGCCAGCGGCTCGGGGTAGTTGTAGGTGTAGGCCGTGCAGCTTCGCAGGTGATCCAGATAGCGCACTGCCACAGCGACGCTCTGGCTCGGGTTCTGAGAATGGCCATACACGACCGCGCCCGCGGTGGCGAGCACCGCGCCCACGGCGATCGTTACCAGAGTACGCAAGCACATGACGGCCTCCGCCTCATTACTGAAGTCCTATGGCCCAAATCGATCACCACGATAAACACCGGCTCCTGAACGCGATGCCCCATAACACCGCTGATAAAGTCCCAGTTCACGGACCTTTCAGTTCTCCCATTCCAGTTCAAGCGTGTCCGGGTTCCAAAACCATCGACGTCCCCAACGCGCCCACACGATACGCTCGCGCCCAGACGGATCCCGCGCCACCACGCGATACACGTGCTGCGAACGGGAACTGTTCCACAGTGAGAACGGACCCAGGCGCAAGTAGCGGTAGTTGATCTTCACGACTCGGCCGCCCGAGAGCTCAATTCGCGATGTAATCTCCCGCCGTGCGCGTCTCCCCTGATCCCACGCCCAGAGCTGAAGTGCAACCAGAAACACGAACCAGAAGCTCAGTGCAGCGGCAATACCCAACTTAGTAAAAATCGCAACGAATCCAACCAGGACGGCGATCACAAACACTGGCATCAGCAGCACGGTGATGTTCTTGTTTGCAGTGCTGGCATTGATTCGTCTCTTGCGCGCTGAGTGAGCATTACTCACTTCTGCGATAGCTCCTTGCCCTCTCGAGAGAAATGACATGCCCGACCAGCCATGTCGTCACTGTCGGAAGAGAATGAGAATCTGTACTCGATCGAATGGCTCCCGCCGACCGGTCATCATGCCCGGCGCGCCCAGGTGTCGCATCCGAGCTGTGAGCATCGGTAACAAGCTTCTGAGCCACGATGTTTTCGGCGGCGTGCTCGACGACCGGTGTCAGTAAATCCTCGCCGTCCGCCTTGGCAGTCCGATGCTCCGTCCTTGGCCCAAACTGAATATGCCCGTCAGTCGATTGCAATCGATATTCGAAAGAGATTTCGTCTTTGGCTTTGGTGGACTGTGCCAGTGAGGACACAGTTTGTAGCCCGGCTGTAGTACCAGCTCGTGCTACCGTTGAAGCTGCTGAACCGCCGCCATACGGCAGATTCCATGAAGCGGTTCCGGCTGCCTGGCCAAAAGCCTTCATGAGACTGTGGCCGCCTGACTTCCGATGGACGCTGGTGATCAGCAGTGGCTCACAGTTTTTCTGCTTCGCTTCCTCAGCCGCCAGCGACGGAAGCTTCGCTTCAAGCACGACAGTCTTCAACGACGGGCCCTGCAGATAGCTGGCGATCAAGTCACTGACACCCTTTGCCGCATCCACAGCACTGCCCGGAACACCGTCCACTGTCGGTGTCATAATCGCAATGCATGCGACCGCCCTGGGTTGAGGGACCGGGTCGGATTGTGCCCATGTGCCGGGAATACCCGTGACAAGAATCGCAAGAGCGACTACGTAATTCGCGGAGACCGCGGTCACGTTGCAGCCCAAGTGGTTAGGTATGGCTAATCTCATGGAACGCTCCCCTAGCTGATTTGGGCACCCGCAATACCTCGAAGCGGGTGCCTAGTCTGTGCCCAATGGCGGGGCCGTTCCGGTCCATTGGTCGAGAAAACCGCCAGAGCCAGAACACTTCAGGACTACATCTTGGGCGGTTTCACGATTCCACGAGCAGCTGTCAAGCTGCCGGACTACCCCACATTCAATAACGCACGAAAATTAAGGAGAGTCCCTCAGCTTTGGTGGGTTTGATTGGCGTGGCGAGTGGTCTAGGGATGAGTTTCAACCAAGGATTCCCGGGAGGCAGAGCAGCCACACCGCGCGGCGCGGGCGAATGAGGCTCCGACCCGTCTTCAGGTCTAAGGAAAAGAATGACTTACCCTCACAAAGCCCACGACTCTACTGGCGTATTTGCCGCTAGACCGAGGCGCTGAATGAAGTCGCTGTCGCTACCGCAATGCTGCGTCGCATTCCGCGATGTTCCGCAAGACGGCGTCTTTCTTGCCTTGATCGGCGCGATTCAGAATGTTGCGCGTCTGCAGGTCTTGCCAGATTTCTAGACTACGTTGGTACAAGCTACGCGCTGATCGCCAGTGGAGACGCCCCTCATCTGCCCTCGTTGAGTTGTTCGCGGCAAGTGTTGCTTCGGCTTCCGCGAGGTCGGAGTATGTATCAGCGAAAAAGCTGCGAATGGCGGAGTTGCCCGGGTCAAGGGCCGTCGCCTGCATCAGCGAGAGCGCTCCTGAACAAGATTCCTGCGCCTCGCCACCTCGATGATCAGCCGCCAGGGTCTTACAGATTTTTGCCTTAGCTTCAATGAGTGAACTGCGTTTCCAAAGATTGGTCGGATCGGTCCTGACGTCGACAGAGCGTAAATCGTGCGATTTTCGGTAATTGGCCAGCGCTTCATCGTAACGAGCCAGTTTGAACAGCATGTCGCCGATACGGATCAGCCCGTATGCCACGTCCCCCCGATACTGTTCGTTGCTCGGATCGGTGCGAAGAAGCTTCTCACCAAGTGCTATCTCTTCACGATAACTTGCGAGGGCCGCAGGTATGCGCGCCATTCGCGCGAGGATTTCGCCTTGATTGTAATAACTGACCTGCAGAGTGCGCTTGTAGTCGGCATTGAGCGGAAAATCTTTGGAAAGCGCGGCACGGATGGCGAGTGCTCGGCTATTATTTTCGAGGGCGCCGGTCAGATCCGCCAGCTCCAGCAGAGCCGATCCAACATGTTCATATTCCACCGACATACTGCGCCTCGTACTCTCGCGGCTCTGTTCAGCTTTCGGAACTGAGTTGAGGATTTCGAGGCTCCTGCGGTAATCCGTAAGTGCCCCGCCCGCGTCTCCCTGGTCCAACACGAGCATCCCCAAGCGGTCGTACGCAGCGGATACTTCATATTGACGGGCCGCATCCGCGGGGTCGGCCCTGGCTAATTGTTCCCGAAGGCCAAGTGCATGCCGCAAATAGTCGGCGGCGCCTGACATATCGCCCGTTTCCCAAAGCAAGGTGCCGACTTTGAAGTAGCTGGATCCCAGTTCACGCTGCAGGCCCGCATTGCCCGGGTCGCTCGCCAACAGTGATGCGCGTATATTCAAGGCCTTCTTGCCGCTTTCGATAGCGCCGGCAGTGTTGCCGAGATTCGCGTCCATCGTTCCGCCCTGCACGTCCGCAACGCGTTCGTACGCGCTCGCCACTTCCCGCGAAAGAGAACGATCGCCCATTGCCTCTGCTGCTAGTCCGTCAAGGTATTGCAGGGAATCGCGCACTAGCCGTTCCCGAACCGGTGTGGCACCGGGCAGGTTCTTGATTGCATCGTGATACTCGAATAAAACGGTGTGGGCGAGCTTTCGCACTTCGTTAAAGCGACGTTCTGCTTTCGCTTGTGCTTCCTTCGCCAGCTGTTCCTGGACCCGTGCCCGATGGGCTTCGAAGCTGGTCGCAATGAAGCCGGCCATCATCATTATTGCAGCCAAGGAACCAGCTGCCACGCCAGTTCGATGCCGGTGTGTGAACTTGGCCACTCGGTACCCAATGCTGTCATCTCGAGCCAACACGGGTAGCGATTCCAGATGCCGGCGTATGTCCTCCGAAAATTGCTGCACAGATTGGTAACGTCGATTCGGTTCCTTTCGCAATGCCATCAATACAATGTTGTCAAGGTCACCCTGAAGGCGCTTTCGCAATCGCTCTTCGCTACCATCGGGACGTGCAATCCTTGACTCGCTAGTTGCACCATCCCTGGGCCGTAGCTCGACTGCAGCTGTGCTGGGCTTCTTCGGCTCCGCCCGGCAGATTACTTCGGCAATCTGCTGGGGGGAGCGGTTTCGCACTTCATAGGGATTCGTGCCTGTCAGTAATCGGTACAGCACCACGCCAAGTGAGTAGACGTCCGTGAGCGTGCTTGCAGGCTGCCCCAGAACCTGCTCTGGGCTCGCATATTCGGGAGTCATCAGTGGGAATGCGGTTACTGTGGTGGTGTTTGTGTCCGAAGCAGGCCGGAGTAAGCGCGCGATCCCGAAATCGAGAAGCTTCGGCTCGCCTTCCGCGGTAACCAGAATATTTGAGGGCTTGATGTCGCGATGGATCACAAGATGTTGGTGCGCATAGGCAACTGCGGCACAAACCTGCCTGAACAGCTGCAAACGCTCTGTTATCGAACAACTGCGCTCGTCACAAAAGCGGTCGATTGGCTGCCCTTCAATGTGCTCCATTACGAAGTAGGGCAATCCATCGCGCGAAGTGCCGCCGTCGAAAAGCCGGGCGATGTTGGGATGATCGAGTGAAGCAAGGATCTCGCGTTCGTTGCGAAAGTGGCGAATCACTGAATCGGTGTCCATGCCGGGCTTGATCAATTTGATTGCTACCTGGCGATGAAATTCCTCATCCACCCGCTCCGCCAGGAACACTCGGCCCATCCCGCCTTTGCCAATCTCGCGAACCACGCGATAGGGACCGAAGTCCTGGCCAACCGGCAGGCTACCCCCATCCTGCAAGACCTGCTGGACAACTTCACGCAAGCCGGCTGTTTGCATCGAGGCTTCTGCCGATTCGTGAGCGGCGATCAGCTTTTCGACTTCTCGACACAGATCGGCATCGTCCTGGCAGGCTTCTGCCAGGTACGCCTCCCGCCTCCGCCGCTCGACGGCAAGCGCGGCGTGGAAAAGATCGTTTACTTGCTGCCATCGGTCCGCGGTCATAGCCAAGTTACGGCGCAGCGTCCTGCGCTTTGAGCGCCTCGAAAAGCCAAGCGCGCGCAAACTTCCATTCCCGTTCGACAGTCGCGACAGAAATCCCGAGCACTGCGGCGATTTCATCCGTGGTGAGCCCAGTGAAAAACTTGTACTCGACGATCTGGGTCTTGCGGGGGTCCAACTCTGCGAGCTTCTCGAGGGCTTGATCCACAGCCATGATGTCAAGCTCCGGTTGCTCCAAACCCTCCGCGATACTGAGCGTCACCCGCGGCGCCCCCCCGCCGCGCTTCTCGGCCGCACGGTCGCGCGCGTGGTTCACCAACACACGGCGCATCATGTTCGCTGCCATTCCAAGGAACTGGGCCCGATTCTTCCAATCCACGCGGCGCTGATCAATCAAGCGGAGGTAAGCTTCATGGACGAGTGCGGTCGGCTGGAGGGTGTGATCGGACCGCTCGCGGCTCATGTATGATCCCGCCAGACGCCGGAGTTCCTGGTATATCTGGGGCAGAATCTGATTCAGCGCAGCATCATTCCCCTTCCCGACATCGATGAGTAGTTGTGTCAGGTTTTCGGAATCTGCACTCTGCATCGGCGGTATTCTACCCCCAGGATTCCCAAAGCGCATCCGTTGCACTTTTTCATTTTGGTAGACTGGGACTGCCCCTCAGGCCCCGACTCTGGCTACCTGGTACGCTCGATGCTCGCGTACCTAACAGCTTACGGAGGCCGCTAGCTGTTGTGCGTGCTGTTGGCAAGAACTAAGCTAAGAATCTTCTCCAAAGCGCTTCACGCATTGCTGAGAACGAATTTGCCTTCGAGTCCCTCGTATACTTCCTCGGCTCTTCGCAGGGCTTCCTGTACGTTCTCGCAGATGTTTTCTTTGCCGATCACCTCGGCGAACTCCGCCTGGTGAATGAGTTGCGAAGGTTGCTCGCGGGCTCCACAAAGAATCAGCGTGCGTTTGGCCGCGTGCAAATGCCTGGCGATCTCTTCGATGGCGAAAAGACCAGTGGCGTCCAGAGCCGTCATGTTTCGCAAACGCAAAATTATGACGGGGGGAAGAGTGTGCAGATTCTCCGTGACGGCGGCGATCTTGTCGGTAGCGCCAAACAGGAAAGGCCCGTGAATACGGAAAATGGTTGCGTAGTAGGGGATGTCCTTGTCCTGGAGGATGTGAACGCGGCCGTCTTCCACATAATCGTCCGTGACTTGGGAGACAGTGGTGGTCGCTGCCACCCGGCTGATGAATAGGAGTGCAGCCAAAATCATGCCAGCCTCAACGGCGACGGTGAGATCGGCAAACACGGTGAGCGCGAAGGTGACCAACCAGATACTGATGTCGGTCTTCGTGAGCTTAAGGAGTTGAGGGATCTCGCGCCACTCGCCCATGTGGTAGGCCACGATCATCAATATCCCCGCCAGAGTCGCCAGTGGAACATAGCTTACGAGAGGCGCGGCGAACAACAGGATGCAAAGCAAGGTGGCGGCGTGAATCATCCCGGCGATGGGCGACTGCGCGCCGGAGCGGATGCTGGTTGCCGTTCGTGCAATAGCACCGGTTGCGGGCAGACCTCCGAACATCGGGGAAAAGACATTCGCGACGCCTTGGCCGATGAGTTCAACGTTCGGATTGTGCCGATCGTTACTCATGCGGTCGGAAACTACCGCCGACATCAGCGATTCGATAGCTCCCAGCATGGCGACGGTGAACGCGGGTCCGAGTAATCCGTGAATCAGATCCGCCCGAAAGCTTGGAACATGCAAATGGGGCAGGCCGCCTGGGATTCCTCCGAATCTCGTCCCGATGGTTTCTGCGGGCAGCTTGAAAAAGTAGACGGCAGCTGTGGAGAGCAGGAGCGCGACGATTGGCCCAGGAATGCGCACCGAAACGCTGCGGCAGACGATCAGTACCAGCAACGTGAACACGGCCAGTGCCGTCGCGTGGAACGAGAGGGTGTCGAAGTTTCTGGTGAGTACTTCCATGCGCTGGGAGAACACGCTGGGTACGGTTTGGAGACGCAGCCCGAAGAAGTCCTTCACCTGGGTGCTGGCGATCAGAACTGCGATACCGTTGGTGAAACCGATCACAACCGGGCGCGGAATGAACTTCACGGCGGTGCCGAGACCGGTGACGCCCATGATCATGAGCAGCACGCCGGCCATCACGGTACACATGAACAGGCCATCGACTCCATGAGCCGCTACGATTCCAGCTACCACTACGACGAAGGCTCCAGTGGGGCCGCCGATCTGAGTTTTCGATCCGCCCAGCAGGGAAATCAAGAATCCAGTGACGATCGCGCAGTAAATGCCACTCTGCGGAGTGAGGCCGGAGGCAATTGCGAACGCCATTGCCAGGGGAAGCGCCACGAGACCTACAGTAAGGCCCGCGATTAAATCAAGCGAAAATTTGTGACGGTCGTACGTCCGCAGACAGAGGACAGATTTCGGAAGCCAATTTTCAGTAAGGAAAGCACTGGCCATTTTCCTATTATCGTCTTGTGAAGCGGAATCCCGTAGTGACGGGAGTGCTTGTTCGGGTACTGCCCTGAATTCCCGGCTGCTGAACGGTACCGTATTTCGTGTCGCCCGCCTTTGAATGTTGATGATTCCAAGCGCTTGCGCACCTACTTGTTTTTTCAAGACTTTATTTCAAAACTTGACCAGGATTGCCACGTTCACCCGGTTCTCAGTGTTACGCAGATCCGGCGCCCATCCACTCACCAGCGATCCTGGAGACCCCTGGTTTCCACCTGGTGGCGTGACACCGCCGGGTCCGGAAAAGTACGGAACGCTCGCGGCGCGATGGTTGTATTCCCAGCGGAACATCATGTATTGGCTCGGCATCCAGTCAAAGGTCCCCGATGTATCCCATGCCTTGTAGGGATCTCCAGGATTCTCTGTGAAGTAAGGCGTTCCGGAAGTTGCGGTCGCGCCGTTGATTGGCGGCAGCAACACCAGATAGCGGCCCGGATTGTTGATCTTTCCTCCGCCGATGGTTAAACCAAATAAGTCCTTGTGAAACCAGAGGCGGTTGTATGCCATGAATCCGAGAAAGCTCTGTTTAGGTGCGACATATGTTTTTCCGTTAATCACCTTCACAGAGTTGCCGGTACAACTCACGGCTGTTCCCGCCACAATGTCGCCTCCATGTTCGCACCCAGCGTCTCCGGTGAGAGAGAATGCTGCCTTGCTAATGAAAGTTGAGGGATTGTCGTAGTACTTGACCTGAATGCTGTCATCGGTGTGATAACGAATACGACTGGGAACGCCCAAAGCGCCGGCTCCCAGTGCATACTGATTGCCTAAGATGGAAAGCCAACCGGTGGGCCGCCACTGAATTTGTCCACCGATTCCCGGGCGATTATTGAATCTGCCATAGGCTTGCCATCCGTTCACAAACCACGGCTCGATCTTTAAGTGCTGGGTCGGGAAAAATTGAACGCGTACGCCGTTGAAGAACCATGGAGTGTTCGACGACACATACGAGGGCTGATACGCCCAGTTATCGAAGTTGTAATAACTGAACAGACCCACATACGACATGAAGATGCCTGCGTCCACATTGATTCCATGCATGGCGTCAAAGTGGTAGCCGCCGTAGGCCTCGGAAACGTAGCGATAGGCGTTGTCGAGATTCCACTGGCCACGCGAGGGGCTCGCGTCATTTCTGGGTGTCGTCTGCGAATACATACCAAATTGCGTCATGAATCGTGCTCGGACGCGGTCGTAATGGAAATCGCCGCCTATACCCAATTGGGTCAATTGAACTTCATTGGAGCGAAATACCTCGCTCGATCCAGCTATGGTGTCATCTTTGGGGTGCCTGAAATCGTAACTGTAGTCCACATCCGCTCTAATTTCGGGAGTGAAGAACTTGCTGTCGAAAGCCGGGGTTTTTGTTCGCGCATTGCCATTCAGCCAGGTGAAATCGGCAAACGCAAATGGCTCAGCCTTTGCGGATTTCGTCGCCGCAGTAGATTCCATTTGCACCGCTACCTGTGACGGTACCTCCGAGTCGTTTATAGACTGTCGACCGTCCGGCGTTGCGGAATTGCCATCGGTTGTGCTGGTACTGTGTCGGTGTCTGAGCTGAGCCTCAAGTTCCTGAATTCGGCCGCGCATCCTTTCGAGTTCTTGGACGATTTCGGCATCCTTATCGGAAGCAGAATCGGTGCTCGACTGCTGCTGCTGCGCCCACGAAGGCACTAAGCTGAGCAGCAGGACACTCGCGACCCAGACGAGAGAAATTTTCGGTGGTCGCATTAAACTGAAGGGTGCGGTTCTCTGCGATATTTGGACGCGAGCAGGTTGCCGCCTGCCGCGCAAAAAGCGGCGTGCTGCGCTGTTCGCGCGAGCCGTCTCGTTGGCAACAGAGGTTTTGATAGGCGCGGCAAGATGGACCATGATGCGGTCCGGCACAAGCCGCAGTTCTTTCTGAAGCGCAATCAGGAATCTGATCAAGAAGACCAATCCTCCGACGGGGGCTAGTGTTAACACTGCAAGATCCATCGCCGCCCTCAAACGCTCGCGTTTTAAAGCGAGGTGGTTTATTTTCCCTTCAATAACGACGTGCATAAATCGCGATAAAAGCTGGCATAACTCGGCCTCAACGTGACGCACGGCTGTCGAGGTCAAGATTCAGTTCAAGCACGTTGACGCGGGGCTCGCCGAGGAACCCGAACTGCCGTGGCTGAATGTGGGAGCGGACGAGGGCGGCCACCGCCTCTTCGCCCATGTGGCGCTCACGAGCGATTCGGCCCACCTGGAAGTAAGCGGCTGCAGGCGTCAAGTCGGGATCCAGGCCGGAAGCCGAAGTAGTAACGAGGTCCACAGGAACCAATGCATTCGGATTGTCGGCCTGAAGCGCAGCCGCGCCCCGGTTCACCCTGTCCATTAGTTTCCGATTTGTGGGCGCGAGATTAGTGCCGCCTGAATTCGCTGCGTCGTAGCCGGATCCCGCCGCCGACGGGCGCGAGTGAAAATATTCTGGGCCGGTAAATGGTTGGCCGATGATGCGCGAGCCAATCACCTTTCCGCCGCGCAGGATCAACTGCCCGTTCGCTTTATCGCGAAACAGCAACTGCGAAACGCCCGTCATCGCGAGCGGGTAAATGATGCCCAGCAAGACGGTCGTCACGGCCGTTATCCAAACCGAAATGACAAGATTCTTTTTCATCGATCGACCTCAGGCGAGTCGTGCTGCGGTTATCAACAAATCGATTAGTTTGATCCCGACGAATGGCACTGCGATCCCGCCGAGACCATAGATCAACAAATTGCGCCGTAGCAGCGCGTCGGCTCGCATCGGGCGGTACTTAATGCCGCGCAGAGCCAACGGAATTAACGCAATAATGATGAAGGCGTTGAAAATCACTGCCGACAGCACTGCGGATTGAGGCGTGCGGAGGCGCATCACGTTCAGCGCATTGAGCACCGGGAACGTGCCGGCGAACATGGCGGGGATGATCGCGAAATACTTGGCAACATCGTTTGCGATGGAGAACGTGGTTAGGGCACCGCGCGTCATCAGCAGTTGCTTGCCGATTTCCACGACTTCGATGAGCTTAGTGGGGTTGGAATCCAGATCGACCATGTTGCCGGCTTCTTTCGCCGCTTGAGTACCGGTATTCATGGCGACGCCGACATCAGCTTGTGCGAGAGCAGGTGCGTCGTTTGTGCCATCGCCGGTCATAGCGACCAGTTTGCCGTCGCTCTGCTCGCGACGTATCAGATCCATTTTGTCCTTCGGTGTCGCCTGGGCCAGGAAGTCATCGACGCCTGCCTCACGCGCGATCGCGGCGGCGGTCAGTGGATTGTCGCCGGTGATCATGACCGTGCGGATTCCCATCGCCCTTAGCTGGTCGAAACGTTCGCGCATGCCACCCTTGACAATGTCTTTGAGTTCGATCACGCCGAGAGCGCCGCGTCGCTGCTCTGCCACTACCAGTGGCGTCCCACCGGATCGCGCAATTTGATCTACGCTTGCCCGCACCTCCTCCGGTAACGACCGGCCTTTATTTCGGAGATACTGCTCGATTGCGTCTACCGCCCCCTTGCGGACCTCGAATCCGTTCATATTCACGCCTGACATGCGAGTGTGCGCCGAGAAAGGGACAAACTGCGCCTGATGGGAAGCAAGGTCGCGTCCCCGGAGCCCATAATTTTCCTTTGCCAGCACAACGATTGAGCGGCCCTCAGGGGTCTCATCTGCAAGAGAGGAAAGTTGAGCGGCATCGGCGAGCTCCGTGTCCTGAACGCCGGGTGCGGGGACAAATCGTGATGCCTGGCGGTTACCCAACGTGATGGTGCCCGTCTTGTCGAGCAAGAGAGTGTTCACGTCGCCCGCAGCCTCGACCGCACGGCCCGACATAGCTAAAACATTGTGTTGGACGAGCCGGTCCATTCCCGCGATCCCGATGGCGGAGAGAAGTCCCCCAATCGTGGTTGGGATCAAGCAGACCAGCAGCGCCACGAGAACGAAGACGCTTTGCGGCGATCCGGAGTAAATCGCGAATGGCTGCAGGGTGACGACTGCCAGTAAAAAGATGATCGTCAATCCAGCAAGCAGGATGCTGAGCGCTATTTCGTTCGGTGTTTTCTGGCGCTCCGCTCCCTCTACGAGCGCGATCATGCGGTCGAGAAAGGTCTCACCAGGGTTCGATGTGATCTTTACCTTGATCTGATCGGACAGCACGCGCGTGCCGCCGGTGACGGCGGAACGATCCCCGCCGGATTCACGAATCACCGGAGCCGACTCGCCGGTGATCGCCGATTCATCTACCGACGCGATTCCCTCGATGATTTCACCATCGCCGGGGATAAATTCCCCCGCCGCAACCAGTACGATGTCGCCCGCCCGGAGTCTTGAGCTCGGGATGGGCTGGATCGAGCCGTCTTCGTGCAGCCGGTTGGCGATGGTTTCCGAGCGGGTCTTCCGCAGGGCATCGGCTTGGGCCTTGCCCCGGCCTTCGGCCATGGCTTCTGCAAAATTGGCGAACACGACCGTAAACCAAAGCCACAATGTGATCTGCAGATTGAACTTGAACGTCTCGTGTGGATGAAGTATGAGCAGGACGGTGGTGACAATGCTTCCGACTTCCACGACAAACATGACCGGATTGCGCATCATGCTATGCGGGTTCAGCTTCACCAGCGCGTCCACAAGAGCGCGCCGGACAATCTTGCGGTCCCAAACGGATTTACGTGAGGGTTTGCTTGCCATGGATCCTTAAAAGGTCCTTCCGGCGTGCATAAGCAAATGCTCCAGGATCGGCCCCAGGCTGAGCGCGGGAAAGAACGTCAGCGCCCCAACGATCAAGATGACGCCGATCAACAGGATGCTGAACAGCGGCGTAGTGACGGGAAAGGTCCCGAGCGAAGCTGGAACGTATTTCTTACGGGCCAGATTACCGGCGATGGCGAGCATGGGGATGATCATCAGGAATCTGCCGGCCAGCATCGTGAGTCCAATCGTTGTGTCGTACCAGGGCGTGTTGACTGTTAATCCGGCGAAAGCCGAGCCGTTGTTTCCTGCTCCAGAAGTGAAGGCATACAAGATCTCGCTCAACCCATGCGGGCCTGGGTTCAGGATTCCCGAGGTCCCATACGGCTTGGCGGCGGAAATCGCCGAAAATCCCAATATCAGCAAGGGAAAGATCAGGGCGACCAGCATGGCCATTTTGATGTCGTATGCTTCGATCTTCTTGCCGAGATATTCTGGCGTCCGGCCCACCATCAGTCCGGCGATAAAAACCGCCAAAACGATATAAATCAAAATGCCGTACATGCCTGCCCCCACCCCGCCGAAGATCACTTCGCTGAGCATGATATTCACCAAGGGCACCATGCCTCCCAAGGGCGTGAAGGAGTCGTGCCAGCCGTTTATTGCGCCGCAACTCGCATCGGTGGTGATAGTGGCCCAAAGAGCGGTATTTGCGATTCCAAACCGGACTTCCTTGCCTTCCATGTTGCCGCCGGATTGCAGTGCACTCGCCCTCTGGTCGACCTCGTGGGTGAACAGTGGATTGCCGCGGGCTTCCGCGTAATAGACGGTGCTCACCCCAGCAAGGAAGAGAACGGCCATAGCTGACCATACTGCCCAGCCATGCCGTTGTGAGCCGGTCATACGTCCCAGCGTGTAAGTCAATCCCGACGACACTGCGAAGATCGCGAACATCTCGATGGCGTTCGACAGGGGCGTGGGATTTTCGAAAGGATGTGCACTATTCGCATTGAAGAAACCGCCACCGTTCGTCCCCCATTGCTTGATGAACTCCTGAGAGGCGACTGGCCCCTGCGCAATTGTCTGCTGCGTAACCCTCTGCATTAACGGCTTTCCCGCGACATCGACCATCGGCGTTCCGTCGGGACCGATCTTCTCGACTTGCTGTGGTTCGACCAGTTTGACCGTGTCATAGGGACGCAGGTTCTGCACCACGCCCTGCGATACCAACGCCAACGTGCCGACTGCGCAAAACGGCAACAGCACCCACAGAGAGGCGCGAACCAAGTCGACCCAGAAGTTGCCGATCGTATCCATTTGTGGGCGAGCGATTCCTCGGATGAATGCGATCGCCAGCGCGATTCCAACCGCGGCCGACATGAAGTTGTGGTATGCAAGGCCGGCCATCTGGGTGAAGTAGCTCATGGTCGTCTCACCCGAGTAAGCTTGCCAGTTGGTGTTCGTCACGAATGACGCGGCTGTATTAAAGGCAAGGTGCTGAGGCCATACGTCGCCGAACTTCTGTGGGTTAAAGGGCAAGTGCCCCTGCAATCGCAGCATCGCATACAGCAGGAGCATGGAGATGGCACTGAACAGAAGCATCGCAACGGCGTACTCGGTCCAGAGCATCTCGTGTTCCTCGTCCACTCCCGTGAGGCGATAAATCAGCTTTTCCACTGGCCGTAACAGGAGATCAAGAAAGGTGTGCTCCCGGCTGAACACACGCGCCATAAACACGCCCAGTGGTTTGGTTACCGCCAGAATGAGCGCCACGAACAAGGCGATTTGAAACCATCCGTTCGCCGTCATCTAGAGTTTCTCCGGGCGAAGCAGGGCATACAGCAGATACAGAGTCAGACACGTGCTGATCGCAAGAATGACGATTGAGTCAGTTGACATAGTCAGCGAAGCCAGTCGCAAAAACGAACGTACCCCATGGCCAGGGCAAAAAAGCAGAGCGTAAGGGCGACAAAGGCCAAATCTTGCATGCTCAGTTTTTCCTTCCTTTCACCGGCAAATTCCGCTTAAAAAGATCGCGGTGGCTCCGCGCCAGTAAGAATGAACACCAGCGCAGCCGAGAAGTCCGGCGCTAAGTACGCTTCAAAAAACCAAGTGCGCGCAGGCGCTCGCACTGCCGTGAGCGTTCCCATACACCTGATCTAAGAACGCCACGGCTAAAATGAGGATAGAAAGTGCGTTAAAAGTTCGTAAATGGGCTATTCGCCGGGCTCAAAGCGGTAGCCGACCCAAGGTTCATTGAGGATGTAGCGGGGATTCTCGGAGTCGACTTCGAGTTTCTTTCGCAGATGGTTAACACAAACTCGGATGTATTCAGGCTGTTCCGTGCTTTGGGCACCCCACACCGCCGCGAGTAATTTGCGCGTGGTGATAACCTTGCGTGGATGCTGTGCTAGATACACGAGCAGGTCGAACTCTTTCGGCGTCAGGCGGACTTCACGGCCCGATACTGTCACGCAGTGCGCATCGACATCGACCCGGAAGTCACCGTCTTCAATCAGCGTTTGCGCGGGAGAGACTTCCTTTAAACGTCGCAGATTCGCCCTTACCCGGGCCATGAGCTCATCAGCCGAAAAGGGCTTGGTTACGTAGTCGTCCGCGCCGGCATCAAGCGCTTCAATCTTGATCTTTTCCTGATCTCGCACCGATAGGACGATGATCGGAATCTCGGATGTCTGCCGTAAGCGGCGGCACAGCTCGACCCCGTCAACATTGGGCATGGCAAGGTCGGTAATGACAAGGTCGGCGCGCCAATCCTTCATCATTTCCAGGGCACTCTCGCCATCGTGGGCAATCCTTACGTCATAGCCATGTGCCGTCAGCGCTGTCCGCAGCACGCGCGTGATTTGCGGCTCGTCATCAACGGCTAGAATGCGATGGCGTTCGCTCATTTGGCCTGGGTCACTATGTGCACGTCGACGGCGGGCGCTTCGCGGAGGAACTTGTGGACTGCGGACATGTACAGATATCGTCTCCAGCCCGTCGTCGCCGAGTGCCCGAAAACAACTTGTGTCACATGCTTCTCGCGGACATACGACGCGACAGTCTCCGCGACAGTTTTACCCTTCAGCTTCACGACCTCTGCCCCAAGGTTTTTGGCAAATTCCACATTGCGTCCCAACGTGCGCTGGTCCTGCGGGTTATCGTCGACTCCGATATCCACGTACATAACCAGAAAGTCGGCACGGATGGCTTGCGCCATACGCCAGCCACGCGCAATCAAGTATTGGGCGGTCGGATTCGAACTGATACAGACCGCAACCCGCTCCCGCACGCCGGGCTGCTCAATGTGCTCCCGCTCGAGGTACGACTCTAAGCTGCGATCCAGCACTTGCGTAACCTGGCGCAATGCCAGTTCACGCAGCGCAATGAGATTGCCTGGGCGGAAAAAGTGTCCCAGCGCCCGTTCCGCGCGCTCGACCGGATAAATGTCTCCACGCTCCATTCGGTGTCGGAGCGCCTCGGGTGTCAGATCGGCAAGCACGATCTCGTTGACCCGTTGCATTACCCAATCGGGCACAGTCTCGCGCACCGTCACCCCGGTGATACTGCGCACCAGGGGCGTCATGCTTTCGATATGCTGAACGTTCATCGTCGAGAGCACGTCAATACCTGCATCGAGCAGCTCGATCACATCCTCATATCTCTTGCGGTGTTTGGAGCCTTCGACATTGGTGTGGGCGAGCTCATCGATAACCGCCACTGCCGGCCTGCAAGCCAGGATGGCATCGACATCCATTTCCTCAAACAGCGCACCTTTGTACTCGAGCTTTCGCCTGCGGACGGTCGTGAGCTTGGCCGCGAGTTCGACGATGGGCTTGCGTCCGTGCGTCTCCACCACACCGATGACCACATTTTCGCCGCGACTGTGCCGACGAATAGCCTCGCTCAGCATGTTATAGGTTTTTCCGACACCAGGAGCATACCCAAGAAACAGCTTCAGCAGCGCCTCTTTCTTGGGGGACGTTTCCTCCAGCCACTGCTCCGGCGTCTTTGTAGCCACGTGACTATTGTTGAACGAGGAGTGCGGAAATGCAGCAATCTTTATGCAGTTTTTATGACTTTCGTTGACGGCAAGGGAACTCCGCGCTTGAGTCCTCGCATACAATTCGAGAGTGCCGCGTTCTCCTCAGCGCATGCTGGTTCGCTTCGGCGTTTGCTCAGCGGTAATAGCCGCGATAACGGTGGGTTACACGCGTCTTATACACGTCAATCCCACGACGGTGGCGCTGACGTTCCTGCTTGCTGTTCTGGTCATCGCCGCGTCCTGGGGGCTGAAATACTCGGCGTACACATCAGTCGTTGCCACCGCCTGCTTCAACTTCTTCTTCCTTCCGCCACTGGGCACCTGGACCATTTCCGACGCACAAAACTGGGTTGCGCTCAGCGTTTTCCTGGTCACCGCCATGATTGCCAGCCATCTATCGGATAAAGCGAGGCACGAAGCCGATATATCCGCGAAGCGCCGGCAAGAAGTCGAACGGCTTTACGCTTTTAGCCAGCATCTGCTCGTTAAGGAGAATGTTCTTGAACTTCTGAACGAACTGCCCAAGGAGGTGGTGGACGAGTTTTCCGTTCCGGCTGCCGCGATTTTCCTGGCAGCTCGCCAAAAAGTGTACTACTCCGATGTTGCAGCGCACAGCCTGCTCTCGGCCGATGAACTCAAGATGATCAGCGCACGTGGCGAGCCCAGTGCGAATCCTGCGCGCGGTGTCTCATTCATTCCCCTCCGAATCGGGGTCAGGACCGTCGGCAGCCTCGGAGTGATAGGAAACATTTCATACGAAACACTGGAAGCCATAGCGAGCATGGTCGGCATAGCGACCGAACGAGCGGCGGCGGTAGAAAAACTCTCGCACGCGGAAGCCGCACGAGAAAGCGAGCGCCTCCGGTCGGCGCTGCTGGATGCGGTCACCCACGAGTTTCGTACACCGCTCACCAGCATCAAGGCGGCAGCTTCCACGCTCGCGTCGAATGTGCAGTTGGACAGTGCTGCGTGGCTCGACCTGGTCACCGTAATCGAGGAAGAAGCCGACCGCTTGAACCGGTTAGTCGGCGAAGCGGCGGAAATGGCACAACTCGATGCGCATCAGGTGCACCTTGAATTCGAGGTCCTGGACATTCGCAGTGCTATTGATGCCGCGCTGAAAGAGTTCGCAACCGTTCAAGGAGATCACAATATAGAGGTAACGGTTTCGTCCGACCTGCCCCGGGTTCGCATGGACAAATCGCGGATGAGCGAGGTGATGCGCCATCTTCTTGAAAATGCGGCAAAATACTCTCCCGCGGGCACTCCGATCCATGTGACGGCGGAATGTGCAGGTGCCTGTGTTCGCGTCAGTGTCGCCGATCACGGTCCGGGAATCGACGATTTCGAGCAGTCGCTGATTTTCGAGAAGTTCTATAGAGGCAGAGGCCAGCGGGGAATTCAGGGTACGGGAATGGGTTTACCCATCGCCAAGGCGATCATCGAGGCACACGGAGGCACAATCGGAGTAACCAGCCAGCTTGGTCGCGGATCAGTTTTTTATTTCACATTGCCGGCGCTGCCCAAAAGCTAGTGCAAGCCTCGCTCATTCGGAGTATGCAACTGAGACTACCGTGTTCCCGAACCTAGGCCACTCTGAAAAACCGGGCATCGCATATGTCTCGGCGCTTTACTTGCCCAGCAATCCATAAACTACCAACTGCCCAGAAAAGGTAGCCACGTACACTTTTCCATTCGCCACGGTAGGTGGACAAAACTTTGCGTACAGGCCAACCGCATCCCGTGTGGCGTTCTGTTGGCTGTTCCACAACTCCACTCCCAAATTCGTCGCGTCGAAAGCTCGCACTATTCCTTTGACGGTCTTCTGATTTGCATCGCCTGAGTACGGCCCCGCCGCCCAGACGATCCCCGTTCCCGTCTGGCTGTTGTTGGCGGAAAGCGACAGGGGCACACTGTTGGAATAGCCGATGACCCCGGCCGTAGTGCTTTGGGTTATCGGAGTCTCATTGAACAGCCCATTGGAAAACTGGTAGGCCTTCAAATAATCTCCAGATCCCCATATGTAGATGACGGGCCCAAAGTTGGGACTGTTCCAGTAGATAGGGGTCCCCATGAACGGTGCGAAGAACGGTGGCGTGGTGGCCAGGAACTCCTGCAGATCGCCGTTATACGACCCGTGATACTGACCCAGGTTGTTCGAGTCCATCAACCGCAAGCTCGCATCTTTACCGATGCCGACGATGAAGCTTGTCCCCGGTATGATCATGGGCGCGCCTGACCCCAGGTCGACGTCGTTATGATTGAGGAAAGATTGGTCAAAAGGCGTGAAATAGTCCACCGCCTTTAGACCAGACGATACATTGATCTTGACTACGCTATCGCCGTAGTCCGTCGGTACTGGCGCAGTCGCATCGAAGGTTCCGTTACCCGTCATTATGTAAATGTTGTCCGCATCGGCTGCCAGTCCCGTTCCAGCCCCCCAGATTCCTCCCGAGTAACCATTCGGCGTTGCGTTGAAGATGTTGGTCTGCGCGAGAGTCGCGGCGTCGTAACCAAAAACCCAGCCATGCCAGGGTTGCGTATCGCACGTGGATCCAAAGCCGACGTACACCACGCCGTTTAAAAGCAGCAGCCCGGGCCGGTTGTTGTGATACAGCGGACGGAACTGAACATAGCCGTTGTGACTGTCATACCCCGTACCTTTGACGCGTCCTGCTATCGTCACGGGACTGCCGCTCTTCTCGCGCCCAGAAATCAGATCGAGAGCATGCAGCATGAAGCGAAACGTGTTGGTGTTTACATCCTTTGACTTCGCCACAACATAGATCGTGTTCGTAACCGTGTCGATCACCGGTGTGCCCGTAATGCCAATCTGCGGATGAATGTCCACACAGTACGAAGCGATGTCCGTGTAGGGCACCGGCGTGCCCAGGTTCACAGACCACAACGGGGAGAAAGCATTAGCATCATCAGCGTCGAAGGCGTACACGTTATTTGCTTCGGTGACGACATACACCACATTGCGCTTGACCTTCCCAATGACGAGATTGGGCACGTACAAGGGTTGCGCATAGATCTGGCCATCCACATGCCTGGCAAAAAGTCTTCCGAACGAACTCACGTTCACATTTGACGTATTCAAAACTGTCTCGTTGAGATTCTGGCCGCTACGATTGTTGTCGTTGTGCTGGGTCGTCACCGCAACCTGGGCCACTGCCGGGAGGACCAGCGCGATTAGCACCACCACACTGACCCACAGGTTGGCATGATTGCTCCGCTGCGCCTTGAGTGATTTCATCGGTTTTTCCCTTTCCAAGAAGATTCAAACGAGGCCCGGGGACACCTGTGGCATGGGTAACGGCCGCACCGTAAAAGCTTCGGACTTTCTGCTTCTACCTGGGATCGGGTTACGCGGGGAAGTTCTAGATCGTCGGCCACCGATCTTCAAATTAGTGGCAAGATTGTGGGACCGTCTTGGGGAGAAGTCAACAAGTAATTCACATTCTTATAGCTTGGTTGCGGCCGCCGTGCCGTGCTCCAACAAGCCGGGAGTGTGTAGTCAGCTCTGCACATCAGGCGCGAATCTCCTCGCAATTTCCCACCGATGCTGAGCTTTGGGCTGTGCTTCCAATTTGCGCTCTCGATTTGCTTTGCTCCCGTTTGGACGTTCGCTGCTCGGTTGACGCACTTCATCCCGGCAAATACCATTTCTTCAACCCACCTGCATGATTGGCAATACACTCTCGCATTTTCACGTCATCGAGCGCATCGGCGCAGGCGGGATGGGCGTCGTCTATCGCGCGCATGATGAGCAGTTGGATCGGGATGTCGCGCTCAAGGTTTTGGCCCCGGGGATATTAAGCGATGAGGCGTCGCGCCGACGGTTCCGGCGGGAAGCTCTTGCCTTGGCTAAACTTAACCACCCCAACATTGAATCTATTTACGAATTTGACACCGAGCAGGGCATCGACTTCTTGGTGATGGAGTTGGTGAGCGGGATCACGCTGGCTGCCAAGCTATCGACGGGGCCGCTCGGGGAAAAGGATGTGCTCCGTTTCGGCGCACAACTGGCCGACGGTCTGCATGCAGCGCATGAGCAGGGAATTATTCACCGCGACCTCAAACCTGGCAATTTGCACATCACAAGGGAACAGCGGCTCAAAATTCTGGATTTTGGTCTGGCCCAGTGGATCCAGACAGGCGAAGAAAACAACCTGGCGATCACCCTGACGAAGTCGCAGGAGATTACCGGCACCTTGCCTTACATGGCTCCTGAACAACTGCGCGGGCACACCGCCGACCAGCGCACGGACATCTATGCTGCGGGCGCGGTGTTGTATGAGATGGCTAGCGGGAAACGGCCCCACCAGCAAACTTCAAGCCCATTGTTGATCTCGGCCATTCTGGAAGCTCCGCTTGAACCCCCGACCACGCACAATCGGCAGATCGCGCCCGTGCTCGAAAACATCATTCTCAAGGCGCTGGACAAGGATCCAAATCGCCGCTATCAGTCGGCTCGCGAACTGCACATCGATCTGGAACGCATGATGACCGGGTCGACGCCGATCGTCCCGCGACGACCGCCGCAACATTGGCGGTGGACGATCCCCGGCGCGATCGCTCTCATGCTGGCGGCGATCCTGGTTGTACTGTATTTGAGACACCTCCGCCACGGACAAGTTGCAGGTGTCCAGCAATCTCAGACTGCCCCCGCCATTATGGCGCGCCGATCCGTCGCGGTGCTCGGTTTTAAGAATCTCTCGGGCAAGCCGGAAACGGCATGGCTTTCTACCGCCCTGGCCGAAATGCTAAGCACGGAATTGGCCGCGGGAGAGCAGGTGCGCACGATTCCGGGCGAGAACATCGCGCGCATGAAGCATGACCTGGCACTGGAGGATGCGGACAGCTTCGGTCAAGAGACGCTGGAGAAGATCCGCAAACATCTGGGCACCGATCTGGTGGTGCTTGGCTCCTACTTGGTAATGGGCAATGCGGCAGGAGGCAAGTTACGCCTGGATTTTCGTTTGCAGGATGCGGTTGCGGGTGAAACGATCGCCTCGGTGTCGGAGACTGGTACGGAAGGCGAACTGCTTGATCTCGTCTCTCGAAGTGGGATTGAGATTCGACAGAAGCTCGGTATAGGCCAGGTTTCCGCCTCTGACAATTCCGATGTGCGCGCTTCTCTTCCCGCCACTCCGGAGGCGGCCCGGCTCTATTCAGAAGGCTTAGCAAAACTGCGGGTTCTGGATGCTCTCGCCGCGCGCGACCTCCTGATACGCGCTGTCCGGGCCGATGCTAAGCATGGACCCAGCCATGCCGCGCTGGCAGAAGCATGGGCGGCGCTGGGTTATGACAAAAACGCGGCGACACAGGGGAGGGAAGCAGTCCGCCTGGCGGCAAACTTGTCCCGCGAAGAGAGATTGTTCATCGAGGCGCGATCTCATGAGTTTTCTCACGAGTGGCCACGCGCCATTGATATTTATCGCACCCTGACAGGATTCTTCCCTGACAACCTCGAGTACGGTCTACGTCTGGCTTCCTGCCAAATCGCGGCGGGCTCCGGCCGCGATGCATTGGCAACCGTCGAGAGTCTCCGCCGTCTGCCAGCTCCCACCGCTGACGACGCACGAATTGATCTTGCCGAGGCACACGCGGCGTCGTCGGTGGGCGACTTCAAGCGGTCCGAAAAATCCGCCGCGCGAGCCGTCGAGAAGGGACGCGCGCAAGGAACCCAACTCGTCGTAGCTAAAGCGCGTTCGACCCAAGGCTCGGCCCTGGAGCGTCTTGGATTATCGAGTGAATCTGCTGCTGCAATCGCGGAGGCACAGACTCTCTTTACAGTAGCAGGAGACCGAGTCGGGGCCGCCACAACCATGCTCGTGGCGGGTCACCTGCTTTACGACAAGGGTGACTTTGCGGGCGCTCTAAAAAGTTACAAGGATTCTTTGGAAGTGTTCCGGATGCTGGGGAACCGATTACGCGCCGCCAATTCGCTCAACAACATTGGGAACGTATATTACGACCAGGGTGATCTCGTTCATGCAAAGGAGTACTACGAGCAGGCCATCTCGGCCTATCGCGAGATTGATGACAAAACCGGTTTTGCGGGCGGCCTTGGTAATCTCGCCAATGTGCTGGATAGCATGGGAGAACTCGGGCAGGCGCTGCAAATGCAATTGGCCGGCCTCGATGCATTCCGCGAGGTTGGCGATCAGCGTGGCGCAGGATCCACGTTGTCGAACTTAGGAAATTTACTCTTAGAGATGGGAGACTTGGATGGCGCCCAGGCGCGTTACACCGAGGCCTTACAGATCGACACCCAAACTGGATATCGGCGAGGTACAGCCTATAAGCTCTTCGGCCTGGCGGACCTGCTTACCCAGCGCGACGATCTCTCGCAAGCACGCCAGAAAGCGGAAGAAGCGGCAAACATCCGCCACGAACTTGGCGAAGAACTCAACAGCGCTCTGAGCCAGGCGCAACTCGCGAATATTTCCATGGAACAGGGGCGCAACGCTGAAGCCGAAGGGCTGATTCGTTCAGCGGTTACGCAGTTTGATAAAAACAAATTGCAGGACAACCAAGCCGCTGGCAACGCCCTGCTCGCGATGATCTTGTTGAAAGAGGGAAAGGTAAGCGAAGCACAGAAGACGGCTGAGCTTGCTATGGCTCTCTCGAAAAGAGCTTCGAGTCGTCTGCCGCGCTTTGACGCCGGACTGGCGCAAGCACGTACTCTCGCTGCTTCCGGGCGAACCGACGATGCACTGAAAAAACTGCAGATCATGCTGGACGAGCAGAAGAAATACGGCTACCTGGGCTACGAATATATGACGCGGCTTACGATCGGCGAACTGGAGATGAAGTCAGGCAAAGTCGCGGCCGGCCGCGCACGTCTGGAAAGTTTGGAGAAAGAAGCAGGGCAAAAAGGTTTTCGGCTGATCGCTCGCAAGGCGGCGAAGGTGCGAGCGGGCTAGCCTATCACAGGCCCCTTTCACCACAATCGCCTGGTCGACACGATTGCTTCGCGGCGTCCGCGCTCGCCATTGTTGATGTTATGCTTGAGCAGCAGCGCTTCCAAAAGGCCTTATCCGATATGCCCAATCCCGATATTCCAGGACCTTCCGCCAGCAGCGACGTTGAAGAATCTTTCGGCAACATCCTGTCACAATTCGAGCAAAGCCATGCCGGCAAGAAAGTCGAAGGCAGCCGGGAAGGCACAGTCGTTTCGCTATCCGGGGACTCCGTGTTCCTCGATATCGGGTTCAAGACAGAGGGCATTTTGCCGATTGCGGAGCTCGGGAGAAGTGCCGAAACCGTGAAGGTTGGCGACAAGTTGCTGGTCAACATCAAGGGTCGCGACCCCGAAGGCTATTACCAGCTCACCCGCAGAAAAGCAGCACGCCCGACCGATTGGGCAGCGCTCGAGCGTGCCTTCGCCGGGAAGATGACGATCGTGGGGACCGTGACAGCGGTGGTAAAAGGCGGTTTGAGTGTAGACGTGGGCGTGCGTGCTTTCATGCCGGCATCGCGGAGCGGAGCACGCGATGCGTCGGAGATGGACAAACTTGTCGAGCAGGAAATTCGCTGCCGCATCATCAAGCTGGACGCAGCGGACGAAGACATCGTTGTCGACAGGCGCGTGGTTGCAGAAGAGGAAGAGCAGGCGTTAAGAGATCACCGCTACTCTGAAATAAACGAGGGTGACGTCATAGTAGGCACGGTGAGAAGCTTGACGGACTATGGCGCGTTCGTGGACGTCGGCGGCATCGACGCGCTGCTGCATGTCAGCGACATTTCCTGGAGCCGGGTTAACAAGCCCGAGGACGTGCTAGCGCTCGGACAACAGGTTGAAGTGAAGGTTTTGAAAATTGACCCAGCCAAGCGGCGCGTATCCGTGGGCATGAAGCAACTGCTGCCGCATCCGTGGGACTCAGCTTCCGGCAAATACAAGACCGGCGAGCGCGTGCGCGGCACCATAACTCGGGTGACGGATTTCGGAGCCTTTGTGGAAGTTGAGCCGGGCATTGAGGGATTGATTCATGTGTCGGAAATGTCCTGGGTCAAGAAGGTGCGAAAACCCAGCGATCTCGTGAAGCCAGGCGAGACTGTGGAAGCCGTCATTCTGGGCGTGAACTTGGGTGAGCGACGGATGTCATTGGGACTGAAGCAGGCCCTCGGTGATCCTTGGGCGGACGCTGCACAAAAATTCCCAGCGGGTTCGGTGGTCGAGGGCACGGTAGTGAGTATCACGAAGTTTGGCGCGTTTGTGCAGGTTGCAGCGGGCATCGAGGGCATGGTTCACGTCAGCGATATAAGTGCGGAGAAGCGCATCAATCACCCCCAGGACGTGCTCAAGGTCGGCCAGAGTGTCAAAGCTCAGGTCCTGGAAATCGATAGCGAAAAACGAAGATTGAAGTTAGGGATAAAACAACTGGTTCCCACCAGCATTGACGAATATCTGGCCGAGCACCATCCCGGAGATCTGGTGAGCGGCCGCGTGGTTGACATCAGGGGTGAGCTGGCGCACGTGGAGCTCGGCGAAGGCGTCCAGGCCCAGTGCCGCATCCCGCTTGCAAAAGCACAACAGGATGCGCGGGTCAGTGCTCAGAGCGCGGGTAAGGCGGATTTGGCATCGCTCAGCTCGATGCTGTCCGCCCGCTGGAAAGGTAGGACAACAACGGCGGCAGAGCCAGACATTGCCAGCCCTGGTCAAATTCGCAGTTTTCGGATCACGAAGATCGATCCAGCAGCGAAGCAGATTCAGATCGAGCTGCCCTGACTGGCAGAGCCAGACAATGGTTGCCGGCGACAACGGGTCCAGCGCGCCCTCAATAGCATCAAACCCCCACTCTTATGCACCTGCTCCCTGTTCCGGATGCAGTCATTTTCTATTCCGAGGACTTCTTGAGTGAAGCCGAGGCGAGCGAGTTCTTCGAGGTGCTGTTCAGAAAATGCAAGTGGGAACGTCGGCCGGGCCCCTTTGGATCTCCCGTACCTCGCGATGAGGCGTACTACGGCGACCCGGGCACGCAATACACCTATTCGCGCCGCCAGTATCTTCCGCTGCCCTGGTTTCCAGAACTGCTCAGTCTTAAGCATCGCGCCGAGAGAGCCACTCCCGCTGAAGCCTACGGTAGTTCTCCCAATTCCGGCTACAATGCCGTGCTCTGCAACCTGTATCGCAACGGACTGGACAGCGTGGGTCTTCATGCCGATGCCGAGCCGGAGATGGGGCCACTGATTGCGTCGGTCAGCTTGGGTGCCGAGCGGATGTTTAAGCTGAGAAAAAATGGTGGAGCGGTGGTCTATTCCGAACGACTACGCCATGGAAGCCTCCTCATCATGACCGGAGACGTTCAGAAGAACTTCAAACACGAAGTGCCTAAAGAACCTGGGATCAGTGAGCCGCGCATTAATCTGACCTTTCGCCACGTGCAGCGCTCAAAAAGCCTGCCCGTAAAATAAATTACGACTTATGCATGAGCGCCGAGCGCCGTTTCCGACGTGACCTGTTCCAGCAATTCTGCGGATTCGATCTCACCGCTCAATCCCCAATTATTCAGCATGTACGAATGGCCATGTATTACGCCGAGACCAGTAGCGATCGCCATTTTGCGGTTGCGCACGTCTTCCCGCCAAGCCTGCTTGGCGGACTGTACCACGACATTGGCAATGGCGATGCGGAGGTCGGATTCGCTTGAGAGCCGCCCGAGTTCCGCGCGAATAGAAGCCAAGGCTTTTCTCTTAATTCCACCATTCTGCACATGGATATCGAAACAAAGCGCCTGTCCTGATTCGCTGCGAAGTCCCAACGCTCTAGCCGTCTGAATGGCCGGCTTCATGTAGTCTTGCTGCACGCACTCCCGTTGCTGCTGCTGGACTTCAGGAAACGATCCGAAAACTTCGAACATGCTCTTCCATGGCTCGGCCAGGGCGCCATGCCTGAGCGTGTGTTGTGCCGCCCAGCGTTTCTGGAATTCCAGCGGCGCCGTCATCAGGTCCAGCAACTCTGTGCTATGGACCTGGAACGCTTGCTCAACGCATTGCGGATTCCGTCGGTGGATTCTCAAGACGATTTCCTGCACTTTGCCTGCCGCCATGGTGAATCCGATGATGCCCCAGGTCAGAATTGCGCCGTCGAAGTCGCCCACGGCAAGGCCGTATCCGTGCCCCTCAATACTGGCGGTCAGTTGCAGACAGCGGGACGTAACAGAGGGCGGCGGACTCTGCATCAGAAGCTGCCAGGTACGCTCGTCGACGATGCCGTTACTCGAGAGCGACTGCGACATCTGAAACTGTTTCACTACGGCAAGAGTGTTTTGACCATAGCAACCGTCTACAGCTTTCGTGTCGAATCCGAGTGTCGTGAGCTTTTGCTGAACGTTACGGACACATTCTCCGATCGCACCTGGCCCGAAAAGCGTTCTCATCAAAACTCCTTCGGAAGCCAATTCACACCCGTAGCCGATTATTCGAAATGCAAGCACCGGTAGAGTGCAGTGACAGGGCTCACATCCAGGGTGGCCAACAAAACCTAATAATCGAGGACGTCTACTGCCAGCAGCGTTGCGGGTATTATGAAAGGGGAAGCTTCAGCGAAAAGCCTCCCCTGACTGCACAACACTGA
>Ga0070741_10005051_pt1 | contig 29928 bp, 28 predicted proteins | sample Coa_R1_4_FD_66440 | JGI IMG/M metagenome (GOLD analysis project Ga0070741, IMG submission 66440) | Surface soil microbial communities from Centralia Pennsylvania, which are recovering from an underground coalmine fire - Coalmine... | ecosystem: Environmental > Terrestrial > Soil > Unclassified ... | reverse complement strand
ACGATGTCGACGAAGTGCCAGTAGAGCGCCGCGAGCTCGACGGCGAGCGCGCGGCGTCGCGGCAGGCGGCGCCGCCACATGGCGACGGCGAGCACGAGGAGCCAGAGGACGCCGACCGTCACGTGCGCGCCGTGGAAGCCGACGAGCGTGTAGAACGTCTGCCCGAAGAGGTTCGTCTGGAGCGTCAGCCCCTCGGTGTAGAACTTGTCGAACTCGTAGACCTGCCCGAGGAGGAAGATGCTGCCGAGGACGGCCGTGCCGAGGAGCCACCCGAGCGCCGCGCCCTCGCGGCCCCGCTCCGCCGCCGAGAGCGCGAGCACCATGAAGAGGCTGCTCGTCAGCAGGATGAACGTCGTCGTCGAGGTGAGCGCGAGCTCGAGGATCTCGGCCGTCGGACCCGTCGCGCTCTGCCCGTGGTACACGAGGTAGGTCGCGATGAGCGACCCGAAGAAGACCGACTCGGAGCCGATGAAGGTCCAGATGCCGACCTTGCGGTTGTCGAACCGTCCCGGCACGATGCCCGGCGCGTCGGGGGCCTCCGCCTCGCCGTACCTCGGATGCTCGAAGCCCATCCCGATCATCGCGAGGCAGACGACGCCGAGCCCGAGGCCGACGATGCCGACCCGGCTCGCCATGAAGCCGACGCCGGTGAGCGCGAGGCCCGCGGCCAGCACGAACGGGAAGAACGACGGCGGCGGGACGTGAACCGGTTCGGGCGGCGCGAGCTCCATCCCCGGGCGGCGCGACCGCGTCTCGGCCTCGCTCATCGTCTCGGGGTGCTTCACCTTGTAGAAGCCGTCGCGCATGTTGAGGATCGGGAGGCGCGCGAAGTTGAACTCGGGCGGCGGCGACGGGATCGCCCATTCGAGGCCGCGCCCGTCCCACGGGTCGTCGCCGGCGCGGGCGCCGCGGCGGTGCGTCCAGAGGACGTTCACGACGAGCGCCAGCACGCCGAGCCCGAGGATGAACGCGCCGACCGTCGCGAGGAGGTTGAGCCCGTCCCAGCCGAGTCCCGCCGGGTAGCGGTAGATCCGGCGCGGCATGCCCCACACGCCGAGGAAGTGCATCGGGAAGAAGGTGAGGTTGAAGCCGATCACGACGAGCCAGAAGTTGAGCTTCCCGAGCCGCTCGTCGAGGAGGCGCCCCGCGATCTTCGGCCACCAGTAGTACGTCGCCGCGAAGAGCGCGAACGCGGTGCCGCCGAAGAGCACGTAGTGGAAGTGCGCGACGACGAAGTACGAGTCGTTCTGCTGGAGGTCCACCGGCGGCGCCGCGTGCATGATCCCCGAAAGCCCGCCCATCGTGAACTCGATGATGAACGCGAGCGCGAAGTAGAACGCCGTCCGCATCTGGAGCGACCCGCCGTAGATGTTCGCCGTCCAGGTGAAGATCTTGATCCCCGTCGGGATCGCGATGAGCATCGAGGAGAGCGCGAAGGCGCTGTCGGCGGCGGGCCCCATCCCGACCGGGAACATGTGGTGCCCCCACACGCCGTAGGAGAGGAAGCCGATCAGCACCGTCGAGTACGCGAGCATCGTGTACCCGAAGAGGGGCTTCCGCACGAAGACGGGGACCACCTCCGACATGATGCCGAAGGCGGGCAGCGCCATGATGTAGACCTCGGGGTGCCCGAAGAGCCAGAAGAGGTGCTGCCAGAGGACGGGGGTCCCGCCCGTGGTCGTCAGGTAGAAGTGCGTGCCGAAGCTCCGGTCCATCAGGAGGAGGATGAGCGCGACCGTGAGGGGCGGGAACGCGATCAGGACGAGGACGACGAGCACCAGGATGTTCCAGACGAACATCGGCATCCGCATGTACGTCATCCCCGGGCAGCGCATGTTGACGATGGTCACGAAGAAGTTGATCCCGGTGAGGAGCGTCGAGATGCCGAGGATGAGGAGCCCCACGACCCAGAAGTCCATGTTCGCGCCCGGCGTGTAGTACCGCTCGGTGAGGGGGGCGTAGGCGTACCATCCGGCGTCCGGCAGCGCGTGGGCGAGGAAGCTCGCGTGCAGAAGGAGGGCGCCGAAGAGGAAGATCCAGTAGCTGAGCGCGTTGAGGCGCGGGAAGGCGACGTCGCGGCACCCGAGGTGCAGCGGCAGGATGAAGTTCCCGAAGAACGCGAGGCCGAGCGGCATGACGACGAGGAAGATCATCGTCGTGCCGTGCATCGTGAAGAGACCGTTGTAGGTGTCCGCCCCGAGGAACGTGTTGTTCGGGACGGCGAGCTGGATGCGGATCAGGAGCGCCTCGACGCCCCCCACGAGGAAGAAGAAGAGCGCGGTCACGCCGTACATGACGGCGATCCGCTTGTGGTCGACGGTCGTGAGCCAGCCCCAGAGCCCGCCGCCCTCGAGGTAGCTCTTCTCGGCGTGCTCGACGGTCTCGACGGCGACGGCCATCGTCTCTACTCGAGGCTCCGGAGGTACGCGACGAGCTCGGCGATCTGGTGCTCCGGCACGCCGAGCGGCGGCATCTTCACGCCCGGCTTCAGCGCCGGCGGGTTCCGGAGCCACGCCGCCAGGTTCTCGGGAGTGTTCGGCACCGTCGCGCCTGCGAACGTCGTGCGACTCCCGAAGTGCGTCAGGTTCGGGCCGAACACGCCGCGCGCCGCGGACCCGACGGCGTGGCAGGGCGTGCACGAGCTCGTCGCGAACACGCGGGCGCCGGCGCGGACGGGGTCGTTCGGCGCCGCGGGTGGCGCCGCGATGCGCGGCGGCGCCGCCTGCGCCGCCGCCCAGGCGTCGAACCGGTCGGGCGGGTCGACGAACACCTCGAAGCGCATGTTCGCGTGCGAGGTGCCGCAGAACTCCGCGCACTCGCCGGGATAGGTCCCCACCGTGTGCGCGACGAACGTCAGGTCGTTCGTCTGCCCCGGGACCACGTCGCGCTTGCCGGCGAGCCGCGGCACCCAGAAGCTGTGCACGACGTCGGCGGAGTCGAGGCGGATGCGGACCGGGCGGTCGGCGGGAACGTGGATCTCGTTCGCGGTCACGACGCCGAGGCTCGGGTAGCGGACGTCCCACCACCACTGGTGCGCCGTCACGCGGACGACGAGCGCGTCGGTCGGCACGGTCGGCCGCTGGGTCTGGAAGGACAAGCGGACCGCGAACGTCCCGATGACGGCGATGATGAGCGCCGGCCCGACCGTCCAGGCGATCTCGAGCTTCAGCTGCCGCTCGTGCGACACCTCGCTGCCGAGTCCCTCCCGCTTCGAGTACCTGAGCACCGCGAGCGCCGCGAGGGCGCTCACGAGGACGAGGATGAAGACGTCGACGGCCGTGATGCCGAGGAAGAGCTTCGTGATGCCCGCCGCGAGGTCGGAGTCGAACGAGATCATCGACATCGGCGGCGCGCCGTTCATGGCTCCGCCTCCCGCTGGACGGGCACGCGCCCAACGCCGTCGCGCACGGAGAGGAGGAAGACGCCGAGGAAGCCGAGGCTCGTCGCCGCCTCGACCCAGCCGAGCGGGATCGTCTTCGGCGAGAGCGAGGGCACCACGAGGACGTAGCGCTCGATCCACACGCCGAGGAGCCCGAGGACGCAGACCGAGCCGAAGATCGCGGGCGTCCGCTTCGGGCGGCGTCCCATGAGCACCGTGAAGGGGACGACCCACACGAGGACGAACGCGAGCCATCCCATGACGCCCCACGGAAGCCGGTGCACGCGCGGCGCGACGAAGAACGTCTCCGGCGGCAGGTCGGCGTACCAGATCGGCAGGTACTGCGACCAGAGGAGGTAGACCCAGAAGACGGAGAAGGCGAAGACGAGCTTGCCGAGGTCGTGCAGGATGCCGCCGCGCTCGCCGGAACGGTCGAGCCGCCGCGGCCGGCGGCCGAAGACGACGAGCACCCCCATCGCGACGAGCGCGCTCCAGAAGGCCCCGGCCGAGAAGTACGCGCCGAAGAGCGTGCTCCGCCATCGCGGGGCGAGCGACATCACGAGGTCGAAGCCGACGAGCGAGTACACGACCGCGTAGAGGAGGATCACCGCGGGCGCGAGCCGGCGGACGGCCGGCGGCGGCTCGTCGATGTCGCCGTACGACTCGGCCCAGCGGACCGCGTCCGCGCGACGGGACGCGCGGAGGAACCAGACGCTGAGCACCGTCATCACGAGGAGCGCGATGCCGTCGCGCGCGAAGAAGAAGGGCACGTTCAGCCACGCCGCCTTCTCGGGGAGCGGATGGAGCACCCAGGGGAAGACGATCGCCCGGGCCGGGACGAGTGCCCAAAAGAGGACCCATCCGACCGGCAGGAACCCGGCGAACGCCTCGGCGAGCCGATAGAGCCCCGCGCCGCCCCAGCGCGCCTCCGTGATGTAGAACGACGCCGAGACGACGATCCCGCCCTGCGCGATGCCGAGCCAGAAGAGGAGGTTCACGAGGAACGCCTCCCAGGCGCGGAGCACGGCCCCGAACGCGAGCGCGGCCGCGAAGCCGGCGATGCCGACGAGCGCGAGCACGCCGCCCACGATCTCGATCCGCCGCGCCGCCGTCATCGCGTTCCGCCGCGCGCCTGGAGGGCGCGGACCCAGAGGACGAGCTCCCAGCGCTCCGCGACGGACGTGGCGTCGCCGTACGCGGGCATGACGACGCTCCCGTTGCGGATCGTCGCGTAGACGTAGCCGTCCGTCCGCCGGGGCGGCATGCCGGCGGTCAGGTCGGGCGGCGGGAGGACCAGCTGGTAGGCGACGGGGCCGGCGCCGCGCCCGTCCGCGCCGTGGCAGGGCGTGCAGCTCGTCTCGAAGAGCGCCTTGCCGTGCGCGAGGCGCGCAGGCGTCGGCGCGAACGGGTTCGCCAGCACGCGCGCCGCCACCCCGCGCGCCATCGGCGGCTCGCCGCCCGCGACGGGCAGCACCCCCGGGGGCATGCGCCGCGGCGTGCGCTCGAACGGCTGGACCGACGGCGCGACGTACATGTCCGTGCTCCACGGGAACGCGGCGGCGAGGGCGGGCGCGGCGAGGAGGACGGCCGCCGCGAGGGCGCGCTCACGCCTCCGCACGCGTCACCTCCTCCGCGCCCGCCGCGCGGAGCCGCGCTTCCGCTTCCCCGGCGCGCGCCGCCGGGCTGCGGACGACGACGCCGAAGCGGTCGCCGGTGAAACGCGGGTCGAAGCCGGGAAACGCCTCGAGCTGCGGGAAGCCGCCGTGGAAGATGAAGCCGGCGGTTCCGGCGAGGGCCCCGAAGAGGATCATCATCTCGAACGCGATCACGACGAAGGGCGGCACGGAGACGTACGGCATCCCCGCGACCACGCGCGGGTACCAGCCGGTCGAGAGGCCGATGGTGAGCGCGAAGCCGCTCGCGGCGCCCGCGATGCCCCCGGCGAGCACCCACGCGCGGACGGGGCTCGTGTGGAGCCCGGCCGCCTCGAGGATCTCCGGGCTCGGGAACGGCGAGTACGCGCGCGGACGGCCGAAGCCCGCCGCGCGGACGTCGCGGATCGCGCGCACGGCGGACTCCTCGTCCGCGAAGAAGCCGGTGACGTCCACCAGCGGACCGTCCGTCACGCCGCTTCCCTCCGCTGGTCGCGGAGCGCCTGACGAAGCCACGGGAGCCCCTCCTTCACCTCCGTCATGGAGACGACCGGGACGAGCTTCGTGAAGAGCGTGAACCACATGAGGAGCCAGCAGAAGCTCGCGCCGGTGATGACGACCTCCACCCACGTCGGCCGGTGGTAGGCCCACTGCGAGGGCTCGAACGCGGTCGCGAGCGAGCCCGCGATGATCATGTAGCGCTCGGTCCACATCCCGACGTTGATGAAGAGCGCCACGATCCAGAGCGCGACGACGCTGCGGCGCACGCGGCGCGAGAAGAGCACGAGCGGGATCACCGAGTTGCACGCGATCGTGATCCAGAAGAGGAAGCCGTACGTCGAGCCGAAGTAGCGCATGTGGAACGTCACGCGCTCGTACGGGTCGGCGGCGTACCAATTCATGAACGACTCGGCCGCGTACGAGTAGGTGACGACGAGCGACATCGCGAGCGTCAGCTTCGCCAAGTTGTCGAAGTGCCACGGCGTGAGCGTCTCTTCGAGACGAAGGAAGCGGCGGACGGGGACGAGGAGCGTGATGACCATCGCGCAGCCCGAGAAGATCGCGCCGGCGACGAAGTACGGCGCGAAGATCGTGCTGTGCCAGCCGGGGACCTGCGCCATCGCGAAGTCCCACGAGACGACGCTGTGGACGGAGAGGACGAGCGGCGTGATGAAGCCCGCGAGGAGCAGGTAGACGGTCGAGAAGTGGCGCCACTGCGCCTCGCTGCCCTGCCACCCGAGCGAGAGGAACGCGTAGAACTTGCGCCGCCAGCCGACCATGCCGTCGCGTGCCGCGGCCGCGTCGGGCATGAGCCCGATGAAGTAGAAGATGCAGCTCACGGTGAAGTACGTGCCGACCGCGAACGCGTCCCAGACGAGGGGCGAGCGGAAGTTCGGCTGGAGCCAGCGCTCGTTCGGGTACGGGAGCAGCCAGTAGAACCACCAGACGCGACCCAGGTGGACGAGCGGGAAGAGCCCGGCCGTCGCGATCGCGAAGATCGTCATCGTCTCGGCGGCACGGTAGACGGGCGTCCGCCACCGGCTCCGGAAGAGGTAGAGGATGGCGGAGATGAGCGTCCCGGCGTGCCCGATCCCGACCCAGAAGACGAAGTTCGTGATGTAGACGGCCCACATGGTGGGCTGCCGGAGACCGGTCACGCCGAGGCCCGTGTAGATCTGGTAGGCCCACGTGGCGGCGCCCGCGGCGACGCCGGTCGCGAAGAAGCCGAGGAGCAGCCAGAAGAGCGCGCCCGGGCGCGCGAGCGCGCGGATCACGACGTTGTCGACGTCGGTGTAGCCGATCTGGCCGTCGCCTCGGGTCATCCGCGCTCGCGGCTCCGGTAGACCTCCGCGAGGTAGACGATCGCGGGCTTCGTGTTCAGGTCCTCGAGCGCGCGATAGGTCCGCACGCCGTGGTCGCGGCGCCGGCGGAGCACGGCCGCCCCGTCGTCCTTCATGTCGCCGAACGTGATCGCCTGCGCCGGACACGCCTGCTGGCACGCGGTCTGGACCTCGCCGTCGCGGACCGGACGCCCCTCCTCACGCGCGTTCTCCTCGGCGAAGCGGATCCGCTGGATGCAGAACGTGCACTTCTCCATGACGCCGGCGCCGCGGACGGTGACGTCGGGATTCAGCTGGAGGTGGAGCGGCGCCGGCCACTCCGGCGCGAACCAGTTGAAGCGGCGGACCTTGTACGGGCAGTTGTTGTTGCAGTAGCGCGTCCCGATGCACCGGTTGTAGACCTGCGCATTGATGCCCTCGTCGCTGTGCACCGACGCGTACACGGGGCAGACCGGCTCGCACGGCGCGTGGTCGCACTGCTGGCAGAGCATCGGCAGGAGATGGAGCGGCGGCGCCGCCGGGCTCGTCGGCACGAACCGCTCGATGCGCAGCCACGCCATCCACTGCCCGCGCGCCACGTTCTCGCGCCCGACGACCGGCACGTTGTTCTCCGCGTAGCACGCGACGACGCACGCGCTGCATCCCGTGCACGCGGCCAGGTCGATCGTCATGCCCCAGCGGTGCACGTACTCGTGTCGCGGCCGGAGCTCGTAGGGCTCCGGCGGCGGGGGCTCCACCCACTCGGGCTTCTCGCCCCGCGCGAGCTCGGCGAGGTCGATCGCGAGCGCGAGCGGGCGGCCGAGCGTCACGTCGAGACCGGATTGCGGGCTCACGAGGGCGCGGCGCTCGCCCGTGCGGCGGGCTTCGACCTCCGTCCATCGCCGTCCGCGCGGCAGGAGCCGCCAGGCGTTCGCGCCGCGGTGCTCGGCGTAGCGGCCGTACGCCGTGTGACCCTGCCCGAGCGGCACCGCGAGGACGCCCGGGCGGACGTGCGGCGTCGGGAGCGCGGGCGCCGCGATCGTGCCGTGGGGCGAGCGAAGCTCGAGCACGTCGTCCCGGGCGACGCCGAGCGTCTTCGCGGTCTCCGGGTGCACCGCGACCCACGTGTCCCAGACGAGCTGCGAGATCGGCTCCGGCACCTCCTGGAGCCAGGGCTCGTCCGCGCCGCGGCCGTCGCCGAGGAGGAGGTGCGGGAAGACCATGACGGCGAGGCCGTCGGGCGGCGACGGCACCGCGAGCGGCGCGGCGAGCGCGTCGGGCCGCAGCGTCACGCGCGCGACCGGCACGTCCTCGAAGAGCCCGCCCTCGCGCCGCACGCGCTCCCAGAACGCGTCGAAGGGCGCCCGCTCGTTCCGGCGCGCGTGGAGGTCGCGCCACGTGGCCTCGACGGCCGCGCGCATGCCGTCCCACGGCTGCTCGCCGCCGGTCGGCGCGTCGCGCGCCGTCGCGAGCAGGACGTCGCCGAGGGGGAGCGTCGCATACACGGGCTGCATGACGGGCTGGCCGAGCACGATGACGCCCGGCCGCGGCATGGCGTCGCCCCAGGTCTCGAGGGCGTGGTCGACCGGGAGGAGGAGATGCGCCGCGGCCGCCGTCTCGTCGGGGACCTGCCCGCACCAGACGACGAACGGCACGCGCCCGAACGCCTCGGCCGCGCGCAGCTCGGCCGGCAGCGTGAAGAGCGGGTTCGCCCCGGCGACGACGCACACGTCGACGGCGCCGCCGCGCATGGCGTCGAGCAGCGCGGCCGTCTCCTCGAGCGTCGCCTCCGGGCCGTCGGCGTCGCCCTCGAGGAAGCGGACCGTCCGCCCGACGTTCCCCGTGACGTGGTTCAGGAGGTGGGCGGCCACGTGCGTCGCCTCGTCGTCCGTGCCCGCGAGCGCGAGGGCGCCGTCCGCGCCGGCGAACCACGCCGCGACGCGCGCGACGTCGTCGGGCGAGACGCCGCTCACCGCCGCCATCGCCTCGGGCACGTACGGCGCCGTGAAGCGACGTACGGCGGCGAGGTCCGGTCCGTCCGCGAGCTGCCTCGCGACTGCGTGCAGGATCGCGAGCGCGGCCGCCGCCTCGCCCCCCGCCCGCGTCGAGAGCCACTCGTCGCCGTTCGCCGCCGTGAGCCCGAAGCGCGAGCCGACGTAGACGAGGCGGCCGACGCGGCTCGTGTCCGTCCCGCGCGGCACGCGGAAGGCGGCGTACTGCCGTCCGTACTCGACGGGCGAGCGCCACGTCTCCAGGAAGTCGGCGCCGAACGAGACGACGCACGTCGCCGCGTCGAGGCGATGGACGGGGAGGTCGCGGCGCCCGAAGCAGCGGGCACCGGCGGCGCGCGCCGCCGACTCGTCGAGCGCCCGGTACGCGAGGCGACGGCCCGAGCCCCAGCTCCGGATCCAGCGCTCCGCGAGGCGTTCGAGCGTCGGCCCCGCCGGGGCGCTCACGAACGCGACCCGGTCGGCGCCCGCGCTCGCCGCGGCCGCGAGCCGCCGGCGCAGCGTGTCGAGCGCCGCCTCCCAGCCGATCGGCGTCGCGCGCCCGTCGCTCTGCCGCGCGCGCGGCTCGGGCAGCCGATCCGGGTTGTAGAGCCCCTGGAGCGCCGCCTGCCCCCGCGCGCAGAGCGCACCGCCGCCGATCGGGTTCGACGGGTTGCCCTCGAGCTTGATCGCGCGGCCCTCGCGCACGCGCGCGATCACGCCGCAGCCCGCCTCGCATTCCGTGCAGAGCCCGGCGAAGAACGACGGCATCCCGGGCACGACGTTCTCGTCCGGGACGACGTACGGCATGATCTCGCGGCCCGGCACCTCACCGCAGCCCGCCGCCGCCGCGCCGAGCACGCCCATCATCTTCAGCATCGAGCGTCGCGAGAGGTCGAGCGTCATCTCAGTAGTGGCAGAGGATGCAGTCCTTGCTGACGTTCCGCGCGGTGTGACACGAGATGCAGAACCCCATGTTGATCTCCCGGACCGGCTCGACCCGGTCCATCGTCTCGACGGGACCGTGGCACTCTCGGCACGCGACGCCCGCGCGCACGTGCGGCCGGTGCGTGAAGCGTACGAAGTCCGGCAGCGCGTAGACCCGCTTCCACACCACCTGGAACGGCAGCTGGCGGTCGTCGGTCCACGGCTGGCGCACGCCGACGAGCGGCGGCCCCTCGGCACCGACCTGGCGATGGCACCCAATGCAGCGCTGCATCGGGGGCACGCCGGCGCTGCGCGAGCGCCGCGCGTACTCGTGGCAATACTGGCACGGGATCTGGCGCTGCCCGGCGTGCACGCGATGGCTGAACTCGATCGGCTGCACGACGCCGCTCCGCGGCGCCCAGGGGCGCTGGGACACGGCGGTCAGGAAGCCGCCGGCGAGGAGCAGGAGCACCCCGAGCGGCAGCACGCGCCGGGCGACGACGCCGCCCGCCGGCGGGAAGACCATCGGCTTCACGGGCGCGCCTTCTCGTCCCCGGAAAGTCCCCCGCGACGCGGCAGCGCGACGCCGGGCGCCGACGCCGCGTCGAGCGCCGTCCCGTTCGGTGCCACGCCGTTCGCGTCGAGCAGACGAGCGATCACGTCCCAGTACTCGCCGGGCTCCAGACTCGCCGGCTGGTCCGCGGGCATGGCCGCCGACACGAAGTCGAAGACGTCGGCCGCGGTCTCGAACCGCTGCCGGCGGATCTGCTGGTAGGGCCGCGGCTCGGGCGGGAGCGCGTTCGGCCCGACGAGCTCGGGCGCCGTGAGGCCCCTCCAGGCGTCGGCCTTTCCTTCCGCGTTCGGCCCGTGGCAGCGCGCGCACTGGCGGCGGAGGACCCACGCGCCGTGCATCACCTGCGCCTGCGTGAACGCGTCCGCGGCACGCGCAGCCACGAGGACGGCGCCGACGGCGAGCGCGCAAACGGGCGCGGTGCTGCGGAGATGTGCGCGCATGACGCCTGCGTCGCCGGATGATGGAACCGCGGCGCGAAAACGGTCAATCCCGTTGTCGCGACTCCAGGCGCGACGGCCTCGCGCGCGCCGCTAGTATAGTATCCATGCGAAGTGTCCGCGCAGCTCGGACGGGGCCGCTCGCCCTCCGCCGCGGCCGCCGCAGCGCCGTCCCTCGCGTCGCTCGCCCGCCGCGTAACGACCGCGCGCACACCCGTGTTGCGCCGCGCTCCGAAGGAGGTACGAGGACGATGAAGAAACTCTTCTTCCCCCTGGGCGCGCTCGCGGCGCTCCTCGTCGGGGCACCCCGCGCCGACGCGCACGTCGTGGTGGCGTTCGGCCTGCCCGGCTTCCACGTCGTCGCCGCGCCGCCGCCGCCCGTCTACTGGGCGCCGCGCCCCGTGTACTACGGCGGCCCGTACGTGCGCGTGGGCTGGCGGTACGGCGGACACCACCGGTGGAGGCATCACGGCCGCCATTGCGGTCGCTGAGCGTCAAAACCGTGTCGGCCGGGCGGCCCTCCGCGGCCGCCCGGCACGCCCCCCCGCAGCCCCGCCCCCCGCCTCCACGACCCCGCTGCACGCCGACTGCCGCCTCACGCGCCGTGGCTCACGACATCCGGTGTGCGCCGACCGAGCACCTGCCGCGGCCGACGCGCTCGCCGCCGCGGCGGCGTCCGCGCCGGAAGACCGTCCGCGCCTCGCCGTGCCGCGGCGGGCGCCATGCCGGCACGGCGCCTGCTCGTTCGTCGCGCCGGAGGGCATCGTGAGCGAGCTCGGGGTCATCGCGGGAGGCCGCGCGGCGACGCGCGACTGGTCGATCGGCAGCACCGGCAGGGGACACGACGCCCTGCCGCTCTTCGAGCCCGACGCGCTCCTGCCCGAGCAGTTCCTCGCCGCCCACCGTCGGACGGCAGGCTGCGAGCCCGAGCGGCTGCTCATGCTGGCCGTGCTCGAGGAGGCGATCCAGTCCTACCGCGCCACCGCCTTCGCGCGCGATGCGCGGAGCCGTCAGACGTTCGCCGAGGCACGCGACTGGTTCGCGTCCGAGGACCGGACCTGGCTCTTCGCGTTCGAGAGCATCTGCGACGTGCTCGGGATCGACGCCGCCTGGGTCCGCCGCCGCCTCCGCGAGTGGCGCATCGACGCCGCGCGCCGGCGGCGCCGGACGCCGCTCACCGTCGTGCCGGGCACGGGCGCGCGCCGAGAGAGCGCCTAGCCGGGGGCGTCCGCGGCGAAGCGGAGGCGCACGTAGTCGACGTGCCACGTGCCGTCCGCGCGGCGGAGGATCGGCGCGAGGTCGACGCCGACGACCGAGCAACCGCGCGCGACGAGCGCCTCCGTGAGCCGGCCGTCCCCGCAGCCGAGGTCGAGGATGCGCTCGCCCGCCACGGGGGCGAGCAGCTCGACGACGGGACCGGCGAGCTCGGTGACGAAGCGTGCGTTCCGCGCGCAGCGCTCCGGGTCCCACGTCTGCGCGCGGCTCATCCCGCGAGCGCGCGCTCGATCGCGTCGACGAGGCGGCGCTTCGGCACGGCGCCGAGGATCTGGTCGACGACCCTCCCGCTCTTCACGACGGCGAAGTTCGGGACCGCGCGCACCGCGAAGCGCGCGGGCGCCTCTGGGCTCGCGTCCGCGTCCCGCCTGACGACCTCGGGACGGCCCGCGTACTCGCCCGCGAGCCGGTCGACGTGGGCAGCATCGCCCGGCAGGACGCGCAGTACGGGGCCCGGGACGGGGAGCGGCGAGCGCAGCACCTCGGCCTCGAACGTCGCACCGGTCACGTCCGGTGCCATGGCCGAGCGATAGGCGGCACGGCGTTTCCCTGCAAGCGCGAGGTGGCGACCATGGAGCCGAGGACGTCGAGGTCCTCGACCGCGGCGCACTCCCGCGTCGATGCCGGCTCCGCCCGGCACGCGGGCCTCACGCGAGCGAGCCCGTGTTGAAGAGACGCCGCGGGCTCGGGTTCGCGACCTCCCCGAGGAGCGCGAGGAGGTCCCGCCTGACGCCCGCGCAGGCCGCGTCGTCCCAGCGGTTCTCGAGCTCGCCCGGGTCGTTCCGCCGGTCGTACAGCTCGCCGACGCCCGGAAGCGTGTCCCAGCGCGTGAGCACCCACCGCTCGGTCGTGAGCGTGCGGAGGTACATCGGGAGGCCCATCTCGTGGTCGTTCTCGGTGAGGACCCACTCGCGGTCCTCGCTCCCGCCCGCGAGGAACGGACGGAGCGAGCGCCCTTCGACCGTCGCCGGAATCGGGAGACCGACGAGGTCGAGGATCGTCGGCGCGAGGTCGATCGTCCCGACCGGCGCGCCGACGACGCCCGGGCGGACGCCCGGGCCGCGGACGAGGAGCGGCACGCGGAGGAGGCCGTCGTAGTGGAGCGGGCCCTTGAAGAGCAGCTGATGGTCGCCGAGGAGCTCGCCGTGGTCGGTCGTGACGACGACGAGCGTGTCGTCCGCCTGCCCGGTCTCCGCGAGCGCCGCGAGCACGCGGCCGACGGCGTGGTCGAGCTGCGCGACCATGCCGTAGTAGCCGGCCATCATCTCGGCGAGCTCGCGGTCGGTGAGCCGCATCCCGCCCGGGTTGGCCCACCGCATCGGCTCGGGCAGGCCGCCCGCCCACAGACGATGGAAGGGCGGCTTGCGGTCGAACTCCTCCGGATGGCGCGCCGGGACCGTCATGTCGGCCGCGCGGTAGCGGTCGCACCACGGTGCGGGCGGATCCATCGGATGGTGCGGGTCGGTGAACGACGTCCAGCAGAACCACGGCCGCCGGCGATCCACCGTGCGGAGGAAGTCGATCGTGCGGTCGGCGACCCACGTCGTCGGGTGGTCTTCCTCGGGAAGCGCCGAGGCCCACGTCTCGGGGGCGGGCGACGGCCGGAGCGCCGCGTCCTCGCCCATGAGCCGCAGGCGGCGCCTGCCCGCCTCCTCCCCGTCGCGGAAGAGGAAGCGCGCGTAGTGGAGCCCGCGCGGCGGCGGGCCCCAGTGCTCCGGCGTCCTGCCCGAACCGGGGTGGATGTGGTGTCCGAAGAGCACGAGCTCGAGGTCGGTGAAGCCCATGTACGGGCCGCGCCAGTCGGCGGGCACGGCAGCCGAGCCCTCGACCGACTCGAGGGCGCCGGTCGGCGTGCGCGGATACGTCGACGCGAAGTGCGCCTTGCCGCGGAACGCGGTCGTCCAGCCCGCGGCGGCGAGCGTCGCGGAGAGGGTCGTCCCCACCTCGGCGGCGGGGAAGTCGACGCCGTTCGAGTGCACGCCGTGGCTCGACGGGTAGCGCCCGGTGAGGATCGTGGCCCGCGACGGCTGGCAGTACGGGTTCTGCGTCCGGCAGAGGTCGAAGCGGACGCCCGCCGCCGCGAAGCGGTCGAGGTGCGGCGTCGCCTCGAGGCGCGAGCCGTAGGCGCCGAGCGTGTCGGCGCGCTGCTGATCGGTCGTGACGAGGAGGACGTTCACGCCGGGCTCTCGACGCGGAGCCGCGGCTCGCGCGGCTTCGGCAGGTGGTCGTAGAGGTCGGCGACCAGGTCCGCGCGGAGCTTCCGGTACCCGGCGTCGGCCCAGAGGTTCCGCCACTGGTGCGGGTCCTCGCGCACGTCGTACAGCTCGCCTTCCGTGCCGTCGTACGCGAAGTCGGGCAGCGGGAGGTCCACGCCGAAGGCGCGGTAGAGACGCGCGAGGTCCCACCCTTGGTCGCGCGTCGACGGCTCGTAGACCGTACAGATGAAGCCGTCGCGGTAGATCGTCCGGAGGTGCATCCCGATCTGCGCGAACTGGCTGTCCCATTCGGTGATGACGCGCTCGCGGCCGGATCCGGGCGCGGTCGGGAGCGGCGCGCCCTGCATCCAGTCGGGGATCGGCACGCCGGCGATGCGGCAGAACGTCGGCGCGAGGTCGAGCTGGCCGACCGGCTCCGCGATCTCGGCGGGCGGGACCCGGGCCGACGGCGCGGGCCGCCAGAGCATCGGAATCCGCATGAGCGCGTCGACGTGGTACGGGCCTTTGTAGAGGAGCCCGAAGTCGCCCTGGAGCTCGCCGTGGTCGGTGGTGAAGAAGACGTCGGTGTCGGCGTCCCACCCGCGCGCCGCGATGCGCGCGAGCACGCGGCCGCACGCCTCGTCGATCAGCTCGTTCTCGACGTGGACCAGCGCGTTCACCTCGCGGATCTGGTCGTGCGTCAACGCGGCGGGCACGAACGTCATCGGGCCGCCCTCGTTGTTCCGGAAGCGGCCCTCCCACCATGCCAGCCAGTGCCGCGGCTTCTGCGCGAGGATCTTCTCGATCTTCTCGCGCGAGCCGGGATGTCCGGGCGGCAGGTCGAGGTCCTGCCAGCGGATGCGCCGCGCCTCCGAGGCGGGCGGGTCCCAGGGATGGTGCGGGTCGGGGAAGCTCATCCAGACGAACCAGTCCTCGTCGTCCGCGAGCGTGTCGAGCCACGCGATCGTGCGGTCGGCGACCCAGTCCGTGTGGTACCACTCGCGCGGGATCGGGTTGTACGCGACCTCGGGCGCGCCGGTGTCGCCGCCGCCCTGCGCGGAGAGGATCGGCGCGAAGCCGTCCAGGGCGTCGGGGTGGGTCCGCTGGAGCCAGAGCGAGTAGTGCCACGTGCCCACCGGCACGTGCATCGCGAGCTCGAGATGCTCGAAGCCGCGGTACGGGCCCGTCGACCCTTCGCGCCCCATCCGGTTCTCGAACCAGCGGCCCTTCGGATCCATCGCGGGCTCGAAGTGCGCCTTGCCGACGAGCGCCGTGCGGTAGCCCGCCTGCTCGCGGAGCCACGCGGCGACGCTCGGCGCGTTGGGCGGGAGCGGGACGCCGTTCGCGACCACGCCGTGCGTCCGGACGTACTGACCGGTCACCATCGTCGAGCGCGCCGGCATGCAGACGACGTTCTGGTTGTGCGCGCGCCGGTAGTTGATCCCCGTCGCCGCCAGGCGGTCCGCGACCGGCGTCCGGGCGACCGTCCCGCCGTTGCAGCCGAGCGCGTCGAAGCGCTGCTGGTCGGTCGTGACGAAGAGGATCTTCCGTCCCACGTCAGCGCGCCTCCGCGAGCCAGGCCAGACAGCCCGTCTCGGCGAGGATCGTGTCGAGGCGCGCCCGATCCGCGACGGCGGCCCAGCGCGCCTGCAGCATGCCGAGCGACTTCGCGTGGTACTTCTGCGGCTCCTGCCGAAACGGCCTCCCGTCGAGCGTCACGGCCAGCTCCTTCTCGCCTGCGGCGAGCGCGCGCGCGTTCGCGGCCGTCCACGGAAGGAACACCCCGGCGACCTCGTCGCGGAGCAGCGGCGCGAGCGTCGGCGCCAGCGCGTCCCACGGCTCGAACGCACCCTCGCCGCGCGGGTCGAGCATCCGCTCGATCCAGTCGAGGACACGCGGCCCAAGAGCGCGGAGGAGCGCGGCGGGCGTCGGGTCGGTCGAGCACTGGTAGAGCTGCGCGAAGAGCCCGAAGTCGGCGAACGCGGGGCGGCCGCCCATGACGTACGGCCGCGCGGCGAGGTGGCGCTCGAGGATCGCGACCTCGCGGAGGAACGAGCCCTCGATCGTGTCCTTCGTCGCCGCCGACGAGCCGACGAACGAGAGCCGCCCGATCATCCGGACCTTCACGGTCTCGGCGACGCCGCGGAGCGCATCCTCGTCGAGCCCCGGCATCATGCTCCGCGCGAGGCGCTCGGCCGCGGACTCCTGATCCGGCGGGTAGAACCACCGGTAGTGGAACATCGGCTTGTTGCCCCACTCGTCGGCGTACTCCTCGAGGAGCGCGGAGAGGAAGGCGAGCGTCGGGTCGGGGGGATGGATGGACGGCTCGGGGTAGAGCCGTTCGAAGTGCTCGAGGATCGGCGTCGAGTCCTGGAGCGCGGTGCCGTCGGGCATGACGACGAGGGGGACGAGCGGCAGCTTCGCGTGGCGGCGGAACTCGTCCTCCGTCGCCGCGCTCCGGACGACCCAGTCGTGCGGGACGCCCTTGTAGCGGAGGTACGACCGCACCTTGACCGAATACGGCGAGAGCTCGTTGCCGAAGAGCCGGTATACGTCGCCCATTCCGATTCCCCTCAGAGCCGGCGAAGCCGCCCGGCGATCCCTTCGGCGCCGAGGAGGGCCGCGAGCGTCCGGGCCATCACGCGGCGCGCGCGCTCGACGGACAGGCGCTGGTGGCGGCGGAGCGACTCCCAGGTGGGCCAGCTCGACACCGCCGCGAGCGCGTCGAGCAGGTCCTGTCGCTCAGCCCGCTCCCGCCGCTCGAGCTCGGCCGCGAAGGTCCGCTCGACCTCGGCGCGCTTCAGCTGCCGCATGAGCTGGAGCCGGGTGGCGATCGCGGGCGAGAACGGCTCGCGCAGAAGGGCCGCGCGGCGGACGGGTGCGATCGCCTCGAGGAGACGAGCCCGCTGCTGGACGAAGGCCTCGAGCCGCTCGGCGAGCGGGCCGTCGGCGGGCAGGTCGCCGAGGAGGCCGGCGAGGCGCTCCATCTGCCGCTCGGCGGCGGCCCCGAAGAGGGCCTCCAGGTCTGCGAAGTGCTGGAAGACCGAGCGGAGCGCGACGCCCGCGCGCTCGGCGATGCGCGCGGCCGTCGGGCGGAGGTCGCCGTCCTCGAGGAGGTCGAGCAGCGCGTCGACGACGGCGCGCCGCGAGCGCGCCGCACGCGCGAGCCGGCCGTCGAGGGTGGTCGCAGGAGCCGAGATGTGCGGCGAGTTACTGCAGTCAGGGTGCAAATACAAGCCGAGGGGACCGCCGCCCCGGCGGCGCCGCCGGAGGCGCCCCGGATTGACCGGGCGGCGGCGCTCCTGCTTTAGTGCGCGCGCCGTAGCTAACAATAGGTACGACAACCCCGGCGTCCCGCCGACGAGCGAGCGAGGTCCTCATGAGGCTCACGGGAATCCTGGCCGTCTCCCTCGCCTTCCTCCTCATGGACGTGCCGCGCGCGCGCGCGATCCCGGCACCGGGGCCGCTCCGCTTCCTCGCCCCCGCCCCGAGCTCCCTCGTGACGACGTCGTCGATCTCGGTGCAGCTCGACGCCGCGTGCACGTTCGACCCGGCGACGCTCGCCGTGAGCCTGAACGGCGCCGCGATCCCCGCGAGCCGGTTCCTGCCCTTTTCGGCGTGCACGAACAACCGGATGACGTCGCAGCCCGTCTCGGTCGCGCTCCCGCTCCCGAACGGAACGATCTCGAGCGCGCCGGCGTCCTTGACCGCCGGCCAGACCGCCACCTTCTCGGGCAGCGGGACCGGCGACGGCCTCGCCTGGAATTTCGACGGCGGCGCCGCCCCCGCGACCGGCGCGTCCGTGAACGCGCGGTTCACCGCCGGCGGCACGTTCACCGTCCGGCTCCGCGCGACCAGGACGGAGAAGCTCCAGGCCTCGGGCACCGACGACGGCAACCTGGTGACGGCCGAGGACGGCTTCGAGGGCGGCGACCCGACGCCCGACAGCCGCGCCGTCGCGGTCGTCGTCCCGCCCGACGTCGACTTCGTGAACTGGGAGTCGGCGCACGTGCACCCGATCGCGCTCTCGGCCGCCCGCGACCGGCTCTACGCGGTCAACACGCCGGAGGGCCGCCTCGCCGTCTTCACCGTCGCCGCCGACGGCTCACTCGCGTTCGCTGGCGACGTGCCCGTCGGCCTCGACCCGGTGAGCCTCGCCGTGCGACCGGGGACGAACGAGGTGTGGGTCGCCAACCACCTCTCCGACGACGTGACCGTCGTCGACCCGGTCGCGAAGAAGGTGCTCGCGACGATCCCGGTCGGCGACGAGCCGAACGACGTCGTCTTCGCGAGCGGGCGCGCGTTCGTCGCGTGCGGCGGGAACGAGGACCGGGTGAAGGTGTTCGACGCGGCGACGCGCGCGGCGATCACGTCGATCGACATCTTCAGCGACACGCCGCGGGCGCTCGCGGCGAACGCCGCGGGCACCGAGGTGTACGCGGTCGCGCTCGAGTCGGGCAACCGGACGACCGCGCTGTTCACGGCGCTCGTGACCGCCGGCGGCGGACCGCCGGCGCCGAACCCGCCGCGGAGCCCGTCCCTCGGCGCCGCGCCGGCCGTCGGCCTGATCGTCGAGTGGAACGGCTCGAGGTGGGTCGACGAGACGGGCAAGGACTGGTCGAATTTCGTGCGCTACTCGCTGCCGGACCAGGACGTGTTCGTGATCGGAGCCAGCGCGGCGACGCCGGGGGTCGTCCGCACGGTGAGCGGCGTCGGCACGACGCTCTACGACGTCGCGTTCGACCCGGCGAACGGCACGCTCTGGGTGCCGAACACGGACGCGCGGAACCTGACCCGCTTCGAGCCCAACCTCCGCGGCCACCTCGTCCAGACGCGCGTGTCGATCGTGAGCCCGTCGACGGGCGCCGTCTCCGTCGTCGACCTGAATCCCCACATCGATTACGGCGTCTCGCCCGGGCCGCCGGGCGAGATCGCGCAGAGCCTCTCGCAGCCGACGCACGGCGTCTTCACGGCCGACGGCAGCCGGTTCTACCTCGCGGCCTTCGGCTCGCGGAAGGTCGCCGTGCTCGACGCCGCGGGCGCGGTGACGGCGCGGATCGACGTCGGCGGCGGGCCGAGCGGCGTCGCGCTCCACGAGGCGGCCGGGCGGCTCTACGTGACGAACCGGTTCGACAACACGATCTCGATCGTCGACACGTCGACGAGCCAGCAGATCGCGACGACGGGGATCGCGGGCCCGTCGCGCTTCGACCCGAGCCCCGACGTCGTCAAGACCGGGCGGAAGTTCCTCTACGACGCGCAGCTCACCTCGGGCCACGGCGACATCGCCTGCGCGACGTGCCACCTCTTCGGGAACTTCGACAACCTCGCGTGGGACCTCGGGGACCCCGAGGGCGCGTTCGTCCCCTACACGTCGGCGAACCACTTCGCGCCGCTCGGTCCTTCGACGAACGGCTTCGACCCCATGAAGGGGCCGATGGCGACCCAGACGCTCCGGGGGCTCGAGAGCCTCGAGCCGTTCCACTGGCGCGGCGACCGGCCGAGCTTCCAGGCCTTCAATCCGGCGTTCGTGAGCCTCATGGGGACGGGCGCGCCGCTCTCGGCAGCGGACATGGACGCGTACACGGGCTTCATCATGACCGTGCGCTTCCCGCCGAACCCGTTCCGCACCCTGGACGACGGCTTCCCGACCGCGATCCTCGTCCCGAACCAGACGGGCGGCGCGCCGGTGGCCGGCGATCCGGCGAACGGCGCGAACATCTACGTGAACCTGAACCTCGACGCGAACGTGTTCTCGTGCAACCTCTGCCACGCGCTCCCGACCGGGACGACGCGCAACCTCTTCAACGGGTCCGCGGAGGGCGAGAGCCAGGACTTCAAGATCCCGCAGCTTCGCAACATGTACGAGAAGGTCGGCTTCACGCCGATCCGCGCGAACCTCCAGAGCGGGAACCCGGCGATCGTCCCGGGCGGCGCGACGGCGTTCAAGCGCGGCTTCGGCTTCCTGCACGACGGAAGCGTCAGCTTGACCGAGTTCCTCGCCGCCGGCGTGTTCACGTCGACCGTCCAGCAGGAGCGCGACCTGTTCGCCTTCCTGCTGGCGTTCCCGACCGAGTCGGCGGCGGCGGTCGGCCGGCAGGTCACGGTGACGCCCGCGAACAAGAACGACGCGACGACCGTCGCGACGATCAACACGCTCCTCGCGCAGGCGAACGCTGGGAAGTGCGACGTCATCGGCAAGGCCGTCATCGCCGGCACCGCGAAGGGCTTCGTCTGGGACACGGCGACGGCGAAGTTCGACCCGGACAGCCTCGTCGAGTCGCCGTCCGCCGAGGCGGCGCTCCGCGGCTCGCTCGCCGCGGGCGACGTGCTCACGTACACCGCGGTGCCACCGGGGGCGGGCGTCCGGCTCGGCATCGACCGCGACCGCGACGGGTGGTTCGACCGGTCGGAGACCGTCCTCGGGACCGACCCGACGGATCCGCACGACAACCCGTGGCGCTTCTGATGCGGCGAGGTCGGGTCACGTTCGCCGTCCTCGCCGTCGCGGCGCTTGCCGGCGCGGTGGTCGGGTACCGCCGGCTCGGCCCGCGCCTCCCGCTCGAGGAGGCGCACCGCTTCCTGACGGCGCCCGTCGCGGTCGGCGACGCGAAGCCCGCGCCGCCCGCCGTGCCCGCGACGCCGGCCGAGATCGACGAGCGGATGCAGCGCGCCGAGGCCGCCTTCGCCGCCGGCGACTACCGCGAGGCAGGCGACGACTTCGCCTGGGTCGTCGCGCAGGACCCGTCGGGGCCGCACGCCGGCCCCGCGCAGTGGAACCTCACGCGCAGCCGGCTGCGAAGCGGCGACGCCACGCGCGCGCTCGCGGCGTTCGAAGACCTCCTCGCGCACGACGGCGCGTGGCTCGGCGAGCAGGCGCCCTCCCTCCGGCGCGGGCTCGACCTCCTCGCGAAGGACGACCTCGGCGGCGCCCAGGCCGCGTTCGAACGGATGATCCGCGAGCAGCCCGACAGCGAGCTGGTGCCGGTCGCCCACGCGCTCGTCGCGCGCATCCACTGGAGCCGGCGCGAGCCGATGGAGACGGTGCGGTCGTTCGGGCGCATGTTCGCGTCCGTCAAGGACGCGCCCGCGGGCTACACCCAGCTCGCACGGAGCCTCGAGCGCTACGCGAACGGCGACCCGGCCGCCGCACAGCGGTTCGGCGAGCTCGCCGACGAGGGCGACGCCGACTTCCGCCACCTCTATCAGTACCTCGCCGCGCGCAGCCTCCTCGAGCAGGATCGCTTCGCCGCCGCGCACGACTCGCTCGAGCGGCTGCGCCGCCGCTTTCCGGACGGCGACTTCAGCCACATCGTCGACCTGGAGCACGCGTGGAACCTGCTGCGGAACGGCAAGGCCGAGGAGGCGCTCGCCCTCTTCCGGCGGCTCGAGGCGACGCCCGCCCCCGCGAACGCCGCCGCCTTCGACGAGTTCTTCGACCTCCGCGACGAGCTGCCGATGGGGGTCGCGCGCGCGGAGCTCGCGCTCCGGCGCTATCCAGAGGCCGTCGCCGACTTCGAGCGCGCGCTCGCCGCGAACCCGCGGAGCATCTTCGCGGTCGAGAACTCCCTCGGGCTCGCGGCTGCGTACGAGGGCGCGGGGCAGCTCGACCGCGCGGCCGCCGTTCTGTCGAAGGTGATCGCGGAGCATCCAGACGAGCCGCGGCTCTGGGCGCTCCGCCAGCAGCTCGCGCGCATCGAGGAACGCCGGACCGCAGCAGCCCACGCCGCGCCGTGAGGCCTCCGTCGCGCGCACCGTGATTCGCTGGACGGAGCGCTGCCGGATCGGCGCGCCGCCCCCGGTCGTGTGGGCGTACCGCCTCGACTTCCGCAACCTCGCCGCGTACAACCCCGACGTGTCCGAGCTGAGGCAGGTCGTGGGCACGGGGCCCGGCGTCGGAAGCCGCTACGAGTTCCGCGTGAAGGTCGGACCCGCCCGCATCCGGAGCACGCTCGTCGTCCGCGAGGCGATCGAGCCGTCGTCGATCACGGTGGAGATCGCCTCCGCGGTCGCGGCGACGGAGGTGTGCCGCTTCGAGCCGGAGGCGGGCGGGACGGGCGTTACGTTCGAGACGACGGTCCACGTCCCGGGCGGAGCGCTCGCGGTCCTCGCCTGGCCGCTCGTCGTCCCTTCCGGGCGGCGACAGACGCGTCGCGAGCTCGCGCTCATGAAGCGCGCGCTCGAGGCCGCGTAGGAAGATCGGCCGCGCGCAGCGCGAGCAGCGCGCCGGCTCGCGGCCCTCTGAGGCCCCCCGGGCGCCGTGGAGCCTCGCGCGCGATTCTGCTACGAGCGCACGATGCGCCCGTCCTTCCGCGCCGTGGCGGCCCTCACCGTCGCGCTCGCCGCGGTCGCGCCGGCGCGGGCCGTCGACGGAGCGCCTCCCGCCGACGGCCTCCTTCGCGCCACCGTCACGCACGTCGTCGACGGCGACACGGTCGACGTGACGCTCCGGGGCCGCCGGGAGCGCGTGCGTCTCATCGGCGTCGACGCCCCCGAGCTGCACGACGTCCCGAAGCTCCATCGCGACGCCGCCCGCACCCGGCGGAGCGCGACGGCGATCCAGGCCCTCGGCCGCGACGCGGCGCGTTTCACGACGGCCGGGCTCCTCGGAAAGACCGTCGGGCTCGAGCTGGACGTCGAGCGGCGGGACCGATACGGCCGGCTTCTCGCCTACGTCTGGCTGCCGGACGGGACGCTGTTCAACGCCGAGCTTCTCCGGACCGGGCACGCGCAGCTGATGACGATCCCGCCGAACGTCCGCTACGTCGACGTCTTCCGCCGCCTCCAGCGCGAGGCGCGCGCCCACCGTCGCGGCCTGTGGGCGACCGCGCCGCCGCATCGCCCGGCGTGGCGGCGCGCGCCTCGCCCGTGGCGCCCCGCGCTCGCCGGATGAGCCCGCGCCCGTCGTGCTCGTGCGCCGGACGTCGCCCGCTCGCTGATCGCGCTCCTCCTCGGTCGCGTTCCCTACCGCGCCGCCCGGGTCTCCACCCGCAGGTCATCCTGCACGGCCCGGATGCCCTCGGTGCCTCGGGCGGCCATCGCCGCCTCGAGACGCTGCGGGTCGCTCGCCACCATGCCCGTGAGCCGCGCGACGCCATCCTTCACCTCGACGGAGATGGTCGCGTCCTTCAGGTCCTCGCGCGCGTCGAGCTCCCGCTCGATGGCCTTCTCGAGGTCGGCGTCGGTCGCGTTCACCGCCTCCTGCCGCTCGGTCGGCACGACCTGGAGCAGGTTCCGCACCTCGCGCACGCCCGACACTTTCTTCGCATCCGCCTCGGCGGCCGTCTTGGCCCGCTCCGTCGGCACGATCCCGAAGAGCGTCACGACGCCGTTGCGCGTGTCGACGTTCACCTGCGTGCCCGGCACGTCGCCGTCAGCCAGCAGGCGGAGCTTCGTGTCCGACGTGATCCAGGCGTCGGAGGCGGCGCCGCCGATCGTCCGCTTCGCGCCGGACGCCGCGGACGCACCCTCGCGGCTGCGGAGGTCCCGATCGGCCATCCGGTCCGGACTCTGGATCTCGCTCGCGACCCGGCGCACGCCGGACACCGAGCGCACGCGGTCGAGCGCCTCGAGATGGGCGCTCGCGCTGTCGGCCGTCCCCGACAGCAGCGCGACGCCGTCGTGGACCGACGCGACGTCGATGTCGCTTCCGGCGAGCGCCGGGTCGTCCCGGAGGGCCGCCCGCGCCCGCTCCCGGATCTCGGCGTCCGAGGCGGCGACGGCCTTCTCCTGCGCCGCCGGCACCACCTGGACGAGGTTCCGGACGTCCGTCACGCCCGACACCTTGCGCGCTTCGGCCTCGGCCTTCGCCTTCTCCGCGGCGGACGGCACGGTGCCGGCGAGCGTCACGCGGCCGTCCACGGTGTCGACGTTGATGCCCGTCGCGTGGACGCCTTCCGCGGTCAAGAGCGCGATCTTCGTCTTCGCCGTGATCCACGCGTCCGGCGTCCGCGCGACGGCCGTCCCGGCCGCCACTCCGAACGCCCCCGTCACGACGAACGCCGTCAGCCTGCTCACCGTCATCGTCCTCCTCGCCCGCGGGCCGCTACGGAACCGTCGGTCCTCGCCGCCCGCTCAGCAGGCCGACGATCAGGAAGATCACCGCGATGACGACGAAGATCCACCCGAACTCGGCCGACAGACCGGCGACGTTTCCGAAGCCGAGCAACGCCGCAATCAACGCGATCACGAAGAACGTCAGTGCCCATGACAGCATGGCGGCCTCCTTTGCATAACCGCTCGGAAGCAAGCGGAAGGCCACCGCGCGACGCGTGTGCAGACGCGGCCTGCGGTGCGGGAGGAGCGGGTTCGACGACACGCCAGCAGGCAGTGTCGTGCAGCCGACATCGCGCGCGGCTCCGCCCGCTCCGCTCCCCGATCCCGCGCGCGACGCGTCCAACGCACGGCGGCACCGTTTCTGCTGCCGAGCGCATGCTCTCCTCACGGACCTCGTTCGGTGCGGTCGCGCTCCTCCTCGCCCTGGCGGCCACCGCGGCGGACGCGCGCACGGCGCGTCTTCGCCGTCTGGTCGTCGTCGGCGACAGTCTTCTCGCCGGCTTCGGCTCGGGCGGCCTCGTCGAGCGCGGGCGGCCCGGGCAGAAGGACAGCCCGGCCGCCTTCGTCGCGCGGCGGGCGCGCGTGCGCCTGCCGCTGCCCGCGGTCACGAAGCCGGGCGTCCCGCCGCCGCTCGTCATCCGCGACCAGAACGGAAACGGGCGACTCGACCCGGGCGAGGTGCGGCGCACGAAGGCGGGCGCCGGCTTCCGCGACGACACCGATCGCCGCGCCTGGAACCTGGCCGTACCGGGCGAGGACATGCGCTCCGTCTTCGACGAGATCTCGCCGACGAGCCTCGCCGGCGACGTGGTCGGCGGCGGGGGCGTGCAGGGCCGCGACCTGCTGAAGCTCCTGATCCTCGGCTTCCCGCTCCGCGCGGAGAGCGTCTCCCAACCGTCGCTCGCCCGGGAGCTCGACCCGACCTTCATCCTCGTCTGGCTCGGCAACAACGACGTGCTGCCGATGGCGACCGAGACGAACCCGAGCGCCGTCACCATGTCGCACGAGGACTTCCGCAGCGGCTTCCGCCGCCTGCTCGGCGCGCTCGCGGACACCGGCGCCGAGATGGCGGTCGCGAACCTTCCCGACGTGACGAACGTCGCGGCCCTCCGCCACGCGGCGGGGGAGGTGACGCAGTGCCGGACCGCCGCGGGTGCGATCGAGCCGGTCGCGTCCGACGACCTCCTCTCCATCGACCTCGATCGCGCGCTCCTTCCCGTGCCGCCGTGCGGGAAGGTGCTTCGGAGCGCCGAGCGCGCGCGGATCCGCGCGACCGTCGCCGGCTTCAACGACGAGATCGCGCAGGCGATCGCCGACGTGGAGCGGACGCGCGGGGTCGCGATCGCGCCCGTCGACGTTTTCGCGCTCGTCGACCGGTTCCTCGACGGCATCGATGTGAACGGCGACGGCACGGCCGACGTGCGCGGCGGCTACCTGGGCGGTCTCTTCAGCCTCGACGGCGTGCATCCGACGCGCACCGGCTACGCCGTCCTCGCCAACGCGTTCATCGAGGCGATCGACGCGCGCTTCGGCGAGTCGATCCCGACCGTCCGCCTGGCTCGCGTCGCGCGACGCGATCCGCTCGCGCACAGCCGCTTCCGGCCCGCCGGGGAGCCGCCGTTCGGGGTGATCGACCCGGGCTCGCAGGACGTCGCCTCGAGCTTCGACCTGCTCTTCCAGCGAATCGAGGACGACGCCGCCGACTTCGGAAGCGAGATCGAGGAGGCGCTCAGCGACTTCTTCAACCCCTTCTGAGCCGCGGGTCGTGGGTCGGTCTGCGCGTCGTACCACATCCCGCGGGAGCGCGGGGGAGCCCTCGCGCCAACTGACCCGCTACCGAGCGGCGGCCCTGTCTGGCCCGGCGCCATCGGCCGGTCTACAATCTCGCGCTGGAGGCAGATCATGGAACGAGTGGAGCTCAAGCGCGACACCGAAGCGGTGCAGATCCCGGGCGGTCACGCCGTGACGCTCGAGAAGGGCTGGGAGGTCGTGATCACGCAGTCCCTCGGCGGCACGTACACGGTCCAGGTCCCCGCGTACGGCGGCCTCTTCCGCATCGCGGGCCGAGACGCCGACGCGCTCGGCAAGGAGGCGCCGCCGGAGGCGGAATCGCCGAGCGGTGAGGGCGGCGACCTCGAGCAGCAGGTATGGACCCAGCTGAAGACCTGCTACGATCCCGAGATCCCCGTCAACATCGTCGACCTCGGGCTCGTCTACGACATGCGGATCACGCCGACGGACGGTGGCAGCCGCGTCGACGTCAAGATGACGCTCACCGCGCAGGGCTGCGGAATGGGCACGGCGATCGCCGCGGACGCGCGCCAGAAGCTGCTCGGGCTCCCGGGCGTGACCGACGCCGACGTCGAGATCGTCTGGGACCCGCCGTGGACGCCGCAGATGATCTCGCCCGAGGGACGCGAGCGCCTCGGGATGGCGTAGTTGTCAGAAGCGGTATTCGACGACGAGCCGCATCAGGTCGTCGGCTCCATGGAGCGGGCCGCGGCTCTCCTCGTCGTACGAGAGCGCAGCCTTGAAACCGGGGCCGCCGCTCCCGACGAGGTCGACGCCGACCAGGTGCTCGCGCATGATCCCCGCCGCGAAGGGCGAGGGGTCGCGGGAGGGGTCGACGGCGTAGCCGTCGGGAATCGCGAGCCGCTTTGGCAGCAGTCCGAAGAGCGTCTTCCGGCCGCCCGGAGGCGTCACCGCACGGGCGAGCTGCGCCGCGGAGCCGCCGAGCGAGAGCGCCGCGACGAGCGGCAGCGTGAGCTGCGTCTGCCCTCCGGCGCGGGCCGTCCCGGCCGAAAGGGAGAGGGCGAGCGCTCCGAGGACGAGGCTCTGACGCGATCCGCCCCGCCGCGCGGTGGACATGCTAGCAACCATGGTGCCGCCCATGCCGGCGCACCCCGGAGCTGGCGCGCGCGGCGCCGGGGGCGACGCCGTCAGGAACTTCGACCCGCGCGTCGGCGGCCGTGACTCGACCGTCCGACAACGACCAGTACGCGGTTCCCGCGCGCGCCGCGCGCGCCGAGCTTCGCGTGCGGGGCTCGCGCTTCGCGGCGCTCGTCGCCCCGGTGGAGGACGAATCCGCCGTCGACGCCCGCCTCGCCGCATGTCGGCGGACCCACCATGACGCGACGCACGTCGCTTTCGCGTATCGGCTCCGCAGCGGTCGGTACCGCGCGTCGGATGCCCGCGAGCCGGCAGGAACTGCCGGGCGGCCGATCCTTGCCCTGCTCGACGCCGCCGGCCTGGTCGACGTCCTCGCCGTCGTCGCGCGCTGGTTCGGGGGAACGAAGCTCGGGACCGCGGGGCTCGCGCGTGCCTACGCGGACGCGGTGCGTCCCGCGCTCGCCGCGGCGGGCGTCGAGACGCGCTACGAGCGGGAGACGCTCGAGGTCGCGTGCCCGCTCGACCGCGTCGCCCTCGTGAAGCGCCTCGTCGCGCCGCCGCACGTCGCGCTCGTGGCGGAGACGTTCGGTGCGACCGCGCGCTTCACGCTCGCCGTCCGCCGGTCGCGGGTCGCCGAGATCGAAGCGCGGCTCGCCGCCGCCCGCGTGGACGTGCGGCGCTGACCATCAAGGCGGCCCCGCGGCGAGCGCCTGCGTTCCGCCCCGCCCGCGCCGGCGCCGCCCGCCGCGCCGCCGCCGCCGGCGCGGCGCCGCGGGCGCCGCGCCCTCGCCGTCGGCCGCCGGCTCCACGCTCTCGCCCTCGCCGGGCTCCGCGCCCTCGCGGCCCGACGCGTCGGCCTCGACCGCGGCCTCGCCGCGGAACGGCATCGCGGGCGGCTCGGCGGTCTCGGCCGCCGAGCCGTTCAGGAGGCGGATCGTGCCCGATCGTGACACCTCGAGCTCCTTGATGCGGCGAAGCCGCGTGATGAGGCGCGGCGACCCCGGCGGGCGGCTGAAGCCGCGCGCCTTCAGCGCATTCGAGAGGCTGTCGATGCTCACGCCGCCCTCCGGCGAGCGCGCGACCAGCTCGCGGACGACGGCGAGTATCTCGTCGTGCGGCGCCGTGTGACCCTCGCCCGACGGCGCGCGTTCCGGCTCGACGCCGCTCCGCGCCGCGCTCGCCGGCGCCGGCGTGCGCGCCGCGCCCCCGCGGCGGCCCCGCCGTCCGCCGCGCGAGCGCCGGCGTCGGCTTTCGCCGCCCGCCGCCGGCTCGGCCATCGGCGTCGCGCCGAGCACGCCCGCGAGCGCGCGATACGAGAGGCGGCGGAATGCGATGCCGAGGCTCGCCGCGACGTCGCCGACCGCGTCGAACGCCTGGTCGTCCGTCACGATCTCGAGCGAATCGCCGGGCCGCGCGCTCGCGAGCCACACGCCCGCTGCGACGGCGATCCGGAGGTCGCTCCAGTCGCGCACGCCGGTCGCCGGCGCGCTGTGCACGAGGTGCGCGCCCTGCTCGGCGAGAAGCCGCGCGGTGTCGTGACCGATCACGCGCCAGTTTCCGACCGCGACGAGCTCCGTCGCGCAGCCGACCCAGTCGAGCTGGAGGTGTTCGATCACGCGCGTGATGTGCTCCGCTTTGCTCGTGTTCTCGACGTCGAAGAAGACCGCGCGCCGCCGCGTCGGGGGTGGACGATACGGCAGCGGCGGCGGCGTCCGGGCCGCGAAGAGCTTCTCGGGCATCGCCGTGGCGAACGGGGGCGGGCCTTCCGGCGCCGTCTCCGGCGCCGCGGCGGGCGGAGCCGCCGGCGTCTCGGGCGCGGGCGCCGCGGACTCGGGCGCCGCCGGAGCCGCGTCGGGCGACGCTTCGGCGGCCTCCTCCTCCTCCGGCGCCGGCGCCGCCGGCGCGGACCGCGCGGCGGCGGCCGCCTTGGTCGACCGACGGCGGCGGGCCCCGCCCCTCGTACCTCGTCTCGTTGTGCTCACAGTGGCCCAGCCATAGCACGACCGCGCGCCCGCTTCACACGGCGGCGCTCCCACGACGGTCGCACCACCAAGGCGGCATTCGCGACGCGCGGTGACGGCCGCCGCCGATCCTCCGACGGGAGCGTGGCGCGAACCCGAGCCGCTCGCCCTGCGGCGCGCGCGGTGGCGTGCCGGGATGCGGGGGGCACGCGCCGGCCGGGCCGGGCATGGGCCTTGCTGGACCCGGCCCCCATGGCGACGATCGAGAAGGCCATCGACGTGAACGTGCCCGTCCGCACCGCGTACAACCAGTGGACGCAGTTCGAGGAGTTCCCGCGCTTCATGGAGGGCGTCGAGTCGGTGACCCAGATCGACGACACGCACCTCCGCTGGGTCGCGAACGTCGCGGGAAAGCGCAAGGAGTGGAGCGCACGCATCACGGAGCAGCTCCCCGACGAGCGCATCGCGTGGCGAAGCGATGAGGGCGCATCGAACGCCGGCGTCGCGACGTTCCATCGCCTGTCCGACGACCGGACGCGGATCATGCTCCAGATCGACTACGATCCCGAGGACATCGTCGAGACGATCGGGGACAAGCTCGGGTTCGTCACGCGCCGGATCGAGGGCGACCTCGAGCGCTTCAAGCAGTTCATCGAATCGCGCGGGCAGGAGACGGGCGCCTGGCGCGGCCAGGTGCCGCAGCCGCACTAGTTCTTCCCCGAGCCCCGGTGGGCGTCCGGCCGAACGGGACCCGGCCGCGCCCCCCGGACGGCCT